>Ga0335074_10000591_pt1 | contig 50673 bp, 46 predicted proteins | sample Lox_Sample_23_FD_206715 | JGI IMG/M metagenome (GOLD analysis project Ga0335074, IMG submission 206715) | Soil microbial communities from Loxahatchee National Wildlife Refuge, Florida, United States - Lox_Sample_2.3 | ecosystem: Environmental > Terrestrial > Soil > Wetlands | place: USA...
AGCCTGCTGAAGTCGCACGGCTGGACGGTCAACCCGGGCGGCACGGACGTGTGCTCGAGCGCGGGCACCGGGCCGAGCAACTGCGGCGCGGGCATCCCGGCCGGGACCAAGCTGGCCTGGAACTACATCTACACCTCCTCGCCGGCGCTGATCGGGTACCAGGCCACCGACTTCGTGTCCAAGGCGAACCAGGCCGGCATCCACATCACGCTGTCCAGCAGCAACTTCAACTACATGATCGCCAACTACCTGGACCCGTCCGCGCCCGCGAACGAGGACAAGTGGGCCATGGAGGACTTCGGCGGCGAGACCGACGAGCCGTACGCGACCACGTTCGGCCTGTTCAACACCGGCGGGCCCGCGCAGGTCGGCGACTACAGCAACCCGACGGCCGACGCGCTGATCACCGCCTCGATCTCGGGCGGCGACCCGACCGCGGTGAAGAACGAGGCCTCGTTCCTCACCGAGAACCAGCCGGTGCAGTTCCAGCCCAACCCGGACGAGATCTGGGCCTGGAAGAACACGCTGTCCGCGACGATGCCGCAGGCCTGGGAGAACCTGACCCAGTACTACGCCACGCCGGAGTTCTGGTACTTCAACTCCTAGCCATCAGCCGTGCTCGGTGGTGGTGGTGGTGGCGGCAGCAGCCGCCGGTGGTCCCCGCTGCCGCCACCGAGCACCAACCCGGAGGCTAGAGCGGCGTCACGTAGGCGCCGCTGATGCCGCCGTCGACCAGGAACGACGAGGCGGTGATGAACGAGGCGTCGTCGCTGGCCAGGAAGGCCACCGCGGCCGCGATCTCGTCCGCCTCGGCGAACCGGCCCATCGGGATGTGCACGAGCCGGCGCGCCGCGCGCTCCGGGTCCTTGGCGAATAGCTCGCGCAGCAGCGGGGTGTTCACCGGGCCCGGGCACAGCGCGTTGACCCTGATGCCCTCGCGCGCGAACTGCACGCCGAGCTCGCGGCTCATGGCCAGCACCCCGCCCTTGGACGCGGTGTAGGAGATCTGCGAGGTGGCCGCGCCAAGCACCGCGACGAACGAGGCGGTGTTGATGATCGACCCCTTGCCCTGCCGCTGCATATGCGGGATCACGTGCTTGCAGCACAGGTACACCGACGTCAGGTTCACCTGCTGCACCCGGTGCCACGCCTCGAGCCCGGTGGTCAGGATGGAGTCATCGTCGGGCGGCGAGATGCCGGCGTTGTGGAACGCGATGTCCACCCGCCCGTGCTGGGCCACCACGGAGTCATACATCCGGCGTACGTCGTCCTCGCTGGCTACGTCGGCCGCGATGAACTCGCCGCGGGCCTGCTCGGCGGCCGCCTTGCCGGCCTCCTCATCGATGTCGACCGCGACCACGAGGGCCCCCTCGGCCGCTAGCCTGCGGGCGGTGGCCAGGCCGATCCCGCTGCCCGCGCCGGTGATGACCGCGACCCGATCCTGCAAGCGCTCCATGGGCTGGCTCATTCCTGTGTCGATATGAAGACGTTCTTGGTCTCGGTGAACGCGTCCGGGGCGTCGGGTCCGAGCTCGCGGCCGAGCCCGGACTGCTTGAAGCCGCCGAACGGCGTCCAGTAACGCACCGACGAGTGCGAGTTCACCGACAGGTTGCCGGTCTCGACCCCCCGCGCCACCCGGATCGCCCGCCCCACGTCGCGCGTCCAGATCGACCCGGACAGGCCGTACGGCGTGTCGTTCGCGATGCGAACCGCATCCGCCTCGTCCTCGAACGGCGTCACCGTCACCACCGGCCCGAACACCTCTTCGGTGTACGCCGGGTCGTCCGGCGGCACCGGGGCGAGCACGGTCGGCGGGTACCAGTACCCCGGGCCGGCGGGCGCCCGCCCGCGGAACGCCACGGGCGCGCCCTCCGGCACGTAGGAGGCGACGTGCGCGCGGTGGGCGGCCGAGATCAAAGGCCCCATCTCGGTCCCCGCCGATGCGGGGTCACCGACCGCGACTCCCTGCACCGCGGGCTCGAACAGCTCCATGAACCGGTCGAGCACCGAGCGCTGGACCAGGATCCTGGACCGCGCGCAGCAGTCCTGCCCGGCGTTGTCGAACACCGCGTACGGCGCGGTCGCCGCGGCCCGCTCCAGGTCGGCGTCGGCGAAGATGATGTTGGCGCTCTTGCCGCCCAGCTCCAGGGTAAGCCGCTTGATCTGGCGCGCGCACCCGGCCATGATCGACTGCCCGACCTCGGTTGACCCGGTGAACACGATCTTCCGCACCGCGGGGTGGTCGACCAGCCGCTGCCCTACGACGCTGCCCTTGCCCGGCAGCACCTGGAACACCCCCTCGGGCAGCCCGGCCTCCAGGGCGAGCTCGCCGATCCGCATGGCGGTCAGCGGGGTCAGCTCGGCCGGCTTCGCCACGACGGCGCAGCCGGCGGCCAGCGCCGGGGCCATGCCCCAGGACAGGATGGGCATCGGGAAGTTCCAGGGCACGATCAGCCCGACTACGCCGACCGGCTCGTGGAAGGTGACGTTCAGCCCGCCCGCGACCGGGATCTGCCTGCCGGACAGTCGTTCCGGGGCTGCCGAGTAGTACATCAGCACGTCGCGGACCTGCCCGGCCTCCCACCGGGCCGCCCCGACGGGATGGCCGGACCCGGCTACCTCGAGCCCGGCCAGCTCCTCGGACGCCGCGTCGACGGCCGCGGCGAACGAGCGCAGGAGCCCGGCCCGGTCCCCAGGCGAGACGGCCCGCCACGCGGGCCAGGCGGCTGCGGCGCGGGCGATCGCCTCGTCGGCCTCCTCGGCCGAGGCCTGGGTCACCGTGGTGACCGGTTCCTCGGTCGCAGGGTTGAGCACGGTGAACTCGGTCATGCGGGCTCCTCCCCGATTACAGGCGCTCGAAGCCGCGGCGCAGCTCCCAGTCGGTCACCGCGGCGTCGTAAGCGGTCAGCTCGACCCGGGCGTAGTTGGCGTAGTGCTCCACGACCTCTGCGCCGAACGCCTGCCTGGCCAGCCCGCTCTTCTCCCACAGCTCCAGCGCGTCGCGCAGGGTGTGCGGCACGCGGGCCGTGGTGTCGGCGTAAGCATTACCGGTCATCGGCGGCTCGAGCGGCAGCTCGCGGTCGATGCCGTGCAGGCCGGCGGCGATCATCGCCGCCACGGCCAGGTACGGGTTCACGTCGCCGCCCGGGACCCGGTTCTCCACGCGGAGCGAGTGCCCGCGCCCGACCAGGCGCAGCGCGCACGTCCGGTTGTCCGGCCCCCACCGGACCGAGGTCGGCGCGAAGCTGCCGGGCACGTAGCGCTTGTAGGAGTTGATGTTGGGCGCGTAGCACAGCGTCATCTCGCGCATCGCGTCGAGCTGACCGGCCAGGAAGTGCTCGCCGAGCCGGGACAGGCCGAACGGCCCGTCGCCCGCCATCACGGGGGTCCCGTCGGTCCCGCGGACCGACAGGTGGATGTGGCAGGAGTTGCCCTCGCGCGAGTTCGGCTTGGCCATGAACGTGAGGCTCATGCCTTCCTGCGCGGCGATCTCCTTGGCCCCGGTCTTGTAGATCGAGTGGTTGTCGCAGGTGGTCACGGCGTCGGCGTAGCGGAACGCGATCTCGTGCTGCCCGAGGTTGCATTCGCCCTTCGCCGACTCCACGTACAGGCCGGCCCCGGCCATGCCCAGCCGGATCCGGCGCAGCAGCGGCTCGATCCTGGCCGTGCCCAGGATCGAGTAGTCCACGTTGTACAGGTTCGCCGGGACCAGGTCGCGGTACTCCTTAGCGGCCGCCTCCTCGTAGGTGTCCCGGTAGACGATGAACTCCAGCTCCGTCCCGGCCAGCGCCACCAGGCCACGCTCGGCCAGCCGCGCGGTCTGCGCCGCGAGGATCTGGCGCGGCGAGGCCACCACCGGCGCGCCGTCCAGCCACGTCAGGTCGGCGGTGACCATGACCGTGCCCTCGTTCCATGGAATCCGGCGCAGCGTGCTCATGTCCGGCACGAGCACGAAGTCGCCGTAGCCGCGCTCCCAGGACGACATCGCGTACCCGTCGACCGTGTTCATGTCCACGTCCACGGCGAGCAGGTAGTTGCACCCCTCCGAGTAGTGCTCGGCGACCTCCTCGAGGAAGAACTCCGCGGAAAGGCGCTTGCCCGCCAGCCGGCCCTGCATGTCGGTGAACGCGAGCACCACCGTGTCGATCGCGCCGTCGCCGGCCTCGGCGCGCAGCTGGTCCAGGGTCAGCCGTGCCGCGCGCCGCGCGCCGCCGGGGCCGTGAGCCCCCTGGATCCCGTGACCGTGCCCGTCCGCCATCAGGCCGACAGCTCGCGCTCGATCTCGGCCAGTTCCTCAGGCGTGCCCTGGACCTTGGGCCCGGTGAACCAGTCCTTCGCCGACACCAGCCAGTAGATGCCCGCGAAGCCGATCACCACGACCACGGCCACCACGGTGTAGTTGAAGTCGCCCCAGTTGATCGGGCTCGCGGTGGGCAGCATGAACAGGATCGTGATGAAGATGACCCAGATCACCGCGATCGTGCCGACCAGGTAGCTCCACCGGCCCAGGTGCCACGGACCGCGCTTGAAGCTCGAGCCCTGCCGCAGCCGGAGGTAGGTCGGCGACACGTACGCGATGTACAGGCCGATGGTCGCGATCGAGGTGACCGCGGCGTAGGCCGCGCTGTTGCCCAAGTAGGGCAGGCCGAGGATCAGCGCGCCCACCGCGGCCAGCCAGATCGCGTTGGTCGGCGTCCTGGTCCGCCTGTTCACCTTGTGCCAGATGGACGAGCCGGGCAGCGCGCCGTCCCGGGAGAACGCGTAGATCATCCGCGAGTTCGCGGTGACCGAGGACATCCCGCAGAACAGCTGGGCGCCGATCGCGACCAGCAGCAGCAGCTTGGCCCCGGTATCACCGATCGCGGTGGCGAAGATCTGGGCCGGCGGCACCAGCGCGCCGGTGTACGTCGTGTACTGCGCCTTCTGGATCGCGAACGTGATCCCGATCAGCAGGATCCAGCCGGCGAACAGCGACACGATGATCGACATCACGATGCCGCGCGGGCCGCTGCGCGCGGCGTTGTGGGTTTCCTCGGTCATGTGCGCCGAGGCGTCGTACCCGGTGAACGTGTACTGCGCAAGCAGCAGGCCGAGCAGCAGCACGTAGAACGTGCTATGCCAGCCGGTGTTGTTGACGATGTCGGAGAACACGTAGGACGCCGACGCGTGCTTGGACGGCACGAACGCGAGCACGGCCACGATGATCAGCACGCCGGTGATATGCCACCACACGCTCACGTCGTTCAGCAACGCGACGAGCCGGATGCCGAACTGGTTCAGCAGCCCGTGCACGAGCAGCACGATCGCGAAGATCAGGATCGTCACCCAGTGCGCTGTGCTAACGCCCCAGGTCAGGCTCAGGAACGCGTTGATGAAGAACGCGGCGCCGAAGTCGATGCCCGCGGTGATCGCGACCTGGCCCAGGAAGTTGAACCAGCCGGTGAACCAGGACCAGGCGGCCCCGTTCTTCCGGGCCAGTTTGGCCGACCAGTAGTACAGGCCGCCAGCCGTGGGGAAGCTGGAGCAGACCTCGGCCATCGACAGCCCGACCATGAGCGTGAAGAGCCCGACGATAGGCCAGCCCCAGACGATGATCGCCGGCCCGCCGGTGCCCATCCCGTACCCGTACAGGGTCAGGCAGCCGGACAAGATCGAGATGATCGTGAACGAGACGGCGAAGTTCGAGAACCCCGACATCCGCCGGCGAAGCTCCTGCGCGTAGCCAAGCTCGTGGAGGCGCTGCTCGTCCGAGCCTGCGGCGGTCACGGCGGCTATGTCGTCGGCCATGCGATCTCCCTACGGGACGCAAGCACATATGGATGGAACTGGTCCATTGAATGAAGGTATTGACGCACTGCCCCAGGCGGCGTGTCAAGAGTCCAGGAGTGGCCGCGGTGCCAGGCGTGGGGGAGAAAGGGACACCGGAGGCCACTGTCAAAGGGCGCACCTGATCAAGGAGGCCGGCGCACCTGATCCCGGGAGGCCCGGGGCAGCGTGCCTAGTCCCTTGCGGCCAAGGGCCGGTACAAGCTACGCCGATTCGGCGAGGAAAGCGCGCAGCAGCGCGGCTGTCCCGGCGACGTGCTCGGACATCACCTTGCGGGCGCGCTCCGGGTCGCCGGCCAGGATGGCCCGCACGATGCTCGCGTGCTGGTGGTTCGCGTGCTCGAGGTTCCGCTCCAGCATGGGGATGGCGTTGAGCAGGTCGACGAGCCGGACCCGGGCCTCGACGACGCTCGCGGTCAGCTGCGGCGAGCCCGCCGCGGCCGCGATCGCGAGGTGCAGGCGCGTATCGGCCTGCCGGTAGCCGGAAGGGCCGCACTCGGCCATGGCCGCCAGGCACTCGGACAGGCTCTCCCGCTGCTGCCTGGTCAGGCTGGCCCGGGCCGCCATCTCGGCGGCACCGGTCTCCACCACCCGCCGGAAGGTCAGCGCGTCGTCGAGCCCGGTGCCCATGTCGCGCGCGGTGCGGGTGAGCTCGTCGGGCACCATCGGTTCGGGGGTGCGGATGATGAACGTGCCGCCGAACCTGCCGCGCTTGGTCTCGACGTACCCGGCCGCCGCGAGCTCGCGCAGTGCCTCCCGCAACGTGATCCGGCTGACCCCGAGCCTGCGGGTGAGCTCGCGTTCCGGCGGCAGCCTGTCACCCGGTGCGTAGACGCCCAGCTTGACGCCTTCGAGCAGCCGCTCAACGGTCTCCTCGAAGGCGTTGCCCGTCCGCACCGCGCGGAACACCGCAGTGATGACGGCTGGGGACCCTCCCGGCACGGTGGTGACTCCTGACCGCCGGTGCTGTGCACTATGCATACAGCACTTAACGCAGAAATTAGATCATAGGCGCAAGTACCCGCGCCCGCAGGGCCGCCCGTTCCGTCGCCGCCGTGACCAGCGCGCCGAACACCCGCAGGTCATCGCCCTGCTCCGGGTGCCACTGCAGGCCGAGCACGAAGCCGGAGAAGCGGTCCAGCGCGGACGGGCCGGCCTCGACCGCCTCGATGAGGCCGTCCTGCTCCCAGGCGACCGCCTTGAGCCCGTCGCCGAGCAGGTTGACGGCCTGGTGGTGGTGGGTGGGCACGTCGTGGTAGGCGTCCTCGGGCACCTCGAAGAACCCGTCGGGCGCCTCGCTGGCCAGGATCCCGGCCAGCATGCTGCCGGGGCTGACGCGGACCTTGTGCGACCCGTATGCCATGGCCGGGCCGTCGTGCCGCGCGTGCCCGACCAGGTCCGGCACGTGCTGGTGCAGCGTGCCGCCGCGGCTGACGTTCAGGACCTGCATGCCCCGGCAGATGGCCAGCAGCGGCACGCCGAGCCGCAGCGCGCTGCCGGTGACGGCGAGATCCCACGCGTCACGCACCGGCACGGGCGCCTGCGTCAGCGGGTGCCGAGCCGCGCCGTACCGGCCCGGGTCCACGTCCGGGCCGCCCGCCACGATCAGCCCGTCTACCCCCGCGGCCGCGGCGGCGGCCTCCTCGGCGGTCCCGCCCGGCGGCAGCAGCACCGGCCGCCCGCCGCTCTTACGCACCGCGTCGATGTACGAGTACGGCAGCAGTGCCGCCCGGGCCGTCCAGTTGCGCCAGGTCGCGTCGTCGTCGTAGGTGGCTATGCCTATGACCGGAGTCATGAATTCCCCTTTGAACTGATCCTGCGCAGCCCGCTACCCAGGAAAAACCCATTCATGCCGAACGAACGGTGGTTCCTGGTCACCAGCCGTGATCACGGCCCCCGTGGATGCCGGCTGGCTTGAAGCGGGATTGGAAGTCAGGTTAGCAGGTGCTTCTCCCGGTATTCCGGGACATAACCCAAGTCACGCCCGGTGGTTACGGGATGACCAGTGTATGGCGCTCGCTCGTGGCTTCGCATACAAGACCCAAAAGCTGGTTACGCAGAGTGCTTTATAGGCTCTCGACCGGGTTTGCCCGAAATTAAGGTGATAGGCGCTCGGGGGGCCTTCGCGCCGCGACCGATTCTGCCGGGCTCGGCCGGCCGCCGTCGCCGCGGGCACGCGGCCGTAAGCGCTCCGTCATAGTCGCGCTCGGCCAACCGTCAGCCTCGTCGTGCCGGGGCCGCCTGAGGCATCCCCCGGCTCGGGTAGATTCCAGGCGGAGGTGGGACGCCGATGGCCATCGTGGTACTGGTGCTCTGGCTGTTCACCGCGGGAGCGGGGTTCTACCTGCTCGTCACCAGTAACCTCGGCCGCGCCCGCCCGGCCCGGGCCCCTTCGGCCTCACTCGCACCGCCGGTCGGCGTGGCCGCGTCCGGATCCGCCGCGGCCTCTGCGGGATCAGCGCCGCCGCGGGCGGCGCGTGACCGGTTCGCGCCGCCTTCGCTGGTCGCGTCCAGGCAGGCACCGATCGTCCCGGACCTGGCGTCGGTGGCCGAGTTTGCCCACCCGGCGTTCGGGATCACCGGCCTCGGCTTCTGGCTGGGCTTCACGCTGATCCATGCCCGGGTGCTCGGCTGGATCGCGTTCGGGCTCGTCGTGGCCACGGCCTGCATCGGGCTGGCCTGGTTCACGGCCAATACCCGCGCCGCGAGGCGCCGGGGGGCTGGCCACCCGGCTTTCACCAGCCGCCTGATCCTCCTGCACGGGGGAGCGGCCGCCGTCACCCTGACGCTGGCGGCGCTCACCGCCCTCGTTCTCCGGGGCTGATCGCCACGCCGTGATGGCCAGTGCCCGCGGCGCGCCTCACGGATAGGAGGGAACGAGCGATCATGGGCCGGGGAGCGTTCACGATGAATAACCCATGATCTGGCGCGGCCGCGTGCACTGGCCACTACCTAGGAGTACGACCGAGCGTGCCCTATGGCTCACGGAACGCAGCGTACGTAATGACGACGTAAGAACTCGCGCGCCTGCCATGCGGAGGGTGGCCGCTGGGTACGATCACCCCGGGGCGCAGCAGGCAAAGGACCTCGGACGTGAATGAGGCAGGCGGTAAGCGGGCGGGCCTGAGCAGGCGGGAGGTGCTCGCCGTCCTCGGCGCCGGCGCGCTCGTCGCCGAGCAGGCCCTCCTAACCGGCTCGTCGTCGCCCGTCCGCGCCGCGGGCCAGGCGCCCGCGAGCCCGTTCGGCCGGGGCAACGTTACGCCGGAGCCCGGCGGCTACGCGCCGAACGGTACGGCAGGGCGGACCGCCGCCCTGCCGTTGCAGGCCGTGGAGCTGCTCGCCAGTCCGTTCAGTCAGAATCAGCAGAGAAATACCACGTACCTGCTGTTCCTTGACCCCGAGCGGATGCTGCGCTCCTTCCGGCTGAACTACGGCCTGGCCTGCTCGGCGCAGCCCTGCGGCGGCTGGGAGCGGCCGGTGTCCCAGGTGCGCGGTCATACCACCGGGCACCTGCTGTCCGGGCTCGCGCTGACCTACGCCAACACCGGGAACGACGAGGTCCTGGCGCGCGGGCGGTACCTGGTGGGCCAGCTCGCCATGCTACAGGCGCGGGCGCGGCAGGCGGGATTCCACTCCGGGTACCTGTCGGCGTTCCCCGAAGTCTTCTTCGACTGGCTGGAGGAGGGCAAGCCGGTGTGGTCGCCGTACTACATGATCCACAAGTACCTGGCCGGGATGATCGACCAGTACCAGCTGGCCGGCGACGGCCAGGCACTCGATGTCGCGGTCAAGCTCGGCGACTGGGTGGACTGGCGGACCGCCCGGCTGCCCTACGCGCAGATGCAGATGGTCCTGCAGACCGAGTTCGGCGGGCTGCCCGAGGCCCTGGCCAACCTCTACACGATCACCGGCTCGGAGCGGTACCTGGCCGCCGCGCAGCGGTTCTACCACGCGCAGGTCCTCGATCCGCTGGCGGCCGGGGTCGACGCGCTGGCCGGGCTGCAGGCCAACGTCACGACCCCGAAGATCATCGCGTGCGTCCGGATGTGGGAAGAGACGGGCAGCAGCAACTACCGCGACATCGCCCAGAACTTCTGGGACATCGTGACCGCCCACCACATCTACGTCATCGGCGGAGCGGGCAACTACGAGCACTTCCAGGCGCCCGGCGCCGTTGCCGGCCAGCTGTCCAACTTCACGTGCGAGAACTGCGTCAGCTACAACCTGCTCAAGCTGACCAGGCTGCTGCACTTCCACCAGCCATCGCGGATCGACCTGCTCGATTACTACGAGCGCACACTGTTCAACCAGATGCTGGGGGAGCAGGACCCCCACTCGCCGCACGGCTTCAACTGCTACTACACCGGGCTGTCGCCCGGCGCGTTCAAGCGGCAGCCGCTCAACTACTTCCCCGATGGCAACCCCGGCGTGTACGCGACCGACTACGACACCTTCACCTGCGACACCGCCACCGGGCTCGAGACCCAGGCCAAGTTCGCCGACACCATCTACACCCGCGGCGCGGACGGCATCACCGTCAACCTGTTCATCCCCTCGCAGGTGAGGTTCGGCGGGCTGCTGTTGCGGCAGGCGACCGGCTTCCCCGACGATCCGGTGACCCGCCTGTCCGTGGTCTCGGGCACGGCCACGATGACGCTACGGGTCCGCGTGCCCGGCTGGGTGGCGGGACCGCCGGCGGTCACGCTCAACGGCGCGCTGGTGCAGGGCGTCCTGGCCGCGCCCGCGCAGGGCGGCGCGGGGTGGATCGCGCTCCGCCGCCAGTGGCGTCCCGGTGACCTGCTCGAGGTCACGCTGCCGATGCGGCTGGCGTTCGAGCCCACGCCCGACTATCCCGACGTGCAGGCGGTGACCTGCGGCCCGGTTGTCCTGAGCGGCGTCTACCCCGCCGACCCCGGCCCGCTGACCCCGGTCCTGGACGTCGCCTCGGTCCAGCGCACCGCCGGCGCCCCGATGACGTTCGGCGCGCTCTCCAGCGGCCAGCCAGTGACGCTGATCCCGGTCGCCCGCGCCGCCCACGAGTACTACTCGGTCTACTGGCAGACGGCCTGACCCGGCCAGCGTGCCTTAGCCGCCGTCACCGGCGGACCGCCTGCGGTTCGGCGTGGTAAAAGCCGTCCTCGCCGAGGAAGAGGGGCACGCCCGGTCCGTCGGCGCTGAACAACGTGACGGGGACCTCTGCCGGGTTCCGCCCGGAACCGATCGAGTAGCCCTTGGCCTCGTCGTCCGGGTCCCTGCCGCCGTCGATTCGTCCGGCGCAGCCGCTGGCGGGAGTTCCCAGGGCGGTGATCAGGTTCGGCGGCGAATCGCCGCCGCCGCGCAAGCGCTGTAGCAGCATGAATGCCTCGCCGGTGACCGACCGCCCGCAGCACACGCAGCGGTGGCCGTCTCGCTGAAGAACCAGCTCCCGCGTGGCCGCGTCCGGCGCGGCACCCGCACCTGCCCGGCGCCGGCGCATGGCCACCGCGCTTCTAGTCATCACTTCCGCACCCCTGACCGCCGCACACGTAAGCGGCCACTTCTTCCCCGCAGTACTCCCGGACCACCATCACCAGTGCCCCGGCCCAGTCGGAGATGTCCTGCGTGACCTTGTCCAGGGCGATCTCCAGGGCCTCGGTCTCGTCCTCCAGGTCGGGGAACTCCGACACCGGGTGCAGTTCCCTGGCCCGCAACCGTCCGTAGGCGTCCAGGGCCTCTTCCAGCGCGTAGCGGGCCGTCGCCACCGAGCCCCCGTCATCGCTGGGCCATGGGAAGGAGTCATCCACGCGGGACAGGACGCCCAGGGCCCGGGAGAGGATTGAGCCAGCGGCCTCTGGCACCGTGAGGTCGCGATCACTGTCCGCAAATACGACATGACGGTATCCGTCGGTGACTGTCATATCACTAAAAGTATCGGATCGGCCGCGCCGATGACGGGTTGATCTGGATATCCGGCCTGGAACCGCCTCCAGAAGGAGCCCGCTTCGCAGCCGCTGTGCACCGTCGGCCCCGGTGCCGCGTCTCCTATCGGGGAAACGCGGGCCGTCCGCGCCGTGTGGGTGAGGAACCTATGAGCTACCGGCAGCCGCCAGGCCAGCAGCCTGGCCCGCCTGCGGGGCCGCCTCCGGGCTGGTATCCGGACCCCGAAGTGCAGGGGGGAATGCGCTGGTGGGATGGCACCCAGTGGGGTCTCCAGACCCACCCGCAGCCGGCCTATCAGCAGGCGCCCCGGCCCCAGTACCCGGATGCTACGTCAGCTTCCGGCCCGTACCCTGCCGCGCTCCCTGCCGGGCAGGCATCCGGCCCGTACCCTGCCGCGCTCCCTCCCGGCCGCCCGCAGCCCGATCCGTATCAGCTGCAACAACCGCCAGACCCCTACCAGCCGCAAGAATGGGCGCAACAGGCGGCTTATGCGCCGGGACCTCAGCCGCAGGCGGACCGCGCATCGCGGCGGCGGGGAAAGCGCCAAGCCCGGCGCGCGCTCGTCGGCGCGGGCGCCCTGATCGTGATCATCGTTGCTGCCATCAGCGTGGTCATCTTGCGCCATTCACCGTCGACGGGAAACCTGGCGGCCGCGTCCACCACGTCTGCGGCGGCCTCTACCGTGGCCCCTTCGGCTTCGGATTCATCGACGGCAGACTGCCGTAGCCAGGCCATTTCGTGGCGGGACAACGGAGGCCTAAGTCAGCTCGACGCCGTTATCACCGACATCGGGACCGTCCAGGAAGCGGCCACGGCACTAAGCAACGGCCTGTGGCCGGGAGGGCCCGCAGCCCAGGACGAGGCGGCCCTGAAAACCGCCGCGGCGTCACTCAAGGCCGGCGCGCACACGGCGCAGGCGAACCTGCCACCATCGTGCGTGCCGAACCTGGGGACTGATGAGGGCACCGCGCTGAACGATGCGTCAAAGGCCGCGATCGACTGCGAGAACGCGGTGTCGGAGCTGGGCAGCGGGAATTCCAGCGTGGGGACCGACGATCTCGATGCAGCCAACGCCGCCATGACGGCCAGCAGGAGCAAGCTCCAGGCCGCGGCCTCTGACGTGCAAGCGTTCAACAACGGGTGACTACCGCCCAGCCGGGCCCGATGAGCTCGCAGCGGCACGGCCAGTGATCGCCATCTTGGCGATAGGCCCTCACCCCTGACCGGACAGCTTCAGCGCACCTGCTTCCCGGTCAGCTGGACATCACCGAGGGTGGTCCACGTGTAAAGCCGGTCGTCGCGGCCGAGAACGATCAGGTCGACCGCGCTGAGGACGGTCTCGGTAGTGCTGCCGCCTTCCACCGCGGCCACATACGGCGCCCGGGGTCCTGCGCCGTGGCTGTAAGCGACGCTGACGTGAGGCATCCACTCGTCCCTCCCAGCTAGTCGGGTTGCCCCCAGGACTTCGGCGATCGCTTCCCGCAGTTCGCGGCGGATCGCCGTCAGGCCGCTGGCTGGGTTGACGTCGAGCAGGATCGCCTCGGACACGACCCGTGCGGGGCCGAGCGTCACGCGCTGTGCGGTGAAGCCCTTGAGCCGCCCGGCGCTGGCCGCCAGGAGCGCGGCCACCTCTTCGTCGCTTACCTCGTCGGTGAACCCGACGGACTGCGTGGTGAGGTGCAGCCATCGGGCCGGGATCGCGTCCAGGCCCGGCAGCGCGGCGATCCGTGCCTGGTAGCCGGCGGCCAGGTCGCGGACCTCTGGATGGCCGTCAAGGGTGAAATACCAGGTGTACTTGCGCCGTCCGGGCCGCCAGCCGGAACGCCACAACCAGTGATCGGTCATGTGGTCGTCGGTCACCCGGTCGTCTCCTCGCGGCGATTGGCGCTGATCTGCCCGGGCGAGCGTACTAGCTGATGTGCACCGGAACATCGGCCGGCCGGTAAGCCGCACTCACTGGGGCCAGTTCGGGAGCGCGCCGCGAGGTCCGCAGGGTACGGACGGCAACCAGCGCACCGACCAGCGTGACGATCGCGCCGGCGAGCACGGCGCGGTCGGCGCCGGTGACGAAGGCGCTGTCTGCCGCGTGCAGCAGAGCCGCCCCGTAGGCGCCGGCCGCACGCGCGGCCGCCGCGGCCGCGCCCATTGACCCGGCGGACCCGGCGGAGCCGTGCCGGCCCGCCAGGTGCGCCATCCGGCTGGCGAACACCGACGCGCTGATGCTGCCGAACACCGCCACGCCCAGCACGCTGCCCATGTTGCGGGTCGTGTCGTTGACCGCCGAGCCCACCCCGGCCATCGCGGGCGGAAGTTCCTGCATGGAAGCCGAGGTCGCCGCCGACATCGACAGCCCGATCCCGCTGGTGATGATGACCATGGCCAGGATGTAGTGCCCGTACCCGGAACCGGCCGAGGCGGTCGCGAACACCGCCAGCCCCGCGGTCACCGCGAGCAGGCCCAGGACCACCGGGACCCGCGATCCGAGCCGCCGAGCCAGGGCCGCGCCCAGCGGGCTGAAGATGGCCAGCGCGGCCGCGGAGGGCAGCGCCCGGACGCCAGCGGCGAGCGGGCTGTAACCGAGCACGAACTGGTAGATCTGGGTGCTCAGGAACACCACGCCGGACAGCGCGAAGAACATCACGGTGATCGAGACGCCTGCGCCCGTGAAGCGCGGGTTCCGGAACAGGTGCAACGGCAGCATCGGGTGGTCGGTGCGCGCCTCCCGCCTGACGAACAGGGCGAGCAGGACCACCGCCGCCCCGGCCAGGCCGAGGGTGGTGGCGGACCGCCAGCCGTTGCCGGGGGCCTCGATGATCGTGTACGTCGCCGCGGTGAACGCGGCGACGGACAGGGCCGCGCCGATCAGGTCGAGGCGCCCGGACTGCGGCGCCCGCGACGCCGGGATGAACCAGCGCCCCGCGACCAGCGCGACCGCGACGATCGGCAGGTTGACCAGGAAGATGGAGTCCCAGCTGAAGTGGGTGAGCAGCCAGCCGCCGGCCACCGGGCCGATCGCGACGCCGAGGCCGCTGACCGCGGACCACAGGCCGATGGCCTTGGTGCGCTCGGCCGGGTCCCTGAAGACGTTGGTGATGATGGACAGCGTGGCCGGCATGATGAACGCGCCGCCGATGCCCATGACCGCGCGGGCCGCGATGAGTTCGGCGGTCGTGTCGGTGAACACCGCGGCCAGTGACCCGGCGGCGAAGGTGACCAGCCCCCCGGCCAGCGCGTAGTGCCGCCCGTAGCGGTCCGCGATGGTCCCGGCCAGCAGGAGCAGCGCGGCGAACGTGAGCGTGTAGGCGTCGACGATCCACTGCAGCCCGCTGGTGCTCGCGTGCAACTGCCTGCTGAACGTCGGCAGTGCCACGTTCACGATCGTGGAGTCGACCACGATGATCAGCAGGCTCAGGCACAGCACCGCGAGGGTGTACCAGCGGCGGGCGTGGATCGAGCCCGCCGGGGCCGGTGCCGGGGCCGGCGCTGAAGCCGGGGCCGGGGCCGGGGCCTGAGCCGGGCGGGGGACTTCCGTGGTGGCGCGAGTGGCGGCCATGACGATCTCCATCTGTACATCCGTAAGGCTACAGTCGTATTGTCAAGATGACTGTACGAGTGTAGCCTTACGTGTGTCAAGGAAACTGAAGCAGAAAAAGTTCAGCTGTAGCGCAACGGATGTAGTCTTATGCCGATCACGGCACGTTGCCTGACCGGGACGCCGGGGACCGCCCAGGAAGGAGGCCGGGATGCCCGCCGAGCACACGACCAAGCCGCAGGGACCCGCCCGGCAACGGAACCCGCGCGGCCAGGGCGAGCGGCTGCGCGACGATATCATCGAGGCCGCCAGCCGGCTGATGGCCGATCCATCCGCGCCGCCGCTGACCCTGCGCGGGGTTGCCCGCGAGGCCGGCGTCGCCGCGACCTCGGTCTACCTGCACTTCCCTGACATCGAGTCGCTCACCCTCGCGGTCGCGGAACGCAGATTCGGCGAACTGGGCCAGCTCCAGGACGAGGCGCAGGATTCAAGCGCCGATCCGTGCCAGGGGGTGCGGGCCGGGTGCCTGGCCTACTGCGAGTTCGGGCTGGAGCACCCGGGCCAGTACCTGGTGATGTTCACCAACCCGCTGCCGCTGCCCGACCATGTGACCCCCGAGGAGTTCCCCGGCCGGAAGGCTTTCCAGCGGCTGATCGACGCGGTAGCGGAGTGCATCGGCGCCGAACCGGGGGACCCAGAGGCGTTCCGCACCGCGCAGCTCATCTGGCAGCAGCTGCATGGCATCGTCAGCCTGCGCATCTCGCGCCAGAGGTTCCCCTGGCCGCCGCTGGCCGAGACCGTCACCGAAGCGGTGGACCGCCTCCTGGCTGGCGCCGCTTCCCGCTTATCTCCGCCGCCGGACGGTGCCCGCTCGCCCGCGGGGGCTGGCCAAGATGCGCAGAGGTATTCGCAGGAGGGGACCTTCACAGTGGCGGCCGGGATCCGCACCCCCCCAGGACGGCCTGGATGCGCTCGGCGTCGCTGATTAGCTGGGCGGCCGTACTGCCCGAGACCTGTAGCCGGACCTCGGTGATGAACTCCCCGAGGGTCTGGCAGGCCAGGGTCGGGTGCCCGGCGGACAGTTCCCGCTGGGCGAGGGCGACGGTCCCGGCTATGAAGTTTCCGAAGCGCGGGAGCCCGTTCACAGCCTGGAGCAGGTCGGCTAGCTGCCCCGCGGCGCCGATGACCGTGATGGTGAAGCTGTTACTCGCCGGGCTGTTGGGGTCCTTGCTGTCGGTGGCCGTGCAGGTCACAGTGGTAATGCCGATCGGGAACACCGACCCGGAGCGCGGGGTGCACACCGCCGTGGGCGGGGTCGTGGCGGCGGGGTCGGTGACCGCCGGGAGCGGGTAGGTGACGGTAGCGCCGGACGGGCCGGTGGCGTCCGTGGTGATGTCAGCGGACTGGGCGATGGACAGGTAGGCGACGGGGCTGAGCGTGCCGAAGAGCGCGCTCCACAACTGGTTGTCGGGGACCGGCTCGGAACTCTGCTGCAGGTTGTCGACGTACAGCACCGGACGCGGCGTGTCAGTCGGGAAGAGGCCCGACGGGAAGGTGAGCACGAAGGGGTCCGAGAAGTTGGTGTCGGAGCCGTTGATCAGCGGGACGAAGGAGTCCGTGATCGACGCGGAGGAGTCCACAATCCAGATGGTCTTGCCGCTTACGCCGCAGGGCTGGAGGGTAACGTGCTCGCCCGAGGTCGCGGTCGCCGCGACGCCCGCACACTCGCCGGTGGGAGCGCCGTAGGGGGAGTACTCGAGCTCGTACGCGGTGTCGCCGCCGTAGTGCTGGTCCACGCCGGCCGAGACCAGACCCGCCTCGAATAGCTCCGATACCGGGCCCTGGTTGTCGATGGTGAAGTCTTCCCCCGGGTCGGAGTTGGTGACCGGGGACAGGACGATGGGCGTGCCAGTGGCCTGACCCTGCGCGTACGCCTCGATGAGGAAGCTCGCCTGGCCCAGCTCGGCGGGTACACCACCGTACAAGTCAACGCAGGCCAAGCCGCATTCCGGCGTCTCCGCGTGCGCCGGGAGCGTGACGGCCATGGCGGCCCCGCCGACGACAGCCAGCGTGGCGGCGGCCGTGACGATCGCGCTCTTGACGTGCATAGCCAGGTCCTTCCAGCGGATTCAGCGGCCTTGCCCGCTGAGCAGCCTGACCGGGACGGCGGGACGGCCGACCAGGACTGAGGGCGACATTACCGTCGCTGACCTGACAAATACCGGTTTAACCCCGCGCCGAGATCATGTCGATATCGGCCCGCGGGCTGGTGTTTACCCGTTCCTATGAGCCTGCCTGGAAACCTCAGGCGCGCGCGGCCCCGCCGTTGCTCACGCGGAGCAGATGGTCAGTAGCTGAAGGTGGTCGCTGCCTCGTCGCCGATCCATTCCCAGAGCTGAACGCTTCCAGCCAGCTCGGCGTTGGGCAGCAGGGTGCTCTTGTCCAGGTGCTTGGCGTTGAAGCAGACCGGGCAGACCATGAACCGCCCGCCCGCCCTTCTCATACCGGGTGAGCAGGTCCGGCAGGGGCGGGCAGCCGTCGCAGGCGACACCCGCGGCCACCCCGTCGAGAGCGAGCCGGACGGCTTCCTTGGCCTGGATCATCCTGGCCACCGACACCGCTGGGTCCCGAAGGCCGCCAGCTAACTCGGGCCGGGCTCGGTCCGCGTCGCCGCGCGGGCCCGCCGCTTGCCCTCGTGCATGGCCTGGACCCGGGCGATGGGGATCGCGTGCCCCTCCTCGACCAGCTCCGCGCTCAGCGCCTGCGGCGCGGGCATCTGGTCCGCCCACGGGTCGCGCCCGTCCAGGAGGCCCGGGGCCGTCCGCACGGTGAAGTCCGCCGGGGTGACCGAATCCAGGTCGTCCCACCCGACCGGGAACGAGACCGGCACGCCCGGCCGCGCCCGCGGGCTGTAGGCCGCGGCCACCGTGGCGCCGTGAGCCCTGGTCGAGTCCAGGAAAACCTTGCCTTCCCGGTCCGTCCTGATGAACGCCGTGGTGGCCAGGTCCGGGTCCAGCCGTCCGGCCCGCGCGGCGATGGCCCGGGTCGCCGCGGCCGCCGACTCGGCGTCCGCGTCGATCGGCACGTACACGTGCAACCCCTTGGCCCCGCTGGTCTTGACCGCCCCGGCCAGCCCGGAATCGGCCAGCGCCTGCCGGACGAGGTGAGCGGCCGCCACCGCGTGCCCGAACTCACCCCCGGACGGCGGGTCGATGTCGAGCACGAGGTACGTCGGCCGGTCCGGCTGGCCCGCGAGGTGAAGGGTCGGGTGGTACTCCACCGCGCGCTGGTTGGCGAACCAGGTCAGCGTGCGCCGGTCGTCGCACAGCGCGTACCGAACGTAGCGCTTGGACGACTCCGCCCACAGCGTCACGGTGTGCATCCAGGCCGGCGCGTAGTCCGGCACGTTCTTCTGCATGAACGGCGGCTGCCCGGCGCGGACCCTGATCACCGACAGCGGTCTGCCCCGCAGTTCCCGCAGCATCGCGTCGGCCACGGCGTCCAGGTAATCGACCAGATCCCGCTTGGTCGCGCCCGCCCCGTCGAACAGCAGCTCATCGAGATGCGTCAGCTCTACGCCATCCCGCTCCGGCGTGGTCATGGCACCCGTATACCCGTTCCGGGCGCGAACACCAAGGCCCGCCGGGGAAATGCTCAGCGCCGCGCTACTGTGTGACCGAACCCAAGCGGCGGGAGGAACCGGATCATGGCGTTCAGCGGCTGGCCTGAGGAGGCGCTGGATTTCTACGACGGGCTCGAGGCCGACAACTCGAAGTCGTACTGGGCCGAGCACAAGCCGACCTACGACCAGAAGATCCTGGGCCCGATGACGGAACTGACCGAGGAACTGGCCGCCGAGTTCGGCGAGCCGAAGATCTTCCGGCCCTACCGCGACGTCAGGTTCAGCGCCGATAAGTCCCCGTACAAGACGAACATCGCGGCGGTGGTCGGCCGCGCGGGCTACATCCAGCTGTCCGCCGAGGGCCTCGGGGCGGGCGCCGGCCTGTGGCAGATGGACCCGGAGCAGCTGGCCCGCTACCGTGCGGCCGTCGCCGACGACGGCAAGGGCGCCGAGCTCGAGCACGTCATCGCGCTGATCGAGAAGGCCGGCATCACCGTGCACGGGCACGGCGTGCTCAAGTCCGCGCCCCGCGGCTACCCGGCCGACCATCCCCGCGTGGCGCTGCTCCGCTACAAGGGCGTGACCGCGTGGAAGCAGTGGCCGGTTGAGCCCTGGCTGGAAACCGCCGAGGCTAAGGACCGCATCGTCTCATTTCTCCGAACGGCATCGCCGTTGCGGTCCTGGCTCGATACTCACGTGAGTGGCTGACGATGAGCGAATCTGACGATTCGCTCCGCGTCTCGGACGCCGAGCGCGACGTGACCATCCGTACGCTCGGCGAGCACGCTGCGGTCGGCCGCCTTACCCTGGACGAACTTGAGGACCGGGCCGGCCACGCGCTCGCAGCCAGGACGCGCGGCGAGCTCGCCGCCCTGACCAGCGACCTGCCCGCGGAAGGAGCGGCGCAGGCCGGCGCGGCACCCGCGCGGGTCCGCAAGCCGGTGCGCTGGATGGTGGCCGTCTTGAGCGGCTCGTACCGGCATGGCCGCTTCCGCGCGGTCGGCAGCATCAACGCCGTCGCGGTCATGGGCGCCGACGAGATCGACCTGCGCGACGCCGAGATCGAGGGGGGCGAGCTCGCCGTCAACGTGTTCACGCTCATGGGCGGGGCGAACATCTACATCCCGGATACCGTCGAGCTGGAGGTCGGCGGCTTCTCGCTGATGGGCGGCAACACCGAGACCGGCCGCGAGCGCACCCGGGCGGGTGCCCCGCTGATCCGGGTCCGCGCGTACAACCTCATGGGCGGCGTGACGATCTTCCGGGTCCCGCCGCAGGCCCGCGGCCTCGGTCTGGAGGAAGCCCGCCGCCTGGCCAAGGCCGCAGAGCGCGGCGAGCTTCCGCCCGGCCAGATTACGGACTGACCGAAAACCGTTTGTGTGCGGGTCGGCGGTGACCTGACCATGGGGCATGGTGATGGTGCGCGAGGTGGTCGCGGCCGACTGGCAGGCGCTGCGGGACATCAGGCTGGAGGCCCTGCGGGAGGCCCCGGACGCCTTCGGATCGACGTTCGGGAGGGAAGCCGCCTTCGGCGAGGCCGACTGGCAGCGCAGGATCTCCCGCGGCGGCACCTTCCTCGGTTACCTGCCCGAGGCCAGCGCGTCCGAGGCCGCCGGGCTGATCGGCGGCTACCAGGAAGAGCCGGACACGGTCGAGCTTGTCTCCATGTACGTGCGGCCGCGGGCCAGGGGCCGCGGGGTCGGCGAAGCGCTGATCGCCACCGTGATCGACTGGGCCGTGGCCAGAAAAGCCAAAACCGTGCACCTGTGGGTGACCGAGACCAACAAGCCCGCCGTCCTCCTCTACGAGCGCTGCGGATTCTCGCCGACCGGCGAGCGCCAGCCGCTCCCCTCCAACCCGGCCCTCGGCGAAGTCGCCATGTCCCGCCCGATCCGGCCGGCCTAGGGCTCGCCAACTGGCCGTCAGACTGGCCTGGATGCGCATCCCCCCAGGCCGCGTACCGCTAGGACCCGAACTCCGCCCGCACCCCGAGCAGCCGCACCGGCCGCCGCCCGGTGAACCGCTCAAGCGCCTCAAGCGCCGCCCGCTCGATCACGGCGGCGTCCGAGCCGGGGGAGGCCAGCGTCACCCCGTGCGTCTCGGTTACGAACGGCGCGTACCGCACCTTCACCACCACCCGGGCCGCGGGCCGTGGCTCGGCCGCGAGGTCCACCGCGAGCAGCCCGGCGATCCGCCGGACCTCCGTCTGCACCCGCGACCAGTCGGCGATGTTCTGCTGGAACGTCTCCTCCTTGCCGTGCCCGCGCGCCACGTACGGCGAATCGTCCACGTCGGCGTCGCCTCGCCCGCGGCCGAGCAGGACGAGCCACGGGCCCGTCATCGGCCCGAACTCCGCCGCCAATGCGTCCGGGTCCGCTGCCGCGAGCTCGGCGACCGTGCACACCCCCAGCTCGGCGAGCTTCCTGGCCGTCTTAGCGCCGATGCCCCACAGCGCGTCGGTCGGCCGCCCGCCCAGAACCGAGAACCAGTTAGCCGAGGTCAGCCGGAACACCCCCGCCGGTTTGCCGAACCCCGTGGCGATCTTGGCCTGCAGCTTGTTCTCCCCGATCCCCACCGTGCAGTCCAGTTGCGTGGCCTCGCGCACGCTCGCCGCCAGCGCGCGGGCAAAACCCTCGGGATCGGACGTCTCGACGCCCACGAACGCCTCGTCCCAGCCGAGCACCTCGACCACCGCGCCCGAGGCCCTCAGCGTGTCCATCACCGTGGCCGAGACCTGCTCGTATGCCTCCCGGTCCACCGGCAGGAACACCGCATCAGGCAGCCGCTTCGCGGCCGTCCGGAGCGGCAGTCCCGAGTGCACCCCGTGCTCGCGGGCCTCGTACGACGCTGTGCTCACCACGCCCCGCTTGGTCGGGTCGCCGTCACCGCCCACCACGACCGGCCGCCCCCGCAGTTCGGGATGGCGGAGTACCTCGACCGCTGCGATGAACTGGTCGAGGTCCACGTGCAACACCCACCGCCCCACGCCCCAGTCTTACCCGGCCGGCCGCCGTTGATGATCACCCGCCGAGGCCGAGGGCTCGAAGGCTTCCTGCCGCTGGACCCTTTCGTTACGATGAGGACATTCAGCCTGGCGCTCATCGGTGCGTAGGGGGCTCGCATGACCTACGGGTACACTCCCGGCGGTGACCAGGACGATCATGCCGGGACACCACCGCCGGAGTACGGAGGACTGCCTCCCTACCCGGGCCAGGCCGGGGCGGCAGGCCCGCCCGGCTGGGCCGCCGGACAGCAGGTACCCCCCGGCTGGACACCGGGACAGCAGGTGCCGCCCGGCTACGGCCCGCCCCAGTACGGGCAGGGACAGCCTCAGTACGGCCCGCCCCAGTACGGGCAGCCCGGTTACGGCCCGCCTGGGTACGGTCCGCCCGCGTATTACCCGCCCGGATACGGCGCGCCCATGTACGCCCCGCCGGGATCACAGCCACCTGCGTACACGGGCTGGGCGATCAGCGCGCTGATCGGCGGCGTCCTGTTCAGCCTGCTCGTCGGCCTCCCCGCTGCCATCACGGGTCAGGTCTACGGCTCGAAGGTCTCCCGGCTCTGGGCGAGCGGTGACGTGCAAGGCGCGCACCGCGCATCCCGCAGGGCCCGGGGCTGGCTGACCGCCTCCACGGTCTTCGACCTGCTCGGGCTCGTCCTGGTCGCCTTCATCATCGTCACGCACGTATCGAGCGCGGGCGTCTCCTTCACCCACACGTCGGTGGCCCCGGCCTCGGTATCGGTGCTGCCGGCCCAGCAAACCGTCCAGACCGGAACGATGTCCGGAATGATGTCCGGTTGTCACGGTCACATGGGTATGCCGTAACCGCCGTCCCAGGCCGAGGCGCCACCGCTCGTTCGGCGTAATGACTTTGATCTGCCGCCGCGCCCGCGGCCACAATGATGTGTGCTGCTGACGATCACCACCACCCGCGAGCCAGCGACCGACCTCGGGTACCTGCTGCACAAGCACCCGGACCGGCTGCAGACTTACCCGACCGCGGCTGGCCAGGCGCACGTCTTCTACCCGGAGGCGGCACCGGAGCGCTGCACGGCCGCGCTGCTCCTCGAGGTCGACCCGGTGGCGCTCGTCCGCGGGCGCGCCGGCGCCGATTCGCGCCCCGAACACCGCGACGGCGAGCTCGCCCAGTACGTGAACGACCGCCCGTACGCCGCGTCCAGCATGCTCGCCGTGGCGCTCAACCAGGTGTTCCGCACCGCGCTGACCGGCCGGTGCGACGCGCGCCCCGAGCTGGCCGCCGCCCGCATCCCGCTAGCCATCCGGGTCCCCGCGCTGCGCTGCCGGGGCGGCCCGCAGCTCGCGGAGCACCTGTTCGGCCCGCTCGGCTGGACCGTCGAGGCGATCGGCCAGCCCCTCCAGCCGGCCGAGTGGGGCGCCTCGCCGTACCTGGACCTGCGCCTGGCCGGCGATATCCGCCTCGCCGACGCGCTCAGCCACCTGTACGTCCTGCTGCCCGTGCTCGACGACGCCAAGCACTACTGGGTGTCCACGCAGGAAGTGGACAAGCTGATCCGGGCGGGCGGCGACTGGCTGGCCGGCCACCCGGCCAAGGAGCTCATCACCCGGCGGTACCTGTCGCACCAGCGCACGCTTGCCGCTTCCGCGCTGGCCCGGCTGGCCGACGCCGACGACACCGAGCCCGAGGAACTCGACAACGCCGTCGCCGAGGCCGACCACGAGGAGGACAAGGAACAAGGGTCCAAGCCCCTCGCCGTGCAGCGCCGCGAGGCCATCCTGGCGCTCCTGAAGGAACGGGGCGCGCGGCGGGTCGGAGACTTCGGCTGCGGTACCGGCGTCCTTACCCGAGCCCTGCTCGCCGACAAGCAGGTCGACACCGTAGTCGCCGTCGACGTCTCCGCCCGCGCGCTCCAGCTTGCCGGCCGCGACCTGCGCCTGGACCGGATGCCGCCGCCGCAGCGCGAGCGGCTCAAGCTCTTCCAGTCCGCGCTGACCTACCGCGACGACCGGCTGGCCGGCCTGGACGCGGCCGTGCTCATGGAGGTGATCGAGCACGTCGACCCCGAACGCCTGCCCGCCCTCGAGCGCGCCGTCTTCGGCTTCGCCGCCCCGGCCACGATCCTGGTCACCACCCCGAACGCCGAGTACAACGTCCACTTCGAGACCCTGCCGCCCGGCGCCATGCGGCACCGGGACCACCGCTTCGAGTGGACCCGCGCGCAGTTCGCCGCGTGGGCCGCCCGCGTCGCGGACGCCTACCGATACCAGGTCGCCTTCCGCCCCGTCGGCCCCGAGCACCCGGACGCGGGCCCGCCGACCCAGCTGGCCGTCTTCGACCGACCGCCGGCCGACCAGGAGCCGGCCCCGTGACCGTCGGCCTCACCGCGCCCCGCGAGCTGGCCGTCCCCGAGCTGAGCCTGGTCGTCCTGATCGGCGTGACCGGCTCGGGCAAGTCGACGTTCGCCCGCGCGCACTTCAAGCCGACCGAGGTGATCTCCTCGGACTACTGCCGCGGCCTGGTCGCCGACGACGAGAACGACCAGTCCGCCACGCCGGCCGCGTTCGAGGTCCTGCACTTCATCGTCGGCAAGCGCCTGGCCGCCGGGCGCCTGACCGTGGTCGACGCGACGAACGTCCAGCCCGAGGCCCGCCGCGAGCTGGTCGCGCTGGCCCGGGAGTACGACGTGCTCCCGGTGGCGATCGTCCTGGACCTGCCGGAGGCGTTGTGCGCCCAACGGAACGCGACCCGGCCCGACCGTGACTTCGGCTCCCACGTCATCCGGCGACAGCGCGGACAGCTGCGGCGCAGCCTGCACGGTCTCCAGCGCGAGGGCTTCCGCGTCGTGCACGTACTGCGCAGCCCGGAGGAGATCGACGCGGCCACGATCACCCGCACGAAGCTGTTCAACGACCTGCGCCACGAGTCCGGCCCGTTCGATGTCATCGGCGACGTGCACGGCTGCCTGGCCGAGCTCGAGCAGCTGCTCGGCCGGCTGGGCTACGCGATCGAGCGCGACCCCGCAGGCCGCTCGATCGGGGCGCGAAACCCGGGCCGGCGCGCCGTCTTCCTCGGCGACCTGGTCGACCGCGGTCCCGACACCCCGGGCGTCCTCCGCCTGGTCATGGGGATGGTCGCGGCCGGCGACGCGCTGGCCGTGCTGGGCAACCACGAGGCCAAGCTCCTGCGCGCGCTTCGCGGCAAGAACGTCCAGCGCACCCACGGCCTGGCCGAGTCGATGGAGCAGCTCGCCGCGCAGCCCGCGGAGTTCCGCGCCGAGGTGGCGCACTTCATCGACGGCCTGATCAGCCACTACGTCCTCGACGCCGGCCAGCTGGTGGTCGCGCACGCCGGCCTCATCGAGCGCTACCAGGGCCGCGCGTCCGGCCGGGTCCGCGAGTTCTGCCTGTACGGGCAGACCACAGGCGAGACCGACGAGTACGGCCTGCCGGTCCGCTACCCGTGGGCGCAGGAATACCGCGGCCGCGCCCTGGTGCTGTACGGCCACACCCCGGTCCCCGAGACCGAGTGGCTGAACAACACGATGTGCCTCGATACAGGGTGCGTCTTCGGTGGAGTGCTTTCCGCTCTTCAATATCCCGAACGAACCGTGGTATCCGTACCTGCGGCCCGCGTCTACCATCCGCCGGCGAGGCCCTTCCCCGTCAGCCCCCGGTCCCGGCCACCCGATGCCGCCACCGCCCGCCGCGAGCCGGACGTCCTGGACATCGGCGACGTCTCCGGGTCCCGGGTAGTCCAGACCGCGTACCTGTCCCGGGTCGGCGTCCGCGAGGACCACGCCGCCGCCGCGCTGGAGGTGATGAGCCGGTTCGCCATCGACCCGCGCTGGCTGCTCTACCTGCCCCCCACGATGAGCCCCGTCGCCACCTCGGACCGCGACGACCAGCTCGAGCACCCGGAGCAGGCCTTCGAGGCGTACCGCCGCGACGACGTGACCTCGGTCCTGTGCGAGGAAAAGCACATGGGCTCGCGCGCCGTCCTGCTCGTGTGCCGTTCCGAGCAGGCCGCGGCGTCCCGGTTCGGCGTGCCGGAACCCGCCGCCCCCGGCGCGGTCTGGACCAGGACCGGCCGCCCGTTCTTCCCGGCCGAACAGACCTCTTCGCTGATCGGCCAGCTGCGTGCGGCCGCCGAGCAAGCCGGGTTGTTCGGCGAGCTGGACACGACCTGGCTCCTGCTCGACGCCGAGCTCCTTCCCTGGAACGTCAAGGCCGCCCAGCTCCTGCGCGACCAGTACGCCGGCGTCGGCGCCGCCGCCCGTGCCTCGCTCCCTGCCGCCGTGGCCGCCCTTGAACACGCCAGCGCCCGGGCGTGTGCCCCGGCCGCCACGCCAGCGGACCTGGGGGCCCTGCTGGACCGGACCCGCGCCCGGCTGGCCAACGCGGAGGCGTTCACCGCCGCCTACCTGCGCTACTGCTGGCCCACCGACGGCCTGGCCGGGGTACGCGTCGCCCCGTTCCAGCTCCTGGCGTCCGAGGGCGCCACCCATCACGAGCGCCCGCACGCCTGGCACCTCGGCCTCGCCGACCGGCTGGCCGCCGCCGCCCCGGACCTGATCGCGACCACGCGCAGGATCGCCGTCGAGACCGGTGACCCCGCGTCTGTCTTCGCCGCGACCCGCTGGTGGGAGGACCTGACCGCGGCCGGGGGAGAGGGCATGGTGGTCAAGCCCGCCGCGAACCTGACCCGCGGCCCGCACGGCCTGGTCCAGCCCGGCCTGAAGGTCCGCGGCCGAGAGTACCTGCGCATCATCTACGGCCCGGACTACACCGAGCCGGCCAACATGACCCGCCTGCGCGAGCGCGGCCTCGGCCGCAAGCGCTCCCTCGCCCTCCGCGAGTACGCCCTGGGCCTGGAGGGGCTGGACCGCGCCGCGCGCGGCGACCCGCTCTGGCGCGTCCACGAATGCGTCTTCGCCGTCCTGGCCCTGGAATCCGAGCCCGTCGACCCTCGCCTGTGAGCCGCCGGTCGTTACTCCGTGGCGAACCAGCGGTCCGCGAGCGCGTCCAGCGTGGGGCGTTCGGGCTCGGGCAGCCGGCCCAGGTACCGGGCCAGGTTGCCGTACCTGTGCAGCAGCAACCAGGCCAGCAGCCGGCGGCGCAGGGTGCGGTCCAGTTGGTCGCGGCGGTAGCCGTAGGCGGTCTGCACCGCGGCCAGCACCTCCGCCGCCCTCGGGCAGCTGCACGTCTCCGCGGAAACGCTTTGTGCGTAATTTCACAAGCCGTTTCCGCGGAAACGTCGTGCCGCGGTGACCAGGACTACGACGATCCGATCCGGGCGAAGCGCACGGCGGTAAGCCCGCCAAGCGAAGCCCAGTCCCGGTCATCCAGTCCGACCCGTTCAGCGCCAGCCGGCTGGACACCATCGTCGCGGCCGTCATCACGTCTGACACGGCCCTGGCCGCCATGCCTGGCCACGTCTTCCTGCCCGCGGCCGTCTCCGGCCTCCCCAAGGACTCAGTCATCAACGTCACCGCGCTCGTCATCCTCGACAAGACCGGCCTGCGGGAACCTGTCGGCTGCGCGCCTCGAGATCGGCTGTGGTGTGACCGTGCTCGGTGGCGCGCCGGCCAGTGCGTGCAGGTTCGGATCCGCCGATGCCCGCCACCTCGGTGAGCACCTGGACCTCGCCCGGCGCGGGGGTCTCAGCGTCTGGCGTTCCACCACGCGGGGTGAGCTGATCACAAGCTGGCGCGTCCGGCCACCTCCTGCCGGGCCGCGGTTGGCAGCGAACGCGGGCGTAGAGCACAGCTGAAACATCGCAGGAGCACACTGGGGTCATGGACATGCGACGGGTGCGGGTGGGGTGCGAGTTCGTGTACGTGGCTGCCGTCGGCACCCCGGCCGTTTTCCAGATCGAACCCCGGGACGCGGCCCCGGTCAGTCTCGCGCGACAGGAGTGGTCGACGGAGCCAGAGGTGCGCATCGGTCACTACACCGACCTGTATGGCAACCCGTGTGCGCGGGCGATGCTGCCCGCCGGGCGTTCCACGCTGCGCTTCGGCGCCTTGGTGCTCGTGCCCGACGCGACCGAGGACGCCGACGAACACGCACCGGAGCTGCCGCCGGAAGAGCTGCCAGACGGGGTGCTCATCTACACCTTGCCCAGCCGCTACTGCCTTCCCGACATGCTCGGCGACGAAGCCTGGTCGCGTTTCGGCGCCACGCCCGCCGGCTACTCCCGGGTACAGGCGATCTGCGACTACGTCAACGGCCACCTGACGTTCGAGTACGGCAGGAGCGGCCCGCAGACCACGGCAGCCGACGTCAACGCCTCCGGGTTCGGTGTCTGCCGCGACTTCACCCATCTGGCGATCTCGTTCTGCCGGGCGCTGAACATCCCGGCTCGATATGTGTTCGGCTATCTGCCCGACCTGGACGTGCCGCCGGACCCGGCGCCGATGGACTTCGCCGCTTGGATGGAGGTCTGGCTGGGCGATCGGTGGTGGACCTTCGATCCGCGCAACAACCGCCCGCGTAAGGGCCGGATTCTGATCGGATGCGGACGGGACGCGTCCGACGTGGCCATGGTCACCACCTTCGGCGCGCCGCTGCTGGAGTCGATGACCGTGGTTGCGCAGGAGGAGCCGGAATGAATCTCCTCGCGCGCGGCTCGCTCAGCCGAGCCGGGTGACCTCGACGGTGACGCCGAAGTGCTCCGCCGCCGGTCCTGAGTAGATGCCGGACAGCGGCCGCACATCCGCGTAGTCGCGGCCGCGGGCCAGCAGCACGTGCCGGCAGCCCACCTCGGCCAGACTGGTCGTGTCGGCCGCGACCCAGTCGCCGGCCCAGAACTCCACCCAGGCGTGGCTCTCTCCCGTCAGCATCTGGCCGACCTCGGCTTCCGCGGCCGGGTGGAGGTAGCCGGAGACGTAGCGCGCAGGCAGCCCGACTGAGCGCAGCAGGGCTAGCGTCACGTGCGCGAAGTCCTGGCATACTCCCTTGCCTGCGGCGCGAGCCTCGGCCGAGGATGTGCGGACGTGGGTCGCGCCCCGCTCGTAGCGCAACGTCTGGTGGGCCCACTCGGCGGCGCGCAGCCCGGCTTGCACGGGCGTGGGTTCGGCGCGCAGCGACCTGCCGAGCTCGGTGAGCTCGGGCTCGGCGGTGACGAAGGACGAGGCCGTGAGCAACTCGGCGAAGCGATCCTGGACCGCCGGCGCGGCCAGCTCGGACCAGCTGATACCCGTCGGCACGGGCCGCGGCGGGGCGGTCTCCACCGTTGACGTCGCCAGCACGACAAGCTCGGTGTGCGGCACGTGGATGTCGAACGCGTCCACTGCCGTGCCCCAGTAGTCGACGTAATGAAGCGGCTGCACCGCGGGCGTGACGACGAGGGCGGCTTGCAGGGTGTGCTGCCCGTCCACGCTCGGCGGGGTCAGCCTGGCTTCGTTATACGACGCCCGCACCGGTTCGGCGTACTTGTAGACGGTGCGGTGCCGGATTGCGATGCGCCAGCTCATGCCCCGGTCTCCTTGAGGCTCCAGTGCGGCGGCGGTGACCCGGCGAAAAGCCGTTGGGTCACCTCCTCGCTGATCGCAGAGACGGCCCGCTGCAGTCCGAGCAGCCGGTCCGGTAGGCCGTCGAGGAGATAGGCGGCGGACAGGAACTCCAGATCGGTGCGTGCCCGGCCGATCGCCCGGCGGGCCGACTCGTCCAGCCCTGAGCGTCCGGACGCCGGGTCCAGCCGGGCCAGCGCGCGCTCCCCGGCCTGCAGCGCGTAGAAGACCGATCGGGGGAAGAGCCGGTCCACCAGGAGGAACTCCACCGCCCGGCGAGCCTCGACGCCCTGCCGGTAGGTGCGCAGGTAAGCATCGTGGGCGGAGCACGCTCGAAGGGTTGAGGTCCAGCCCTCGCTCGCTCGCTCGGCGCCGATCCGGGCCGCGAGCAGGCGCGCGGTCATATCCACCCGCTCCAGACTGCGGCCCAGGATCAGCGCGTCATAACTGGTGTCCCGGCTCATGCTCGCCTCGACGTAGCCCGCGACGCTGGCCGCGCGCTCTCGGACGTAGGAGAAGAACGGCGCGGGGCCGAAGTCGCGGGCGGCCGCCACCCGGGCTGGCAGCGAGTTATGGGTGGAGTTCAGGCATTCCCAGATTTCCGCGGAGAGCGCCTCCCGGGCGCTGCGGGCGTTCTGCCAGGCGGCGGACAGCGCGCCGACGATCGAGCCTGGCGAGTCCTCCTCGTAGCCGAGCAGCTCCAGGACGGCTCGGGAGTCCCGGTACTGCCCGGCGGTGTCGGCCGGAACGCCCATGACCGCCAGCAGGACGGCGCAGGCGTGGGCCTCGTCCACGCCCGGGTCTTCGAGAACTTCGTGGAAATGCACGTCAAGCAGCCGGGCGGTGTCTTCTGCCCGTTCGACGTACCGGCCCACCCAGAAAAGCGCCTCCGCGACCCGACTCAGCATCCCGGTCCCCTCACTGCTGCGGCTGGTCCTGGCGGGGACCGCGGTCGGGTTCGGCGCCGCGTACCGCCTGCGCAGGAAACGCCGACGGCTCCTCGGCTTCGGCTTCCCCGCCCGGCGCGGAGGTCAGCACCCAGGTGTCCTTGGAGCCACCGCCCTGGCTGGAGTTGACGATCAGGCTGCCCTCCCGCAGCGCCACCCGGGTCAGTCCGCCGGGCGGCACCCGGACCTGCACTCCATCGTTGACCGCGAACGGTCGCAGGTCGATGTGCCGGGGCAGCAACTGGTCGCCGAACTGCGCCGGCGAAGTCGACAGCAGCACCAGCTCCTGCGCGATCCAGGCCCGCGGCGCGGCCAGCACCCGCTCACGCACGGCGGCCAGTTCGGCGTCGGAGGCCTGCGGGCCCACGACGATGCCGTGGCCGCCGGACCCCTCCACCGGCTTGAGCACTAGCTGGTCAAGCCGGGCCAGGCAGTGCGAACGCACCTCCGGATCGTCGAGCCGGTAGGTCGTGACGTTCGGCAGCAGGGGGCGCTCGCCGAGGTAGTACTCGATGAGCGCGGGAACGTAGGTATACGTCAGCTTGTCGTCGCCTACGCCGTTGCCGACCGCGTTGGCGATCGTGACGTTGCCGGCCCGGGCGGCGTTCAAGATCCCCGGGCAGCCCACGACAGAGTCGGCTCGGAAGTGCACCGGATCGAGGAAGCCGTCGTTGACACGCCGGTAAACGACGTCCACCCGCTGCTGTCCTCCGACGCTGCGCATGTACACGACATTGTCGCGGCAGAACAGGTCCCGGCCCTCGACCAGCTCGATGCCCATCTTGCGGGCCAGGAAGGCGTGCTCGAAATAGGCCCCGTTGCCCACGCCGGGAGTGAGCAGCACCACGACGGGCTCCTCGGCGCCGGCCGGCGCCGACCGGCGCAGCGCGTCGAGCAGCCACCCCGGATAGGCAGCGACCGGCCGCACCTGCTGCTCCAGGAACAGGCCGGGGAAGACCCGGGCCATGGTCCTGCGGTTCTCTACCACGTAGGACATGCCGGACGGCACTTGCAGGTTGTCCTCGAGTACCCGCAGCAGGCCTGCCTGGTCGCGGACGATGTCGATCCCTGCGAGGTGGACCCGCACGCCGTTCGGCGGTTCGATGCCGTGCGCCGGCCGGCAAAAGCCAGCCGAGGTGGTGAGCAGCGACCGCGGCACCACTCCGTCCCGGACCACCTCGGCCGGCCCGTAGACATCGGCGAGAAACGCCTCCAGCGCACGTACCCGTTGCACCACGCCCGCTTCGACCAGGTCCCACTCGGCGGCCGGGATTAGCCGCGGGATCAGGTCGAGCGGGAACACCCATTCTTCGCCAGCATGGGAGAACACGACACCCTGGTCACGGAAGCTGCGGTCCCGGGCCTCCGCCCGCCGCGCCAGGTCGTCGCCTGTAAGCATCTGCAGGACGCCATACAGCGCCCGCGTGTGCGGGTGCGGCAGGCCATCCGCCCCGAACATCTCGTCGTAGGCAGGGCCGCGCGGGTACTTGTCGAGGAGGCCGCCCATAAGTGGATTCGTATCACTGGTCCGTTACCCCGTCATTCCGCCCGTCGTTACAGTTGCGAAACAAAGCTAGTTCACCATGCGGTAGTGGCAGCAGTCGCACCGCAGGTCCGGACGGAGTGTGAGTTCCGGTGCACGGCGAAGGTCTCAACCTCCGCGCTCGCGGTCCGGCGCTGCAGACAGGGCGGTTCCGGAGGGAGGAGATGACATGACGGAGGCGGTCGGTGCCCTCTCGTCCACCCCGCTGCGGCGCGTGCCGCACCGCGAGCTGCCAGGCGCAGGCCAGCTGACTTACGTGTTGCGCCAGCGTTTCAGCTACACCTATGACGCGCCGGTACGGGACCTGGACCACCGGCTGGTCGTGGTGCCGCCGCGCCGGCACGGCAACCAGCGGCGGCGGCGGCACTCGATCACCGTCTCCGCCGCCGACGCCCGGACCACCTACTGGCGGGACGCCGTCGGCAACCTGGTCACCAGGTCTCGCGTGCCACTGGTGCCGGACAGGGTGGAGTTCGTGGTGGACGCCGTCGTCGAGCGTATCGGGCCGGGCACCGATGTGCGTGTGCCGGCCACCGCTCTCACCGACTCACGGATGCTGCGCCCGACCCGGCTGACCGCCGCCGACGCGGCCATCCGCCGGCTCGCGGCGACGATGGCCGACCGGGACATGCTAGCCACCGCCGATCGGTTCTGCGCGTTCGTGCATGAGGCGCTCCGCTACGCATACGGGGTGACCTCGATCGCTACCACCGCTGCCGAGGCACTCGCCGGCGGACGGGGGGTCTGCCAGGACGCCGCGCATATCATGATCGCGCTCTGCCGGGCGATCGGGCTGCCGGCGCGCTACGTCTCCGGGCACCTGCTCGGCGAGGGCGGCACCCACGCCTGGGTGGAAGTCTTCGTCGCCGACGCCGCCGGCGCGCGCGCCGTAGCGCTCGACCCCTGCAACGGCTGCCGCGTCGGCGCGAATTACCTGACCGTCGCTACCGGGCGTGACTACAGCGACGTAGCCCCGACCTCCGGTACTTATCTAGGCACCGCCCGCGGCCACCTGACCGCCACCAAGCAGGTTGAGGTCGCACTCGGGTTGACGGCGTAGCGCCGGCGCCGGCGGACGTCCACGAGCGTTCGCGGGCTCACCAGGCACGCCGACGAGGCTGCGGTCAAGCGCCATGAGCACCCGCCGGGCTAGCATTCACGCAGCACTCTGGCGGGAGGCGGCAAGGATGGGCGTTCTGGACGGGAAGGTGGCCCTGGTGACCGGCGCGAGCCGGGGCCTCGGGGCGGAGATCGCCCGGCGGTTCGGCGCGGCGGGCGCGGCCGTAGCGGTGGCCGCGCGCACCACGCAGGGCGCTTCCTCGTTGCTTCCCGGCACGATCGACGACACCGCGGCGCAGATCCGCGCGGCCGGCGGCACCGCGGTCGCGATCGCGGCCGACCTGGCCAGGCCGGACGAGAGGGAACGGCTGGTCGAGGAGACCACCCGGCGGCTTGCCGCGCCCGACATCTGCGTCAACAACGCGGCGGTGACGTATTTCGCGCGCGTCGAGGACTTCACCGCCAAACGGTACGCGCTCATGTTCGCGGTGGACGTCGAGGCGCCGTTCCACCTGGCTGCGCTGGTCCTGCCTGGCATGCGTGACCGCGGCGCGGGCTGGATCCTGAACATCTCCTCGGCGGGAGCCCGCCACCCGGCCATCCCGCCCAACGCGTGGGCGGTCCGCGGCAGCACCGTGTACGGGATGTGCAAGGCGGCCCTCGAGCGCCTGTCCACGGGCCTCGCGGCCGAGCTGTACCCGGACAACATCGCGGTCAACGCGCTCTCCCCGACCCGCGTGGTCCCGACGCCGGGGACGATCTTCCACCACCTGACCACCGCGGACGACCCGCGGGCCGAGCCGCCCGCGGTGATGGCCGAGGCCGCGCTCCTGCTATGCCACCGCGAGCCGCGCACGCTGACCGGCCGGGTCGCCTACTCCCAGGAACTGCTCGCCGAGTTCGGTCTTCCGGTGCCGCAGGCGCGGTGACGAGGCGAGGGCACGCCCGGTCACAGGCCGATCCGCCTGGCCAGGCGCTCCCGGTGGTAGCTGCCGTCGCCGAGGAACAGCTCGCTGGCCTTGGCCCGCTTCAGGTACAGGTGCGCGTCGTGTTCCCAGGTGAAGCCGATGCCGCCGTGGATCTGGATGTTCTCGGCCGCGACGCGCGAGTACACCTCCGAGGCGTGGGCCTTGACCAGCGGGGCCAGCACCGGGACCTCGGCCGAGCCCTCCGCAACCGCGGCCGCCGCGTACCCGACGGCCGACCGCAGCGACTCCACCTCGAGCAGCAGGTCGGCGCACCGGTGCTTGATCGCCTGGAAGCTCCCGATCGGCCGGTCGAACTGCTGCCTGATCTTGGCGTACCCGACCGCCATGTCCAGCGCCCGCTGCGCGCCGCCGAGCTGCTCGGCGGCCAGCGCGATGGCGGCCACGTCAAGGGTGTGCTCCAGCACGGCCCGGCCCGCGCCGGGCGCGCCGATCAGCCGCGCGGGCACGCCGCTGAACTCGGCCCGGGCCAGCCTCCTGGTCTGGTCCAGCGTGGGCAGTACGCGCCGGCTCAGGCCCGCCGCGCCGCCGTCGACCGCGAACAGCGAAAGCTCCGGAGGGCTGGCCTGGCTGGCCGTATCGGTATCGGTGGCGGCGACCGCGAGGATCAGGCCCGCGCCGTGCCCGTCCAGGATGAAGCTCTTGTGCCCGTCCAGCCGCCAGCCGTCACCGTCCTTCGCCGCGGTCAGCCGGATCGAGGCCGGATCCCAGGATCCGTCGTCCTCGGTGAAGGCCAGCGTGGCTATGGTGCGCCCGGAGGAGATGCCGGGCAGCAGGTCGCGCCGGGCGCCCTCGTCCTCGCTGGCCAGCAGCGCCGTCGCGGCCAGCACCGCGCTGGCCAGGTAGGGCCCGCTGTACAGCACGCCGCCGAGCTCCTCGAGCACGATCGCCTGCTCGGCGAACGAGAAGCCCGCCCCGCCGTACTCCTCACCGATGGCGATGCCCTGCAGGCCCAGCTGGTCGGCGGCCTGACGCCAGACGCCGGCGTCCGTCGCGTCCGGCAGATCCATCAGCTCGCGGACCCGCGACAGCGGTGCCCGGTCGGCGAGGAAGCGGCGCACCGACTCGCGCAGTTCCCGCTGTTCCGGGCTGACTCCCAGGTGCATGACTAGGCTCCGTTCGCTGCGTTCCCGGCCGGAGGCCCGGTGACGACGAGCACGTCCAGCGCCTCGATCCGGTCCCCGTCTACCCACAGCGGGTTGACCTCGAGCGTGCGGAGCAACCCGTCAAGCGCGGCGGCCGCGGCGCAGATGCTGGTGATCACCCGGGCCAATGCGTCGAGGTCAACGGGGCGGGTGCCGCGGGCCCCGCGCAGCAGGGGGGCGGCGCGCAGCTCGCCGAGCATGCGCTTGACCTCCCCGGTCGTGACCGGGAGGAGGCGCAGGCTGGTGTCGCCAAGCAGCTCGGTCCAGACGCCGCCGAGCCCGACCGCGAGCACCGGGCCGAACGTCCGGTCCAGCGTGACCCCGGCGAGCAGCTCTACCCCGCCGGTCCGCATCGGCGTCACGAGCGCCCCTTCGACGACGGCCTCGCGCACGCTCTCCCCGGCGGCCCGCACTCGCCGGTAGGCGTCCCTGACCTGCGCGTCGTCGTGCAAGCCGAGCGCGACGCCGCCGATATCGGACTTGTGGGTGATCTGCGCCGAGCAAACCTTCAGCACCACCGGCCACCCGGCCCGCCGGGCCGCCTGGACCGCCGCGTCGGCCGACGTAACCAGCTCCGCGGGCACCAGCGGCACGCCGCAGGCGGCGAGCAGGTCGCGGGCCGCGGCTTCGGACCAGGCTCCGGCCGCGCTAAGGCCGGCCATGGCCGGCGTGCCAGCCGGGACAGGCGCGACGGGACAGGCCGGGGGAGCGGCGGTCCGGTTCTCTATCCAGCGCAGCGCGTGCCCGAGGGCCGCCAGGCCCGCATCGAACCCGCCGAGCAGGTGGATGCGGTTCATCCCGAGCAGGTCGCGGCCGTAGCTGGACACGTCGACGCAGGTCGAGCCCACCGGGATTACCGGGATCGGGGCGGCGGCGATGCGCTCGCCGAGCCAGCGCGCGCGCTCCTCGAGCCGGGCCGCCGCGCCTTCGTCCGGCGGCCGCGCGTCAGGCACGACCAGGCCGTTGAACAGCACGAAGTCCAGGCCGGGGTCCTCCAGCGCCGCGTCGAGCGCGTGATCGACCGGGCTGAGCGCCTCGGTGCGCGCGTTGGCCAGGAGGTAGCCGGTCACGTCGAGCGGGTTGCCCGCGACGGCGAACGGCGGCAGGTGGGCTTTGATCGCCTCGACCGTGCCCACGCGGAACGGCGGGATCGTGATGCCCTGGGCGCTGGCCCGGTCGGCGATGATCCCGCACGCCCCGCCGGAGGCCGTCACCACTCCCATCCGCCGGCCCCGCGGCCAGCGGTCGTAGCCGAGTAGCCCGGCCGTGCCGAGCAGGTCCTCGATGCTGGTCACCCTGATCACGTTGTACCGGCGGAACACGGCGTCCACCACGGCGTCGTCGCCGGCGATCGACCCGGTGTGCGCCAGCGCGGTGGCCTGGCCGACCGGACTCGACCCGGACTTGAGCGCCACGATCGGCTTGCCCGCCCTGGCCGCCGCCTCGGCGGCCGCGGCGAACCGGTCAGGCTCCCTGATCTCCTCGAGGAACAGGCAGATCACCCGGGTCTGATCGTCGTCCACGAGGTAGTCGAGCACGTCGGCGGTGCTGATCATCGACTCGTTGCCGAGCGAGACCACCGTGCTCACCCCGATCGCCCTGGCCCGCGCGAACGCCAGCATCGCGCTGGCCAGCGCTCCGCTCTGCAGCGCCAGGCCGACCGGCCCGGCGTGCAGCGGCAGCGGGACGGTCAGCGCGAACGGCCCGGCGCGCGCGTGGGCGTTGAGGAACCCCAGGCAGTTCGGCCCGAGCAGGACGATCCCGTACCCGGCGGCCTGCGCGACCAGCCTGGCCTGCTCGGCCTGCCCCTGCGGGCCGGCCTCGCCGTAGCCGGAGGCGAGGACGATCGCGTTGCGGACCCCGGCCGCGCCCGCGTCGTCGACGACGTCGGGGACGGCGTGGGTGGGCACCATGATGAAGGCCAGGTCCACGGGTTCGGCCAGGTCGCGGAGGCTGCGCACGGCAGGCCTGCCGAATACCGTCTCGTGCTTGGGGTGCACGGGGATCAGCGGCCCGGAAAAACCCGTGGCGGCGCTGGCGGCGGCGATGAACTGCGCCCACCCGGACGCGTCGGAGGCGCCCACGACGGCGAGGCTGCGCGGCGCGAAGAACTCGCGCAGCCGGTCCGGGGTGACAAGCTGGCTCACTGGTTCGCCACCCGCGGCTCCTTGGGCAAGCCGAGCGCCCGCTCGCCGATGATGCCGCGCTGGATTTCGCTGGTACCCGAGTAGATGGTGCCGGCCTTGCTGCTCAGGAAGACGTTCTGCCACGGCGACGTCGGGTAGCCGTCCCCGTCCGGCCGGAGCAGGCCGCCGGCGCCGACGATGCTCATCGCGATCTCGCCGAGCCACTTGTGGTATTCGCTCCAGAACAGCTTGGTGACCGAGGCCTCGGGACCTGGCGGCCGCCCGGAAGCGACCTGGGCCAGCGTCCGGAGCCCGTTGAAGCGCATCAGCTGGATCCTGGTGTAGGCCTGCGCCAGTTGCTGCCGCACCAGCGGGTCGGCGGTCCGGCCGCGCTCGCGCGTCGTCTGAACCAGGTCCCAGAACTCCCGCTCGAACCGCAGGTGCTGGACCGTCGCCGAGCCGCCGCGCTCGTGGCCGAGGGTGGTCATGGCCACCCGCCAGCCGTTGTTGAGGCCGCCGATGACGTTGAACAACGGCGCGCGCACGCCGTCGAGGAAGTCCTCGCAGAACTCGGCGGCCCCGGACAGCTGCCTGATCGGCCGGTACCGCACCTGCGGCACGGTGAACGGGATCAGCACGTAGGACAGGCCCTGGTGCTTCGGTGCCCCGGGGTCCGTCCGGCACAGGACGAACATCATCGTCGCGCGGGCCGCGCCCGAAGTCCACAGCTTCTGCCCGGTGATGACGATCTCGTCGCCGTTCACCTCGCCCCTCGTTTCCACCGCGGCGAGGTCGGATCCGTGGTCAGGCTCGGAGAAGCCCTGGCAATAGACGTCCTCGCCGGACAGGATGCGCGGGAGGAAGTGCTCGCGCTGTTCCGGGGTCCCGTGCACGATCACCGAGGGGCCGACCAGGGCCTCGCCCATGCCCCGGATCACCCGCGGCACGCCCGCCCGGTAAAACTCCTCGTTCAGCACCGCGATCCGCACCGCGTCCATGCCCTGCCCGCCGAACTCAGCCGGCCACTGCGGGCAGATCAGCATCTCCTGCGCCAGCGTGCGTTCCCATTCGGCGTACGCCGGATGCGCGATCGCCTCCGCCAGACCCCTGGCCCGGTAACCGCCCGGGATCATGGCCGACCGCCAGTCGGTCAGGTCGGCGAGCGCGGGCGGCGCCTGCGTCGCTATCCAGTCCCGCAACTCGGCGCGGAACTGCTCGATCTCGGGGCCAAGGTCAAGTTCCATGGACGAACCTCCGCGCCAGGCCGGGCACCCGGACCACCTCGGCGCCAGGCCGGGCACCCGGACCACCTCGGCGCCAGGCCGGGCACCGGACCACCCCCATACCATCCGGCGGGACCGGTTCTGGTCGCTAATCCTAGAATCAGATTCTGATCGAATCCCGCGGGCGGCCAGGTTGTCAAGCCCTGGGCCGCCACGGGCCGGAGGCCAGCAGCCGCGTGGCGTACTCCAGGATCGCCTCAATGGTCTGGTTGGCCTCCCGGCGGTTCTGCGCCGTGGCCACCTGCCGGGCGCCCTCAGCGATCAGCGACGTGAGCATCGCCGCGTACAGCCGGTCAAGCGGCGTATCGGGCAGGCCGAGCAGGACGTCGTTCTGGGCCACCCACTCGCTCCCGCGCCGCCGCTTGGCCACTTCGAAGTCGGGCGGGCCGTCTCCGGAGGAGAACAGCAGCGTCAGGTCCCTGCGGCGCCAGCTGCCCTCCATGAAGGCCCGCGCCCCGGCGCAGAACAGCTCGGCGGTGTCGGTCACGCCCGCCTTCCGCAGGCGCGCCACCGCCTTGCTGGCCGCCTCCTCGTGGGTGCGCTGGTGCTCGTGCCACAGGGCCAGGAAGAGCTCGCTCTTGCCGCCGAAGTGGTGGTACAGGCTGCCCACGCTCGACCCGGCCCGCTCCACCACGTCGGCGATGCTGGTCTGCGAGAAGCCCTGTTCGGTGAAGACCTGACGCGCCGCCTCGAGCAGCGCGTGCCGCGTCTTCGGGGTGGTGCCCCACTGCCACGCACCACCCGCCGCCGGGTCCGGCCGGTCCGCCCGGGCCGGTGACCGCTTGCTCATCGCGTCCCGCCGCTCCGCGCCGGGCCTTGACACGCCCGCCGCCCAGCCTAGAAGCTAATTCCAGAAGATCATTCTAATCTGCGCCGGACCGGCGGCCTACGGGCGGGAAGGCCAGGGCGAGCGTCATGGGAAGCCTGGACGGGCGGGTGGCGGTCGTGACCGGCGCCGGCCGCGGCATCGGCCGGTCGGTGGCACTGCTGCTGGCCGGCGAGGGCGCCTCGATCGTGGTCAACGACCTGGGCGGCGCGCTCGACGGCTCGGGCGCCGACGCGGCGCCCGCGCGGCAGGTAGCGGACGAGATCGCCGGCCGCGGCGGTGCGGCCGTGGCCAACGGCGCCGACGTGTCCGATCACGCGGCCGCCGAGGACCTGATCGCGACCGCGGTCAGCGAGTTCGGGCGGCTCGACGTCCTGGTCAATACGGCGGGCATCCTGCGGGACCGGATGATCTTCAACATGACCGAGCAGGAATGGGACGACGTGATCCGGGTCCACCTCAAGGGCACGTTCAACGTCACCAAGTTCGCCGCAGCGTACTGGCGTGCGCAGCGTGACGAGTCGGCCCAGAACCGGATCATCAACTTCACGTCCGTCTCCGGGCTGCACGGCAGCCCCGGACAGCCGAATTACGCGGCGGCCAAGATGGGCATCGTGGGACTGACCTATTCCGCGGCCAACTCGCTGGCCAGGTACGGGGTGACGGTCAACGCCGTATCGCCGGGCGCGGCCACGCGGATGACCGAATCGGTGCCAGACGACCGGCGCCGCGCCGGGACGGCGACCGCAGAGGAGCGCTCGCCGGACAACGTGGCCCCGCTCGTGGCCTACCTGGCCAGCGAGCGATCCGGCTGGCTCACCGGGCGGATCGTGCACGCCGCGGGGTACGAGGTCGCGCTGTACAACAACCCGCAGCCGGTGGCCAGGCTGATCGGCACCGGGCCGTGGTCGCTGGACGTGCTGGCGGCGCAGGTCGAGCGCTCGTTCGGGCCGATGGTGGGACGGCCGTGACCGGGGCGGGCAAGCCGGTCCCCGAGCCGACGCCGGAGACCCAGCCCTTCTGGGACGGCTGCGCCGCGGGCGAGCTGCGCCTCCAGCGGTGCACCGACTGCGCGACGCCCTACTTCTACCCCCGTCCGGTCTGCCCGGCGTGCGGCTCGGTCAACGTCGAGTGGTTCCCGGCCAGCGGCCGGGCGACGCTGTACTCCTACGTGATCAACCATCGGCCCGCGCCCGGCTTCGAGGACGACGCCCCCTACGCCATCGCCGTGGTCCAGCTCGCCGAAGGGCCCCGGATGATGACCAGCCTGGTCGGCGTGCCGAATACGCCAGAAGACCTAGTGCTCGACATGTCGCTGCAGGTGACGTTCGAGCAGCGTGGCGACGTTTACCTGCCGGTGTTCGCGCCCGCCCCGGACGGAGGCGGCTCGTGAGCGGCGCGCCGGGCGTCATCATCGCGGGCGCGGCCGAGACCGACCAGGTCGGCAGGCTGCCCGGGCACTCCACGCTGGCCCTGCACATGGAGGCCGCGGTGAACGCGGTCCGCGACGCGGGGCTAAGCCTGCGCGACGTCGACGGGATCGCCACCGTCTCCGTGCCCGGGCCGGTGCAAGTCGCGCACGCGCTCGGCATCGTCCCGCGCTGGATCGACGGCACGGGGGTCGGCGGGACCTCGTTCCTGCTGCACGTCAGGCACGCGGCGGCGGCCATCAGGGCGGGCTACGCGCGGACCGTGCTTGTGACGCACGGAGAGTCCGGGCGGTCCCGGGTCGGCGCCGCGCCGTTCCGCGTTGCCCCGTCCTCGCCGGGCGGTCAGTTCGAGGCGCCCTACGGCACGTTCGGTCCCACGACCACCTTCACCATCACCGCCCTGCGGTACATGAAGGACTTCGGGCTCACGCACGAGCAGCTCGCCTACGTCGCGGTGGCGCAGCGCCGGTGGGCGGCGAAGAACCCCCGCGCGGCCTACCGCGACCCGATCACGGTCGAGGACGTCCTGGCCTCGCGGCTCATCGCCTTCCCCTTCCACCTGCTCGAATGCTGCCTGGTCACCGACGGCGGCGGCGCCCTCGTCATCACCTCGGCCGACCGGGCAGGCGAATTCCCCAAGCCCGCCGTCCACGTGCTCGGCACCGGCGAGTCGTCCGAGACCCCGATGATCTCGCAGATGCAGGACTTCACCGCCTCCCAGGCCTTCCGCCTGGCCGGCCAGGACGCCTTCGCCGAGGCCGGCATCGGCCCCGCCGACGTCGGCCACCTGATGATCTACGACGCGTTCGCGCACGTGCCGATCTACGGCCTGGAGGCACTGGGTTTCGTCGGCCGCGGCGAGGCCGGGGCGTTCATCGCCGAAGGGCACACCGAGCCGGGCGGCCGGCTGCCGCTCAACACGAACGGCGGGGGCCTGTCCTACACCCACACCGGGATGTACGGCATGTTCGCCATCACCGAGGCGATCCGTCAGGTCCGCGGCGAGGCTGCCGCCCAGGTCGGGTCGGCCGACATCAGCGTCGTCCTCGGTAACGGCGGCACGTTCTCCACCGCCGGCGTCCTCGTCCTGGGCCGCCACCCGCGCTGAACCGCGCGCAGCCTTCCTCTTACTGAGCGTAGGTCCGCAGCACGCGCAGCGCGATGGCTCCGTGCGGGCCGGTCGCGCTCAGCCCGGCGTCCGCCGGGGCCAGCCGTCGCACGGCCACCCGGCAGAACTCCCCGGCCGGCCCGGTGATCACCGACTCGGCGTCCGGCGGCCCGTACCGCCAGGTATGCGACCCGGCCGGGGCGGTCAGCTCGCACCGCACCGCCGCATCCGCCGGCTCGCCCGCCAGGGCCAGCGCGTACGGCAGCGTCCGGTGCGCCAGCCAGGCCACGTGCCTGAGCCGTCCGGTGTCGGGGTAGTCCAGGCCGAGCGGCCCGGTGATGTCCAGGCCGTGCGCCCAGTGCTCGGCCAGCCGCGTGGTAGCCAGCGTGGCCGGCTTGACCGGCCCGGTCACCCAGCGGACCGGCACCTCAGGATCGCCCGCCGTCAGCGCGGCCATAGCCGCCCGGTGAGCCCGCTGCCAGCGACAGAACACCTCGGCAGGCGCGGTCCGCTCAGCCTGGACCGCCGCCTCGGCGCGCTCGTCCATCGTGCTCCCGGTCGCCGCGAAGATCCCCGTCCGCAACTGGCTGCCCGTCATAGTGGCCTGCACCGCCTCCTCCGACTGGGCCAGGTGCAGCACCACGTCGGCGACCGTCCAACCCTGCGCCGCCGACGGCGACCTCCACTGCGCCTCATCGAGCCCGGCGAGGATGCCCTCCAGCCTGCCCTGCTCCGCGCCCAGATCATCAAACACGGTCATGCGTGGACTATGGCATACGGCAGTGGCCCGGTCGGGCCGGGAGCCGCGGATTTGTGTGGTTGATCCGGGCTTCGTGGTTGATCGGGTGCATTCCAGAGCCCTATGCCAGCTGTGAATACAGCCGCCGCCGGCTGGCCATCGGGGCGACCATCCGGCTCTAGCCTGGATTTGCGCGGAGGATCCGTGCCCGGCGGAAGATAAGGCGCCAAATACGGCGCTCTTTCTTCCGTCAGGCACCGATCTTCCGTGATCTTCTGGTGCACGAGGGGCCATGGAGCCTGCTGAGACTTGCGGGACGTGAGCGTTAGGATCCGTGCCGGGTTCGAGCCGTCAGACCGGCAGTGGCGTACACCCGTACAGCCAGGCGCGGCCTTAGCGTCCCTGTGCGGGCACTGCGCGGATCTAGTGCCCCCGTGCACCCCGAATCAACCGCAGGACCCCGATCAAGCACGGTAATTCGGCCGCACCGAGCACAGGAGCGAATAGTGGTGCTACCGGGACGGATCAGGCAGCCCGACCGGCCGACCGGCCGACCGGCCGACCGGCCGCACCCGCCGAACCGGCCGCACCCGCCGAACCGGCCGCACCCGCCGAACCGGCCGAACCGGCCGCACCCGAGGCCCCAGCGGCCAAACCGGCAACGGCCTAACGAGCCGCCGCCATCGCGACGGCAAAGGACGTGAGGCCGGAACCGGCACCGATCCCGCTGTACTTGGTGCCCTTCTGGAATCCGCCGAACATCAGGGCCAGCACGACCAGGATCACGATCAGCAGCACGAACCACAGCAAGCACCCGACGGCCCTGGATCTCGGCCGCCACCGGCGGCCGTTCCACCTCTCGCGCCGCGGTCCGAACCCGTACCTGTACATGGGCCGGTAACTTCCCAGGCCACGCGCAATATGCGGCCCGGCCCGAATTATCTGAACCGGCGCGGGTAGTTGGCACCCGCCCTGGAACCACGCGATGAACACGAGGCACGGAATTGGCGCGCACACCGAGGGTGGGGTCGCTGGCCGGCCTGGCGGCCGCCATCGCGTCCGTAGTCGTCCTGATCCTGGTCCTGTCCGCGATTCACCTGCTCCCGCGGCTGAAGAACCCGTTCGCCGAGACCACCACGGTGACCAGCCAGCCCGTCCTGCTCAAGTCCATCACCGCGCTGAGTCGCTACGAGGCGGCCAGCGGCTCGTTCGAGGTCGTCGTCGACCTCACCAAGCGCGTAAGCCTGCTCCCGTCGTTCCTCGCGGGCAGCGAGACCCTGTTCATCGGGCAGGGCACCGACATCGCCTACGTCGATTTCTCCCAGCTGAAGGGCAACGCGATCACGGTCAGCCCGGACCGGACCGCGGTCACGATCGTGCTGCCCAAGGCGCAGCTGGAACCGGCCGTGCTGAACGTGTCCCAGTCGTACGTGTACGCCGAACAGCAGGGCCTGTTCAACCGGGTCGGCAACTTCTTCTCCGGCAACCCGAACAGCCAGCAGCAGGTCTACGTCCTTGCCGCGCAGAAGATCCAGACCGCCGCCCGGCAGAGCCCGCTCGTCGCGCAGGCTCAGAAGAACACCCAGGAGATGCTCACCGGCATGCTCACGTCCCTCGGGTTCAAGCAGATCACCGTCACTTTCGGCGCGGCCCAGGCGCGGTAGCTCAAGCCGACCGCACCACGGTCGCGATCCGCGCGTTGACCGGGACGTTACGGGCCCGAAGCCCGGGGTGCTGCCCGTGCAGGTCGAAGTCCAGCTTCAACCCGGGCCCGAACATCAGGCAGTGCGTCGACCCGCCGAAGTGGAACATGCCGAGCTGGTCGCCCTTTTGCACGTGCTGCCCCGCCTGCACCGTGATCTCGCAGGTGGAGACCTCCACCATGCCGACCGCCAGGAAGCACATCAGGCCGATGGCCGGGTTGTCGGCCTCGATGAACAGCATCGCCCGGGTGGCGACCTCGGTGATGTAGGCCTGCGACTCGACCCCGCCCTCGGCGTCGTACCCCTCGGCGGGCGTCTCGGAGTAGTACGTCCCGTCCTGCACGTAGGCCTTGGCGATTGTGCCGTCCACCGGACTGTGCCAGCGGTGGTAGCTGAGCGGGCTGAGGAACGCCTGGTAGACGGTGCCCCCGACGAACCCGTCGGCGAGGGGGTCGTCGGCCAGCATGTGCGCGACGGAGTACGGCTGCCCCTTGACCCAGAAGTGGTCCCGGCGCCGCACGCCCTGCCGCAGCCGGTAGGGCGCCGACTCACAAGCGTTGACGATGACGTCGGGGTCGTCGGGGGAGGCCACCGGCCGGGCTCCCGGGCGGAGCCGCCTGGTGAAGAAGTCGTCCCACGAGGCGAAGCCGTAGTGCGGCGCGGCCGGGTCGCACACGAAGTCCTCGGCGAAGTGCGGCATCTTCGCCAGCGCCTTGCGGCCGAGCCAGCCAGCGTCGGTGTCGTTCAGCACGCTGGCCGAATCGCCGGACCTAAGGAAGATCCCCCACTCGTTCAGCATCTTCTTGAACTGCGCGTTGACCCGGTCGTTCAGGAAAGCGGCGAAACCCGCGTGGGTGCCCATCGCCCAGTCGAGGATGGCGTTGATCGGGGTACCGACCAGCGCGGTGTCGTCGTACGCCGGAGCGTGCGTCAGCACGCGGTTGAACATCTTCAGCAGCTGGTCCACGCTCCTGACCTGCGGCTGGTGGGTCGGCGTCCGCCCGTAGGGCACCTGCTTCAGCATGGCCGAGAACAGCATGAAGACCACGGGATCCCGCTCGATCAGCTGCCGGAACTCCTCGACCACGGGGAGGAGCGGCGCGTCGCCCTGGGCATCGGCCTTCGCGGCCAGGTCGTCAACCCACTGCCCCAGCGCCTGCTGATCCGACGGAAGCCACTCACCGACCCGGAACGGAACCGCCTCCGTCATCACGTCTCCCCTGCCTGGGCAGCCATCAGGGGAGAAGCATAGCTACCCCGGAACCGTCGCGCCCGCTCAGCTGTACGTCCAGTCTGACATAGGTAATACTGGATGACATGTCGTACGTGGGGATCCTGATCCTGCGCCGGCTCCGGTCCGGGCCCGCCCACGGGTACGAGCTGCGCAAGCGGGTGGAGCAGACCACCGGCGTCGTGCTGCACAACAACTCGCTGTACCCGGCGCTGCGCCGCTTCGAGGAGGCCGGCGCGGTGACCAAGACGGCCGAGCCGCAGCAGGGCCGCCCGCCGCGCCTGGTCTACGCGCTCACCGAGGTGGGCCACGAGCTGCTGCACGACATGCTCGCCGACCTTCCGCCGGAACAAGCGGCGGACGATAGCGAGTTCCTTGCTCGTCTCGGTCAGTTCTCCCTCATTAATTCCGCCGAACGATCCGTGGTGCTCGCCTCCAGAACGCGCGCCGTGCATGAGTTGCTGGCCCACGCCCAGACGATGCGAGACCTAGCCGTTGCTACCGGCGAGCGCTGGGGCGCCCTGGTCACGGCCGAGCTGGTCCGGAGGTACACCAGCGAGCTGGCCTGGCTGGCCGAACTCGCCGGGCTAGCCGCCCAGCCCGGCCCCGAGCCGTGACCAGGCTCGGCCCGCTGGCGCAGTACGCGCTGCTCGCCGGGCCGCTGCTGTCGATGCTCGACTCGAGCATCGTGAACGTCGCGGTCGAGCCGATCGCCCGCGAGCTGCACGCGGGCCTGACCACGGTCCAGTGGACGATCAGCGGCTACCTGCTGGCCCTCGGGGCGGGCCTGGCCGGCACCGCCTACCTGACCCGCAGGTTCGGCACCCTGCCGGTGTACCGGATAAGCGTGATCGCGTTCACCGTCGCCTCGGCGCTGTGCGCGCTCGCGCCGGACGCCAGGGTGCTGGTCGCCGCCCGGGCCGCCCAGGGACTGGTCGCGGCGCCGCTGGTGCCGCTGGCGATGAGCATGCTGCTCGCGGCGGTGGCGATCCGGTCCGTCCCCGCCGCGCTCGCGCCGGGCCGCACCCCCGCCGCCCGGTTCGACCTGCCCGGCCTGATCCTGCTCGCGGCCGGCCTGACCGGGCTGCTGTACGGAGCCAGTCAGGGCGCCGCCTCCGGCTGGGTTCCGCAGGCGCGCTCGCCGCCCTCGCGACCGGCGGCGCGCTGGCCGCCTGCTACGCCGGCTGGGCGCTGCACCGCGACCAGCCGGCCCTCGACCTGTCGCTAGCGAGGCAGGCGGTTCCCGCGCTGGCCATGGGCCTATGCGCGCTGGCCTCGGTGGTCACGTGGGCGGCGGTGTTCCTCCTCCCCGTCTTCGTCCAGTCCGTGCAGGGCCGCAGCGCGCTCGCGGCGGGCCTGGCCCTGGCGCCGCAGGGGCTGATCACCGGCCTGTCCACCGCGCTCGCCCCGAAACTGCTGCCCCGCCCTCCACCTGGTCGGTGTCGTCCTGGTGGCGATCGCCGCGGCCGGGACACTTGCTGCCCTGGCCCTGCCTCCGACCCGCAACACCGCCCTGGCCGCTTAATGCTCCTTGTGCGTTACCGCCACCAGGGCAGGCGGCGCTGCTCGGCGACGTGGGCGGCCGGGTCGGTGATCACCGCCGCGTGCGAGCTGAGGTGCTGCAGGTGCTCGTGCACCCACAGCAGGTGCGGATGCTGCGGGGTGGCGGTGATGACGCGGACCAGGTCCGGGCCGTCCTCGAGACGCTCGCCGGCGACCACGGTCTCCCTGGGTCGGCCCAGCACGGTGACCCCGATGTCGTCGTCCGTCCTGGCGGTCCTGGTGTCCCCGTTGGCCTCGCCGGATCGCGTGTCACCGCGACTGCCGCCCAGGCCGGTGAAGGCCGGGACCGCGACCGGCAGCAGCACCTGGCCCGGGTAGGGCCGCCCGACCAGCACCGCGATGCGCTCGTAGAACCCCACCAGGTCCGTGGTGGCCCTGGTCAGCGACCTGCGAGCGTACGCCATGTCACCGTCAGGCCGGTGCCCGCCGTGGTGGGGGGCCTGCATCCCGGCCAGTGAGTAGGCGGTGAGCCGCAGGCGCATGGTGGCCATCACCAGCGTCCACAGCTCCTGCTTGGACAGGCGCTTGGCGCCCTGCTCGGCCAGGAAGCCGCGGAGCGCCTCGTCGAGCCGGATCGAGGCGGTGACGGCCGCGGCCCCCGCGTCCGGCGGGTCGTGCCGCGTGCCGAGGGCCCAGCCCACCGCCTGGGCCAGGTACGCCGAGTCGCGCCGGAACGCGTCGGCCAGGTCGTCGCCGACCACCGGGGCGGCGCCCCGCGGCCAGAACAGCACGCCCACCACCAGGCTCACCGCGCAGCCCAGCGCCACGTCCTGGATACGGAGCAGGCCGACCTTCCACCCCACGGGATCGAGCAGGTTGAACAGGACGACGACCACGACGGTGAACGCCGCCTGCCCGAACGCGAACGGCAGCGCTCCCGGCGCGTAGGCGGCCACGGCGACCGCGATCGGCAGGGCCGCCCACAGCGCCGGCGTGCTGGTGCCGATGCCGAGCAAAAGCAGGGCGCCGACGGCGAAGCCGACCACCGTGCCGCCCAGGGCCCGCAGCGCGGTCGACTCCGTGGACGCCGCGTTGGTGCGCAGCACCGACAAGGTGCCGAGCACCACCCAGAATCCGTGCTGGACCCCGGACACGTCGGCCACCAGGACCGCGGCCGCGAGCGCCAGCGACCCGCGCACCGCGTTAAGGAACCAGACCGAACGGAAGCTGGCGTGCCTGGCCATCACGCCGATCGCGCCGGAAAGCGCCGCCACGCGCCGCTCCTCCATGGTCCCCTCCGGCTGCGCCCCGTACCAGCCGCGCCGCCGGGCGGCGACCGTCTCGGGGTCGGCGCGCCTGGTGGCGATCAGCGTGTCGGCCACGACGGCCCGGACGGCGACGGAGATGGCCTGCGCGTGGAAGGCGTGCCTGGCGATGACCTGGACGGAGTCGTAATCGCGTTCCGGGGCCGCGAGCCGGTGGTAGGCCGCGCTGGCCTCCCGCTGCCGGTCCATCGCGGTCGGGTCGGGCAGCGCGTCTGTGCTCCCGGCCAGCAGGCCGGCCGCCTGCCGGAGCACCGAGGCGGCCAGGGCCAGCAGGTCCCGGTCGGGCTGGGCGGCCCGGTCCAGGTTCGGGTGCCCGTCCGTGGCGTCGGCGATCAGCGCCGTGCACCATTCGAGCAGCTGGACGACGCTGGCCAGGCCCTGGTCGGCGGTGGCCAGGCCGGTCGGCCGGTACGGCGTGTCGGCGAACGCGCTCATCAGCTCGTGCTTGGCGGCGAGGCAAGCGTCCAGGTCCGCGGCGGTGGCGGTGCCGCGGACCGACGCCTCCAGGTGCGCGGCCAGCGCGCGGGCCAGGGCCGCCGCCGCCGAGCGCAGCCGGTCTCCTGCCGACGGCGGCGACAGCGCGAGGACGACGGCGGTGGACACGGCCGAGGCCAGCCACCAGCCCGCCAGCCGGTCCGGGATCATGCCCACGGTCCCAGGCGTGGCCACCGGGAGCACGAACAGGAGCAGCGCGGCCGTGACACCGGAGGCGGCGTTCGGCCCGGCGACGCCGGCGAAGAAGATCCCGAACGTCACCGGGATCGTGACCAGCACCGCGAGCCAGTCGATCTGGTTCACCGCCGTGCCGATGATCAGCCCGGCGCTGCCGATCACGGCCAGCGCGAAGTGGGCCACGAGCCGCTCACGCTTGCTGCCCCCGAACGAGGCCATGACCAGGTGCGCGAATCCGCCGAACGCCGCGAACAGGGCCATCTGCAGGTTGCCGAAGCCCTCGAAGGTCAGCGCGAACAGGGCAGGTATCACGATCACCGCGCGCAGCGCCCGCAGGCCAGCGGGTACCGACCATTCCGGCTGCCATGCGGGTCTGGTCAAACCGGGCACTGGCATAGTCTAAGTAACCGCGCGCGGTCCGCTCCCGAGGGGCCCGCAGGACGCGGCGCGACTGCGTTGCGGCACGTGGTAGTGTGAAACGCTGTCCGGCGACTAGCCAGGACGGATTGGGGCGCGCTGCACCCTCATGCGGCCGCCTTGACCCCGAAACGGGGGATCAGCCATCTGAGCCCGTTCCGTGCCAATTCTAAGGAGCAACGTGCCGCTCGACACCGCCGCCAAGAAGGAAATCCTGGCGGAGTATGCGACCAGTGAGGGTGACACCGGTTCGCCGGAAGTCCAGGTCGCACTGCTGACCAGGCGGATCAACCACCTGACCGAGCACCTGAAGGTGCACAAGCACGACCACCACAGCCGCCGCGGGCTGCTGCTGCTGGTCGGCCGCCGCCGCAGGCTGCTGAAGTACCTGGCCAAGAAGGACATCGCCCGTTACCGTGCGATCAGGGAGCGTCTCGGCATCCGCCGCTGACCCCCACTCCGCAAGCCAGGAAAACTGAATATCCACACTGACATCCCGTAGCCCCCGGCCCCGAGCGCCACGGGCCGGTCCTCGGTAGTGGTCCCCGGGTAGCCCCTTAAGGCAAACACAGCACCCGGGGGCTTCGATCGAAGACCGGCCGGTAGGTCCCAGAGGGACCAAAAGGCCACATGCGGCACGGCGGCGGGTGGGTGCGGGATCTACCGCAAGGAGGTCTCACCCGTGGAGGGTGTCCGAAGCGCCGAAGCCATTATTGACAACGGCGAGTTTGGCGTACATACGCTCAGGTTCGAGACGGGCCGGCTGGCTCGTCAGGCCGCCGGGTCCGCGTTGGTGACCCTGGACGGCGAGACCGTGGTGCTATCCGCGACCACGGCATCCAGGCATCCGAAGGAGGGCCTGGACTTCTTCCCGCTCACAGTCGACGTGGAAGAGCGGATGTACGCGGCGGGCCGGATCCCCGGCTCGTTTTTCCGTAGGGAGGGCCGTCCGTCCGAGGACGCCATCCTGACCTGCCGGCTCATCGACCGGCCGCTGCGCCCGTCCTTTGTCAAGGGCCTGCGCAACGAGATCCAGATCGTCGAGACGATCCTCGCCCTCGACCCGCAGCACCTGTACGACGTGGTGGCCATCAACGCCGCCTCCATGTCCACCCAGCTGGCGGGCCTGCCGTTCTCCGGCCCCATCGGCGGGGTCCGGGTGGCGCTGATCAAGGGCCAGTGGGTGGCCTTCCCGACCCACGAGCAGCTCGCCCAGGCCACCTTCGACATGGTGGTCG
>Ga0335074_10000592_pt1 | contig 50642 bp, 48 predicted proteins | sample Lox_Sample_23_FD_206715 | JGI IMG/M metagenome (GOLD analysis project Ga0335074, IMG submission 206715) | Soil microbial communities from Loxahatchee National Wildlife Refuge, Florida, United States - Lox_Sample_2.3 | ecosystem: Environmental > Terrestrial > Soil > Wetlands | place: USA...
TCCACGAGACGCCGCCGGACCCGACCTGGAAGCAGCGCCTGGTGCCGGGCAAACAGCCGCCCAGCTTCAGCTTCGAGCTTCATCCTCGCGACGAGGCCGGCTTCCGGGCGCTTGGCGAGATCAGGGGCCGGGGACTGGGTGCCGTCGCCGATGCGGTCGCGCAGTCCGCCGATCACGTCCAGAGCTTCTTCGCCATGCTCCGCTTGGAGCTCGCGTTCTACCTCGGGTGCGTGAATCTCCACCGGTGGCTGGAGGCGAAGGGCGAGCCGATCTGCCTCCCGGAGCCGGTCGCGCAGGGACGGCTTGCGCTCAGCGGACGGGGGGTTTACGACGTCTGCCTGACCCTTTACCTCCAGGACCGAGTCGTCGCCAACGACGTGAATATCGATGGTAAGTCACTTGTGATGATCACGGGAGCGAACCAAGGAGGAAAGTCGACGCTGCTGCGCAGCCTGGGCCTCGCCCAGCTAATGATGCAGAGCGGGATGTTCGTCGGCGCCGAGCGCTTCCGCGCCGACATCTGCGCCGGAGTATTCACCCACTACAAGCGCGAAGAGGACGCCACCATGGAGGGCGGCAAGCTCGATGAGGAACTCAGCCGGATGAGCGACATCGTCGACCACATTCGCCCCGGCTCGATTCTGCTCTGCAACGAGTCGTTCGCCTCGACCAATGAGCGCGAGGGATCGCAGATCGCGCGTCAGGTCGTCCGCGCACTACTCGACAAGCGCATCAGGGTGCTGTTCGTCACGCACATGTACGACCTAGCCCACGGCTTCCACGCTCAGCGACTCGCAAGCGCGTTGTTCCTGCGCGCCGAGCGAGAGCCCGACGGCCGGCGCACGTTCAAGCTGCTCGAGGGAGAGCCCTTGCCGACGAGCTACGGCCAGGACTCCTACCGGCGCATCTTTGGCAGCGCCGACTGGCCACGCGCAACCGCCGTCGCCGAATCGCGGACCTGAGGACGCCCTGCTCCCGAGCGCGGAAATGGAGGCGGTCGGCGCAGTCGGCGAGCGCCGGTTCCGCATTGCCGTCGGTCACTGCCGCCGTTGCGGTCATGAATGGCCCACGCACGTGCAGATGTGCAGAGAATGCGCGGCCGTGCTGGGCGAGGCGACCGTCATCCGCTGCGGGCGCGTGGTGCCGCCGTCGGCCTCAAAGCTAGTCGCTCCGACGCTCGCGGTCGTGCTGGCCCTCGAGCTATCATGCCGCCGCCCGCTTGCCGACGGTCACTGGGCGACGAGGATATGGGCGCTGGTCGAGCCATGTCTTGCGGATGCCGTTCGGATCAGGACCGGCCGCGCGGGTTCGATCATGGCGGCATGGCTACTTGATGGCGGGGAATCCCTCGAGGACGCCGCGGCGCTCGCTCTCGAGCTGACGGGACTTGTCTCGAATGCGCGTCAGGAAAGCGTCGAGCTGCGAGGCGCAATCGCGGTCGGCGGGATCGACCGGACCTCGCGCAGCGACGCCGTCGAGCGTTACGCCGAGCGGCTGGCACTCGCGGCCGCGCCGGGGCAGTGGCTCATTGCGGACGAGCCGGCGCGCCGGCTCGGGGAGCGGTTCGTGTTACGCCCGGCCGCGATCATTCCGCGCTGGCCGATGTCGGTGCCAAACGCGCATCGCGCGCTGGGTGAGCGACTCGTGCCGCCGGTGCTTCCCTCCGCGGTCCGAGGCGAACCTCCGGAGCTCGTCCTCGGTCGCGAGCGCGAGCGGCATCGCCTGGTGGCCGAGCTCGCGGACGCCTCCACCCGCCGACGCCGAGTGGTACTGGTCACCGCGCCGGCGGGCGGCGGTAAGTCCTACCTGCTGCGCCGGGTGCTCGCCGACGCCGGGTTGACACCCGCCGCGGGGGTGGCGTTCCCGCCGCTCGGCTCGCGCCCGCTGGATCCGCTCCGCCGGTTACTCGCGGAGCTCGCACCGGAGCGGAGCGACCAACCTGAGGGCCGACTGGGTGACGCGCTCGCGGGGGCGGTGTCGCGGCGCGCCCGGAGCGAGCCAACGGCGATTGTCATCGACGACGTCCACTGGGCGAGCCCACACGCGGTGGCCGAGCTGGCAACCGCGATTGCCCGCAGCGAGGTCGCGATCCCACTCGTGTGGATTCTCTCGACACGAAGCGCGGCGTTGTCGACGCTCAACCCGCTGGTCAACCTGGTCGACGTCACGGTCGAACTGCCGCCGCTAGAGCCGGCGGATAGAGTCAAACTGCTTGACGAAAGGCTCGGTCGCGTACCGGAGGTGGTGCGCAGGCACGTCTCGAGTGGGCGCGAGCGCGGCAATCCGCTGTACCTCGAACACCTCGCCGAGGTGATCGGGGAGGGAAACGGCCACGACAAGCTGCCCGACAACTTGCACGAGGCGGTGCTCACACGGCTCGACGCTCTCGTGCAACAGGCGCGGCAGCTGACTCACTGGTCGAATCGCGGCCTCGACCCCGGCCCTGGCCTGCAGGCACTCGAGCGCGAGGTTGGCGACTGGCTCGATCGACTAGAGACCACCGACGTGGCCGAGCTCGCGACGATCGGCCGATACCTGGCTCGGCTCCGGGCGGTGGACTACGAGCTCGTGCTCGGACGGTCGTTGCTCGGGATGCCCGTCACCGCCAACCGGCGCCTGGCCTGGGCGATTGAGCGTTTGGCGGCCGCGAGCACCGACGCTCTGCTGGACTATCTCGAGACGATGGTGCGAGCGAGACGGCGGACCCAGGCCGCGCACGAGGCGCGGACCGCGGCCGAGCGAGCGGAGCGCGCGCTGCGTCTCGGCGACAGCGAACGACTCCTGGCGTTCGCCTATCGCCATGATCCCGGTCCGGAGTTGGCCCGCAAACGGGGCGACCTCGCGCTCGCGCTCGGTCGGCCACGCGACGCGCTCGAGGCGTACCGCGCGGCCGCAACCGGGGACGCGAGGGACGGCGAGCTTGAGCGACGGATGGCGCGAGCGGACGCGGTGATCGGCGATGTCGAGCAGGCATCGGTGCGCCTCGCGCGGGTCCAAGGGCGACCGGAGATCGAGCCAACGGTCAGGGCCGGGGCCGCCCTCGATCTCGCTCGGCTTGGCGGCGTCCCGTCCGAACCGGCGCCCGGCGCGCTCACTCCACGCATGCTCCGGCAAGCAGCGAGGACGCAGGCTTGGGTCCACGCTGGTGAACCCGAGGCCGCACACGAGGCGATCCGCAGCCTGGTGCTGATCGGCGAACCCGCCGGATGCGCAGCCGAGCTGATCGAGACCGCGCTGGTGTCGCAATTCGCCGGCCTCGAGGACGGCCGACTCGGCACGGTCGCGGAGGACGCGGCCCGGGCGCTAGACAACCCGCTCGGCATGCGCCTGCTCAGCAGCGCCGACATCGCAACCGCGCGCCGGACATTCATTCACTGGGAGCTATGAGCGGCGGCAGCGCCGCGCGCTGGAAAGCGACGCACCGGTTCGCGCGGCGGTTCATCCTGACGCACAATCCTCGTGCCATCGCTGGATTCCGGAGTGGAGCAGGGCCAACGCATCTCCCGAGTGGACCACCCGGTGGCGTCGGTCTCGCGCCCGAAGCAGGCATCACCATCTCGCCACGTCCGCGAGGACGGGGTGGAAGTGTGTCAGGCGCTGCCGCAGTCCCGCACTTCCACCGGCGGCGACGCTGCGCCCGGGAAGCCGGCCGGTCTCAGCGGTGCTTTCAGTTAAGGTTCGCGTCGGGGAACGCGACCGCGCGGCAGAAGGCGGCCTCGCCGCCCTGGAAGCGCCACGGGAAGCAACCGAACTGGAGCCGTTGGTTGAGCACGTCGTCGATGGCTCCGCCTAGGTTCTCGATGTGGATGACGTCGTGCGGAAACAGCAGCGTGTGCATGATCTGGTAGTCGGCCTTCGGGAACACCTCGTCGAGTGATGTGCCGAGCTTGGCCTCCGCGTCCGCTGCCTCGTCGGCGCGAATCCTGCGGATGACCGTGTTCATTGGGTGATCGGCGCTGCCGGTGTCGACCGCGAGATAGCGGACCTTGCGATCGAGGAGCCACTCCGCGAACGCGCGGGTCGGTCCGGGATGGCGGATGAAGTACTTCGTCTCGTCCACCTCTTCGAGGCCGGCCCAGTTCTCGGGGTAGTAACGGTGGTATCCGGTGTGAATCACGAGGATGTCCTGGGGCTGGATCGTGATACCGGTATCGCGCTCCCACTGTTCGAAGTGCTCGGGCCCGTACAGCTCGTAGTCGCTGATGCCAAGCGCCTCGAGGTCGACGACACAGGCAGGCCCGACGAGCCAGTCAAGCGGAAGGTCACCGATGAACTTGCCACCAGAGAGGAAGTGCGCGGGCGCGTCGAGGTGCGTCCCGACGTGTAGAGAGGAGGTCAGCATCTGTCCCCCGGCCCTGTCGAAGGCCAGGCGCTTTACCCACTTGACCGACGGGCCTTCATAGCTTGCGAAGGCCGGCGTGTGGACAGAGAAGTCCTGCGATAAGTCAAGAACGCGCATTCACGTGTCTCCTTGAAGTAGGCCCGGGTTGCAGGCTCCGGGCGTTGTCGGTATCGGCCGTCCATCCGTGCACACCGTCGGACTCGGCAATAAGTGCCGCCGTTCTCCCCCCGGTTTCTCCTTCATCGGCTCGGACCGGGGTGCTCGGCGTCAGCCGCGATCGTGGTTTCTCGGCGAACGATCAAGATCAGCGGGATCGCCGTGAGCTCGGCGAGGACTGCGAACGCGACGACGGTTCCGAGGGAGACGTTGAACAGGGCGCCGATCGCGACGCTCCCGAGGAACCATGCGATCCCGTAGACACCAGTGAACAGCCCGTACGCGGAGGCTCGCCGGTTGGGCGAGACCATCGGCGCGACGGCGGCCGGGATGATCGACTCGTGCACGCCCATGCCGAGCCCCCACAGGCATACGCCGATAAGGCTTGCCCAGAATCCGCCCAGGAAGGCCAGCGGCGCGTAGGCGGCCGACACCAAGGTCAGCGGGACGAGCATGGCGATCCCGTGCCGATCGAATAGGCGGCCGAACACAAGCGAGCCGGTGCCGCTGACCGCCATCGCGGCGGCGTAGAACACCGGCGTGAGGTCGGCGTGAACGGTGCCCGAGCGCTGGAAGTGGTAGGCGATCAGCGGGAAGTCCGCAAATCCGGCGGCCACGAGCGCCGCTCCGGCGAGGTAGATCCAGAACGCGCGCGGGAGCCCCTCCGCGCTGACGTGGCCGGGCCCGGCCGCGAGATCTTGCGGGCGCGGATACAAGAATCGGGCTACCGCGAGGAGTGAGAGCGTGATCGCCGCGGGCACCACCAGCGCCGCGAACGCGGTCTTGTAGTCGTGATGGCTGGTGGCGATGATCAGCGCGATGAGCAGCGGCCCGAACATAGCTCCGAACTGGTCAAGGGCCTCGTGGACGCCGAATCCCCAGCCGTACCCCATCTCCCTGGCGGCGTGCGCGAGCATCGCGTCCCGGGGCGGGTTGCGCGTCGCCTTACCGACTCGTTCGAGGATGATCAGCAGCGCCGCGATCTGCCAGCTGCCGGCGAGCGCGAGCAGCGGCACGACCGACATCTGCAGGATGTAGCCACCGATCGTGATCGGCCAGTACCGCCCGGTCCTGTCGGCGCCGCGCCCCGAGAACAGGCGAAGCCCGTAGCCCAGCAGTTCCCCGAAGCCGGTGACCACGCTGATGGCCAGCGCTCCGGCTCCAAGCAGCCCGAGGTACTGGCCGATGATGCTCCGCGAGCCCTCGTAGGTGAAGTCGGCGAAGAAGCTCATCACGCCGACCATCAGCACGAACTTCACCGCGGGCGAAAACCTCGCGGCGCCTCGGCGCCCGCGGCCGCGATCAGCGCTCTGATCGTGGTCAGCGCGGCCGTCAGTCGGCTCCATCGGACTCCTGGCGTGGGGTGATCAACCAAACCAGAGGCCATCAGCCGAAAGGCGGTTACGCGCGGAGCCTCATCGCGCTCTACCGCACGATACCGGCCGGAACGGATTTCGATGACTTCCGCGTTCGTGTCGAGGTAGCGCGGTCCGCCGTCGCCACCGCGACGGCAAGAGCCATGCCGTTCGGTTCGAGGCGCCGATGCGCGCTCAGCCGGCCCTACGCCGCCTGTTGGGCGGGTGGGACCGGCTCGAGCGTCGGCGGATGGCCCTGCTCGATCGTCTCACGGCTCACCAGACACCGGCCCACGTCGCATCGGGAGGGTAGTTCAAACTGGGCGTCGAGCAACGTTTCCTCCAGGATCGAGCGAAGTCCGCGTGCGCCGGTCGCTCGCTCGAGCGCCTTGTCGGCGATCGATCCGAGCGCGTCGTCGGCGAATGCCAGCTCGATCCCATCGACCAGGAAGTACTGCTGAAACTGTCTGATGAGAGCGTTGCGCGGCTCCGTGAGGACCCGGACCAGATCCTCCCGAGAGAGTTGGTGGATCGCGCAGATCACCGGGAGGCGGCTGATGAACTCCGGGATGAAGCCGTACTGGATCAGGTCCTCCGGCAGGGAACACTCGAAGATTTCACCGGCGTCGCGCTGGTCCTTGGACTGAACCGGGGCGCCGAAGCCGACGCCCTGGCGGCCGATCCGCCGCTGGATCAGTCTGTCAAGGCCCTCGAACGCTCCACCGCAAATAAACAACACGCTGGTGGTGTCAATCGACTGGAATTCACGCGAGTCCTTACGTGCTCCCTGCGGCGGAAGGGACGCGGTCGTGCCCTCGAGCATCTTGAGGAGAGCCTGCTGGACTCCTTCACCCGACACGTCGCGGGTGATCGACGGGTTGTCGTCCCGGCGCGCGAGCTTGTCGATCTCATCGATGTAGACGATCCCGGTCTCAGCCTTCTTGATGTCGTCGTCCGCAGCCTTGATCAGCGCGAGCAGGATGCTCTCGACGTCCTCGCCTACGTAGCCCGCCTCGGTCAGAGCGGTGGCGTCGGCGATCGCGAACGGGACATCGACGATCTTGGCCAGCGTCTGGGCCAGCAGCGTCTTCCCGCACCCGGTGGGGCCAAGCATGAGGATGTTCGACTTCTGCAACTCGATGTCGTTCTCATCGGACTGCATCATCTGGACGCGCTTGTAGTGGTTGTAGACGGCGACCGACAGGCTCCGCTTGGCCTGTTCCTGACCGACCACGTACTGGTTGAGGACGTGGCAGATATCGCGCGGCTTGGGGAGGTCCTCGATGTCGACGCTCGCCGGTTCGGTGGGCTCCTCGTCGATGATCTCGTTACAGAGGTCGATGCACTCGTCGCAGATGTAGACGCCTGGACCGGCGATCAGCTTCTTGACCTGCCTCTGGGACTTGCCGCAGAAGCTGCAAAGGAACTCGTCGCTTGGGTCGGTCGCTCGTGGCATTCAGAGTTCGCCTCAGCCGATTTCGTCGCTGCGCCGCCACGGGCGGATGAGTTCGCGGTGCCCCGAGAGGGACGAGATCGTTCGGATGATTGCGACCTCCTCCTCGTCGATGAGTAGATGCCTGCGTAGCGACTCACGCTTGAGCGAGTAGGTCTGCAGATCCTCCGCGAGCCGCCGGAGCGTGCGCGCCAGGCGCTCAGCGAGCGGCCCGGTCCGCTCCGTCGCCGGCTCGGTCGCGACGACCGCAGCGAGATGCCGGACGCACAGCGGCGGCGTCGGCTCAACGCTGGCTCCCGCGCGTCCGCCGGCGACGATCTCGCAAACGGCGTCCCGCTCGGCATCGGCGAGCGCCACGCACGCCGGGCAGCGGTCGGGCCCCGGCATGAACTGCGAGAGCACCGCCTCCAGCCGACCCTCGCTCGGCTCGGTCTGGCTGACCGGGTCGAGCAGCTCGGCGGCGAGAGCCGCGAGCGGCGCGTAGACCAGCGCGATGCCGACCTCGGACGCCATCTCGGCGTACTGCCACGTGTGCATCGGGCAGAACCCCCCGGCTCGGGCGTGTTCGGCGCGGCGCTCGTCGCGGCGCGCGAGCTCCCACTGTGCGTGTGCCATCCATTGAAAGGGCAGGTCCCCGAGGCGCTCGCACACCACGCAGCGACTCTTGAGCTCAGCGGAAGTCCTCGCGGCCGGAAGTGGTTCGTCGGCCGGCGTGTAAGCCGCGACCGGCCGCCAGTCGGCAGTTTCGGTGCGGAAGGCGGCCAGCCGCCGCTCGAGATTGCCGAGCTCCGCCACCTGCTCCTCGCTGGCCGGGTCGCGAGCATGGTCCAGCAACCGGTCGGCGGCGCGGCGTGTCTTCCGCTCGATGCCGATCGCGATGTCCTGCACCCACCGGCTCGCTGCCAGCATGAGCGCCGCTCGAACAGCGCCGCTGTACTCGGCGACCGCAGCATCGACGCCGTGCAACAGGCGAGCGCGAGCCTCCGACTCGAGTCTTGCGCCCGACAGCTTCCGCCACGAACGAGGCAACTCGAGCCGGACGTCAAAGGCGAGCCGTCCGATCGCAAGCTGGGGTAGATCCGCCGGTGACCAGGCGGATTCGTCGGTCGCCTCGAACGGAACCCCGAAGCTCTGGGCGGCGAGCCGCTCCACAGAGCCGTTCATCGCGTAAAGCTCGTCCAACTCACCCGACGCCAGCGCCACCAGCAGGGCCCGAGCCTGCGCGAGACGGGACGCGAGCCATGGTTCAAACAGCCCGGGCGCGGAGTCGCGGAGATGCGCAGTCGCGTCACGCACCCAGTCGCGAGAACTGCCACCGTCTGATGACGGCGATCGCTCTTCGATCTCCCCGAGCGCCCGCGTGCGGAGCTCCTCGGTCCAGGGGTCGGAGCGCTCGACGAGGATTTCCGGCAGCTCCGCCGCCACCCGCCCCAGCAGGCGGTCGCGCACGCCGTGCTCCTGCGCGATCAAGTCGCGCGCCCGCTGCTCGAAGGCCGTGCGGTGCGCGCTGCGCTGAGGCGAGCCCGACGCTGAACCGTCGCGTCCGAGCTCGAGATCGAGCCGCAACCGCGCCAGCAGCCCCTCGGTCCGCGCGCAGAGCCGTAGGAGCAGCGCGCCAGCCTTCTCGCCGGTCAGGAACCGCACGAGCGAGTGCTCGAGTTCGGGCAGCTGGCTCTCGGCCAGCGCCTCGCGATTGTGCGCCCTCTTCGCCCGCAGCGCCTCACGAGCCGAGACGGCGAATACGCGGGCCGGCTTACCGTCCGCCTGTCGGCCGAGCCGCTGGTGAACGAACTCGACGACCTCGTCCGCCTCGCGTGGCGAAACGAGGTCGAGCTTGTTCACGACGAAGAACAGCTTCTCGACGTGGCGGCGGACCTCGACCAGGAACTCCAGCTCCGGCTCGCTCAGCGGCGCGTCGAAGCCGGTGACGAAGATGACGGCGTCGGCCTCGGGCAGGAAGTGCTTCGTCGTCGCCGTATTGGCCGCGACCGCGGATCCGATCCCGGGGGTGTCGATGAAGTGAAAGCCGAGGCGTAGGATCTCTGCCGGTACTTGCACTTCGGCGGACGTCACCTGCAACTCCTCGCGTTCGGCGCTCGACTGCGCCACGAACCTGACCAGCTCCTCGAGCGATGTCTGGATCGGCAAGCGGTCATGGTGGCGGCGGACCATGACCCGTGGCCGGCTGCCATAGGTGACGTTGGTCAGGACCGAGGTCATCGGCAGCGCCCCCGTCGGCAGGTACGGGTGCCCGAGAATGGCGTTCATCAACGTGCTCTTGCCGCGGCTGAACTGCCCGACGACTGCGAGCTCAAAGCGATCCTCGACGAGACGCGCGAGCAACTTGCCGGCCTCGTCTCGGAACTCGTCGTGACGGCGCTCCGAGGCGAGGTTCATCGCGTCGCGGATCGCCTCGCCCAGCTCGAGCTTCCGTCGGCGGTACTCGCCCAGTGCCTCGCCGGAGGTTGCAGGGCGGGGCTCGCGTTGTTCGCTATCGAGGCTCTGGCGGCTGGCGCTCATGCTGATGGTTCGTTCGCGGCTGCATTGTCGGGCGGCCGGTAGAAGCCATCAGCGCCAGGGCGCGGTCACGAGCGAGCTTCATCGCCTGACGGGACCATAGCGCGATCGCGAGCCCGGCCGCCGCGGGTTGTGGCGGCGGGTGCTAGGCAAAGGAGCGGCCGATTTCCAGTAACCAAATCGCACGCTTCACCACGCAGTTGCGATCGGCCGCGATCGGCCGGGCACCGGGCGCATCGATCGGTTTCAGGAGCGCAATTTCGCCGGCGGCACCGTGCGCTGCAGATCGCCGGCAGCTGGTTCTGACCGGCCGCGACGTCGGGACGCGCGCCAGGTGATCCGTTCCTGGCGCCCGCGCTCGCCGGCCGCTGCACCGGTGCACCGCTCACGATCAGCGACCGATCGCCTGTCATCTAACGGAAGAAGACTGGCCCGCGGGCGAACTAGCACTCGCGGACGAGCTCGCCGGATCGTCCGCGACACCACCCCTCGGACGGTCCGGATCCGCTAACATACGCACCGTCTACTAGGCGATGGGGCCCGCTTAATTCCAAGCCTCGGCGTGTGTGCGGGGGGCGGATGATGGCTTCTAACTCGACGTTGAGATAGGAGTCCCCTGGTTTGCGATGTCACGTCGCCGACACGTCCGCGCGTTCCTGCGCACAGCAGGGGTCGCGGGCAAGAGGTTATGGCAGTGCGCTCCGGCGTCCGTGCCCTCGCCTGTCCAGTGGCTCCTCGACGTTGCCCGATCGTTCGCGATCGAGACCGTATTGGTCAAGCTCGAGGAGGGCACATCATGAACTGCTACGTGTGTGACAACGCAGGACGGGTAACTCCGGCGGTCGCGACCTGCCATCATTGCGGCGCGGCGCTGTGCCGGGAGCACCTGGACACAGACCTGCTCAGCCCCAGGACCCACGGTCACATCAGGCATCACTGCACCCATGACCTCGTCCACGCCGCGGAGGCCCGGCGCCGCTCGCGCTCGTCGGCAAGCGCAGGCGTGGCCGGATGAGCCGCGCGCCGTCAGGCGCACGTCCTGCCCGAACCAGATTGCCATATCGAGCCTGGTTGAGCGACTCGCAGCGGACGTGCGAATGGCGGCGGGCTGTTCGACGCGTTGCCGGCCGCCGGAATCCTCACGGCTGACGCTGTTCGAGCTCGACACCGAGCAATGCGCGTCCCCGCGCGGCTGCTTGCCGTGCTCGCCGGGTCACGAACAGGTGCCGGGCGCCGCCGAGCGGCGATCTCGAGCAATGCAACGGACGCCATGCCCAAGGGGTTCACCGTTCGGGTGGCGTCGAAGTCACTCACACACACGGCGCGTAGTGCCAAACCTGGACCTCCGGGAACCCCCACGCTACACTCCGCACCGAGCGATGAGGCTCGTTCTCGCCGCGGCTTTGAGCCGCTAATGGCCTCTACCACAGCGGTTTCTGCAACCCGTGGAGGTCAGCAATGAGTGTGACGACTGAGCCTGAGAAGCTGCGGCTGGAGGCCGCCGAATATGAGCTGCCGGACGCACTTGACGCGTTCCTGGCCAAGCTCGGTCGCCGGCGGCTGCTGCGGCCAGAGGAGGAGAAGGTCCTTGCGCGGAGGATCGAGCGGGGTGATCTCGAGGCCAAGGAGCTGTTAATCGAGGCCAACCTGCGGCTGGTCGTGTCGATTGCCAAGCACTACCGTGGACAGGGGCTTCCGCTCCTGGATCTGATTCAGGAGGGAACGATTGGGCTCGTCCGCGCCGCTGAGAAGTTCGACTATCGCCGAGGTCTGAAGTTCTCCACGTACGCGACCTGGTGGATCCGCCAGGCGATCGCACGTGCTCTCGCGGACAAGAGCCGGACCGTCCGGCTGCCAATACACATCGCCGACACGCTTCGGCGGATCGGGCGCGCGGACGCGTACTTGAGTGCGGAACTCGTCAGATCGCCGAGGGTCGAGGAGATCGCCAACTACCTGGGGCTACTTCCCTCCGAGGTCGCCCGGATACGACGGGCTGCCGTGGAACCGCTGTCGCTCGATCAGCCCGTGTCGGAGGGCGAGTCAAAGACACTGGGTCAGTTCGTCGCCGACCGCGACGCGGCGACCGATCAGTTCGACGCCGCGGAGCAGGTCGCGCTGCTGCTGCCGTTACTTCAGCGGCTCGATCATCGCGAGCTTAGCGTGGTGATCCTGCGGTTCGGCGTCTTCGGCGAGCGCCCCCACACGCTGGAGGACACCGGCCGAAGGCTCGGAATCAGCCGTCAGCGCGTCAAGCAGGTCGAGTCAGCAGCCCTTCGGCGACTCCAGGAGACGGCAACGGAGGCGCAGCTCCGTGCCGCCTAACGATGGCACCGGGGATCCCGGGCGCGTGACCAACCTGGTGATCACCGGGGCGCCGGAAGATCCGCCGAGCGACCCGCGAGCAGACTCCGGACACGACGGCGCGAGGGGGATGGTCGAGCGCGGCGTCCATCACTTCGGGGTGAGCGATCGCGAGCACCTTGAGGGCATCGTCCCTCCCGGCCTGGGCCGGGCCGACCGAGGCGACGGCCTAATGCACGCGCCACGAACCGAGGCCGGCGGAGCGCTGTGAGCACGACTTCGACGACGAACCGCCGGAAACCAGGCACGGGTTCGGCGATTGCCGACGTTCTGGCCCGCCAGGTGCTCGACAGTCGAGGATCGCCGACACTGGAGGTAGAGATTCGCCTACGCTCCGGCGCTCGCGGTCACGCTGCGGTGCCTGCGGGCGGATCGATCGGCAGCTGGGAGCCGCTCGAATCGCGCGACCACGACCGACGCTACCGCGGTCGCGGAGTGCGTCATGCCGTACACGTCGTGCGGGACGAGGTTGCGGACGCGATGCGGGGATCGGACGCGATCGACCAACAGGCGATCGACAGCCTCCTGATCGGGCTCGATGGAACCCTCGACAGGCACCGTCTCGGGGGGAACACGCTGCTCGGCGTGTCGCTGGCGTGTGCGCGTGCCGCCGCCGCCCACACCGGTGTGGAGCTGTGGCGCTACCTGGCCCGGGATCGCGCTCACGTGCTGCCCGTCCCGATGGTGACGCTCCTCGAGGGTGGCGCGCACACACGCAGCGGGCTCGACATTCAAGAGCTCATGATCATCCCGTGGAAGGCGGAGACGGTCGCCGCCGCACTCGACATCGCGGTGCGGGTGTACTGGTCGCTAGGAGATCTGCTCGACAGCAAAGGCGAGACGACCGCGGTCGGCGATACGGGCGGTTTGGCGCCGCAGCTGACGTCGCTCGACCTCGCGCTCGAGCTCACCGAGGCGGCGATCGAGGCTGCCGGGTACCACCCAGGAGATCACGTGGTGCTCGCGATCGATGCAGCCGCGACCCAATGGCGCGCAGATGGCGGATATGCCCTCAACCGAGACGGAGTGCGGTTCTCGCGGGAGGAGCTGGTCGAGCGATGGGTCGCGCTGCTCCGACGCCACCCGATCGTGGCGCTCGAGGATCCGTTCGCGGAGGACGACCATGAGGGATGGTCGCTGCTGCACGCGAGCCTCGGTGACCGCGTCCAGCTGATCGGCGATGACCTGTTCGTCACCAACCCCGCGCTCGTACGGCGGGGCATCGAACAACAAGTCGCGAACGCGGTCCTGATCAAGCCAAACCAGGTCGGGACGCTCAGCGAGACACTACGCGCGATCACGATCGCCCAAGAAGCCGGGTGGGGAGCGATCATCTCCCATCGCTCGGGTGAGACCGAGGACACCACGATCGCGGATCTCGCGGTCGCCGCGCACGTGGGCCAGATGAAGGCCGGCGGACCATGTCGCGGCGAGCGAATTGCCAAATACAACCGGCTGCTGCGAATCGAGGAGGAACTCGGTGACGAGGCGCTGTACGCCGGCCGGGAGCCGTTCACGAACTGCACGTCGGTTCCGGTCAGGCTGTGAGTGATGCCGCGCCGTGTCGCTCACGATCGGAGGTGGCCGAACATATGCCCGGCGTTGACCAGCGGGTCTTGCGCGCGGCGGCCGACGCGTATGCCGCGGCGCGTGCGAATTACGAAGCCGTAAAGGCCGGCGCCGATGCCGCATACGAGCGTCTAGAGCGGAGCCCCGAGACGATCGAGTATCAGATCGACTGGAACGTTCTCCGCCGGGAAGAGGCGGCCGCGGCCTCGAGGTTTAAGCGAGCGGAGGAGAGCTACCTCAGAGCGGGCGGCTACGTCGCCAGCGACGACGAATAGCCGTCGGAGCCGACAGCAGCGGCTACGTCCCACCCGCCGGGCCGCAGCCGACCCTGCGGTCGTTTGTGCATCGGCGAAAACCACTCTCAGCGGTGGCGCCCGATGTTCCGTATCGGGCGCCACCGCATCCGGCCGCGGGGGCGCGCTGAGGGAGAGCGAGCGCCCGGCTACTCCGACGACTGGCCGAAAGTCGCGATCTCGTCCTTTTCCTTTTGAGAGAGGCCCTGGGGGACCTCGCTGCGGGCCTCCTTCTCAGCTTGCACCTGGTCGCGGATCGCGTCGACGATCTCCGGGTTAGCGAGCGTCGAGGTGTCGCCGACGTCGGCGAAGTTGGAGATTCCGGCGATCACGCGGCGCATGATCTTGCCCGAGCGGGTTTTTGGCATGTCGGGGACGATCCAGACGTTCTTCGGGCGGGCGATCTTCCCGATCTCCGTATCGATCGTGTCCGAGACCTTCTGCTGGATCTCCTCGCTCGGCTCAAACCCGGGCTTCAGCGCAACGTACATCTCGACGATCTTGCCGCGCAGTTCGTCGACCACCGGCACCGCCGCCGCCTCGGCCACCTCCTCGACCATGATCGCGGCCGACTCGAGCTCCTTGGTCCCGAGCCGGTGGCCGGCCACGTTGATCACGTCGTCGATCCGGCCGAGAATGCGGAAGTAGCCGTCCGCGGCTTGGACCGCGCCGTCACCGCATAGAAACGGCCAGTCGCGCCAGTCTTTGCTGTGGTGGTCGCAGTACCTCGTGTAGTAGGTGTCGATGAAGCGTTGGTCCTGGCGCCAGACTGTGAGCATCCGCCCCGGCCAGGGGTTGCGGATGCAGATGTTCCCGGCCTTCCCGGAGCCCCTCGGGACCTCCTGACCGTTCTCATCGAAGATCACCGGGTAGACGCCGAGCACCCCCGGTCCGCAGCTGCCCGGCTTCATCGGCTGCAGCGCCGGCAGCGTTGAACCCAGGAAGCCTCCGGTCTCGGTCAGCCACCACGTGTCGGTGATCGCGGCCTGGCCCTTGCCGACCACCTGCCAGTACCAACGCCACACGTCGGGCTCGATCGGCTCTCCGACCGTGGTCATGGTCTTGAAGTGGTATTCGTGCTTGGCCGGCTCGTCCGGGCCGAGCTTGCGCAGCATCCGGATCGTGGTGGGCGCCGTATGGAAGATGTTCACCCCGAGCTGCTCGGCGATTCGCCATGGCCGACCGGCGTTCGGGTACGTCGGCACGCCCTCGTAGACGACGCTCGTCGTCCCGAGCGACAGGGGCCCGTAAACGATGTAGGAGTGGCCGGTGATCCAGCCGATGTCGGCGAAGCACCAGTAGACATCATCGGGGTGAATGTCCTGGTAGTACTTGGAGGTGCCCGCCACGTATGACAGGTAACCGCCTGTCGAATGCTGTGCGCCCTTTGGCCGCCCGGTCGTCCCACTCGTGTACATGATGAACAGCGTGTCGTTGGCCTCGAGCGAGACCGGCTCGACCTGCTCGCCGCGGTAGCTTTCCAGCAGCTCATCGATGAAGAAGTCCCGGCCCTCGACCATCTCGCTCTGCGAGTGGTATTCACCGGGAATCCGTCTCCAGACGAGCACCTTCTCGACCTCGATCCCGTCCTTGCGGGCCTCCTCGATCGCGTCATCGGCCTTCACCTTGTGATCTATGAGCTCACCGTTGCGGTAGTAGGCGTCAATGGTCACGAGGACCTTGCTCTCCGCGTCAGCCATCCGCTGACCGCACGCATGCCCGCTGAAGCCGCCGAACACCTCGGAGTGAATAACGCCGAGCCGAGCGCAGGCCAGCATCGAGACCGGCAGCTCAGGCACCATCGGCAAGTGGAAGGTGATTCGCTCGCCGGTCTCGGCCCGCACGAAATGCTTGAGCAGCGCCGCGAATTCGTTCACCCGCCGGTACAGGTCGCGGTACGTGATCTCCTGGATGTCGGCGTCTTCCGGCTCGGGAACCCAGATCAGCGCGTTCTTCTCGCCGCGCGTCTCGAGGTGCCGGTCCACGCAGTTCACGCAGGCGTTCAGGCGCCCCCCGACCCACCACTTGAAGAACGGCGGTTTGCCGCTGTCAAGGACGGTGTCCCACTTGCGGTCCCAAGTGAGCAGCTCGGCGTACTCGACGAAGCACTGGGGAAAATGCTTCTCGCTGAACCGCTCGAAGATCGCTTCGTCGGCGGCGTTGGCCCGACCGCGAAAACCCGCGGGGGGTGGGACGTACTCCTCCTCGCGCCAGTGGACGGCGATGTCGGTCTCTGAGTACTCACGCTCCTGTGCAGCGTGCTTGCTTGGCACGTCCGCCATCGAACCTCTCCTTACGTCAGGGCAGCCCAACACTCGGGCAACCGCGGCGCGCAAGAAAATTGCGCGCCACGATTCCCTTTGCCTGTGCTATCTCACTCTTTGCGTCGTTCTCGAATTCCAATACCTGGTCTGGGTCGTCTCCTTCATGGTCGGGTGATCGGATGGAGGGGCAGAACCGCCCGTCCGAAGTAATGGTTGATCACGTGTGCTGCAGACACGTACCACGCGAGAAGGGCGCACGCAGTGGTCACGTAGCCGCCCCAATGCGTAATCGTCGGGTGCCCGCCACCGAGGCTTCCAATCCCCAGCAGTAGGAAGGCGATCCACAGGGTCAGGAATACCAGGTTCAGGGCGACGTTCAGCCGGAACGTTGCGATCCACATGTAGAACGTGAACCAGCCCCAGCACAGCAGGTAGATCGCGACCGCGTGGTTGGCCGCCAGCGGTCCCCCGGCCTTGGCCGTCTCCGGGAGGAAGAACTGGATCAGCAGAACGAACGAGATCCAGAAGGCGCCATAGGAGCTGAACGCCACTGCCGCGAACGTGTTCCGCTCAGCGAACGACCACATTCCGGCAAGCAGCTGTGTCAAGCCGCCGTAGGCGCCAGCGACGCTGAGGACGACGAAGACATCCTTGCCGCTGAGCGCGTTCGCGTTGACCAACCCGAGGATGAACGTCGTGAGCGCAAATCCGGCGAGCCCAAGCGGTGCCGGGTCGGCTGGACCCCACGACACTCGCTCGGCCGTGGGTGGCCCCGGTGCGACGTCGGCTCGCCGCGGGCCACGGGCAAGGTCAGCAGCTTCCATCTATCCCTCCTAACGGTTGGGTACCTCGGATCGCGTCGTGACCCCGGCTCCACCGAACTCGAGTTGGATCGAGCGGTGCGGGATGGCAATCAGAATCAGGCGAGCGCATCCGCCGGCTGCTCATGGCCTTGTTCCAAGGCCGTCCGACCTCGACCGGGGAGCCTCCTCACGAGAGGACTGATACGCGACGCTGCGCAGAACGCATGGCCTCCTTCAACTCGCTCCGAATGGGCTGATAGAGGCCGTTAGCGAACTCGCGCGGTTTGAAGAGCTTCACGCTCCTCGAGCGAGCCTCATCGCTTGTGTTCAAATATACCTGACCGACCTACCTGAATCACCTATTCCCGCGCTCGCCCTTTCCGGCGGCGCCAGTCGTCCGGGAGCATGCGCTCAGCGATGTCGTCGAGCGTCAGGGCGCCGATCATGCGGCCTTCGGCGTCGACCACCGGCAGTGACAGCAGGTCATAGTCAGTCATCACACGCGCGATCTCAGGCAAATCGGCATGGGCCTGCAGCGCCGGCGTACGAGTCGCGACTAGCGCCGCCAGCACCTCCGTGTCCGGCGCGCGAATCAGGTCGGCGAGGCGAATCATGCCGCGGAAACGTCCGCGGTGATCCGACACGTACACAGCATGGAGCTCCGCGGCCGGGATCGATGCGGCGCGAACGGCGCCGATCGCGTCAGTAACCGTCGCCTGCTCACCGAGCGACACGAATTGCGGGTTCATGATCCCGCCCGCGGTCTGGGGGTTGTAGCTCAGTAACCTGCGAACGCGTTCGTGTATTGCGCTCGGCAGTAGGTTCAGCACGGGAAGCCGGCGTCGCTGGTCGAGTTCCATCAGCAGATCCGCTGCATCGTCGCTGGACAGCTGCGTGAGCAAGGCTGCCACCTCGGCATCGGATCGGTCGCGCAGGAACTCGGTCCGATGCTCGTCGTCGAGTTCCTCGAGCACGTCGGCTTCGAGCGCTCGATCATTCTCAACCGCGGTGAGGATCTCCCCAGCCTGCGCGTGCGAGGCCGCCTCGACCAGGTCGGCGAGCTCGGCGGGGTGAAGCCTTCTCAGTCGGCGGTGCGCGAAGCGCAAGGACGGAACGTGCCCGACGAACGGCTCGAGCTGCGACCACCCGACGAATGGCACAACGCCCGCAGGCCGGCGGTGCCAGCGTCGGGGGAGCCTCCGGCGAATCCAGGCGCCGCGGCTTGGGTCGATCCCGGCCAGATACCACGAGCCCTGCTCGCGTCGCAGTTCGATCTCCCTCGCGCGCACCAGCCTCGCGGTCGTAACGTCGATCAGGTTTCGTCCGAGCAGATCGGCACGTAGCAGTAGTTCGCACGGCCGGCGCCGGAACGGTGCAAGACTTACCTTCGTCGTGGAGATCCGGGTGCCGCACGCGTCGAGGCTCTCAATCAGACGGAAGGGCACGAACACGTCGCGGCGATCGATCCGAGCTCTCAACCCCGTCACGGGTGGGAGCCCGCCTTCGGAGTTCAACCGCACGATCAGGTCCTCGACGCATCCGAGCCGCACGCCGCTCGAGTCGAGCAGCGGGCTCTTGGCCACGGCCGATAGATGCAGCCAGCCTTCGTTCTCGGACGGCCGACGAGGATCGGCCGGGCCGCCGACGCGGCTCAGCGCCCGGTCCGTGGGTCCGTGTTGCCTTCTCATCGCCCTGCCTCGGGGACCGCTGGCGTTTGGATGAGCAGCCAGCCGAATACCCGCTGGCAGAAGTCGTCCGCATAGCTGGTGGGGAACGGGTCACTCTCCGCGAGTTCGAAGGACCGATGTCCATCGCTTGCGCGCGGTGCGCATAGGAACACGGCGGCGTCGACGTCGTGGTGGTAGAACCCATGGGCCAGGTGGAGCCTATGGCCCACGAACAGCTCTTTAACCCGCTCGTCGATCATCGCCTGCACCACCTGATGAGCGATCGCCGAGCCCTCCCGTTCGTTGGGCAAGGCAAATGACTCGCTTTGCACCCTGAACACCTGACGCGGACGTCGGCGCTGAAGGGGTTAGCGGGGAAGAACATCCCTGCCTGCATGATCAACTGCACGAGATCGTGACTACGCGGCAGAGTCGACTTCCTGCGCTGGTTGGCGCCGGCGATCGGCCCGGGCGCTGCCGGTGGCGCCGACGTCGTTTGCCGACCGCCCGTGGCTCGAGCGTCAAGCTCAGACACACGGCGTAGATCCGATGCGCTGAAAGCCGGGGATCCCCAGCCGCTCTCAGCTGAGGAAGCCACACACCAGGCTGGCCTTCTCGCCGGCTCGCGGAGCACCTCCATCTCCTCCATGGAGGTGCCGGGCCTGGAACGCGACGCACTATTGAACACCCGGCCCCGGACGCTGTTCTCACCTGCAGCGCCTCTCCGGTCCCGCCCAGATCGCAGACGATCATCACCTTCCATCGATTCCCTATTCGACAGAAGCCATTAGCCGTCACGGCGGTTCAGGCGAGCTTCATCGCCCCACCCGAATCTTATCGCGTGCCATCCCGCCTGGGATTGTGCGAGTGACCCCTTCCATCCCGTCGGGGCGTGGAATACTCTTGTGGTTGAGCGATGAGGCTCGCTCAAAATTGCGGTGCTTGCCGCTGATGGCCTCTACGAACACAAACGACCGACGTTCGTGGAGGTTCGATGGCACGTCCATCGGCACAGGCGCCCCGCAGGATGGCCGGGTCACCCGGAGCGGCTCAGCGCGGGCGGGGGATGACTCAATCACGCTGGCGCCACAGCTCGCGTAATCGGGCCGACGACGGTGCGGCGCGTCGCTCTCGCCCGGAGAAGGCGGTCGAATCCGTGCGCCCGTCTGGGATTGCGGGCGGCGGACAACGGTTGGTGATTGCGCTGGGTCTCTCACTCAGCGAGGGACGGAAAGCGGAGGATCAAGATGCCCGCGGCGACCGAGTTGTACTGCAAGGTGGAAGTTCCCAAGGGGGCTCCGGTGTTTCACGCACGCTGGGGCGAGGCCGGAAAGGCGGCCCAGGCGGAGCTGAGGTGTCCCGCTGATTGGTGCCATTTCCCGGACACGATCGCCCGCCACGGGACGCCGCTGGCCGCGATCGTGTGCGTTTCTCACCCCGGTGCACCGGGAGTTCAGATCGCGGTGCGGCCGATCGCGCTGTTGCGGACCTACGACACCGCCGGGTATGAAGAGATCGTCGTGTGTGTCCCAGTCGGAGACTCGGCTTGGGAGGCGGTGGAGTCGATCCACGAGATTCCGCGCGCGCTCCGGGAGGAGATCGAGCGTTTCGCGAGCCGTAGGGAACCCCGCCGCATGCGTGTTGTGATCGCTGGCTGGCTATCGCGCGAGGAAGCGATGACCGCGATCGACGATGCCGCGGCGCGCTGGGCCGCCAGCGTGAACGGCCGTGGCTGAACCATGATCGGGTTGGGCGTGCCAACAGCGGTCCGCGGCGCCAGGTGGTTCGGCCGAGCGCGCTCTGAAGCGGGCGGAGCCCCGTCCATGAGCTTGCGGAACGACGCGACGACCTTCGTGGAGAAGGCCGGGCGAGCGGCGGTCGGTAACCCGAGTAGCGTGGCAACTTGGCCAGCCAGGTGAAGAAACCTGCTCGCCCGGCTGGCGCCGGCCGCCGCCTGCCGAACGCTGCGCCCAGCGCGAAGCCCTGGGGCCTTCGTGGTGTGACACTCGCTATCCCGCGGCCGGGGCTCTATACGCAGCGGCTCGAGATCCTCGGTCTCGCGCTGGTAGCAATGGGCGTGTTCCTCGCTGGGGTCGCCTACCTTGGCTGGTCTGGCGGTGTGGTTGGACGCGACGCGATGGGCGCTACGCGTTTCACGCTCGGCATCGTCGGCTACGCGCTCCCCGGTGTACTCGCAGTTTGTGGCGCGCTGGTCATGATCCGTGACCTTCTCCCGGCGGGACGACCGTCGGGCCCCGGGATCGTGTGCCTGACCGCGTCGATCACGCTTGGGATTGCGGCCGGAATGCTTGGGATTGGCCCTGGCACGGCGCCTGCTCACGCCTACTGGCGGGCGAGCGTGTTTGAGCCGCGCGGGGGCGTTCTCGGACAGGCCGAGCTGTGGGCCGCGACCAGGCTGTTTTCGGACCTCGGCGCGGACATCCTGGATCTGTTCCTAGTGGTGGCGACGGTGATTCTGATCGGTCGCGTGACCGTGGCGGAGCTCGCGCGAGCCATGATCACCGGCGGCCGGCGCGCGGCACGCCCTCTCAGCGTCCCGCGCCACGGCGCGTGGCGGGCTGTCGCCACATGCCCGCCCGGCGATCGCACGACGTCGACCGGAACGAGCGATGTGATGGCGCTGGCCGACACTCTCCGGCACGGGCGGGGCCATGCGCCTGAGCTCACCGTTGACACCGAGCCGGCGCCGACCGGCGAGGCGGAGGCGCCTGACGGTGCCGCGCTGCACGACAGGCGGGGCCATCGGAGTGGCGAGGTCCCCGACGCTGACTGGCCGAGCGACGCACACGCGGACGAGCCGCCCGACCACGACGAAACCGACACCTGGCGCCGCCCCGAGCAGGCAGTTACGAGCGCTGGCGCGTTCGCGTGGCATGTGCCTTCGCCCGGACTGCTCGCCCGCTCGACCGGAGACGCGGCGAAGCCCGACATCACCGGGCAGGACGAGGTTGCGCGGACGTTGGTTGAGACGCTCGCTCACTTCGGGATCGGTGCAGCGCTGATCGGACGCGTCGCCGGTCCGCACGTCACCCGGTATGAGCTGCGGTTGGCGCCGGGGACGAAGGTGGCGAAGGTGGCGCAGATGGGCGACGATCTTGCCTACGCGCTGGCTGCGACCGATATAAGGATCCTCGCCCCGATCCCCGGCAAGCAGGCCATCGGCGTCGAGGTTCCGAACGCCCGGCGGCAGGTCGTCCACCTTGGCGACGTGTTCCGGGACCCGCCCACTGGCTGGTCCCCACTAACCGTGTGGTTGGGCAAGGACATCGCGGGCCGGGCGATTGGCGCAGATTTGGCGAGGATGCCGCACCTGCTGGTCGCGGGCACCACCGGGGCCGGTAAGTCGGCGTGCCTGAACACGATGCTGTGCAGCATCCTGCTGCGGGCCACGCCGGAGGAGGCGAGGTTCGTGCTCGTAGATCCCAAGCAAGTCGAACTCAACCATTACGAATCGATCCCACACCTTCTCACTCCGGTAATCACCTCGCCGCGGACCGCCGCGAACGCGCTGCAGAACCTGATCGGGGAGATGGAACGACGATACGACACGATGTCGCTGGCCCGAACGCGGTCGCTGCCTGAGCTCAACCGCGTTCGGGGCAGCCGCGGAGAGCCTCCGCTGCCCTACATCCTGTGCGTGATCGACGAGTTGGCCGACCTGATGATGGTGTCGGCCGCGGAGGTCGAGGAGACGATCATTCGGCTGGCGCAGAAGGCGCGGGCGGTGGGGATCCACCTCCTGCTCGCGACTCAATCCCCCCGGGCCGACGTGATCACCGGGATGATTAAGGCCAATGTTCCATCGCGGATCGCATTCTCGGTCTCAAGCCAGACCGATTCGAGGGTGATCCTCGACCAAACCGGGGCCGAGTCGCTGCTTGGGCAGGGCGACATGCTGTTCTCACCGCTCGGGGAGAAGGTCCAGCGGCTCCAGGGGGCATACATCGATGAGCGGCAGATCGCTCAGCTGACCCAAGCCTGGCAACGGCAGGGCGAGCCCCAGCTACTCGACGAGCTGCTCCGGGAAACCGAACAATCGCCCGACGGCGAATCCGACCAGAAGCGGGCGCCCACTGACGCCGACCCTCTCCTGGAAAACGCGATCGAGCTCGTGGCCCAGATGCGTACCGCCTCAACCTCGATGCTGCAGCGACGGCTGCGGCTCGGCTACACGCGCGCCGGCCGGCTGATCGACATGCTCGAGCGACGCGGCGTGATCTCGGGCTACGAAGGCTCCAAGCCACGGGAGGTGCTGATCGCAGAGGCCGACGTGCCGCGAGTAATTGCGCAGCTGCACGAGGGCGACATTCGCCGCGCTAGGTGATGATCGGAATGATCTGTCGCCCGCGTCGAACGTCGGTGTCGCCGCCGCCGTGCTCGATCATCATGCTGAAGCCGCAGCCGGGCTGCGCGTTTGCCGGCAACAACCGGTGAGGGCCGTAGAGCCTCGGAGCGGCTTCACCTCCGATGATGCGTGTGGGGGGCTTGGCCTCGGACGTAGGACCAGAAAGCATCTTCGAACTGCGGCCACGAACCTGATCGGGTGGCCGGTGTTGACTCATCGCTTCTCCGCTGGGGCTTCCACCAGAATTTCAGGGCAACTCCGAACCAGCGGATTCGACTCCACATGCTCCTGCTCGGCCAGTCCATCGTGACCTCCACGTCGGGATAGAACAACTGACGTAGAGGCCATCAGCGGGGAAGAAACCGCACTCGGCGCGAGCCTCATCGCGCATGGACAAAGATACACCTCGCGGGTCGAGTCACGTGAGCGAGTTTCACGCCGCCCGGTAAAGCAGACGCGTCTCGGATGTGACGTGTGCATGTGCGCAACTCCGCCTACGGCGGATCGAGGAAAACGAGGCGTGGGCCGGCTGGGCCGCCCTCGGCTACGAACTGTCCGGTGGCGCGACTGAGCGCGAAGGTGATCTCCTCTCCTTCTTCGGTGAGGACGCGAACCCGCCGCTCCTGCTCGTTGATCTCGCCGATCACACCGGGAACCGTAGCCCCCAGGAATACGACCTGGACGTGCTGGCCGATATGCGGCGGCCGCCTCACAGGCATTCGGGTACCGCCCACTGGTCTTTCGGCTTGCGCGGATGCATCGAGTCGGTCATACCAGTGCGATGGATTCAAGCTTCACCGGGGGCTCGGTGAAGCGGTTTCGTAGAGGCCATCAGCGTCGATTCGCGCATATGGCGAGCCCCATCGCCCAGTGCGTCCACTGTACCCACTCGGGCTGCGGGCCGCACCTTCTCGAGGCGCGCACCTCCAGGCTGCGATGCCCGCCTCGCACCGACGGATCGCCGACGGGCGGCGCGGGGATCCAGAACGTCTGATCCATCAACTTTGCAGCCGACCGGGACGGTGCGTACGCTACAGCGCGCCGAGTTCCGGCTGCCTCCACGCTCTGTCACCACCAGCCCAAGCCCACGTGCGCGATTGAAGCGGCGCCCTCGCTCACTCAGTGGAACGGGCTGCGCTAGGATGAGATACGAGCGATGAGGCTCGTTCTGGCTGCGGCAATGAGCCGCTGATGGCCTCTACCTTTCGGTTCCACCCGTGGAGGTCCTCATGTCAGCTACCCCGGTCGACGCGGCGCGCGCCGCCAGACGAAAGCTTCGACGGCTCGAGTCCCTGCTACTAGTTGCGCTGTTCGTGGCGCCGTTCGGTGCTGGCGGCGCGCTAGCCGGCGCGGTACACGCCAAGTCGTCTCTCTTGATCGCGCTCGCGACCGCACTCCTGCTCGCGAGCTTTACTGGCCTCGTCGCCTGGGTGCTGATCACGGACCGCCGGGCAACACAGCCGCCTCGGCACGTTCCCTTGGCGGAGAACGACTGGAAACAGTTCGAGCGGTCGTTCTGGGCGCACGTCAACCGGCGTTCAGACGTTCCACCACCGCGGCTGGGCCCCGGCGATGAGGGGTAGTTGATCGTCATGTCAGGTAGAACTCGGAATCCACAACACGAGTTTGGAGGGTCATTGCCGACCTACGTCATGCTGTCCACGCTGACCCCCGAGGGGGTACAGACGATTAAGAACAACCCAAACCGGATACGGCAGGTCAACCGGGAGGTAGAGGCACTGGGCGCGACGGTCAAGGCGCAATGGGCGACCGTGGGTCATTTCGACTTCGTAAACGTGGTCGAGGCGCCTGACGAGAAGACGATCGCTCGCGTTTCCCTGGAACTCAGTGCCCGGGGGACCGCCCGCTACGAGACGCTGAGCGCTATTCCAATCGACGAGTTCATCGAGTCGATGTGATGTGCGCGCGACCTGGTGCACGGGGTTCAGGACGGCGTCAGCAAGCGAGCCGGACCGTCGGGGCGTAGTGCCCGGCGCTGTCGACCGCGAGTGGTCGCTTGAGGAGGAGCGGAGGAGACCGAGACCCAACCGGTATTTCGTCGCCTGCGCCCCGCCCGAGTCTGACCTGAAAGCCCGCTTCTAAATGCGCCAGTCACCAAAGGCAAAGCGGTGCATAGGATCTCCACCATGAGCGAGCTACCGCGGGCCGTGGCGATCATCATCGAGGATTGCTTCGACGTCAGACCGGGGGAGGACGCGCTTGTGATCGCCGATGAGGGCACGCGGATGATCGGCGAGGCACTGCGAGGGGCCGCCGCCGAACGCGGCTCGGACGCGGTCCTCGCGATCAAGGACGAGCGGGGAACCGACGGAACCGAGCCGCCGGCACCGATCGCCCCAGCGCTGGCGCCTAGTGGGTCGACGGGAAACGTTTCGCCCGGAAGGCCGAGGCCGGGGGCCGTCAGGCGAGGACGCAGGATCCGACGCGTAGCAGCGCTACGCGAGGATCCGAGGACAAAGCCTGGCGGTCATCCGGCCCGGCATAACGGGTGGAACGTTTCCAGGAGCCCCACTAGCGACCTCTACATCGCGGCGACGACCAGATCGCTCAGCCACACAACGACGAGGAAGCAGGCCACCGATGCGGGCATCCGCGGGGCGACGATGCCGGGCGTGACGCCGGAGATGCTCGCTCGTGCGATGGCAGTCGACTTCGAGAAGATGGCGGCACGCTCGAATGCGATCGCCAAACTGCTGACCGCGGGAACGACCGCGCGCGTCAGCTGTCCACTTGGCACCGAGGCGACGTTCGATCTGACCGGCCGCAGCGGTATCCCTGATGACGGAAATCTCACGGATCCGGGCGCATTCGGGAACCTCCCCTGCGGGGAGGGTTTCATCGCCCCTCTGAACGGCGAGGGGCGGATCGTCACGTCTAGCTTCGCTCACCCTGGGGTATCCCACGAACCGGCGGTGCTGAACCTGCGCGACGGCAGACTGGTTTCTGCTGAGCGAGGGACCGGCCCGGAGTACCTTCGGCTGCTTGAGGCCCATGGTCCGCTCGGAATGAACCTCGCCGAGCTGGGGGTAGGTACGAACGAACGAACGGGCGATGCTCACGGGCAATGTCCTCGAGGACGAGAAGATCCAGGCACCGTCCATGTCGCATTTCGCGGCGAGCGCCGCGATCGGGGGCACCATCTCGGTGCCGATCCATCTCGACGCCGTCGTGACCGAGGCCAGCCTGACCATCGACGGAGTTGCGGTCCTCGAGGCGGGACGGCTCGTGCTGAATGCATCGGGTGACTGACGTGGCGAAGTTCACAACCACGATGACGCGTGCGAGCGAGCACTACTGGTGTTATCTCACGGCGAGCTAACCGCCCGGGCCGACGGTTACTCCAGGTGCTCCAAGAGATCCTCCAGCGCCCACCATCCGAAAGCCGCGAACATGATCACGACGACGACGACAATGATGTAGAAGAGCATCGCTCAGTCCTCCAATTCTGGTTTGTGGTTGTTTCGAAAGCCGATCGGCGCACGATTAGTCGATCTCGTTCGTGTGGACGCATCGATTTCTGTCAGGTGCGCTGGCCCCTCCTGACTACGGAGCGGCGCGGGGCTAGCATCGGTTGCGGCATCGGTGGCGCTCGCCAGGCGCCGGTTGCCTTGTCGTTCGCCTGCGACCGTGTGCGCATGGATCTCGCGCGTGAGCGCCTGGTTGGCCTCGGCCATCTCGACGGTCTTGGCGGCCAGGCCGGCGATCAGATCGGTTTGATCGCCCTCGCGCTCGAGCAACAGCGTCACATGCTCGAGCAGCTCGGCGAGGTGTTCGGTCTGGGCAGTGTCTTGCTCAAGCAGCCGCGCGATCTGCTGGGTCTGATTGTTGTCCTGCTCGAGCAGTTCTTGCTGACGTCTCTCCAGCTTCTCATGATGGCGCTCCTCGGCTCGCGCTCGGGCACGGTCGCGATCCGCCTGCCTGGTTTCCGCGAGCAGGATGAAGGGCGCCGCGTAGGCGGCGAGAGCCGAGAACACTAGGTTCATGAAGATGAACGGATAGGGGTCGAAGTGCGGCAAACCAGCCAGAGAGTTCGTCACCACCCAGGCAACGATCACTAACGTCTGGGCGGCGACGAATGACGGCATGCCGAACGCGCGAACCAAGCGTTCGGCGAACCGGCCGAAGCGGTCGTAGGGGTAAGTGGAGCGTGAGCGGCGCGCACTGCCCGCCGTGATCTGCTCGCTGGAACGCAACATCGCGGCCTCCTGGAACATCCGGTTTTCCAGAGGCCGTTAGCGGCGACGCCGCGGTCCGAGCGAGCCTCCTCGCTCACCAACAATCTTAGCGGAGGAACCGGCGTCGACCGGCCGCCGGAGCACTGATTCGAAGATGAGGGTAGTTGCCGGTGAGGGTGCCGTGGAGTAGGAAGAAGTTCGTTGCTCGATGCGATGGTGTGTCAGCGCCGAATGCTGTTGGATGGGGCATCACGGTTCGCGCCGAGGATCGTGATCGCCGGGTACGAGTTGCCGGCGCCGGAATCCAGGGACGAGTCCGATCGCGATCCCGTTTACCGAGGAGCTCGGCGAGCGACATCCAGAGCGCGAGCGCCAGCAACAAAGGCCGGTGGCGGCTGACCGCCGCTCCGTGGTGCTGGTTTGGCACCCATTCGGAGGCCGGTTGGTGGCGACCCCGCTCGCCGGTGCCGGCGAGTGTCAGCCCACCGCGCCCCCACGTCGTCCGTGGGGCCGCCTGCGCGCGGGGTCATCGCCGGCTGGAGGCCTTCGCGTCTGTCGTCGAGACAGAGGCAGCAACCCGATCGGGCGCGGGCGTGTCGGCCGACGCGAAGGTCTCACGGTAGAGATCTTCGCCGTAGCTCGTGGGCAGCGGGGCGCCCTCGGTGATCCGAAACGATCGCTGGCCATCGTTGCCGCGATCGGCGCGCAGGAATAGGGTGCTATCGGCGTGGTGTCGGTGGAAGCGGTGGGCGAGCTCGTAGAGGTGGGTGACGAACACGACCGTGTTGCCCGTGTCGGTGAGTGCGTGGATCACCTCGCTGGCGATCTCAGAACCCTCGCGCTCGTTGGTTGCCGCGAATGATTCGTTACAGAGCAGCAGGTCGTCGGTGTCGATCGCGGCCGTAAGGCGGCTCATGCGGGCGAGCTCTTCGTCGAACTTGCCCGCGGTCATCGTCGCGTCTTCCTCGCGCTTGTAGTGGCTGAACACGTCGCGCGCGACGGTGGCGGCATATGCATCGGCGGCGACGAACATGCCGGCCTGCATCATCAGTTGTGCCAGCCCGAGGCTCCGCAGAAAAGTCGACTTGCCGCCCTGATTGGCTCCGGTGATGATGATCAGCGGCTTTTGGTCGGCGTGCAGGTCGCTGCCCTGTACTGGCCCGTCGAGACGCAGAGCCAGGCAGGGGTCGTACAGCCCGATGGCATTACGAACCGCGTCGCCCGGCGGGTGCGGGTCGGGCATGGAGACCGGCTCACTGTGGACGGACAGCCGGTCGTGGAGGTTGAGGCACCCGACGTAGAAGGCGAGCTCCGCGCGCAGCGCGGAGAAGAAACTGACGATGTGGTCGGTGGATTGTCCAACGGCGTTGGCGACGATGCTCAGGACGCGGTCGCGCAGCGCGGCCATCTCGTAGCCGGCGCCGTCGTCGCGTGGCGGGATCACCCAGCTGAAGGAGGGGCGTTTGACCGCGGGAGGCAGGAAGCGAAGGATGCGGTGCTCGCGGCGCGGGGTGCGCAGGACGTAACCGGTGCCCTGACCGAGTTTGCCGAGTCGAGCGGTGGCGAGTACGCCGTCGCGGAAGCTCAGTTGCCGCAGGTGTTGCGAGATCTCGCCGAAGTAGTCGTCGTCGAGCTCCCGGCGGAGGGTGTCGAAGAACTGGGTGAAGCCGTCCGAGCGAAACTCGGCGGCGTGGCGGTCGGTGGTCGAGCGCAGCTGTCTGAGGGTCCCGACGAGCAGCTCGAGCACGCTGACCGAGCGCCGCAGGAGTCCTTCGCCGCGGTTGTTGAACAAGCCGCGCCAGACCTTCTTCTCCGCGGCGACGGCCTCGACCGCGAGCGCGTAGAGCTCGCGGACAACGTCGGGCTTGGCCAGACAGTCGGCGAGCACAGCTTGGCGATAGCGGATCTGGACGGGGTCGGTGAGTGGTTCGAGGAGCGCCGCGCGCGAGGATTCCTCGATGATCGGGTCACCGTTCGCCATCGCTGCCCACAGCGTGCGGAGCTCGAGGTCCGCGACCAGGTCACCTTCGCCCGAGCGCGGCTCGCGGGCGACGGTGAATTCACGGTCGGTGAACATCAGGCGGGCTTTCACGACTGCCTCCGGGCGGTCAGGCGGTCATAGGTCAGGCCGTACTTCTCGGCGATTGCGCGCGCATACGCGCGCCCGTCCGCGCGCCGTCGGACCAGCTTGTAGGTGCGGATCGCGGGATCGGCCGGGTCCACGGTGCTGACCATGCTGACGGTCTTCTCATTCAACGTGGCAAGCTCGTCGAGGAACGTCACGCACACACAGACCGCATCGAGGTCGCTCACCCGACCCAGGATCTCGCGGCTAAGGAACAGCGCGTCCTGCGCGGTCGTCGAGTTGAACATCTCATTGAGGACGAACAGGCTGTCCGGCGTCGCGGCCTCGAGCGCGTCGCGGAGGCGGTTGAGCTCGTCCTGTAGCTTCCCGGTGAGCGTCTCGATGTCTTCCTGGCGTTCGAAGCGCGTGAAGATGTGGTCGCAGAGGAACAGTTGGGTGTCGCGGCCGGGGACCGGACACCCCAAGCGCGCGAGATAGTGCAGTTGGCCGACGGTCCGCGCAAGGGTCGTCTTGCCGCCGTTGTTCGGGCCGGTGATGATCAGGATCCGCTCGCTGCCGTCGAGGCGCACGTCGTTGCAGACCACGGTCTCCTCGTCCCTGGCGCGCTGAGCAGCGAGCGCGAGGTCGAAGGTGTCCAGCGCCCGCTCGGCCTTACTTTCGGAAGACATAGCCGGGTAGCTGAAGGACAACCCGCTGTCGCGCAGCGAGCGGATGTAGCCAAGGTAGCTGAGGTAGAACTGCAGCTCGCGGTCGAACACACGGATGGTGTCATCGAGATAGTCGGTGTGACCGGCGCAGAACGCGTCGAGCCGGCCGAACAGGTCGGGGTAGACCTTGGCGACCAGGTCCAGCACACCGATTGCGGCGTAGGTATCCCAATCGCGGAACTCTGGCAGGGGGCTGCTCGCGGCACTCTGCCGGAAGCGCTCGAAGGTCGCGCTGACCTGAGCGCTGTAGTCGGGCTGCTCGTCGTAGGGGCCGACCGTGATCCGCGAGCCCTTCAGGAGGAACGTGTAATGAACCTGATCGAGCGCCTCGTCGAGTGAGCGCGCCCCGTCGCGCAGCTCGCGAAACGCCGCCCCGTCACAGTAGCCGACGAGATAGTCGCGCAGCCCGATCAGGCCACGAGCGCGCACCCCCACGGCCCCGAGGCCGTCGGTCAGACGCTCGACGGCCACGCAGTAAGCGAGGACCGCGTTGAGAAATCCGCGGGCCCGGTGGTAGTGCGAGAAGCCCATATCGTCATCGCGCATCGCGCGGCGCTGGCGTGTGTACCGCGCGACGAGCTCCTGCTCGGCGAACGCAGCCGTAAGCGCATACACGTCGCGCTGCTCCAGGTCCGCAAAGACCTCCTGACGAAACCGAATCATGTCCAGGTCTCGCAGCGGCGCATGGAAGAACGGCGCGAGGTCATACCCGCCTTTACTTGCGATGACCCCCCGGATCACCTGATCGAGGTTGAGATCGCGAAAAAATGCGGGCTCCTGAGCGCGTTCAACGTCCGTGGCGGCCCGGACGTCAGTAAAGAGCACGCTCCAGGCCTGCGGCGCCAACGGACCGTCAAGAATCGATGGCCGACGAGACTCCTCAGCACCCGGAGCGATGCCGCGTTGGCCGTCTACTTCTGGCGGCGGGCACTGCTGAATCGAGTCGGGTTTCGGCGCCTGAGGCATCACTGACATCAGGGTGCGCTCGAACGGACACGCAAGTAGAAGCCATCAGCACCGCCTGGCAGAAACCAGCGCTGGCACACTCGGAAGCGAGCCTCATCGCCTTTGCCTCTCAGTATATCCTCGCGAGTTCAGGCCTCATCCCGACGGCTGCGATCGGCGGTTGAGCCCGCCACGAGCCGAGCGCGAATCTTTCGGAAGTGAACGGATTTTCTCGGGGGCCCGAGAGGGCGGGAGGGCGGGCAGAGGCCGTCGAGCCCGAAAGGATCAAATGCCACCGGTCACGGGCCAGCGGAGCGCTTCGCGGCCGGGGGGTGGTCGGCCCGTACTCCGCGCAGTCACAGGGACGGCACTGGAAGCTCTGCTGCGATCGATGTTCCCTGGCCGGTGGGGCTGTCGACGGCGATCGTCCCGCCAAGCGCCTCGATGCGGTCGCGGAGTCCGATCAACCCGGATCCTTTCTGGGGATCCGCGCCACCGACTCCGTTGTCGCGCACCGCGAGCGCAAGCACGCCGTTGCGCTGCTCGACGTGAACGTGCACGACCGACGCGTGCGCGTGCTTGACCGCGTTGGTGATCGCCTCTGAAACGACGTAGTAGGCGGCTACCTCGACCGGTTCCGGTAGCCGAGCCGGGGCTTCCACGTTGAGCTTGACCGGAAGGGCCGAGCGGCGGGCGAGCGTGCGCAGCGCCGGCGCCAACCCGCCCTCGGAGAGGATCGGCGGGTGGATGCCACGCGAGATCTCGCGTAGCTCCTCGATCGCCATATCCAGCTCGTCCGCGATCCGGTCCAGCTGCGCGCGCGGTTCGCTCAGCTCAGGAGGGAGCATCGTCTGGGCGACACGCAGGTCGAGCCCCAGCGAAACCAGGCGCTGCTGCATGCCGTCGTGGAGGTCACGCTCAATGCGGCGCCGGGCTTGGTCCCCGGCCGCCACGATCCGCGCTCGCGAAGCGAGGAGCTGCGTGCGGGCCTCGGCGTTTGCGACGGCGGTGCCAACCAGCTCCGCGAAGTTCTCAAGCCGCGGCTCCGTCCCGGGCGGTACGGGCTCGTCTCTGGAGGAGACGGCGATCGCACCCCACAGCTGGCGGGCCACGAAGATCGGCGCGGTGACCGAAGAGCGGATCCCCAGCTGGCGGAGGCCGGCGGCGATCGGACCCGCCGCACCCTCATAGCTGTCTCTCCGAGCGACCCGTTGTGTACGCGCGACCGCCGTCCAGGTACTGTCGCCGCCCAGCGCCAACCGGGTTTCGACGGGCATATGGTCACCGCGCGTGCTCCACCCGGCCAGCACGGTGGCGGTGGCGTCGGGCTCGCGCCGGATCAGGTGGGTCACATCGGCGCCCATCAGCCGGCCGACCTCCTCGGCGACGGCGGTGAACACCTTCTCCGCAGGGGCGCTGTGCGCTACCAACGTCGCCACGCGTCGCAGCGCGGCCTGCTCAGCGGCAAGCTGCGAGAACTCGTCACGATTCTCTTCGAGCAAGCGGGCCATGGTGTTTGAATGCGCGCTCCAGGACGATGGCCTCACCGGCGCCGTCCTCGGGCATGCGCCCGATGACATTGTGGCGTCCGAGCCACCCTGTCTCGGGCGGTAGCGCGGACCGCCGGCGGATCGCGCGCACCAGGTCACCCACACACAAGATGGGAGGAACGATCGATTCGTGCCATGCCGATGTGCCTTCACGATTCGCCGGATCGAGGTCGGTCGCGTCCCGCATCTCTCCGGAGTGTCGCAGCCGGCTGCGCTCGGTGGCGGTCAACCGGCGGAACTTCGGGCGTGGGGCGTCTGCGCCGCGGCGGCCCGGATCGATCGCAGTCGCAGGCCGCTCGAACTCGTTAGCTTGGTCGAGCAGGGCCTCAGGATGCTTCGCCAGTCTCGCCGAGCCGCGCACGTCCGCGACCGATCGGCACAGCAACTCGGCCGCTGCTGCGATCACGAGCGCAAACACCCACTTCCCATGACCATTCGAGGCGCCGATCCAGGTCCCATGTCCTTGCCCGCAGCGCGGTTGCGCGAGTGGCCGATACTACGTGAAATGACGGAGCTCCAAAATCAGGCCGCGATGCCCCTTCGCTCCGGCCGCACGCGGGTCGTCATCGCCGATGACGACATCCTTCTGCGGGAGGGCATCGCGAGCCTGCTCGAGCGGTCCGGCTTCGATGTCGTCGGCCAGGCCATCGACGGTCCGGAGCTGATCGCGCTCGCGCGCGAGCAGACGCCCGACCTGCTCGTCGTCGACATCCGGATGCCGCCCACCCGCACCACCGAGGGGCTCGACGCAGCCCGCGCGGTCCGCGAAGAGCTCCCGCAGATCGCGATTGTCGTGCTGTCAGCGTACATCGAGGTGGAGCATGCGACGGACCTGCTGGCCAGTGGACGGCGGAGCGGATATCTACTCAAGAGCCGGGTCACGAACGTCGAGGAGTTCATCGAGACGCTCAAGCGCATCACAAGCGGCGGCTCGGTCGTAGACCCGGCCCTGGTACAGGAGCTGGTCGCCTCCCGACACATCGATGATCCGCTCGGCGAGCTGACCGAGCGCGAGCGGGAGGTGCTCGCGCTGATGGCCGAGGGCCGCTCCAACGCGGGCATCGCACGCCGGCTGTGGGTAACCGAGGGCACGGTCGAGAAGCATGTACACAGCATCCTCGCCAAGCTGTCCCTCCCGGAGACCGACGACGATCATCGCCGCGTCCTTGCCGTGATCAAGTTCCTCGAGGCGCGCCAGCCAGGCAATCGCTGATCGGCTGCTCACCGGGGTTGATCCCGCCCGCTCATCAGAGCGCGGATCGCCTGGCCCGAGAGCTTCGACTTGGACACGAACCCCGCAGCGGGACTTACCGCGATCAGCTCGGCAAAATCTTCGCGGGCGTGAGTCGAAATCAACACGACGCCCAGTGAGGTGCCGTGCGCCTCACGATCAAGTCTCCGCGCCAGCTCGAATCCGCTGTCGCGGCCCAGGGCAATGTCCACGAGCACCACGTCAGGATCGAGCTGGCTGACGCACGCCACCGCCTCCTCCGCTGTCGATGCTACACCCACAACCTCTACCCCGTCGTGCTCGAGCATCGCTCGTGCGGCCTTGAGAAAACGGGTGCTGTCGTCGACTAACAGACAGCGCAGCGGCATCCGCTCCAGGATCGCACCGGGACGACGCAGGCGCATTGCAGCTAGCCGGAATTCATCACCTGACACCAGCCAGGGTCAGAGAGGCTACGGGTTGCCCCGGCGACAGCTGGCGAACCGCTCGCGCTCATTACCCATCGTCTCTCTCCCTCTGATGAGGTATCCAGCGGTAAGCCGCAACCCATCCACCAGGACGACCGAGACGGTTAGACCCCCCCATCGAACTGGAGCTGGAGCCGCCGAAGACCTCCAGCGCGGCATCGCCGAGCGGCGACGACGATGACCGCCGGCGACGCGGGCGAGCCGCCGGATGCGCTCGCGGCGTTCGTGGGCAAGCTCCCCACGACACCACCGTCCCGACTGTGTAAGGAGCGGGTGGGCGCTGCGGATACAAGCCAACGTTCTTTCGCTCGATCAACCCCTGACCAATGACCACACGCGGACCCTCGGGCGAGATCGTCGCCCAACCACACTTCGAGCTTTCGGCGTCGGTCACGGCGGATCGCGCCGCGCAGAACATGGCGCTGTAGCAGCTCACCCCGATACCGCGGCAGGTTGTCGCGCTGCGCCTGGCCCACAGGCCACGAGAAAACCACGGCAAGGCGGCAGCCCCTGGAACTCAGGGCAGCCCACCGCCGCATGATCGACGCCGCGATGAGCCGGCCGAAGCGCACTTTCATGCCCGCCGCTCAGCGACACCCAGCACGAACAAGCTCGTCACGACAACCTTGCGACAACATCAACGACCGCTCTCGGATCAGTGCAATCAGAGGCGTTAGCGCGCTACCGCGCTTTTGGAGCGAGCCTCAGCGCTCAACATCGAAAATTATGGCGACGGTGCCGGTGGCACGAGCCGCAAACCGCGACGACGGGACGATGTGACCTACGACGCCGACGCAACGAGTGCCGGTTAGCTGTCATCGAACAGCTTCCAGTGCTTGGGCTAGTTGATCCATGCGCTGACTAAATCGCATCAGCTCATCGCACCGACTACGGACGGTTTGCTCTCCCTCCGCTTGGCACCGCACGACGCGGTCGATCCGATCCTCCAGCGACTCAATGGCATCCCCAACCTGGTGGGCCAGCTGGTCTCGGAAAATGTCTACCGCCCGGCCGACAACTTCTGAGAGCTCATCTGCGAGCTGCTCGTCGTGGTCAACCAGGACGGTGTCCAGATCAGGGCGAGGGGACACGCGTGAATCTCGCGGGGCGACCAATCCCCCGGCCGGAGCGCCGACCGCCTTCTGCGTGGATTCGCAGAGATCCACGAGCAGTCGCTCCACTCGATCGGCATAGGCCCGCATCACCGAGGCGACGTCATCAGCAAGGCGATCCTCATGGTCAGGCACCGGGTCCCCGGCGGTTGCCTCGCTCCGCGAAGGCAAGCGAGCCCGGAGCGCGTCAAGTACATCGTCCGTCCCGCTCTCAAGGTGCACGGCAGCCTCCGCGCGACGGCCCCGGAGAGCGGCGAACAAGGCCTCGAGTTCAGCGTTGAGGAGCCGCAATGGTTCGTGCGAGAGCGCCAAGAGCTTGGCCTCAAACCGCGCGGCGAGGGCCGACTCTGTCGCGGCGGTGGCAGCAAGCGTCCGGATCGAGCGGAGTGTCGAGGAGTCGCCCTCAGCGTCTGAGAGTTGCTCGGCTGTGCGCACCGCGGCCTGCAATTGACATCGCCACGGCTCGGCCAACAGTTGGTCGTGGCAGCAGATTTCCTTGAGAGCGTCGCGAGTCTCTCGCGCTGTCGGCACCGATGAAGCTGAAGTGACTACGTTGAACTCCTTACTGAAACGGCTACGAAGACGCCATCGGCGATGGTTAACCGCGGCGGAGTGACCCTCAGCGCTCTACGCGCAGAGTCCGGTTCGACCATCGGGCCCGCCCCCAACTAGCCCACGGCTCGCCGCGGGCCGGGGCGCGGCGGGACGGACAGTTCGGCGTCGGCAGGCCGCTACGCCTCCCGTACCGCCGAGGCTATGCGGTGCAAAGCCGGCCGTGTTCAGTGCCCCCTTTCGCCTGCAGTTGCCGCAGGGATTGACGTTCGATCTGACGGACGTGCGCGCGGCTTGTGCCAATGGTTTGCGCGGTCGCCTCGACGGAGTGGCGTCGCTCACCCCACAGCCCCCAGCGCAGGGCCAGCACGCGCCGCTGGAGCGGGTCGAGCTGCTGCATCAGTGGCAGCAGCATCTCGAGCGCTTGAATCGCTTCTGCGTCCGCCGTTGCGGGCTGTCGGTTCCCGGTGAGTTCGCTGAGCGTCCGGCTGTCCTCATCGGAAACCGGCTGGTCGAGAGACAGCACCGCAGAGGAGGCCTGGCAGAGGCGCTCGATCTCGTCGACGGGCAGGCCGACGTACGCCGCAATTTCCTCGCTCGTGGGCGAGCGTCCGAGCATCACGTCCAGGTATGTCTCGGCGCTTCGGATTCGCCGCACCCGCTCGGCGATGTGAATGGGCAGCCGGATCGTGCGACCTTTGTTGGCCAGCGCGCGGGCCATCGCCTGGCGTATCCACCACGTCGCGTAGGTGGAGAACTTCAGACCGCGCCGGTGGTCAAACAGCTCCACGGCACGGATCAAGCCGATCGTGCCCTCCTGGATCAGGTCCAGGAACGGCAGCCCCTGGCCGCGATAGCGCTTAGCGAGCGAGACCACTAGCCTGAGATTCGCCTCGATCATCCGCTGCTTGGCGGCCAGGTCGCCGCGCTCCACCCGACGCGCGAGCGTCCGCTCCTCCTCCCGCCGCAGCAGTCGCGTGTTTGACAACTTACCCAGGAACGCGTCGAGCGCGTCCGGCAGCTCGTCGGGCTCACGCTCGATGGGGTGAGCGGCCACGCCCACCCGCCGCCGGCTATTGGATGCCCCGGTGCGCGAGCTGGCCGTCTCGGTGGGCGCGGCGGGAACGGATTGGAGTCGCGAGCGATCCGGGTGATTGGTGTCGCTCTGGTTGAACATGTGCTCTCGGCTGAAGCTTGCTGCGTTCATCGCGATGCCTCGTCGGTGTGTGTGCTCTTTATGGGTGAGAGCGATGATCGCTCGCCGCTTGTCGGATGTCTTGGGAGGTAGCCATAGACTGAGGTCCCTGCTGGTATCCGTTGTCGGATTGACGCAGGCTTCAATCCCTCCACACCATCGCGACCCGCGGAGAGACTTGCCCGGGCCCCCAGCTGCGCCCAGCGCTGTCGCCCGCGGTCGAACAGATCCACGGCGTGCTCGACATGCACGTACGCGGACCGAACGACGAGCCCGGCCTCGGGACGCTTCTCGCAAATCGCGCGCCCGCGTCGAGAGTCACATTGGCACATCGGCGTTGACGCGATGCCGTTCGCTAAGTTCACGCGGCTTTGGTCAGGCGGCTGCCGACGCCGGAGGTAGGATCAATCCTTGCTTCGCCGCGCTTGATCGCGTCGCGGTACACGGCGCGTAGCAGGTCAAGGGTAGCGTGGATCGTGCCGGTACCGGTTCCCGTGGCACGGAGCGCACTCACTAAGCCGTGGATGTCGTGGGGCCGAAGGTCACACAGTGGGTACTGGCCTAGCTTCGGCTTCAGCGTCCTCTCCGCGATCCGCCGGTACTTGTCAATCGCGGCCGGTTTGTACGGTCGGTTGGCGGCACTGAGCGCAGAGCCGTTCCTGAGCGTCGCGAGGTAGATGTCGAGCGCCTCGGCCACTGTGATTGGGGCCGTGCGCCGAGGCGCAGCGTCGATCGTGATTACAGCGCCACAGCGTCCGCGCCCGACGCGGCGTGCGCTCCTGTTTCGCCTGGGCATCGGAGCGTCCACCATCCTTTCTGTCTGCTGGTCTGTCAGCGTTCGTCGCCGCGGCGGCGTCGGGTGAGGTGCTGGGGTCACCGCTGTGCGGGCTGCTTTCGTCTGGGAACATCGCCGAGTCCACGCACTGGAGCACGTACCAGCCCAGGGCCGCGAACGCCAGCACGACGACGGCTACGATGAGGTTGGCGAGCATCGTTTCTCCTCTCCATCGGCTGTGTTTGATTCCGCTCGGCGTGACCGGTCCCGGGCAAGCCGACACGACCCGGGCCCCGCCGGCCGGGACCGAGTGCCGGCGCAGGCGCCGGGCGGGTGGCTTGGCCATCGCCGGGCCCACTGAGTGCGGCAGGATCTTCCACCGGCGGCGCTGACCAATCGCGCCTGCTGGTGCCCCATCGGGCTTCGCTGAGCACCGGTCGGCAGCGCACGCGACCGTTCCGGTGCGGGTGACCGAGCATCGCAGACTCGTGAGTTTGATACGTGACGGTCTCCACCGACTCAGGGTCGCGCTCGCGCGCACCGGTGTCTGCACGGCTAGCGCCCGAGTTGCCCCCCCGCGGGCTTGAGTCAGCTCCCCCCTGCCAGCCGGAGTCTTCTCGCCCGGGACCGAAACGACCCCGTCGGTGGCTGAGAATGGGGCGGGATGTCACACGCTGAGTCCGACGTGCTGCCAGGCGTTCCGGCAGCTAGGTCCTGGCGTGAGCGCGTGGTGCTCGGGTGCAGCGCGATGCGAGGCGGACTGACACTCGCTGCTGTGCTTGCGATACCGCTCGACGTCCCCGACCGGGATCGTCTGGTCTTCCTCATCTACGTCGTGATCATCGGGACCCTGGTTCCGCCAGGCCTGACGCTTCCCGCGCTGATACGCAAGCTGGGCGTTGGAAGGGGCGAACGCGACGCGACGGTGCGCTATTCAGCGGAGGTCCGCGCCGAGCTAGCCCGTGCCGCGCTGGCGCGGCTCGAGGACACTGAGGACGCACATCTGGCACCGGACGATACGGCGGCACAGGCCCGCGCCCAGTACGACCTGCGACTCCGGCGGGCCGAAGCGATCCTTGAAGGCGACCAGCCGGCCACCGACGAGCTGAGCTGATCGAGGCGGTGCGGGCGGCGCTCGCGGACGTCCGCCACCGCGGGAGAGTCCCGGATGCCGTGGTGCGCGCGATCGAACGCGAATTGGACCTGGAGGAAGCTCGTCTACGCGGCCAAGGGGCGTAGCATCGCCGTGCCGCGATGGAAGCATGGCGGAGCCGGGCGAGCTGTGGGATTGCCTGAGCGGTGGCGAGTTCCGATCAGCCCGGTAGTAGACTTGGTGGTGAGCGATGAGGCTCGCTCCAAGCGCGGGAGCATTCTCGCTGACGGCCTCTATTCCAAAGGTTTGGAGGTCGTGGCGGGCAGCCGCGGCCTGAGTTCATCGCAACCAGGAGGCGGCGGTCATGGCGCATTCGGAGCCGACCAAGCGTCAGAAGCGCAGGCGGAGGCACGCGCGACGCAAGAAGCGCAAGCTGCGGTACCGCTGAGCGCTTAGGGGGCTCACGATGAACGTCAAGACGCGAGCGCTCATCCTCCACGATGGACGCGCGGCGATCACGCGCCAGCGACGGCGAGGCAGGCCCTACAACGCTTTGCCCGGAGGTCGCGTGAAAGCGGGCGAGAGCGTGCTGGACGCGCTCGTGCGGGAGTTGCGAGAGGAGGTCGACGTCGAGATCGAGCCGGGTCGGCTCGTGTACATCGCGGAAGTATTCGCTCCGGGGGTGATCCAGGATGTCAACCTCGTGTTCCTCGCCTCGGGCCCGGACGTCGATCGGTCCGAACGCTTGGAGTTGATCGATCCCGGCAGCAACCGCCCGATCTTCCCGCCGCTGCTTGGCCAGATTGCGGCAGACCTCGTCGACGAATTCGCGCGGGCGCCCCGATGGTTGGGCAACGTGTGGGATCCCGCACTCGTGAGGATTCGGGAGCCGTGAGGCTGATGCACACCGCTCGCCTGGAGGAAATCCTCGAGTTCGAGGCTGTCGGTCTGGCCTCGCCGGCGTCGGTTGCAGAGGCGCTGGCTCCCGTGCTTGAGGCGCGGGACCTCAGCCTGATGGAGCTGCGCGGTGTCGTGCTGCGGCGCGAGGTGCCGCCGCTTGCGCGTTACCTGGTCAGCGCGCGGCTGAGGGATGACCTGGTGGAGCTGGCCGTGATCGGCAAGGGAGCGAAGCGGAGCTCCGCCGCGGACGAGCCGGCGCGAGCGCTAGAGCTGATGCGTGCGCTTTGGCGGGGTGGGTTCGGAGAGGACAGGGCGCTGACGATTCCGGAGCCGCTGGCGCTCGTCCCCGACCCTCCGACGCTACTCCAGGCGGAGGCAGCCGGCCAAACGCTCGAGTGCTGGTTGGACGACCCGCTGCCGGCCATCGGCGCGGTAGGGCTGGCCGGTCGTTGGCTGGCGAAGCTCCACGCGTTCGATGTCAGCAACCTGCCTCCGCTTCGGGCGGTGGACGAGGGGGCGAAGCTCCGGGCGTGCGCCGAGCGCATCGGTGCCACGTATCGAGGATCGAGCAAGCGGTCGCACGCGCTCGCCGAGCGGCTCATCAGCTTGCTCGCCGTACTCGACGCCGAAGGACCGGTATTGACTCACGGCGACTTCCAGGCCGGAAACATCATCGTCGCCGAGAACGTGGTGGCGGGTATCGACTTCGACCACGCCGCGCTGGCGCCGCCTGCCCGCGACATCGGTTACTTCGCAGCGCAGGCGGTGACACGGATGTACGTGCGCACGAATTCGATGACGACCGGCTGGCCGTGGGCTGCGGCTCTCCGTGAGGAGTATCTCCGTCATCGACCGGACGGGGACGCGGGGTTTCGCGCGTATTTCGCGCGGACGTTGCTCGAGGTTCTCTATTACCGGTTGGGCAAGTCACCCATCGCGGCGCTGCCGCTAGTTCCGGCCTGGCTGGAATGGTGCGAGGACATGGTCGCGAGCGCCGAGCGAGAACTGCGATGACGCTGGGATCGCAAGGGAGGGCATGACGTCAAGCAAAGGCCTGTGGCGATCATGGCCTGGCTTGTGATCGCCGTGGGGATCGGAGCTGCGATCGCGGCCGCCATGCTCGGATTCGCGATTGGCAATGCTCTGCGGGCGAGTGGAACTTTGAGCGTCAAAGCTGCCGGCGCGCTGCACTGTTTGCTCGATCTGCGGCGTCAACTGGCCGTACGGTGTCGACCAGTACGCCAGGTGCCCAGTTCGCCAATCGGCCACGGACGCGGTCGCAGGCACCGGTGTAGAACCCCTTGATCCGCGAGAAGCGCGCTCCATCAGGCTCCACCACGAGTTTCAGCGCTTTTGCGCGGCTCGCCACGGGGGCGCCGACGCATGACGACTTCGAACCGAGGGTCTGGCTGGCGGGTCGATGGGTGCGGTCCGCGTCGCGAGCGCGCGGGGCGAGGCCGGTCGACACCCTCGGATCGTGGCGCACTTGACCGACGGCCGAGCGCAGCTCGAGGGCGGTCGAAGCGCTGCTGACACTCCGAGTCCGCAGCGGAGCGAGCACGGGGCGCGGTAGGGCACGCTCGCGAGGGTCACAGGAGGAAAGGCGCGGGCGCATACAGAGCGGCGGGGTGTGACGGCGAGGATGCTCGGGGTCGAGCGGGAAATTGCCTGACCCCATCGCCAACGAGGATCCACCGGTGGCGGGTTCGACCGGCCGGCCTGAGGCAGTCGAGTGGCGCGACCGGGTTAGAAGCGGTCGGCGACAGGCGTGGGCGCGGCGGTCGACGGTCTGCAGGATGCTGGCGCCGGCGCGGCCTTCGCTTCACAGGCGCTTCCTGTCCGTGGGAAGGGGCGGGGCCTTGCGTCCGGGCCGAGATGAGAAGCATCGGAGCAGGCCGGCCCGGGTGTCAAAGGCCCGTTTGGGGTGGATGTTTACCCACCGAGTGGCATGACAATGCTGATCAGGTCCTGTAACAAGTGCGAATCGGCACGAGGTGGCCGCGTGAGCCTTCCGCGTCGGCGGGTTTTACGAAGCGGTGGTCTCACCCTCAAGTATCCGCGGGTCCCGCCGATAACTCTGCTATACATATATGTGCGCGATGAGGCTCGCGCTAGTGTGCGGTGCAGTACCGCTGATGGCCTCTATTACTTGTCCCCTCTCCCTTGGAGGTTCGTAATGGAGGCGTATTCGTCCTCGGTTAATATGTCGCCCGTCGCTGTCGGCGGGCTTGTGGGCCAAATCTGTCCGCCGGAACGGGGCTGGCTCGTGGGTGGATGCACCGGTCTGGTTCGCCTCGACAGGGCAGGAGCCCGGTACGTGGGCGGCTGTGTGGGCCGCGTCGTCCCGCTTGGATTCCAGCAGTTCGTTGGTGGTTGTGTCGGCCGCGCTGCGATTGGCGCAGTGCACGTCGAGCGGCGCAGCTACCCGCACGATCGTGTTCGTCACGCGCAGGTCAAATTGCGCGAAGAGGCGCTGGCAGCGGCTCAGGCTTGAACCATGAGCTTCGGCAGGCACGCTGAAAGGCGCGCCTGCCGAAGCCTTCCTCACGGTATGGATCTACCCGCGCCCCGGACCAGCGGTCCGGTTGCCGGAGGAGTCTGACCGAGGTCGTGTGCCTAACCAGCGACGCGCTGTGAAAATGTGACGAGCCCGACGCACGGGTCTGCCTTGTTCGGCGTGAAGTCTCGTCGCTGCCGGTGTCACGGTCGCAGGTGAGGTTGGGATGTCCGTGATCGGCCGAGTGTGCTCGTGCGCGACCCGCCCGGTACGGATCGAGGGGCCGTAGTGACCTCGACACGCTCGCACGTCCGGTCTCCGAAGACGGACGAACGGCGAGTGAAGAGCATGTTCAGTGGGTCGTGGGGAGCTGTACGCGGAGCTTCGGAGGTGACAGGACTTTTCCCAGGACCTCGAGGAGCTCGACCGAGGAGACCGCCGGGTCGGATAGATCGCGCGGGCGAACCGGTGGCATTCCAGGCGGGGACTGATTATGGCGCGCCGGGTTGACGCCACGCGGCGGCTGGGGGCGGTGCAGGCGTCGCGTCCGCCGATCGAGGTCATCGTGTCGCATGATCATCGAAGCCCAGGAGGTAGTCCGATCCACGATTGCTCGGCTCATCGAGCTGGAAAGGCAGCCCGTAGCGCGACAGATGCGCACCCGTCGCTTCTATGTCGACTTCTTTCTGGTTGCCGACAGCGCCAACGCGCTGAGGCGCATCGGGGAGGGCGAAGCCGTCGAGGGTGCGATCGCGGCGCTCAGACGGCCGGGCCGTGGCTACTGCGAGCGAACGCCCTGGCCGGTTGCTCGTTCGAACCACAGGGCGCCGGGCCGATCAGATCACGCGGCTCGGGCGGGTCGGGACGTTGATCAGGTCATCGTCTGAGCTGTCGTTAGTCGGTGTCCGTCGAGGCGCTGAGTGGTTACAGGACAAGCCAGCGGGCCAGGTCACAAGACCGCCTGACTCCCCGAATAGGAGGCGACCATGAATCGCGAGCTCAGCGAGGTCACGGGGGCCGATGACGCGCTCGCGTTCGTGGTGGACGTCTACCGAACGCGTCTGCGTCGTGCAGGCCGAACGGTCGAGCATCCGGTCGCCGTCGCCGGCATGCTGGCCGACGATGCGCAGCCGCCCCAGGTCGTTGTGGCGGGGATCCTGCACGACGTCTTGGAGGACACCGACGTGATGGCGGGCGAGCTCGAACCGCGCTTCGGCGCGGACATCGTGCGCCTGGTCGGTGCGCTGACTCAGGACGCATCGATCCGGAACTATCGGGAACGCAAAGCTGTGCTGCGACGGCACATCGTCGATGCCGGTGCGGACGCCGCCGCCGTTTCCCTCGCGGACAAGGCCGAGAAGCTCCGGAGTCTCGAGTCGCGGCCAGCGAAGCGAAAGCTCGACCACTACCGAGAGACACTGCGCGGCATCGAGCAGCGCTGCGGGCGCAGCCGACTGAGCGCAATGCTGCGCGAGGAGCTTGACCGCTGGCCTGAGGACTAATCTGGTCGGCGTTCAACCGCCGCGCGCCCGGCGAACCTGGCTCGATCCCCGAGCTCCTCCTCGATACGCAGCAGCTGGTTGTACTTGGCGACTCGCTCGCCTCGGGCGGGAGCACCGGTCTTGATCTGACCGACGGCGGTGGCGACGACGAAATCGGCGATGGCGGTGTCCTCGGTCTCTCCCGAACGATGGGAGACCATGGCGCGGTAGCCGGCGTCGCGCGCGAGCTTGATGGTCTCGAGCGTCTCGGTCACCGTTCCGATCTGGTTGAGCTTGATCAGGATTGAGTTCGCGATCCGTTCGTCGATCCCCCGTCGGAGAATCGCTGGGTTGGTGACGAAAATGTCGTCGCCGACCAGCTGGAGTCGCGGCCCGAGTCGTTCGGTGAGCAGCTTCCACCCGTCCCAATCCTCCTCGGCCATGCCGTCCTCCAGCAGCACGATCGGGTAACGCTTGAGCAGCTGCTCGTAGTGATCCACCATCTCCCTGGATGAGAGGCTGCGTCCCTCGCCGGTCAGGTGGTACGTGCCGTCCGAGAAGAACTCGCTACTGGCGGGATCAACCGCGATCGCGACGTCCTGGCCGGGCTGGTATCCAGCCCGGTCGATCGCAGCCACGAGCAGCTCCAAGGGCGCCTCATTCGAGTTCAGGGCCGGCGCAAACCCGCCCTCGTCGCCAACCCCGGTGCTCAGCTGGCGGGAGCGCAGCTCCTGCTTGAGTTGGTGGTAGGTCTCGGCGCTCATCTGCAGAGCCTGCGCGAACGTATCGGCGCCGACCGGAACGATCATGTACTCCTGGAAGTCGACCCGGTTGTCGGCGTGCACGCCGCCGTTGAGCACATTGAGCATCGGCATCGGCAGCAGCGGCGGTGTGTCCTCCTGGCGCCAATACCACCACAACGGCAGGCCGGCGTGGACGGCGCGCGCACGGGCGACCGCGAGCGAGACGCCGAGAATCGCGTTCGCGCCCAGGCGGGACTTACTCTCGGTTCCGTCGAGCTCGATCAGCGCGTGGTCGAGGGCGGCTTGATCGGCGGCGCTTCGACCCACGACCGCGTCGGAGATCTCGCCCGTGACGTTCGCCACGGCGTGTAACACCCCCTTGCCGTCAAAGGCGCTGCCACCGTCTCGTAGTTCGACCGCCTCGTGCTCGCCGGTGGATGCGCCGGATGGCACCGCCGCCCGTCCGAACGCGCCCGAGTCCAGCCGGACGTCGACCTCGATGGTCGGGTTGCCGCGGCTGTCGAGGATCTGACGGGCCCAGATTCGTTCGATCGTGCTCATGCCGCGCTCCCCTCGATCCGGTGCGGCGCGACGCTCGGGACTCGGTGCCGTCGCCGACGACTTGCATGGCGTCCGTTGTCTGAGTGATCGCGCGCGGCGCGATACGCTAGGACGGAGCTGGCGCGTCGCAACAGGAGCTGGACATCGGGCCGAGTAGCGATCCGAGCCGCCAACGGAAGCGGGATCCGCCACCTCGGTTCTGAGGCAGCGAACTGATCCCAGACCACCGCGAAGCGATGCTCAGGAAGGTTCAAGTCCAAGTCAACGTCGCGAGGATCGAACCCGGCCAGGACCATCGGACAACGCGGGCGCCAGGCGCCGACGGTCACCTTAGTGTCCGGATCTTGCGCCAGCCGATCCACTAGACGCTGGAGCCGCTGGGTGGAAAGACCCTCGAGCGCCGTTTGCAGGTCATCGATCGTCATCGGATGTGCTCTCCTCGCGGTTGAAATGGCCTCGGCGCAGCCACGTTCGTTTCTCGCCGAGCGCAATCACTTGACTGTGTCCCCCCGCCGCTGGTGTGTTGCGATCCCCGCTCCGCATCCGCGGTCGCGGCGGGCACCCGCCGAGGTGAACCGTCGGCGACCGATCGCTCGTCGCGGGCGCTCGCGACCGTCGATCTTCAGGGCACGCGCGGATCGAGTGTCGGCGGGCCGCGCTGTCCGTGCCCGCGCCCGGAGGGCGAAGCGACGGAGCCCGCCGTCCCTCGCCTGCGCAGGAGCGATCCGGCAACTCGTCCAGTCAGTCGATGACGGTGACACGAACACCTCCACGTCGGCAGAAACTCTTGACGTAGAGGCCATCAGCGGCGGGTGCCGCAATCCGAGCGAGCCTCATCGCTCAGTAGCCTGGATTCTACCCTACCTCGATCGTGTGGCTGTATCGCCGCCGCCTCCGGGTCATCAACGGGCCGAGCCGGTTTGCCGCGGTTCGTAGGCGTGCGCGGATCGCTGGTCGGTCACATCCGTAACCCAGGCGTCATGCCTGGAATGTGGAACTGACGCGTGCCAAAGTGCCGAACAACACACGAGCGGGGCGGTGACGACCTGCCACCCGCGCCGAGTTGTCCTACGGATTCCGCGTCGGCCTGGCCTGAGGTGTGCAGTCGGGAATCGCCGCTGCCGGGGCTGGAGTCGATGTGCGACCAAAAGGCACGCTCACACTCCTTCCACCGGGCTAGATCAGCGCCGATGACCGGACGCGGACTGTAGCTGCGATCGCGTCGCCGGAACCGCCACCGCATGCGAAGCTACACGACTCGCTCCACAGCTTTGTGGTTGGCCAGTCCAACGACATCGACGCCAAGGGCACCACCGTCGGCGCGGGCTGACAACGACACCCTGGGGGCAGCTGGCACAGCCGGGGGTGGCCGTTCGAACTGGTCAGCCAGCATCAGTCCTGAGCGGTATCCTTGCTACTGAGCGGTGAGGCTCGCTTGGAACCGCGACTTGGGTCGCCGATGGCCTCTAGATGGTCATCACAAGTCCGGAAGGCCACATGAGAACCTCAGCCTCATCGTTTGAGGACGCGGTGCGAGAGACGCTCAGCGCGGCTGACGAGATTCGACGTCATGACCGGCTACTGACGCCCGCATGGCGGGATCTAGTGGATGCCGTCGAGCGTGTGTCGAGCGGATCGCCGCGCGCCGGCGGAACAACCACTCGCTGCGCACCAACCGCGCCGCCGCCGCGACCGCGGCGGCAGAACCAGCTCAGACAGCGATTTTCGCTGCCGCAACTCCCGCGACTGGCGCCCGAGGAGCCGGCCGCGACCCGAAGCGAGCTGCCGTCACGCTTCACCACCGTGCGCCCATCCGACGGCGACACCCAGGAGCACCTCGGCCTGCAATCGGGCCATCCTCACCGAGGTGAGGGCTGAATTGGCGACCGACCAAGCACAACCTGCCGACGCACGGCGATCGAATCGAGCAGATCTTGTCCGAAGTCGGCGATGTCGTGCGGGCGACGGTTGGTGCGCGACGGGCGGGGGCCGCAGGGTGCGAGTGTCACACGAGCCGCTGCGCCAGGATCTCGACCGCATCGAAGTCAGCGACTCGGCGCGAGTTCGGATCGAGATGACCGAAGCGATCTCGAGGGCCGAGTTGTACCGAGGCGGTCTCGCGGCGGTCATCGACGAAGCAGGGAAAGCGCTCGAGGCTCGGCTCGTGGACGAGCACGCGCAGGAGCTTGAATGGATTCTCCATGCCGCAGGCGATGTCCCGGATCGGACAGGTTCGTCATGCCCACTCCCGACGGGGAGCCGTGGCCCCGGGAGGCGGCCCGACGGTTCGCGAAATGACCGACGACGGCGTGACAGCCAACCCGGGAGGGCGATGCCATCGCCGTCATCCGCGTCACCATTAGCAGCGCCTGACGTGGAGGATGGCCGTGCGACGGGCTGACGCGACAGCGCGGTTACGCGCGGTTGAAGCATCGCGCTCGCCTTGGGAGCTGGTCGGCTCGCTCGACGATCCGAGCCCAGAGGTGGCCAGGGCGGCGATCGGCCGGCTAGTCGAGCTCGAGGGGCCACGCGCAGCGGATCCGTTGCGAGCCCGGCTGCTGGACGCGGACCTGTCCTTGGTGGCGGAGTTCGCAAACGCGCTGATGCGGATCGGGGCCGGCGGTGTGGTCGAGGCCGCGACCGCGGCGCTCGGCGACGAGCGATATTCGCGCCGGCTCGCCGCCATCCGTGCGCTCGGTGTCCTCGGCGACCAACGAGCGGCGGCGCAGGTGCGCATCGCGCTCGAGGACAATGTTGCCGGCGTACGGACCGCGGCCCTCGAGGCGCTGGCGCAGCTCGGTGACGGCTGCGCCGTCGGCGCCGACTGTGCGCAGCTGCTCACCGACGCGGTCCCGCATGTGCGCATCGCAGCGGTGAGGTCGGTGGCGCGGCTGGTGACGCATCCGGGCGAGCTGCTGGCCCCGGCGGCGGCCGACGAGGACCGGCTCGTGCGCCTAGAGGTCGCGCAGCACGTAGCCCGGCTCCCCGAGCATACGGCCAAGGCGGTGCTCGCTGATCCAGATATCCGAGTCAGGGAGGCCGCGGCCCGGGCGGCGGGCACGCGAGAGCTCGGTGCGCTCTCGGTGCTGCTGACCGACGATCCCGCCCCGGACGTGCGGCGCGCGAGCGCGCACGCGCTCGGAGGCATGCGGGATCAGCGCGTGGCGGACGTGCTCGTTCGCGGCCTCGAGGATCCGGATGCGATGGTGCGCGCCGCGGTGCTGCGTGCTCTGGAGCGGCTGCTTACGAGCGAGGGGGCGGGGCGGCGGCTGTGCGCTGAGCTGGCCTGCGAGGGGCCGGAGCGGCGGCGGGCGGCGTTGTACGCGCTCGCTCGGCTGGAGGCCCGGGAGCGAGGTCCCGAGCTGTCGCGACTGGCCGACGATCCGGACCCCGATGTTCGTCTCGCGCTGATCCATAGCGCAGAAGCGCTCTACGAGGAACCGGAACCGCTGATGCGCTATCTCGCCGCCGACTCCGATCGGGTCGTACGAGAGTCGGCTGAGATGTGGCTGCTGCGGGCGACTCCCAGCGAGATGTGAAGAACGCGGTGGCACGAGGGGGCCGATCTGTGCGCAAGCTGCCTATAAGTCTCGGCCCGCTCCTACCCGGCCTTCGAAGCTTGCTCGTCCCCGCCCGCCGACGTGTGGTCGTCCGCGCTCTCAGCTGCGACTTCGTCGGCGGAGATTTGGCGCGTTCCGCCCGGCCGGGATCGTTCCTCCGGCCGATCGTCTCATCGGTCCGCTTGTTTGCGTCCGGTGACTCCAGCTCATCGACGTTCCCGGAGCGGCTCGCTGGGCCCGCTTCGTCGGGCACGAGCGTCGCGTATCCCTTGTTATCGCTCCACAGCTCTTGGTCAAGAGCGCCGATGCCGTAGTAAGAACGAAGCGCGTGGTCGCATTCCTCGGAGATGCCGTCCGCAACATCGACCTCCGGAGCCTCGAGGATGTGTGCCTTGCTGTATGGGACGGGCAGCTCACCGTCGTCTTACTTGAGGCGTGCGAGCGAAATGAACACGCGGGGCCCGTGGCCGACGCCCGCCTTGGTCTGAATCGCCACCCACATCGGAAAGGCGTTGTCCATCGCGTAGACGTCGCTGATCACGCCGAGCTCCGTCTCTGCCTGGTCGCTGATCTTCCGGCCGGGCAGACTGCTCACGTCCTCGATCGGTGCGGTCATCGCTCACCTCCACTCGCATAGCCGTCATCGCGGTAGAGGCCATCAGCGGGACGCGCGGTTTAGGCGAGCCTCATCGCCATCCAAAGGACTACACGTCGGCTAGGACGCATACACGGCGTAGGCGATCACGACCACGACGAATAGGTAGAAGAGGTAGAGGTTGACGTCGCCGCTTTGAATGGGTCGCGCCAGGTTGGCGAGCGTGTGGGCTAGCCGGGTCACGGGCCGGTAGAGGTAGCGCTCGAAGATCGGCATGACCTCGAAGCGGTAGTGGACGGGTCCCGAGCGCCCGGCTGGGTCGTCGGAGGCGCGCTCGACGTGCACGCTCGGCTGGTACAGCGGCTCGAACGTGACGCGCACCGGGTTAGCGTGGGTGGTGGCCGTGTATTGCATTCGTGCGTGAAATGCGAGGATCCCACCGTCCCATACCGGCGGACGGCGGCTGCGGGCCCGCGGTCTCCCGGCGAGGTAGATCGCGAGCGGTACGGCGGTGATCGCGATCATGAACACCGCGAGGTAGGTCGGCGAGAATTCGGAGAACTTGGTGTGGGCCGGGATCACGCCGAGCTGGGGGACGATCAGTTCGGAGTGGATGTCGATCCCGGCGGTCGCGCGGGCCACGCGGTCAAGCGCGGTGAGCACGAGCGGCGCGCCGATCGCGAGGAACACGCAGGCGCCGGCGAGCAGCGCGGGGCCGGCCACGGGCTGGCGGACCTCGCTGGCGTGGGCGGCCTGGCCGGAGCGCGGCATGCCCAGGAACGGGATCCCGTAGGCACGCGCGAACGCGTTGATGGCCAGGCCGCCGGTGAGCGCGATCAACGCCCCGGCGATCACGATCAGGATCCCGACCAGATGGCTCGAGATCCGGAAGCCCTGGAATAGCCCCTGGAACAGCATCCACTCCGACACGAAACCGTTGAGCGGCGGCAGGGCGGCGATCGCGACCGTGCCCACCAGACAGATCACGGCGGTGCGGGGCAGCCGCCGGATCAGGCCACCGAGGCGGTCGAGGTCGCGTGTACCGGCGGCGTGCTCGATAACCCCGGCCTCGAGGAACAGGAGCGTCTTGTAGGTGCCGTGGTTGATCGTGTGGTAGAGGGCGACGATCAGGAGGAAGGCGCCGATCGCGCGCTGGCCGTAGGCGGTGAAGGTCATGCCGGCGCCGAGCGCGGTGACGATGATGCCGATGTTCTCGATGCTCGAGAAGGCGAGGAACCGCTTGAGGT
>Ga0335074_10000593_pt1 | contig 50576 bp, 46 predicted proteins | sample Lox_Sample_23_FD_206715 | JGI IMG/M metagenome (GOLD analysis project Ga0335074, IMG submission 206715) | Soil microbial communities from Loxahatchee National Wildlife Refuge, Florida, United States - Lox_Sample_2.3 | ecosystem: Environmental > Terrestrial > Soil > Wetlands | place: USA...
ACCGCATGGGGACGGCCGACCGGGGAGGTGACGACGTTCAGGCAATTCCAGAAGCCGTAGATCAAATACACGTACGCGTGGCCGGGCGGGCCGAACATGACCTCCGTGCGGCCGGTTCGGCGGCCGCCTGCGGAATGGGCGGCGAGGTCCTGCGGCCCCATGTAGGCTTCGGTCTCGACGATTCGCCCGACGCGCAGCGTGCCGCCATCGTTGTGTACGACGCGCAGCCCGAGGAGATCCGGCGCCACGGCGAGCGCGGGGCGCGCGTAGAACGAGCGCGGCAGCCGCGAGCCGTCGCGCCGCGTGCGCGAGCCGTCGCGCTGGGTGCGCGAGCCGTCGCGCCGGGTCTGGGGGCCGGGTGCGTTGAGCTTCGCCGGAGGCAAGCGCGCAGCATATCAGGCGATCATTCCCGATCCGATGCCGCGCTCGGACCGGAGGAGGCAGGGGCCGCGACCTGCAGCCGGTCGTCGATCGTCCGCACGCCGGGTGTCGCGCGCGCGATCTCGAGCGCGCGCCTCTTCATCGCAGCGCTGTCCACCAGTCCGTTCAACGTGACGCTGCCGTGGCTCGTCTGCACCTCGATCTCGCTCGCCTTGATGCGCGGATCCTTGATCAGGGCGGTGCGCACGCCCGCCGTGATCGCGCTATCGCCGACGTAACCCGAGGTGGCGGCTTCGCGCGCGTGAAACAGCGCGCATCCTGTCACGCCGCTCGAGAGGATAATGACCAGAGCACTCGCGTAGATCGCCCGCATGAAGGACTCCCGTTTCCAACGGATACCAGGGCTCGAGCAAGGCTCATACCAGCGCGTCATGCGCGGCGGATCCATGCCAGGGCGCGATTCGCGTATCGGGCGGGCGCAATTCCGTCTACAATCGCTCTGGAGCCTGCAACTCGTTGACAGGCCGGGAATTTATTCAAGCGAGGGTCGCGTGCAATCGAGATCTCTGTCGCGAGGAGCCGTCCGTCGAATCCTCGGAGCGTTGCTGCTCGTACTGACGCTCGGTCTCGCCTCTGCGCCGAGCTCGGCGACGGTCTACGACCTCGGCGATGGCGACACCACCCAGGTGGTTGGCGAGGATCTTCACATCAAGACGCGCTATTCGGACACGCTGTACGACATCGCGCGCCAGTACGGTCTCGGATCGGAGGAAATCACGCGCGCCAATCCGGGCGTCGACCCCTGGCTGCCCGGCGAGGGCACTCCCATCGTCATTCCCGGACGCAGGGTCCTGCCGCCCGGGCCGCGCGAGGGTATCGTCATCAACTTGCCGGAGCATCGGCTCTACTATTTTCCGAAGCCGAAGAAGCACGGCAAGCGCGTCGTCGTCACCTATCCCGTGAGCATCGGCAAGATGGACTGGAAGACGCCGCTCGGCTTGACGCGTGTCATCCAGAAGATCAAGCGACCGTACTGGTATCCGCCGGAATCGGTCCGCAAGGAGCACGCCGCCGAAGGCGATCCCTTGCCGAAGGTCGTGCCGCCGGGGGCCGACAATCCACTCGGTGACTTCGCGATGCGCCTGGATGTGCACCCCGGCGATTACCTCATCCACGGGACCAACAATCCGCTCGCGGTCGGCATGCCCGTCACCCACGGATGCCTGCGCATGTACCCGGAAGATGTGGCGGCGCTCTTCCCCACCGTGCCGGTCGGTACCCATGTGCGTCTGATCAACGACCCCGTGAAGGTCGCGTACGTCGATGGCGAGCTGCTCCTCGAGGTGCACCCGCCCGTCGACGCGCAGGGTCAAACGGTCGCACCGCAGCTCACGCAGTTCGAGCAGCTGCTCGATGAGGCGCTCGGGAAGACCACCGCCGCGATCAACTGGGAGTACGCGATCGACACACTCAAAGTGGCGAATGGCATCCCGGTCACCGTCGGACTCGAGGCGGATGTGGATTCATCCGCGCCGCTGACCGAGGGGGCGCCCGCGCAGGCGACCCAACCGGCGCCCACGACCGCCGACCCGGGCGCTGATGCGAAGCTGAGCTCCGCCGCGGGCGCGAAGCTCACGACCGCCACGCACGGAGCCCCCTGAGGCGGGGCGCGGGACCGACGTGCTCGCGATGCGCGCGCATGCCGCTCGAGCACCGCTCGCAGCGGACGAGGTCACGATACGCGAGCCGAGCGCGCTTCAAATCGTCGTGCGTGTGCTCGCCTGTGGCGTCTGCCGCACGGATCTGCACGTCGTTGACGGCGAGCTGCCCGATATTCCTTACCCCGTCGTTCCCGGACACGAGATCGTCGGCCGCGTGACGCAAGTCGGGCGCGGCGTGTCCCGATTTCGGGTCGGCGACCGCGTTGGGGTGCCGTGGCTCGCCGAGACGTGCGGAACGTGCCGATATTGCCGCGCCGGACTCGAGAACCTCTGTGATCGCGCACGATTCACGGGCTACACCCTCGATGGCGGCTTCGCGGAGTATGCCGTGGCGGACTCGCGCTATTGCTGCGTGATTCCCGAGCGCTACTCCGATGCACAAGCGGCACCGCTCCTGTGCGCCGGGCTCATCGGCTATCGCGCCTATCGCGCGGCGGGCGAGGGCACGCTCGGCCTGTACGGATTCGGAGCCGCGGCGCACCTGCTCGCGCAAGTCGCCCGGGCGGAAGGCCGTCAGGTCTTCGCCTTCACCCGTCCCGGAGATCTCCCCGGGCAGCAGTTCGCGCGCGAACTCGGTGCCGCGTGGGCCGGCGGCTCGGATCAGCTTCCGCCCGAGCCGCTCGATGCCGCGATCATCTTTGCGGCTGTCGGGGAGCTGGTGCCGGCGGCGCTCGCCGCCGCTCGCAAGGGCGGTCGCATCGTCTGCGCGGGTATTCACATGAGCGACATCCCGAGCTTCCCCTACCGCTTGCTCTGGGGGGAGCGCCGGATCGCGTCCATCGCGAATCTGACGCGCGCGGACGCGGCGGAATTCATGCAGGTCGCGGCCGCCGTGCCTTTGCATCCGAGCATCGAGACCTTCCCGCTCAGCGCAGCCAACGAAGCGCTGCAGAGGCTCCGCACGGGAGCGCTGCAAGGGGCGGCCGTGCTCGTGCCCTCTCAGGCCGGCTGAGCCGCGAGGCAGGCGAGTGCCGCGCTCGCGATGGCGTGCTCCTCGTCCGCCGGCAGCACGTACACGGCGATCCGGCTTGCCGGCTGGGTGATCCGCGCCTCGCCGCCCCGGGCGGCCTCGTTGGCGGCCGCGTCGAGCTCGACGCCGAGCCAGCGTAGCGGCGCGAGAATGCGCGCGCGAATCTCGGGCATGTGCTCGCCGACGCCGCCGCCGAAGACGATGCCCTCGCACCCGCCGAGCACGGTGAGATACGCCCCGAGGCACTTGCGCACGCGGTAGCAATACAACTCGACCGCGAACCGGGCCGCTTCGGAGGGATCGGCGATCAGCGCCCGCAGGTCGCTGCTCACGCCCGAGACGCCGAGCAGACCGCACTCGCGGTTCAGGAACTCAACGATGCGCGCCGCCGGGACTTGCTGCTTTTCGGCGAGATAGGCAACCGCGGCCGGGTCGACGTCACCGGAGCGCGTGGCCATCATGAGGCCCTCGAGCGGGGAGAACCCCATGCTCGTATCGAGGGGCCGTCCGCTCTCGATGGCGGTCGCGGAGCAACCGCCCCCGAGCTGCAGCGTGATGATTCGACCGCCGCGCGCGAGCTGCGGGTGAAGCGCGCACCAGCGCCGCCACATCGCCTCGTGCGCGATGCCATGAAAGCCGTAACGGCGAACACCGAGGTCGACGCCCTGGGCGCGCGGCAGCGCGTACTGCGCGGCAACCCGGGGCAGGTCGCTGTAGAACGCCGTGTCGAATGCGGCGATCTGTCGCACGGCCGCAGCGCACTCGGCGCGCGCCGCCTCGATCCAGTGAAGGGCGAGCGGATTGTGCAGCGGCGCGAGCGCGACGAGCGCGCGCAGCGAGGCCTCCACCGACGCATCGACCACGACGGCCTGCGAGAACTGTGCGCCGCCGTGCACCACACGGTGCGCGACGGCGGCCACGGCCGACGCATCGAGCTGCCGCAGAAACGCGCGCAGCACCGCGCGCGCATCCGACGTGCCGCCCGGACATTGCTCGCGCCGCACGGCCGCGAGCGCGCCGCGCGCGCTCGCGCTCGCGAACGCCGCGAGCTTCACCGATGTGCTGCCGCTGTTGACCGTGAGAACGAGCACGAACGTCCCTCTTGTGATTGAATCGACCGATGCGCCACCGCGTCGTCGCATCATGACGCGGAACCCGTGCACGGGGCAAAGTGTCGGGTTGAGTGGATGCCCGATCGCGAGCTTGAAACGCGCAGGCGTGGAGGTGAGTCGATGGACGGAAATCCATTGCTGCGGCTGCGAGCGCGTGGCCAGAGCGTCTGGCTCGACGACATTCACCGGCGCATGCTCGATGATGGCGCGCTCGCTCGGATGATCGAAGCGGACGGTCTGCGCGGCCTCACGTCGAATCCGGCGATCTTCGCCAATGCCATCATGAAGCACGCCGAGTATCGGCCGATCGTGGCGGGCCTCTTGCCGCGGGTCGCTCACGGCGTCGCGCTCTACGAGTCGATCGTGATCGACGACATCCGACGAGCCGCGGATCTGTTCCGTGCGGTGCATGGGCGCACCGCGGGCGCCGATGGGTTCGTGAGCCTCGAGGTCTCCCCGCATCTCGCGCACCAGTCCGAGCCCACGGTGAGCGAAGGCCGGCGTCTGTGGGACCGGCTCGAGCGTGCGAACGTGATGATCAAGGTGCCCGGTACGCGTGCCGGGCTCGCCGCGGTTCGCGCCCTGATCGCCGCGGGAGTCAACGTCAACGTCACGCTGCTGTTCTCGCCGGCGCGCTATCGTCAGGTGGCTGACGCCTATCTCTCGGGCCTCGAGCAACGGGTGCAGCGCGGCGCCGAGATTCGCAACGTCGCCTCGGTCGCGAGCTTCTTCCTCAGCCGCATCGACACGCTCGTCGATCGCCTGCTCGACGAGCACGCGGGCCAGGGGCGCGGCGAGGCGCGCGCGCTGCGTGGCCGCACGGCGACCGCGCTCGCCGCGCAGGCCTACGAGCATTACGGCGAGATCGTGGCTTCGGCGCGCTGGCGCGACCTGGCGAGCCGCGGCGCTCGCCCGCAGCGCCTGCTGTGGGCGTCCACGTCCACGAAGGATCCGCGCTATGGGGACGTGAAGTACATCGAGGATCTGATCGCCCCCGAAACGGTCAGCACGATGCCGCTCGAGACCCTGGCGGCGTATCGCGATCATGGCAAGGGCGGGGCAGGTCTCGCGGCGTACCAAGCCGAGATACCCCGTGTCATGCGCGCGTTCGCCGCGCTCGGGATCGAGCTCGATCGGGTGGCGCAGCAGCTCGAAGAGGAGGGCGTGCGCAAGTTTGCCGAGCCCTTCGATGAGCTGCAACGCTGGCTCGAGGAACAGCGCCAGTAGGCGGCTCGAGCGCACCGGCGGTTGCCGCATCCCACGATGCACTGCCGTGGCCGCACTCCCCGTAGACAACCTCGATGCCGCGGTGTCATGCTCCTTGCCGGTCTCGGCGCGACGCCAAGCATGGAGGTGGCTCATGCACGGGAACGACGCGATCTTCCTTCGACCGGCGCGCGGGGCAGGGCAGGGGCCTGCGGCCTCGGCAAGCGTCGATCCAAATGCCCTCTATGGCTGCGTCGATTGGTATCTCTACCACGAGTCGGCGCCAGCGATGCGCGCTGCGGCGGGTGCACAGGAGTCTGGCGAGCCCGCCGCCCGCTCGCCCGCGATCCGCGCAGCGGGGGCGCAACACGGCTAGCGGGCGCGGCGTCCTGTCACGTGGATGTGTGCGGGTCGCTCTCACCTTGTAACGGCCCCGCTGCGGCCCCATTCAACCCATCGGCTCGAACGGCCGTCGTGCCGGAGGACTGACGCGTGAGCTCGATCGATCGCATCGCGTGGATGTGGGACGAAGCACTGCACGCGCTCGAGCAGGCCGAGCGGCGGCATCGCCGGTTCTACGGCCTGACGGGCGTGCGGTCCCGGCAGCCGCTGTGGGAGCCGCCGGCCGATATCTTCGAAAGCGGCTCGGAGATCCTCATCTCCATTGCGCTGCCGGGAGCGTGTCCGGAGAGCGTCAACGTGCAGGTCACGGGGAACGGGATCGTCGTGAGCGCGGAGCGCGCGTTGCCGCCCGAGTTGCAAACGATGCGGGTGCGGCGGCTCGAGATACCCTACGGGCGCTTCGAGCGTCATCTCGAGCTCGCAGGCGGGCGATACGTGGTGAGCGAGCGCCGCCTGGCGGACGGCTGCCTGACGGTCCGGCTCAGAAAGGAGTAGTGGCTTTATGGCGATCGCGGAAGAAACCGTCGAGCTCGTAATCCTGCCGGTGCGGGACCTCGTGCTCTTCCCCGGCGTCGTGCTGCCGCTCGCCGTCAATCGTCCCCAATCGACGGCCGCGGCGCAGGAGGCGGTGCGCGCGCGAGGCCGCATCGGATTTCTGCTCCAGAAGGACCCGGCGGTCGAGGATCCGGGCCCGGACGATCTATATCCCATCGGCACGGTCGCGAGCATCGTGCGCTTCGTCACCGCCGCCGACGGGGTGCACCATCTCATCTGCCACGGTGAGCAGCGCTTCGAGGTGCGGGAGTTTCTCGCGAGTGCGCCGACGCTGCGAGCGCGCGTGGCGCTCCTCACCGACCCCGAGACCGTCAGTCGCGAGGTCGAGGCGCGCGCCCTTTACTTGCGGGATCGCGCGACCGAGGCGTTGCAGCTCCTCCCGCATACTCCGGCGGAGCTCGTGAGTGCGATCCAGGCCGTCAAGTCCCCCGGCCAGCTCGCCGATCTCGTCATCAGCGTGACGGACGTGCAAACGTCCGAGAAGCAGGCGATCCTCGAGACGCTCGATCTCTCGGCGCGCCTCGACGCGGTGATCGGCGCGCTCAACAAGCGCATCGAGGTGCTGAAGCTCTCGCGCGATATCGGCGAGAAGACGCGCGAGGCGCTCAACGAGCGCCAGAAGGAGGCGGTGCTGCGCGAGCAGCTGCGGCAGATTCGGCGCGAGCTCGGCGAGGAAGAGCAGGGCCCCGCCGTGGAGCTGCGGGAGCTCAAGGAGGCCATCGAGCGCGCGGGACTGTCGGACGAGGCGCAGGAGCAGGCCGAACGCGAGCTGCATCGCCTGGAGCGTATGCCCGAGGCGAGCGGCGAGCACTCGATGGTGCGCACCTATCTCGACTGGCTGGTCGCCCTTCCGTGGTCGAAGCTCGATCCGGAAAGCCTCGACATCGAGCGCGCGCGCCAGGTGCTCGACACGGATCACTTCGGCCTCGAGAAGGTCAAACGGCGCATCCTCGAGTTTCTCGCCGTCCGCAAGCTCAACCCGCAGGGCCGCAGTCCCATCCTGTGCTTCGTCGGTCCGCCGGGTGTCGGCAAGACCTCGCTCGGGCAGAGCATCGCACGGGCGCTCGGCCTCAAGTTCGTGCGCGTGAGCCTGGGTGGCGTGCACGACGAGGCGGAGATCCGCGGACATCGGCGCACGTACGTCGGGGCCTTGCCGGGAAACATCATCCAGGCGCTGCGCCGCGCCGGGACTCGCAATCCGGTGCTGATGCTCGATGAGGTGGACAAGCTGAGCGCGAGCATCCAGGGCGATCCGTACTCCGCGCTGCTCGAGGTGCTCGACCCGGAGCAGAACGCCACGTTCCGGGATAACTACATCGGCCTGCCGTTCGACCTGAGCAAGGTGCTGTTCGTCTGCACGGCGAACGTGCTCGACAGCATCCCCGGTCCGCTGCGCGACCGCATGGAGATGATCGAGCTCACGGGCTACACGGAAGAGGAGAAACTCGAGATCGCGCGGCGCTACCTGGTGCCGCGCCAGCTCACGGCGAACGGGCTGAGCGCGGGGCAGGTGCAGGTGAGCGACGATGCGCTCGCGCGCATCATTGCCGACTACACGCGCGAGTCCGGCGTGCGCAGCCTCGAGCGCCAGATCGGAGCCGTGCTGCGCTCGCTCGCCGTGAACATCGCCTCGGGAAGCGCCAGCGAAGTGAAGCTCGGACCCGAGGATGTCATGCGGATTCTCGGCGCCCCGCGCTATCACGGGGAGATCGCCATGCGCACGAGCGTCCCCGGCGTCGCGACCGGACTCGCCTGGACGCCGGTCGGCGGCGATATTCTGTTCGTCGAATCGAGTCGCGTCCCCGGAAGCGGCCGCCTCATTCTCACCGGGCAGCTCGGGGACGTCATGAAGGAGAGCGCCCAAGCGGCCGTCACGCTCGTCAAGGCACAGGCGGAGCGGCTGGGGGTCGACCCGCTCGGCTTCGACAAGATCGATCTGCACATTCACGTGCCGGCCGGCGCGATTCCCAAGGACGGCCCGAGCGCCGGGGTCGCCATGTTCACCTCCCTCGCCTCGCTCCTCTCGGGCAAGACCGTGCGCAGCGACGTGGCGATGACCGGTGAGATCAGCCTGCGCGGACTCGTGCTGCCGGTCGGCGGCATCAAGGAGAAGACAGTGGCGGCCGCCAGAGCCGGCATTCACACCGTGATTCTCCCGGCGCGCAACCGGCGCGATTACGACGAGATCCCCGAGAGCGCCCGGCAGCGTCTGCACTTCGTATGGGTCGAGCGGGTCGAGGAGGTGCTCGCCGCGGCGTTCGAGGGCTCCGGAGCTCGACGCGCGGCCGCATAGCCGCAGCTCTAACCACCCGCGCCCGCGTTATGCCAGAATGTGGCCGCGGGTCGTCAAGAGGGGGACGCCGCCATGTCGAGATTTACATACCTGGTGGGGATCCTGCCGTTGGTGCTGGGCGTCAGCGCGTGTGACGTGACCGTTCAAGACCAGACGCCAACGCAGTTTACCGCGAACAACCAGCTGGGCATGTACCCGATCAAGGCCGAGATCGCGCGGGACACGCTCGTCTCGCCGGATGCCGTCATCGTGACCGCCTTCGTCAACCATCAGCCGTTGGCGCTCGAGGCCGACCGCTCGGCGACAGAGTGGCAGGCGCTCTATCCGATCCGCTGCCACGACAGCTTCACCGTGCAGTTCCGGGCGGCATGGACCGTGGAGGGTTTGGACTCGCGCTACAAGCTCGTCCCGGAGAAGCCACAGACGGTGCGAGTGATCGAGCCGCCGCTCGTGAAGGATGTGAAAATCGACACGTCCGCCAGAAGCCGCAAGGGATGGGACGGGGTCGTGCACTACGCGTTCCTGACGGAGCCGAACACGCAGATCTCCTCGATCGACATCGAGCCGGTCAGCCAGCAGCCGGCGGACGTCGAGGCCGCGAGGCCGATCTCGGTCACCACGTCGACGCCGGTGTCCGCGAGCTGCGGCATGCCGGTCGACATCACGCTGCTCTCGAAGTCGCCCCGCGCGCACGCCGACCTCGTGATCCATACCAACAATCCGTCGGTGCCGCAGTGGCGCACCGAAGTGGAGTTTGCTCCCGAGCCGTCTGTGCGATCCGCCAGGTCATAATGATCGGATGGCGTCGTTCAAGCCTTCGGGCGTCATCACGCTCACGACCGACTTCGGACTGGAGGACCCCTTCGTCGGCGTGATGAAGGGGCGGATCCTGTCGCGCTTTCCGACCGCACGGATCGTGGATCTCACGCATGCGGTACCCGCTCACCGACCGAGCGAGGCCGGCTTCTGGTTGTCGCGGTGCTTCGAGGACTTCCCCGCAGGCTCGGTGCATGTGGCGGTGGTCGACCCGGGCGTCGGCACCGGACGGGCGATCGTGTGCATGGTGGCGAGCGGCCATGCGCTGCTCGCACCCGACAACGGCCTGCTCGGCGCACTGGCGGTGCGCCATCCGCAGGCCCCGACGGTGCGGCTTGCCGAGGCGCGACTGCGCGCGCTCGGAGTCGAGCGGGTGAGCGCGACGTTCCACGGCCGAGACATCTTCGCTCCGGTTGCGGCGGAGCTCGCCTGCGGCCGCTGCGCCCCGGGGTCGCTCGGGGAGCGAACGCAACTCGAGGCGCCCGCTCACGAGGCGTCTCCGACCGCGCCCGGGAGCCTCGCCGGTGCGGCGGGTAGCGCTTCCGTCAGCGGCTCCGTCGTGACGGTGGACCACTTCGGCAACCTGCTCACCGATATCGATGCGCGAGCGATCGAGCACCTGGATGGCGCGTGGGTCAGCGTCGCCGGCCGTAGGCTGCGGCTCCAGCGCACCTACGGCGACGCTCGACCGGGTGAGCTCCTGGCGCTCGTCAATGCCTTCGATGTGCTCGAGATCGCCGCGCGGGAGGGCAGTGCCGCTCGCACCCTGGCGGTCGGGCGCGGCACCCCGGTCACCGTGAGCTCTGGAGACTTGCTTGCGGGCGCCAATCGGCTATAGTTCGCCCTCCTGCCAGGCAGCGGTAGCCGCCTTAGGGCTTGATTATCCTAGGAAAATCAATCCTCGAGCGATGTCAGAGCGCGACAACGAAAACTTCGATTTGGATGACGAGTTCCTGAGCCCCCCCGAGGACGGCACCGACTACGACCGTCTGCTCGACCGCGTGGACAAGCGCGTGCGCAATCAGGGCAAGCGCGGTAAGGCCGCCTGGAGCAAGCTCGAAGAGGTGCTCGCCGACCGCAAGCTCGAGAAGGACCTGCGCGACATCTACGACGACGAGGTGTAAGCAGGTCGTTTCCGCGCCCTGCACCCTCGCACGATACCCAGGAGCTTTTCTTTCCGCGTCATGGCCGTCGAAGGGAGGCACCCCGCAGCCGTGCCCACGGATCCCGCGTGGGTCGTGCTCAAGTTCGGCGGCACGAGCGTCTCATCGCTCGCGAACTGGCGCAACGTGGCCCGGGTCGTGGCGGCGCGCCGCCACGAAGGCCTGCATGTCCTCATCGTGCATTCGGCCCTGACCGGCATCACCGACCGCCTCGAGAGGCTCCTCGAAGCCGCCCTGCAGGGTGCGCACGCGGAGCTCCTCGCCAGCATCGAGGACGTTCACCGAACGCTCGCGAGAGCGCTCGGCATCGAATCCGGGCCCGAGCTCGAGCGTCACTTCGGCGAGCTCGCACAGATCACGACGGGTCTCGCGCTCGTGCAGGAAGTGAGCGACCGGACCCGTGCGCGCGTGATGGCGGCGGGCGAGCTCATGGCGACGGATCTCGGAGCGCGATTTCTCGCGGCTCAGGGGTTGCCGGTCGAGTGGGTCGATGCGCGCACGCTGCTGGCGGCCGAGGTGCGCCGCGGCGCCTCGGCCCGGGCGAGCGTGCTCTCGGCCACCTGCGGCTTTGCCCCGGACCCGCAGCTCGCGGCGCGTCTCTCCCGGCTCCCTCCGGTGCTCGTCACACAGGGTTTCATCGCGAGCGACGCGGACGGCCACACGGTCCTGCTCGGTCGGGGCGGCTCGGACACCTCGGCCGCCTACCTCGCGGCGAAGCTCGAGGCTCGGCGCCTCGAGATCTGGACCGACGTGCCGGGCATGTTCAGCGCGAATCCCCGCTCGACGCCGACGGCGCGGCTGCTGCGCGCGCTCCACTACGACGAGGCGCAGGAGATCGCGAGCAACGGGGCCAAGGTGCTGCACCCGCGATGCATTCTGCCGGCGCGGCAGTATCACATTCCGCTGCACGTCTATGCCACGCAGACGCCCGATCTCGAAGGCACCGTGGTGAGCGGCGCGACGGATGCCGGCGCCCCTCAGGTGAAGGCGGTGTGCATCAAGAAGGGCATCACGCTCATCGCCATGGACAGTCCGGGCATGTGGCATCAGGTCGGATTTCTCGCCGACGCCTTCCAGGTGTTCAAGGATCACGGGCTCTCGGTCGACCTGGTTTCCACCTCCGAGACCAACGTTTCCGTCACGCTCGACCCCGCGGCGAACACCCTCGAGGCCGGGCTGCTCGATGAGCTCCTCGCGGATCTCTCCCGGATCTGCAAGGCGCAGGTGTTCGGGCCTTGCGCCTCGGTGAGTCTGGTCGGACGCAACATCCGTGCGATCCTCCATCAGCTCGCAGACGCCTTCGAGCTGTTCGCCGAGCAGAAGGTCTATCTCGTCAGTCAGGCGGCGAACGATCTGAACTTCACGTTCGTGGTGGACGAGAGCCAGGGCGACCGGCTGGTCGAACAGCTGCACGAGCTGCTCATGCGCCCGGTGCCGGGCGATCGTGTGCTCGGCCCCACCTGGGAGCAGCTGTTTCGCGCTCCCGCTCCCGTGACGCCGCGCGAGGCGCCGTGGTGGCTGCGCAAGCGCGCTCTCCTTGCCGAGGCGCTCGGCTCGCGCGACTCGGCCTATGTGTACGATCTTGCGACCCTCGGGGCGGCCGCGCGCCGGCTCCGGTCGCTCGCCTCGATCGCCCGAGTGCTCTATGCCGTCAAGGCGAACCCCCATCCCGAGGTCCTGCGGCACCTCTGCGCCGCGGGACTCGACTTCGATTGCGTCTCGCGCGGTGAGATCGAGCGGGTGCTCGAGGCGGTACCCGAGATCCCCCGCGAGCGCCTCCTGTACACGCCCAATTTCGCGAGCCGGGACGAGTACACCTGGGCCCTGCAGCAGAACGTGCGCGTCACGCTCGACAGTCTCTACGCCCTCGAGGCGTGGGCAGCGACGTTCGCGGGCCACGCGGTCTTCGTGCGGGTCGATACCGGCATCGGTCGCGGTCATCATCGTCACGTGCGCACCGCCGGCGCCCAGTCGAAGTTCGGCATCCCGCTCGGGGAGCTCGATACGGTCGCACGGCTCGCGCGCGACGCGGGGGTACGCATCGTCGGCCTGCACGCGCATAGCGGTAGCGGGATCTTCGATGTGTCGAACTGGGAAGACAATGCCCGCGCGCTCGCCGAGCTGGCGCAGGGTTTGCCCGAGGTGCGTGTGCTCGACGTGGGCGGCGGTCTCGGTGTCCCCGACCGCACGGAGCAGGCCGGGTTGGATCTCGCGCAGCTCGACGCGGCGCTCGCGCGCATCCGCCACGCATACCCGCGGCTCGATCTGTGGCTCGAATCGGGACGCTACGTCGTGGCGCCCGCGGGGGTGCTGCTCGCGCGGGTCACGCAGGTCAAGGCGAAGGGCGACGTCAAATACGTCGGCGTCGCGACGGGCATGAACTCGCTCATCCGTCCGGCGCTGTACGGCGCGTATCACGAGATCGTGAATCTCACGCGCCCGGAGGTGCAGGCGAGCGAGCTCGTGAACGTGGTCGGGCCGATCTGCGAGAGCGGCGATGTCCTCGGTCACGACCGGCAGTTACCGCCGTCGCGCGAGGGCGACATTCTGGTGTTCGTGAATACCGGCGCCTACGGCCATTCGATGAGCTCGCGGTACAATCTGCGCGAGCCCGCCGAGGAAATCTGCATCTGAAAGTCCGCCGGCTGATCATTGGGGGAGCGCTGCTCGCCGTCGCGGGCGCCATCGCCGCCGGGGCCGTCTACGTCATGCGGCTCGACCGCATGGTCGTGACCCAGTTCGAGGGGCGCCGCTGGACGCTGCCCGCACAGGTTTATGCCGCCCCGCTCGAGCTATACGACGGGCTCGCCCTCTCGGGCAGCGATGTCGAGAAGGAGCTGCAGCGCCTGGCGTACCGGCGCGTGGTGGAGCCGGGCCGCAACGATGCCCCTGTCCAGACCGGTACGTACCGCAAGGTCGGCACGCGCATCGACGTGGGTCTGCGCGCAACGCGATTCGCCGATGGCGCGCGCGCGGCCGAGACGCTCTCCATCACGGTGGCCGACGGGGCGATCACGGGCCTGCGCGACGGGGCCGGCCGAGAGATGCCGATCGTCCGGTTCGATCCGCTGCTCATCGGCAGCATCTTTCCGATCCACGGCGAGGACCGCATCGTCGTCACGCCGGATGAGGTGCCGCCGCTGCTGCCGGCGGCGCTGAAGGCCGTCGAGGACCGCGATTTCGACACCAACCGCGGCGTCAATCTGCTCGGCATCCTGCGGGCGCTGTGGGTCGATATCCGCGCGCGCCGCTTCGATCAGGGAGGCAGCACGCTCACGCAGCAGCTCGCCCGAAGCTACTTTCTGTCGCCGCGCCGCACCGCCTCGCGCAAGATCCGCGAGGCGATCATGGCGATCGCGCTCGATGAGCACTTCAGCAAGGCGGATCTCATGAACGCCTACATCAATGAGATCCACCTCGGGCAGGACGGCAATCGCGCCATCAACGGCTTCGGCCTCGCCTCCGAGTTTTACTTCGGCAAGCCGCTCTCGGAGCTCGATCTGCGCGAGATCGCAACGCTCGTCGCGCTCGTCCGGGGCCCTTCCTACTATGACCCGCGGCGGCATCCGGACCGGGCATTGAAGCACCGCAATCTCGTGCTCGATGAGCTGGTGCAGCAGCACGTCGTGCCCGAGCGCGAGGCGCGCCTCGCGCAGGCCGCGCCGCTCGGGATCTCCGCCAAAAGCGCGGGTGCGTACTACCCGGCTTACCTCGATCTGGTGCGCAGAACCCTGCGGCGCGACTACCGCGAGCAGGATCTGACCGAGGCCGGCCTGAAGATCTTCACGAACCTCGATCCGCGAGTGCAGGCCGACGCCGACCGCGTGCTCGATCGAGAGCTCGCGCGGCTCGATCGCATTCACAAGGCGCTGAGCGCGGGCGCGGCGCTCGAGGGGGCGGTCGTGGTCACGGCGCCGCAGAGCGGCGACGTGATGGCGGTCGTCGGTGGGCGCGATGCCGCGTACGATGGCTTCAACCGCGCGCTCGACGGTCACCGGCAGATCGGCTCGCTCGTGAAGCCGTTCATCTATCTCGCGGCCCTCGAGACCGGGCGGTACAACGCGACGAGCATCATTCAGGACGAGCCGGTCAGCATTCGCATCGCGGGGGGCAAGCTGTGGCAACCCGAGAACTTCACGCGGGAGAACTACGGGCCCGTACCGCTCGTACGCGCGCTCGCCGAGTCGTTGAACGACGCGACCGTCAACCTCGGCATGGACATCGGTCTCGATAGCGTCGCCCACTCGCTCCAGCGCTTCGGCCTCGACGCAGAGCCGCCCAAGAATCCGTCGCTCCTGCTTGGCACCGTCGAGCTGACGCCGCTCGAGGTGGCGCAACTCTACGGCGGACTCGCGAACGGCGGCTTCCGGACGACGCTGCGCGCGGTGCGCGCGGTGATCAGCGCCGACGGTAAAGCCCTCAAGGCCTTTCCGGTGGAAGTGGAATCCGTTGCCCAGGCCGATGCGGTCTACGAGGTGGACCGGATGCTCGAGCAGGTCATCGAGCGCGGGACCGGCAAGCCCGCGCGCTATGTCCTGCCGCGCGGTCTGGTGGTCGCCGGCAAGACCGGCACGTCCTCGGATCTTCGTGACAGCTGGTTCGCCGGATTCTCGGGCGATGATCTCGCGGTGGTCTGGGTCGGATACGACGACGATCGGGTGACCGGGTTCACCGGTGAAACCGGCGCGCTGCCGGTGTGGTCACATCTCATGGCCGATATCGCGATGAGCTCCTGGAACGTCCCGATGCCGGATTCGCTGCAAGAGGTCACGATCGATTATCCGACGGGATTCAGAGCCGACGGCGCCTGCTCCGACGATCTCGTGACGCTCCCCGTGCCGCCCGGCACCAACCCGCCGCTGAAGCCGGGATGTCCGGGCTCGCTGGGAGCGGCGATCGGTGGCGCCGTCCAGGGTCTCATGCAGCGTACCGGTAAATGGCTGCAGGGTTTCGCGCATTGAATGCCGCCCTGCGATGCGTGCTGCTCGCGCTCGTCGCGCTGCTCGGCGCCGGCTGTGGAAGCCTGCTCGGTCCCCCGTACCAGCCCTCGCCCGCGCCCCAGCCGGTGCACTCGGCCCCTGCGCCCGGCTCCTCGACCGTCACTCCGCCCCTGACGACGACTCCCCAGACGCAGCCCCCACCGCTCGCGCCGGCGCCGCCGCCGCCGCAGCCGCCCTCGAGGCAGTACCGCTTGGGAGCCGCGGCGTCCGCGCTCGTCGGGCAGGCGAGCCAGCAGGCCGCGGCCGGCAACCCCGATCTGGCGCAAGCGACGCTCGAGCGCGCCCTGCGCATCGAGCCGGACAATCCCCTGCTCTGGACCCTGCTCGGCGAGGCACACGAGAGCGCCGGTCAATACGCACTCGCCGGCAGCATGGGGCGCAAGGCCCTGCAGCTCGCAACCGGTGACGCTCGAGCGCAGGCGGGCGCCTGGCGGCTGATCGGCGACTCGCTGCGCGCGCAAGGGCGCAACTCGCAGGCCAACGAGGCCTATTCGCGCGCGGATGCGCTCGCGGCGCAGTAGCGAGCGCTACTTGCGCTTGTGCTTCGAGCCGAATCGCTCGAGGCGCCCGACCGCATCCGGTGCGAGCCCTTCCTCCTTGAACAGCTCGAGCGCGTGCGCATCGTGCAGCGGCAGTCCGTCGCTTGCGCGCAGCGCGCGCTTGTTCACGCGGTGGGCATACCAGGAGTGGCCGAGGATGGTGTGGGCGAGGGCTGACAGCTCGGTCTCGAATCGATCGTCGGGCACGCAGAAATTTGCGAGGTGCATGGCGTGCGCCTCGGCGCCCGAGTAGGTGCGGCACGTGAGCATCATCTCGGCCGCCTTGGCGGTGCCGATGCGGTGCGGGAGCCGCAGGCTCAATCCCCAGATCGGAGTAAGACCCCAGCGGGCATACGCGTCGCAGAAGCGCGCCGATTCGCCGGCCAGGATCAGATCGGCGGCCAGGGCGACCTCCATGCCGCCCGTCGAGCAATGACCCTGCACGGCCGAGATGACCGGCTGTGGCAAGTTGGCGATCTTCTCGATGACCTCGGAGTGGAAGTGCGGCTTGGCGCGCGCCTTGACGTACTCGAGCACTTCGGCCATGTCGTACCCGCCGGAGAAGTTGCCGCCGGCCCCGCGCAGGATGACGAGACCGACCGTCTTCACCTCGCGCGCGATCGCCTCGATGTGCTCATTGAGCGCCTCGACCATGTCCTTGGTGAGCGCATTCAGCCGCTCGGGGCGGTTGAGCGTCAGCGTGGCCGCGCCGTCGTGATCGTCACGCACCACCAAGTCGGTCATGAGGAGCGCTCCTCGCGTCGATTCCACCAGCCCCCGCCGAGTGCCTGAAACAGCCCGGCCGTGTCGGAGTAACGGTTCGCCTGCGCCTGCACGAGCGCGAGCTGCGCCTGCTGATAGGCCTGCTCCGCATTGAGCACGGCGAGGAAGCTGATCGTCCCGAGCCGATACTGGCGCTGCGCGAGGTCGAACGCGGCCTTGGCCGCCTGATCCGCCTCGGCGGTCGCCTTGAGCGCATCGGCATCCGCGTGCAGCGCCCGCAAGGTGTCCGCCACGTTCTGGCAAGCGAGAATCACCGCCGCGCGGTACTCGGCCGCGGCCTGGTCCAGCGCGGCGTCGGCGGCCCGGCGCTTGTCGAGGAGCGCACCGGCATCGAACAGCGTCTGCGTCAGGGAGGCGCCGATATCCCAGAATCCGGTGTAGGGGCTGAGGAGCTGGCCCATCTTCAACGCCGCCGAGCCGATGTCGCCGTCGATCGAGAACTGTGGGAACAGGCCCGCGAGCGCCACGCCGACCTCGGCCGAGGCGGCGTGCAGGTTCTCCTCGGCCTGCCGAACGTCCGGGCGCTGCTCGACGAGCTTCGAGGGCAAGCTGACGGGCAGGTCGCGCGGCAGCGTGAGCTCCGCGAGCCGGAAGGTCTCCGGCGGCTCCTGCGAAGGAAGGCGGCCGAGGAGTGCCGTGAGCGCATCGCGCGTTTGACCGAGCTGCCGCTCGAGCGGCGGCAGCGTCGCGGCGGTCTGTGCCTCGGCGGATTGCTGCGTGAGCAGATCGAGCCGGCTTGCCGTACCGAGCGCACGTTGGCCCCGCACGGTCTCGGTCAGCTGGTGCTGCAGCTCGAGGAGCCGACGGGTCGCGGCGATCTGACCGCGGAGCGAGGCCTCCTGCACGGCCGTCACGACGACCGTGCTGCTCAACGTGACGTAGGTCGCCTCGAGCTCGAAGCGTGTGCTTTCCATCTGTGCGCGGGCGCTCTCGACGGCGCGCCGCGTGCCGCCGAACACATCGGGCGCGTAGCTGAGCGTCAGCTCCGGTGTATACAGGTTGTAAGTCGCGGTGGTCGCGACCGTCGGGGCCGTGAGGGTCGCGGTCGCGAACTTCGAGCGTGTGGCCGCGAAGCCGCCCTGGAGAGTGGGGAAGAGGCTCGTCCGCTCGGCGCGGTAGAGCGCATTCGCCTGGCGCAGCGCCGCCTGTGCAGCCGCGACGTTCGGGTTGGCCTTCAGCGCCTGCTCGATCAGGCGATCGAGCTGCGGTGAGCGGAACAGCGTCCACCACTCACCGGGAATGTCGCGACCGGCGACGAAGCGTTGCGCCGCGCCGCCCGTGCCGGGGGCGGAAGCCGTGCGTCCTCGCGAGGGCGCGCTGCCGTAGCCCGAGGCCGTGGGGGCTGCGGGGGGCTTGAAATTCGGGCCGACGGCGCAGGCGCATAGCGCTGCCAGCAGCGCGGCGCCGGTCGTGACGAGCGCGGTCCGCGCGCGCACCGACCGCGTGCGCACGGACCGGGCAAGCATCGGGCGGCGGGACATCCGGGATCTCATCGCGTCGTCCACTCCATGGGGCCGCGCTTCTCCTCGGCCCAGTGCTCGATGACGTGGTACATGGAGGGCAGCACGAAGAGCGTGAGGACGGTTGCGATCGCAAGTCCGCCCACCACGACCGTCGCGATGCCGCGCTGCACGTCGCTTCCGACACCGGTGTGAATGGCGGCCGGAAGCATCCCCAGGGTGGCGACCGTAGCCGTCATCAGCACGGGCCGCAAGCGCTCGGTCGCACCCTTGATGATCGCATCGTGCAGCTCGAGGCCTGCTTTGCGCATGCGGTTCAAGTTCGCAACCATGATGATGCCGTTCTGCACGGCGACACCGAACAGGGCGATGAAGCCGACGCCGGTCGCCACATTGATCGTCTGACCCGTCAGGTGCAGCGCGAGCAGTCCTCCGAGCGTTGCGAGCGGCACGACGCTCAGGATCAGGACCGCCTGCCGCGGCAGGCCCGTGCCGATCGTGAGCAGAATCAGCATGAGCCCGAGCACCATGGCGAGGATCACGAGCAGGCGCGCCTCCGCCCGGCGCTGGTTCTCGAACTGACCGCCCCACTCGAGCTGCACGCGGCTCGGATCGAAATGCACCCGCGCGGCGATCTTCGCCTGCGCCTCCTGCAGGTAGGAGGTGAGGTCGCGGTCGCGGTTGTCGATGCGGATCGTGAGATTGCGCCGCCCGTTCTCGCGCGTGATCGTGCTTTCGCCCGAGCGCACACGGATGGTGGCGATCTGCGAGAGCGGCACCTGCGCGCCGCTCGCCGTGTGCAGCGGCAGGTCGCCGAGCGCTGCCGGCGTGTCGCGGGTCGGCTCGGTGAAGCGCACGGTCAACGGGTACGTTCGCTCGCCGACGTAGACGGTCGACACCGGCGCCTGTCCGACACCGGTTTGGATCAGGTTCTGGACGTCGTTCATGTCGATGCCGTAGCGCGCCGCCTTGGCGCGATCCACGTCGATCTCGATCTGAGGAATCGGCGGCTCCTGGAAGATCGAAGCGCTCGAGGTGCCGCGGATCGTGTAGAGCACGGCGACGATCTGCCGGCCGATGCGGCGCAGCTCATCGAGGTCGTCGCCGAAGATCATGATGACGAGCGGACTGTGCGCACCGCCGATCAGATCGTTGACGTTATCGATGATCGGCTGGCTGATGCCGATCGAATAGCCGGGCAGCTCCCGCGCGAGATTCGCGGCGAGCCGATCGAGGAACTGCCGCTTGCTCTCCCCGTGGGGCCAGGTGTCGTAGGGCGTGAGGCCGACGGGCGCCTCGATGTGCGACATGGTCCAGGGATCGGTGCCGTCGTCGTTGCGTCCGGTCTGCGTGACGACGTACGACACCTCGGGGTACTTGAGGATGGCCCGCCGCAGATCGCTCGCCATGTCGCTCGCCTTGTTGAGGGAGAGCCCCGTCGGCAGCTGCACCTGCAGCCACAGCGCCCCTTCGTCGAGATCCGGGAGAAAGTCGCGACCGATGGTCGCGGCGAGGCCCACCACCGCGAAGAGCGCAAACACGACGACGCCGTAGATGATGCGCGGCTCGTGAAGACACGCGCCGAGCAGCCGCTCGTAGCCGTTCGTCAGGCGCTCGAGCCAGCGGTTGTGATAGACGCGCCCGGGCTTGTGGAAGGCGAAGTAGGCGAGCCCCGGAACCAGCGCAAGCGCCGTGAGCAGGGCGCCGAACAGGGCGTAGCCCATCGTGTAGGCCATCGGCGTGAACAGCTTCGCCTCGGCGCGCTGGAAGGAGAAGAGCGGCATGTAGGTCGTGATGATGATGAGGCTCGCGAAGAAGATCGGGCGGGTGACCTGGAGGGCGGCCGCCTTCACTTCGCTTTCGCTCAGCTCCTCTTGCGGGGTCGCCTCGCGGCGGCGCAGGACCGCCTCGGTCACGACGATCGCCCCATCGACGAGGATGCCGAAATCGATGGCCCCGAGCGAGAGGAGGTTGGCGGAGACCTTCGTCAGATTGAGAAACGTGAAGACCGAGACGAGCGCGAGCGGGATCGCGACCGCCACCACGAAGGCGCTGCGCACGTTGCCGAGAAACAGCATCAGCACGAGGAACACGAGCCCGATGCCCTCGGCGATCGTGCGGCCGACCTTGTTCACGGTCGCGCGCACCAGATCGTCGCGGTCGATGTAGGGGACGATGCGCACATCCTGCCGCGCGAGCTGTTGGTTGAGCTGGTCCACCTTCGCGTGGATGCCGCGCAGGGTCGCCGAAGGGTTCTGATACTTCAGCATCAGGACGATCCCCTCGATCGTGTCGGGGTTCGAATCCTTGCCGAGAATCCCCTCGCGCTCCTGGTGGCTCAAGGTCGTGCGACCGAGGTCGCGCACCAGCACCGGAGCGCCGTTCACCTCGGTGACCACGGTCGAGCCGATGTCGGCGAGACTGCGGATGAGGCCGACGCCGCGGATCACGTAGCTCTGGTCGCCGCGCGAGACGCGGCCCCCGCCGGCGTTGGTATTGTTGTCGTTGATCGCGTTGATCACCTCGTCGATGCCGAGACCATAGTGCTCGAGCTGCTTGGGATCGAGATCGAGCTGATATTCGGTCGTGAAGCCGCCGAAGTTGGTGTCATCCACCACGCCCGGCACGGACTTGAGGGCCGGGATCACGGTCCAGCGCTGAATCTCCGAGAGCTCCTGCAGATTGCGCGTGCTCGACTCGAGGGTGTAGCGGTAGATCTCTCCGCCCGGACCTGCGACCGGATCGAGAGAGGGCGCCGCGCCGCTCGGCAGCACCGCCTGATTGATGCGCTCGAGGAGGCGCTGGCGCACCCAGTAATCATCGTAACCGTCGCGAAACAGCACCGTGATGAGCGACAGCCCGAAGGTGCTCGATGAGCGCATCAGGAGCAGCCCGGGGGTGCCGTTGATCTGGCGCTCGAGGGGCACGGTGATCAGCTGCTCGACCTCCTCGGCGGCGAGGCCGGGCATTTGCGTCGTGACCTGCGCCGACACGTCGCCGAGCTCCGGGTACGCCTCGACCGAGAGCGTCTCCCAGGCATAGACGCCGAATGCGGCGAGCAGCAGGGTGACGACGATCACCGCCACGCGCTGGCGCAGGCAGAAGCCGACGAACTGGTCAATCATTGAGCAGGATCCCACCGCGCACGACCACGCGCTCGCCGGCGCCGATGCCGGAATCGATGGTGACCGAGCTGCCTTCCTCGAGCCGCGGGTGCACGGTGCGGCGCACGAACGTCCAGGGCGCCGTCGCCACGAACACGCTGGTGCGGTCGTTGTTCATGAGCAGCGCCGAGGTGGGCAGGACCACGCGCGTCGCGCGCGGTCCGAACAGCGTGACCGTCGCGAACATGTTGGGCTTCAACGCGTAGCGGGGATTCGGCAAGGCGATGCGCACCTTGTCGCGCAGGGAATCGGCCTCGAGCACATCGCTCACGAACGCGACGTTGCCCCGGAGCGTCTCGCCCGGATACGCGGTGAGGCTCACCTCCGCGCGGTCGCCCCTGGCAACCGCTCCGACGTACTTCTCGGGAACGAGCGCGGTGACCCACACGGTGCTCAGATCGGCGACCGTCATCAGCGGCTGCGTCGGATCGTTGATCATGTTCCCGGCGGCGACGGCGAAGCTCGTCACGCTGCCGGCGACGGGCGCCTTCACATCGAGCAGGCGGGCGCGCGGCCGCGCGCCCGCTGCCACGCCGAGCATGGCGAGCCGCGCCTGCGTGCGCGTGTACTCGGCCCGCGCCTGGGCGAGATCGCTGCGGGCTTGATCGACATCGCGCGCGGAAGCGGCACCGATCTGCAGCTGGCCCTCTTGGCGGGCGAGGTTCCTGGTCGCGAGCCTGAAGGTGTCGGCCGCCTTGTCGTCATCGTCGTAGGCCTGTGCGAGGTCCGGCGCGTCGATCACCGCGAGAACCTGGCCGCGCGCCACGCGATCTCCGAGGCCGACTTTGAGCTCGACGATGCGCCCGCCGAGCGGCGTGAGAACGGCCGCGGTGCGCGCCGGATCGGACTCGACGATGCCGGGCAGCACCCAGCGGTCGCTCGTGAGCTCGGCGGCGGCGGGCGCGACGGTGAGGCGCCTCCTGAGCGAGGAGCCCTCGGGAACGAAGATCTGGTCCCCGCGGTGAACGAGGAGGGGAGTCTCCGGCGCGCTCGCCGCGGGGCGCAACAGTCCGAAGCCGTCGGTGAGGAGCGCCGCCACGAGCAGCACCCCGAGCGCGGCTCCACCCCAGAGAAACGCGTTCCCGCGGGCCGTCGGGGTGTGGTCGTACGTGGCCATGATCGATCCCCTGAAGCGTGGTGCGAGCTCATGCGCACCTGCGGAGCGGGTGCGCGGCCGGGCGCCTATACTATACCGCCCACCCTATATGCGCTCTTGTCAATTTTTTGAAACATGGTGCGGCGGCGGGCGCACCGCGCGCGCCCCGGTCGGCGCTCGAGAGGATAGCGCTACTCACGCGCGGCGTGGCGCGCTTCGAGCGCGGCGACGACGCGGGCGAGGGGAAGGTCGCGCCCGCGCAGCAGCACGAGCAGGTGAAAGAGGAGGTCGGCGGCCTCCTCGACGACGCGCGTGTCGCTTTCGGCGACGCCCGCGAGGGCGACCTCGAGTGCCTCTTCGCCGACTTTCTGGGCGAGCCGCCGGATGCCCTGGGTGAGGAGCCGGGCCGTGTAGCTGTCCTCGGGCCGCGCGCCGCTGCGCGCTGCGATGATCCGCTCGAGCTCGGCGAGGAACGCCAGGCGCTCGGCCGCGGCGACCGGCTCGTCGCCGAAGCAGGTGCGCATGCCCGTGTGACACACGGGGCCGTGCGGCGCGGCCGCGACGAGCAGCGTATCCGCATCGCAGTCACGACGAATGTCCACGAGCTCGAGGTGATGCCCGGAGGTCTCGCCCTTCTCCCACAGCCGCTGGCGGCTGCGGCTGTAGAACACCACGCGGCGCCTTTCGAGCGTCGCGCGGAGCGCCGCGGCATTCATGAACCCGACCATGAGCACGGCACCCGTTCCGGCGTGCTGCACGACGGCCGGCAGAAGCCCCCCGCCCTTGGCGAAGTCGAGTGCCGGAATGTCGGCCGCCGACACGCGCATCGCCATCCCGGTCATCGCAGTGCCTGCTCGGGGGGCCGTACCGGGATGCCGGCGCCGGCGAGCTCACGTTTGAGGTCCGCGAGGCCGATGGCGCGGCTGTGAAATACGCTCGCGGCGAGCGCCGCATCCACGCACGCGCGCGTGAAGACCTGGACGAAGTGCTCCATGGACCCCGCACCGCCCGATGCGACGAGCGGGACGCGACAGACGGCGCGCACGGCCTGCAGTTGCTCGATGTCGTAACCGCGGCGCACGCCGTCGCTCCCCATGCAGTTGAGCACGATCTCCCCGGCGCCTCGGTCCTGGACCTCCGCGGCCCACTGGAGGGTGTCGCGGCCCGAGTCGCGCGCCCGGCTGGCATCGCCCGTGAACTGGAAGGCCCGATAGCCGCCGGGCACGGTCTGGCTATCGATGCCGACCACGATGCACTGCGCGCCGAAGCGGGCGCTCAGGCGGTCGATGAGGTCCGGCTCGGCGAGCGCTGGTGAGTTGATGGAGATCTTCTCGGCTCCGGCATTGAGGACCTCCTCGGCGTCGCCGACGGAGCGGATGCCGCCTGCGACGCAGAAGGGGATGTCGAGCAGCCGGGCCACGCGGCGCACCCATGCGCGATCGACCGAGCGCTCCTCGGGGCTCGCCGTGATGTCGTAGAACACGAGCTCGTCTGCGCCCGCGTCGCGGTAGCGCTCGGCGAGCGCGAGGACGTCGCCGACCTCGCGATGCTCGCGGAAGCGAACGCCCTTCACGACTCGGCCGGCGCGGACGTCGAGACAGGGAATGATGCGTTTGGCAAGAATGGTCGCAGCTCCTCGGGGGTCATGCGCTCTTCGAGCAAGGCCTTGCCGCTCACCGCGGCCGCGACGCCGATCGTGGCGAGGGCGTGCAGGTCGAGCGCGCTGCGTACGCCTCCGGAGGCCTGCCAGGCGAGCTCGGGAAAGCGGCGCACGGCGTCGCGGTACAAGGCGAGATTGGGTCCGGTGAGCGTGCCGTCGCGGTCGATGTCGGTGCACAGCACGTGACGCAGGCCGGCACCGCGCAGCGCCTCGAGCGCGCTCCACAGGCTCACCGTGCCTCCTGCCGTCCAGCCGTGCGTGCGCACGCGCGGCTCGCCGCGCGTGTCGATACGAACGTCGAGCGCGACGCAGATGCGCTCGGGCCCAAAGCGCGCGAGCCAGGTCGCCGTCTCCGCCGGGCGCTCGACCGCCGTGCTCCCGATGACCACCCGCGCGACCCCGTGGCGCAGCAGGTCGCGTACCGTCTCCGCGGACCGCACGCCGCCGCCGGCCTGCACGCTCAGCGTGCGCTGCGCGGCGAGCGCCACGATGATCGAGCGATTCATGAGCACGCCGTCCTGGGCGCCGTCGAGGTCGACCACGTGCAGCCAGACGGCCCCGAGCGTGCGATAACGGCGCAGCAGCTCGTGCGGCTCGTGCGCATAGCGAGTCTCGGCGCCAAAATCGCCCCGATAGAGTCGCACACAGCGCCCTTCCTTCAGATCGATCGCCGGAATGAGCAGCATCAGGCCACCGCGAGAAAGTTGGCGAGCAGGCGCGCGCCCGCGCGCCCGGACCGCTCCGGGTGAAATTGCGTGCCCCAGAAATTGCGCCGCCGGATCACGGCTGCGAGCTCGACGCCGTAGCGCGTGGTTGCGACCGTCGCCTCGGTCGAAGAGGCGGCATAGCTGTGCACGAAGTACATGTACTCGCCGGGCGCGATTCCCTCGAGCAACGGATCCGCGGCGCCGAGCGCGAGCTGATTCCAACCCATGTGCGGCACGGGCCGGTCCGGCTGTGCGCAGAGCCGCTCGATCGTCCCGGGCAGTACGCCCAAGCATTCGGTCGGCCCCTCCGCCGAGCGCCGGTGCAGCAGCTGCATGCCGAGGCAGATGCCGAGCACCGGTTGCGTGAGCCGCGGCAGCCGCTCCGCGAGTCCCGCGGCGCGGAGCCGGCGCATGGCGTCCTGCGCGCAACCCACCCCGGGCAGAATCACCCGCGGCGCGGCGGCGATCTGTGCGGCATCGCTCGAGACCTGCGCGACGGCGCCCAGCCGCTCGAGGGCAAATTGCAGCGAGGCGAGGTTTGCACCGCCACTGTCGACGATCACGACGTCGCTCACAGCACGCCCTTGGTGCTCGGCAGCTCGAAGCCCTCGCGGTGCAGCGCGGCGCGCAGGGCGCGGCCGACACCTTTGAAGCAGGCCTCGACCATGTGATGGCCGTTCTCACCCGTCACGCGCACGTGGATGGCGGCGCCGAGACTTTCGGCGAGCGAGCGGAAGAAGTGCGGCACGAGCTCGGTGGGCAGCTCGCCGATGCGCTCCCGCGGGAACGTGCCTTCGAACACCGCGAACGGACGCCCGGACAGATCGATCGCCACCTGCGCCTGCGATTCGTCCATGGGCAGCAGAAAACCGTAGCGGGCGATGCCCGCCTTGTCGCCGAGCGCGCGGCGCAGCGCCTCCCCGAGCGCGAGCGCGCAGTCCTCGACGGTGTGGTGCTCGTCGATGTGCAGATCGCCGCTGCAGGCGAGATCGAGCGCGAAGCCGCCGTGCTTGGCGAGCTGCTCGAGCATGTGATCGAGGAATCCGATGCCGGTTCGCGCGCACACGGGCTCGCCGCCGTCGAGATCGACGGCGACGGCGATGCGTGTCTCGCGCGTGATGCGCTCGAGGCGGGCGCGCCGGGCGAGGAGCGCGCGCACGACCGCGGGCCAGCTCTCCTCGGGGGTGCCGTTGCGGCGGACGCGCAATCCGCGCACGCCGAGGTTGTGCGCGAGCGCGAGGTCGGAGTCACGGTCGCCGACCACGGCGCTGCGCGCGAGATCGACGCGCGTGCGAGTGAGGAAGCGCTGCACGAGCCCGGTCGCAGGCTTGCGGCAGTCGCAGCCGTCGCTCACGACGTGCGGGCAGATGAGTACGTCCTCGAACAGGATGCCTTGCGAGGCGAACGCATCGAGAATGAACCGATGGGCGTTCTCGAAGGCCGCCGCGGGATGGGACGGGGTGCCGAGGCCGTCCTGGTTGGTCACGATGACGAGCCGGAATCCGGCGCGCGTGAGCTCGGTGAGCGCGCCGAACACGCCCGGCATGAAGCGCACCTTCTCGAGGGCATCGACCTGCTGATCCGGCGGCTCCTCGACGAGCGTGCCGTCGTGATCGACGAACACCACGGGGGCTGCGGGTCCGGGGTCCGTCATCGTTGCAGCGCCGCGACGAGGCGCGCGTTCTGCTCGGGCGTGCCGACGGTGATGCGCAGGTGGCGGGCGAGGGCGGGCTGCGAGCGCACGTCGCGCACGATGAGCCCGGCGTGGCGCGCGCATGCGAGCGCCTGCGTGGCGTCGTGAAACTCGGCCAGGACGAAGTTCGCAGCGCTCGGGTACACGCGCATCACCCGTGCGCAGGCGCTGAGCGCCGCGGACAGCCGGTCGCGCTCGGCGCGGATGAGCGCCACGCGCCGGCGCGCGGCCGCGATCTGGTCGGGCTCGAGTGCGCGCAGCACGCTCTCGATCGTGTGCTGCGTCAGCGCGTAGGGCGGGATGATCTTGCGCAGCAGCGCGACCACCTCGGGAGCGGCGATCAGCGCTCCACAGCGCGCACCGGCGAGTCCGTGCGCCTTGGAGAGCGTGCGCAGCACGACGAGGTGCGGTCGGCTCGCCACATGAGGGGCGAGGCTCGGGGCACCCGAGAACTCGAGATACGCCTCGTCCACGACGAGCAGCGCCCGCCCCGTGAGCGCATCCGCGAGGCGCAGCAGCACCGACTCTTGCAGCGGATTGCCGGTCGGGTTGTTCGGCGAGCAGACGTACACGAGCTTCACGTGCTGCGCGCTGCGCTCGAGCACGGCGCGCTCATCGAGCGCGAAGCCGCGCTGTGGATCGAGCGGCACGCGCAGCACACCGGCGCCCTGGATGCGGGCCGCGACGGCATACATGCCGAAGGTGGGCGGGCAGACGATGACCTGATCGGTTCCCGCGCGGCAGAACGCCCGTGTGACGAGGTCGATCGCCTCATCGCTCCCTCGGCCGACGAGCACTTGCGCCGCGCCGATGCCATAGAGCGAGGCGAGCGCATCGACGAGCGCTCGAGGTTGCGGCTCGGGGTATCGGTTCAGTCCCGCCACCGTGGTGTCGACGTCCGACCGCCAGGGAAGCTCGTTGGCATGCAGGCGCTCGAGGGCCGGCTCCCAGGGGGCGTGCTCGTACGGCTGGAGCTCCAGCAGCTCGGGACGCGCGAGCGCGAGCGGGGATGGGGCCGGCGCGATGCGTGCGTTCACGGGAGGCTCCGGGCGCTCACGGAAGGCTCCGAGCGGACGACGGCGCTGCGCTCAGCAACGCGAGGCGCCGCTCGACGGCAGCGGCATGCGCGTCGAGCCCTTCGAGCCGTGCGAGCTCCGCGGCGATCGGCCCGAGTGCGGTGAGCCCGTCCGCCGAGAGCTCTTGCACCGTGATGCGCTTCGAGAAGTCGAGCGTGGACAGTCCGCTGTAGGCCCTCGCGTAACCGTACGTCGGCAGCACGTGGTTGGTGCCGGAGCAGTAATCGCCGAGCGTCTCCGGAGACCATTCGCCGAGGAAGACCGAGCCCGCGCTGCGCACGCGCTCGAGCCAGCGGCGCGGCTCGCGGACCTGCAGGATGAGATGCTCCGGAGCGTAATCGTTCGCGATCTCGACGGCCGTCGCGAGATCCGGGACGACGATGCAGCGGCTCCCGGCGAGGGAGCGCTCGAGGATTCTGCGCCGGGAGAGCGCACCGCACTGCCGGCCGACTGCGGCCAGAACGTCGCCGGCCAGGCCGCGCGACGGTGTCAGGAGTAGCGCCTGCGACTGCACGTCGTGCTCCGCCTGCGCGAGCAGGTCGGCGGCGACGACCTCGGCGCGGGCCGCCTCATCGGCAATCACGAGCACCTCGGAGGGGCCGGCCGGCAGATCGCAGGCCGCGCCGTCCGGGTCGCCGGACACCTGCTGCTTGGCCTCGGTGACCCAGGCGTTTCCGGGACCGAAGATCTTGTGCACCTTCGGCACGCTTGCGGTGCCGTAGGCGAGCGCAGCGATGGCCTGGGCGCCGCCGATCTTGAAGATCGTTTCGATTCCGCAGAGCTCCGCCGCCGCGAGCACCGCCGGATGCGCGCCGCCGTCGGATCCGGGGGGTGTGCACAGCACGCGCAGCGGGCATCCCGCGAGCCGCGCCGGGACGGCCAGCATGATGACGGTGGAGGGCAGGGGGGCGGAGCCTGCCGGCACATAGAGCCCGACCGCCGCGATGGGCCGCAGGATGCGCTCGCAGCGCACGCCGGGCATCACCTCCAGGGCGAATGGCGCGAGCGATTGCGCCGCATGAAAGGCCTCGACGTTGGCGATCGCACGGCGCAAGGCATCGATCTGCCCGGACGTGAGCTTGGCGCGCGCCTGCGCGCACTCGGCGCGCGTGACGGCGAGCCGCTCGGGCCAGGTCCCGTCGTACCGTTCCGTGAAGCGGCGGACGGCCGGGTCCCCTTCGCGGCGCACCTCCGCGACGATGTGCCGCACGGTCTCGGCGACTTCCTTGCGGACGTCGCGGACGGGGCGCGCGAGCGCCGCGTGCCGCCGCGCTGCGTCCAGATCCCGCCACTCGAGGATTTGCATCGGGGAGGCGCCTCGGCTCAATCGAGCATCTTCTCGACCGGCAGCACGAGCAGCGCGCTCGCGCCCGCCTTCTTGAGCCCCTCCAGGGTTTCCCAGAACACGTTCTCGCGGCACACGGCGTGCACGGCGACCTTGTCCGGATGACCCTCGAGGGGAATGATCGTCGGAGTCTCGCAGCCCGGCAGCAACCGCCGCACCTCGGCGAGCGCGGCGCGCGGGGCATGCAGCAGGATGTACTTGCTTTCCCGCACCTGCTCGACACCGTCGATGCGCTTGAGCAGCCGCTGCACCCACTCGTCCTTCGCGCTCACCAGATCGACGGGCGTGCGAATGAGCGCGGCGTGGCTCTCGAGCACCGTCTCCACCTCGCGCAGATGGTTCGCCTGCAGGGTGGAGCCCGTGGAGACGAGATCGCAGATGGCATCGGCGCGCTTCAGGCGCGGCGCGATCTCCACGGCGCCGGAGAGCACCACGATGTCGGCGCGCACATCGCGTTCGCGCAGGTGCTTGCCGAGCAAGTGAGGGTAGGTCGTGGCGATGCGCTTGCCGGCGAGCGATCCGAGGCCCGTGTACGTCGCTCCCTCCGGCACCGCGAGCGCCAGGCGGCAGCGCCCGAAATCGAGCGTGCGCACATGCTGGAAACGCGCAGGAGCCCCGCGCGCGGCGAGTTCCAGGCGCTTCTCCTCGAGCACGTTGAGTCCGACGAGCCCGAGATCGCACACGTCCTCCTGCACGAGGTCGGGGATATCGTCGTCGCGCACGAACAGCACATCGAGCGGCATGTTCTCACCGAAGCCCATGAGCTGATCCTTGCCACGGGAGAGCTTCAGCCCGCAGCGCGACAGCAGATCGAGCGAGGGCTCGGTCAGGCGCCCGGATTTCTGCACCGCGAGCTTCAGGCGCTGGTCGTCAGGCATCGCGCGCCCCATTGATGCGCCGTGCGGCGAGGGAGTAACCGCCGTTGCCGGTCGTGAGAAAGCGCGCGACGCGGCTGATGGTCGTCACGCTCACCCCGGTGACGGCGTGAATCTCGCGGTAGGGGAGGCCGCGCCGCAGCCACTCGACCACGGCCCAGCGATCGGCCATCGCCTGGATCTCGGCCGGCGTGCACAGATCGCGCAGGAACGCCCGGCACTCATCGGGGGTGCGCAGCGCCGCGACGGCGGCGTACAGATTGCGTTCCGCCAGCGCTTCCTGGCGATGGGTCACGTTGCGGTGCGGCTTCATACGGGCGTCGATCTCGGCTGCTCGTGCGACTGCGGCTTCTGTACTAACGCGTTAGCACATTATCACAACGGAGCGGCGCTCTCCAGTCGCGTGCGGACGACCCCGCCGCCGCTGGAACGGGCCACCCGCCGCGCGGCCCGCGGCGCGGCGTCGGCGCGCCGGGGGGCGGCCCCGCGAGCCGACAGGCGGCTCCAGTCCTCACCGCAGGCCCGGGCAGCTTGACGGTGTGGGGGGGCGCGCCTAGACTTTCGGCCACTCATCGAGACCGGCTGAGGGAAAGGCCCTTCGACGCCGGGGCAACCGCCGAGCCTAACCCGCTCGGAAAGGTGCCAACTCCTGCGACCCGCCGTTGCGGCGGGCCGGCAGATGAGCGGTCAGCGCAGCCTCTGTCCGGCATCTCAAGCCGAGGCGGACGATGGGCGCGACGAGCCCGCCTGAGAGGTTGGCGGGTGCTCTGCAGGGGTATCGAGGAGCGCCGATCCCTGTTTCGCGGAGCATTGCATGTCCAACCGTACCGACCCCATCACGCGCGCCGTGCGCGCGGGCCTCGAGAGCGACGAGACCGGCGCCGTCGTCCCGCCGATCCATCTCTCGGCGACGTTCGCGTTCCGTGGCTTCGATGACCGACGCACCTACGACTACACGCGCTCCGGCAATCCGACGCGTGACCTGCTCGGGCGGGCGCTCGCCGAGCTCGAGGGCGGCGCAGGCAGCGTGGTCACCGCGACCGGCATGGCCGCCATCACGCTCGTCGGGTATCTGCTGCCGGCCGGCGCCAGAATCGTCGCACCGCACGACTGCTACGGCGGAACGTACCGATTGTTCGAGGCGTGGCAACGTCGCGGCGAGCTCACGACCGAATTCGTCAACTTTGCGGACGAAGCCGCCGTGCGCGCGGCGCTCGCTGCACCCACCGCGCTCCTGTGGATCGAGACGCCGAGCAATCCACTGCTGCGCATCACCGATATCGAGCGCTTCGCCGCGCTCGGCCACGCGAGCGGCGCGCTCGTCGTGGTGGACAACACGTTCCTTTCCCCGCTCTGGCAGCGGCCGTTCGAGTTCGGCGCCGATCTGGTGGTCCACTCGACGACGAAGTATCTGAACGGTCACAGTGACGTGGTCGGCGGCGCCGTGATCGCGCGCACGCAGGAGCAGTGCGCGCAGCTCATTTGGTGGGCGAACTGCCTCGGTCTCACCGGGGCGCCGTTCGACAGCTATCTGACGCTGCGGGGATTGCGCACGCTGCACGCCCGTCTCGTGCAGCACGAGCGCAATGCGCTCGCCCTCGCGCAGTGGCTGCGCGAGCAGCCCGGCGTCGCGCGCGTTTACTACCCGGGCTTGGCGAGCCATCCGGGTCACGACATCGCGCGGCGTCAGCAGCGCGGCTTCGGCGCGGTCGTCAGCACCGAGCTCGCGGGGGGGCGTGATGCCGTTCGGGCCCTCACCTGCGGCCTCGCCTGCTTCTCGCTCGCCGAGTCGCTCGGGGGCGTGGAGAGCCTCATCGCGCATCCGGCCACGATGACGCACGCGGCGATGGATCCGGAGGCGCGCCGCCGGGCGGGGCTTGCCGACGGGTTGATCCGGCTCTCGGTCGGGATCGAGGCGCTCGATGACCTGCGGAGCGATCTGGCCGCGGGACTCGAGCGCGCGCGACGAGCGACCAGCGCCGCGGTGCCGCGGCGCCCGGCTGTCGCCGGCGCTTGAGGCGAGAGGGCCGTGCCCGCCGCCTCAGGTTGCTAGCGCGGCCAGCACGGCATCGCCGGCTGCGCGCGTCGAGCAGGAGCGAGCGCCCGGAAGCGCGAGATCCGCCGTTCGGGCGCCGCGCTCGATCGCATGACTCACGGCCGATTCGAGCGCCTGCGCCTCGGGCGACAGCGCGAGCGAATGCCGCAGCAGCAGTGCGACGCTGAGGATGGTGCCGTACGGATTCGCGCTGCCCTTCCCCGCGATATCCGGAGCAGAGCCGTGGATGGGCTCGTAAAGTCCGCGACGCCCGTCGCCGAGCGAGGCCGAGGGCAGCAGCCCGAGTGAGCCGGTGAGCATCGATGCCTCATCGGTCAGGATGTCGCCGAACATGTTCTCGGTCACGAGCACGTCGAAGTCCTTCGGGCGGCGGATGAGATGCATCGCCGCGGCATCGACCAGCATGTGCTCGAGCGCCAAGTCGGGGAATTCGGCGCGCACGACCCGCTCGCACACCTTGCGCCACAGACGGGACGTCTCGAGGACGTTCGACTTGTCGATCGAGGTGAGCTTGCGGCGGCGCGCCTGAGCGAGGCGGGCGGCGACGCGCGTCACGCGCTCGATCTCGGCGACCGAGTATTCGCACACATCGAAGGCCCTCGTGGCATCGGTCCGCTTCTCGCCGAAATAGATCCCGCCCGTCAGCTCCCGCACGAAGAGCAGATCGACGCCCGCCACCACATCCGCTTTCAGCGTGGAAGCATCGATGAGCGCGGGATGAACCGCGACGGGCCGCAGGTTCGCATAGACGCCGAGCGCCTTGCGCAAGCGCAGGAGACCTTGCTCGGGGCGCACCGGAGCGCCGGGCGAGGACCACTTCGGGCCGCCGATCGCGCCGAGCAGCACGGCATCGGCGGACAGACAGGCATCGAGCGTGCTCGCGGGCAGGGGGTCGCCGGACGCATCGATCGCATTTCCGCCAAACGGCAGCTCCTCGAGCCGCAGGTCGTGCCCGTAGGCGCTCGCGATGGCGCGCAGGCACCGCAAGCCCTCGGCCACGACCTCGGGGCCGATGCCATCGCCCGGCAGGACGGCGATCCGGGCCTTCATCGGTTGGCGGACCCGCGGCGCTCGAACGCCTCGATCTGCGGCAGGCGCGCGAGCAGGAATCCGAGCTCGTCCACGCCGTTCAGCAAGCAGTAGCGCGCAAAGGGCTCGAGCGCAAAGCGCACCTGCTCACCGGTCGGCAGCGCGAGCGTCGTCGTCTCGATGTCGATCGTCACGTCGGCGCCGGGGTGCTCGATGAGCCAGCGGCTGGTCGCCTCGTCGACGACGACCGGCAGCAGCCCGTTCTTCAGCGCATTGTTGCGGAAGATGTCGGCGATCTCGGTGCTCACGACCGCCTGAAAGCCGAAGTCGACGAGCGCCCAGGGCGCGTGCTCGCGCGAGGAGCCGCAGCCGAAGTTGCGCCCGGCGACCAGGATCGCGCAGCCGGCGGCCTCGGGCCGGTTGAGCGCGAAGTCAAGCCGCGGAGCGCCATCCGGCGCATACCGCCAATCCGTGAACAGATGCCGGCCGAGCCCCGAGCGCGTCGTCGTCGTGAGAAACCGCGCCGGGATGATCTGGTCGGTATCGATATTGGCGGCCGGTATCACGACCGTGCGGGAGGCGATGAGCTTCAACATGAGTAACGCACCGTGAGCGCCTGGCAGGATGCCCCTGGCCAGAACGCCGTGAATCCGTCCGTGGAGGCTGCGGGCGCGCCGTCCTGGCGCGCACGCTCTGGCCAGGGGCATCCTGCCAGCCGCCTCGACCGCCTGCGCTCACTCATTGATGAGCTCACGCGGATCGGTGATGCGGCCGCGCACGGCGCACGCCGCGGCGGTGAGCGGACTTGCGAGCAGCGTGCGGCTCCCGGCTCCCTGGCGACCCTCGAAGTTGCGATTGCTCGTGCTCACCGCGTACTCCCCGCGCGCGACGGTGTCCCCGTTCATGCCGATGCACATGGAGCAGCCCGACTCCCTCCAGTCCGCGCCGGCGTCGATGAAGATGCGATGCAGTCCTTCGGACTCGGCGTCGGCCTTGATCTGCTGCGATCCCGGAACGACCAGCATCCGCACGCCGCGCGCGAGCTTGCGGCCACGCAGCAGCTCGGCGGCGCCGCGCAAGTCCGACAGCCGCGAGTTGGTGCAGCTGCCGAGGAAGACGACGTTGATCGGCTTGTCGCGCAAGGGCGCGCCGGCCTCGAGCCCCATGTACGCGAGCGCCCGGTCGAACATCGGATCGTTCGTCCGCGAGGGCACGCACCCCGTGATCGGGATCGTCATGCCGGGATTGGTGCCGTAGGTGATCATCGGCTCGACACGGTCCGCGGCGAAGCTCACCTCGCGGTCGAACACGGCGCCCGGATCGCTCGGCAACGCTTGCCACTGCGCGAGCGCCCGTTCCCGGTCCGCGCCCCGCGGCGCACGCGGGCGGTCGTGCAGATAAGCGGCCGTGACCTGATCGGGAGCGATCATCCCCGCGCGGGCTCCGGCCTCGATCGACATGTTGCAGATCGTCAGGCGCTCGTCCATGTCGAGCCCGCGAACGGCCTCGCCGCGGTACTCGATGACGTGGCCGGTCCCCCCCGCCACGCCGATGCGCCCGATGATCGCGAGAGCGAGGTCCTTCGCGGTGACGCCTGGGGCCAAGCGGCCGCTCAGCTCGATGGCGAGCGTCTTCGGCTTGCGCTGCAGCAGGCACTGCGTCGCGAGCACGTGGCCGACCTCGGTGGTTCCGATTCCGAAGGCGAGGGCGCCGAACGCGCCGTGTGTGCTCGTGTGACTGTCGCCGCACACGATCGTCTTGCCCGGCTGGGTCAGGCCGAGCTCCGGACCGATGACGTGCACGATGCCGCGCTGCGCGGACCGCAACCCGAGCAGCTCGACCCCGAACTCGATGCAGTTCGATTCGAGCTCGCGCACCTGGCGCGCGGCCGAATCGATCGCGATGGGTGCACCGCCGAAGATCTGCTCCGTGCGGGTCGGCGTCGAGTGATCGAGCGTCGCGAGTGTCAGGTCCCTGCGCCTCACGGGCCGTTGCCGCGCGCGCAGCTCCGCGAAGGCCTGGGGAGAGGTCACCTCGTGGACGAGATGCAGATCGATGTGCAGCACCGCGGGCGTGTCGGCAGTCTCGGGGATGACCTCGTGGCGCTCCCAAACCTTTTGAAACAGGGTTTTCGGGACGGTACCGGGCATGCTAGACCGCCTGTTTCGCAGCGTGCGCGACGACGACCCCTGGCCGCTCGTCGCGCGACGGCGCCCCGGCGCGCTGCGCGAGCTCGATGCGATTGATCACTTCGAGGAACGCCTCGGTGCTCGATTCGACGATGTTCGTGCTGACGCTCGAGCCGCGGTAGGTGCGCTCATTGTGCTCCACGTACACGACCGCCTCGCCCTGCGCGTCCTCGCCGCCCGTGACACCATGCAGCTCGAACTTGCGGAGCAGCACCCGCACGCCGGTCCCGGCCTCGATCGCCTTGAAAGCCGCATCGACGGGGCCGTCGCCGTGCGCGGTCTGCTCGACCGCTCTTCCGTCGGCGTGCGCCAGGCGCACGATCGCTCGCGCCGGCTTCGAGCCGGAGGTCTCGGTCTTGAGCTCGACGAGCGTCCACGGTCCGCCGGAACCGTGCTCCACCCGCAGCACCAGCGCCTCGATATCGCCGTCGAAGAGCTCCTTCTTTTTGTCCGCGAGCGCCTTGAACTCCGCGAAGACGCGATTGAACTCGGCCTCGTCCAGCTGGAACCCGAGCGCCTCGATGCGCTGGCGCAGGGCATGCCGGCCGCTGTGCTTGCCGAGCACGAGACTGCTGCGCGGCAGCCCCACATCCTCCGGCCGCATGATCTCGTAGGTCGAGTGATGGCGGAGCATCCCGTGCTGATGGATCCCGGCCTCGTGCGCGAACGCATTCTCGCCGACGACCGCCTTGTTGCGCGGAATCGACATGCCGGTGATGCTCGCTACGAGGCGCGAGGTGGGGTAGAGCCGTGTGGTATCGACGCGCGTGCGTACGTTGAAGAACGTCTCGCGCGTCTTGAGGGCCATCACGACTTCCTCGAGCGAGCAATTGCCCGCCCGCTCGCCGATCCCGTTCATCGTGCACTCGATTTGCCGCGCGCCGGCGACGACGGCAGTGAGGCTGTTCGCGACGGCCATCCCGAGATCGTCGTGGCAGTGTACCGAGAGGGTCACCCGCTCGATCCCGCGGACGTTCTTGCGCAGATAGCGAAACAGCTCGGCGAACTCATCAGGCACCGTGTATCCGACGGTGTCGGGAATGTTGACGGTCGTCGCGCCGGCCTCGATCACCGCCTCGATCACCTGCGCGAGAAATTCGAGCTCCGTCCGCGAGGCGTCTTCCGGCGAGAACTCGACGTCATCGCCAAACTCGCGCGCGATGCGCACCGCGTCCACGGCGGTCCGCACGATCTCATCCTGCGCCATGTTGAGCTTGTACTGCCGGTGAATGGCGCTGGTGGCGAGGAACACGTGCAGCCGCCGTCGGGTCGCATCGCACAAGGCGCGCGCGGCCGCCTCGATGTCGCTGCGGTTGCAGCGGGCGAGACCACAGATGATGGGACCCTGCACCTCCCGCGCGACGGCCTGGACGCTCTCCCAGTCCCCCGGCGATGCCGCCGGAAAGCCGGCCTCGATCACATCGACCCCGAGATCCGCGAGGGCGCGCGCGACGCGCAGCTTCTCGGGCTGGGTCATGCTGCAGCCCGGCGCCTGCTCGCCGTCGCGCAGCGTGGTGTCGAAGATGACGACGCGTTCGGAATCGGCATTCATGGATCGCTCCTCGGGTGAGCTCATGCGCGCTGCTCGTTGAGCCACGGCATCCGCGCTCGCAACGCGGCACCGACTTTCTCGATCTGGCGGGACATGTCGGCCTTCAGCATCTTCTTGTAGTTGCGCCGGCCGGAGGCGTACTCCTTGATCCACTGGCGCGCGAACTTGCCTTGCTGGATCTCCTTGAGGATCCGTTGCATCTCGCGCTTCACGTGACGGTCGATGATGCGCGGCCCGCGGGTGAGGTCGCCGTACTTGGCCGTCTCGCTGATGAACTGGTGCATCTTGCGGATGCCGCCCTCGTGCAGCAGATCGACGATCAGCTTCAGCTCGTGCAGGCATTCGTAGTAGGCCACCTCGGGCTGGTAGCCGGCCTCGACGAGCGTTTCGAATCCCTTCACGACGAGCTCGGTCGCACCGCCGCAGAGCACGGCCTGCTCGCCGAACAGGTCGGTCTCGGTCTCCTCGCCGAAGGTGGTCTCGAGCACTCCGCCACGCGTGCCCCCGATGCCGTGCGCATAGGCGAGCGCCTTGGCGTGGGCGCTGCCCGTCGCATCGTGCGCCACGGCGAGGAGGCAGGGCACTCCGCGTCCTTGCTGATACTGGCGCCGTACGAGGTCTCCGGGTCCCTTCGGGGCGATGAGGACCACATCGAGGTCCTTGCGGGGGCGAATCTGCCGGAAATGGATGTTGAAGCCGTGCGCGAAGAGGAGGGTGGCACCCCGCTTCAGGTCGGTGGCGACACTGCGGTAGAGCTCGGGCTGGACGAGGTCGGGGACGAGCATCGCGATCAAGTCCGCGCCGCGCACGGCATCGGCCGGCGCCGCCACCGCGAGGCCGTCGCGTCGCGCCTTCTTCCAGCCGTCACCTCCCTTGCGTACGCCGACGATCACGTCATAGCCGCTGTCCTTGAGATTGAGCGCATGCGCGCGCCCCTGGCTGCCGTAGCCGAGCACGGCGATCCGGGCTCCCCGGAGCGCCTTCTTGTCGACGTCCTTTTGCGAATACAGCTTCATCTCGTTGGCGCTCCCATAGTGAAAAACCCCGCACCCGCCCTGTTGAGGGGCCGGTGCGGGGTTCTTGGTGTTCGCGACTCGCTCGAGCTTATCTTCGGTGAGCGCGACAGACCCGCACCGGCCCCGTAAGGAGCAGAAGGTCCGCAAGCAGCCGTGCGAGGGGCGCCGTAACGCCTGTCGCCGTGCGGCCCTCGGGTGCGGTGGTCAGCATGAGCAAGTCTTGAAAGCTTGAGTAGAGTTGCATCTGTCGCGCGGCGAATCCGTATCCGCCGGTGTCGCGATGGGAGCACAATCGCTGCAACGTTGTCAATTCATGCGGCGCTGCACGCGCGGCCGTGAGATGTGATCCTCGAAACCGCCCTCATCGCGCGCTCCGACTCGGCCCGACCCCTCTGGCTCACGACCGAAGGTGACCTGCCGATGTGGATCGCCGCGCAGCCCGAGGCGGTTGCGCGGTGGGTGCGCGCGCATGCGTTCCGGGCGGAGCGACATCACGTGCTCGCGCTGCCCGATGCGGCCGGAGGCATCCACGGTGCCGTCGCCGGACTCGGCGCATTGCGCACGCTCGATGAGGTGACGGTGTGGCACGCGGCGGCGCTGCCGGATCGCTTGCCGGGCGGTGACTACACGCTCGCCACGGCGCTCGCGCCCGCGACGGCGACGCGGTTCGCGCTCGGCTGGCTCCTCGGCGCATACCGGCTGGCGCGTTACCGGAGCGCGCCCCCGACGCGCTCCGCCTCGCTCGTTGCACCGTCAACGGCCGATCTGACGTACGTCGAGGCAGCGGCGCGCTCCACGGCGCTCGCGCGCGACCTGATCAACGCGCCCGCCAACGAGCTCGGACCCGCCGAGCTTGCCGAGGCTGCGCTCGCGCTTGCCGCGCGCTGCTCGGCGCACTGCGAGGTGCTCGGCCCCGCGGAGCTCGAGGCGCGGGACTACCCCCTGATTCGCGCGGTCGGCGCCGGCAGTCCTCGCGAGCCGCGGCTCGTCGATCTGCGCTGGGGAGATCCCGCCGCGCCGCGCGTCACACTCGTCGGCAAGGGCGTCTGCTTCGACAGCGGCGGCCTCGACCTGAAGCCCTCGGCGGCCATGCTGCTCATGAAGAAGGACATGGGCGGCGCGGCCTGCGCGCTCGCGCTGGCGAGTCTGCTCATGACCCTCGAGGCTCCGGTGCGCCTGCGCGTGCTGGTGCCCTGCGTCGAGAACAGCATCGATGGGCGCTCGTACCGTCCCGGGGACGTGCTGCGGTCTCGCAAGGGCCTCACCGTGGAGATCGGCAATACCGATGCGGAGGGCCGGCTCGTGCTGGCCGACGCGCTGACGGAGGCCGATACCGAGCGACCCGATCTGCTCGTCGATCTCGCAACGCTCACCGGGGCTGCGCGCACGGCGCTCGGCCCAGAGCTCCCCGCGGCGTATTCGCCGGATGCCGCGCTGCTCGCTCAGCTGCAGGCGCTTGCGGAGGCGGAGACGGATCCCGTCTGGCCGATGCCGCTCTGGCCGGGCTACGAGGACGAGCTCGCGAGCAAGATCGCCGATCTCGGCAACGTCTCGGCCTCGCCGTTCGCAGGCTCGGTCGTCGCGGCGCTCTTTCTCAAGCGCTTCGTCACGGCGACTCCCGCGTGGCTGCACCTCGACCTCTATGCCTGGAATCCGAAGGAGCGGCCGGGGCGTCCCGTCGGGGCAGAGGCGCAGTGCGTGCGCGCCCTCTACCGCCTGGTTCGCGCTCGTTTCGGCTGAGACCGTGCCTTATGTCGCGCGTGATCCTCGGGCGGCAAACGGACGCGGCGGCGGGTATACATGTTGCTTGAACATATCGCGCGAGGCCGATGTGGTCGCGGCAGCCGCGAACGGCGTGTTGGACGCTCGATCGAGGTGCAAAGCCGGGCCGCTCGGCGTCGAACTGGGGCACGGGTGCGACATGCGCCGCGCGCTGCGGCGGCACGAGCACGGTGGGAGCGGCCGGCCGGCGCGTATTAAGACGCGAGCGGAGTTGTCAGTGTGCGAGTCACCGGTTAGAGTTGGTACGAGATGCGTCGATGCTGGCCTGAGCGCCCGAGAGCGCGCGGCTCTGCACTTCGCCGATATCATCCAAAACACGATCATTGATTACGATAGAGACGCTCCTGGGGAGGTCGGTTGTGGGTCGCCGCCGCCGGCAAGCGAAAGCACGGTGCGGCGCTGTACACCAAGGCGCGCAGCGCCAAGAGTCTTGGGGAACGCGCGCGCGTCGGACTTGCGCACGACTCGAAACGTAGCTACTTTGCAACGCATACCCCAAGCCGGGCCGTTGGTACTAAATTGTGACCGCTGAACATGGCTAGCTATACACACGACTCTCAGTTCGTCCCGCGGCGCGTGGTCACGTTCGTCATCGCGGCCGGCGTGCAGATCGCGCTGTTCGTCATTTTCGAGACCGGCCTCGCGAGCAGGGTGATGAATATCGTCGCGCCGCCCATCCAGACCGACATCGTGCAGGAGGTGCAGAAGCGCGATCAGCCGCCGCCGCCGCCCCCGCCGAAGATGGAGCGGCCGCCCGTCGAGGTGCCACCGCCCGACGTGACGATCAATCTTCCGGCAGAGACCAACACGTCGGCCATCACCGTTGTGAAGACCCCGAAACCGCGGGTCTACGCGCCGGCTCCCGTGCATCACGCCGTGCGCATCGGGGCCCGCCTCGACGCGCAGCACTCCCCTTCCACCGACGATTACTACCCGCCCACGTCCCGCCGCCTCGAGGAGACGGGAACGACGCTGGTCGGCGTGTGCTCTTCGCCGGAGGGGCGCGTGGCCGGCACGCCGAAGGTCGAGAGGAGCTCGGGATCGGCGCGTCTCGATGAAGCCGCCGTCAGGTGGGCTTCGCACGCGAGGTTCTTCCCGGCGACCGACGACGGCAAGCCCGTGGCGGGATGCACACAGTTCAAGGTCACGTTCAAGTTGACGGGTTGAGCCAGAAAACTTTCACGACAGGGGCGCGCTACCGCGCCCCTTGCTTTTAAGATCGAGGAACCTATGGAAAACACACCGGCAGTCACCAACCCCTATGGCCCGATGGCGCTCATCAACAATGGGAACATGCTCTCCCATGTGGTGCTCGTCATATTGCTTCTCATGTCGCTCTTCTCCTGGTACGTGATTCTCACGAAGCTGTGGGATCAAGCCCGCCTGAAGAAGGCCGGCCGGATCGCCGAGAAGCAGTTCTGGACGGCACCCTCGGTCAAGGATGGCGTCGAGCGCCTGAAGAAGGGTGACGATTACCGGGCGATCGCCGAGGAAGGTCTGCGTGCCCAGTCCCATCATGACGGGCGCTTGACCGACCGCATCGACCTCAACGAGTGGATCACGATGTCGCTGCAGCGCGCCGTGAACACCGCGAACACGAAACTGCAGGTGGGCATGGGTCTGCTCGCGTCGGTCGGCTCCACCGCCCCGTTCGTGGGCCTCTTCGGTACCGTCGTCGGCATCATCCAGGCGCTCGTCTCGATTGGCCTCTCCGGTCAACCGAGCATCGACAAGGTGGCAGGCCCGGTCGGCGAGGCGCTCATCATGACCGCCTTCGGTCTCGCGGTCGCCGTGCCCGCGGTGCTCGGCTACAACTGGCTGGTGAGCCGCAACAGAATGGTGATGGATGGGCTGCGGAACTTCGCGGCCGATCTGCATGCCTACCTGGTAGGTGGCGCGCGCGTGGGCAACAGCGAGATGAGCGCGGCGCGGCCGCTCGCGGCACCCGCGGCTCCCGCCGCGGCGGCGGCGGGCCGGAAGTAAGGCCACCCTCGCCGGGCGCGGCGGGGACTCAAGTCCAGCTGGAGTCAGGATGCACTTATGGCGATGAACGTCGGTTCACCGGGCGGCGCCGAGGACGAGCGCGAGCTCAACTCGACGATCAACACGACGCCGCTGGTCGACATCATGTTGGTGCTGCTGATCATCTTTCTCATCACCATCCCGGTCATCAACAAGCAGATCCATGTGAATCTGCCGAACGCCGTGAATATCCCGACGCAGACGAAGCCGGAGAACATCACGGTCGCGGTGACCCCGGACGGCAGCATCTACTGGAACAATGCGCCGGTCGCGAGCGCGACGGACCTCTTGAACCGCGTGAAGGAGGCCGCCGTGAAGGTGCCGCAGCCGGAGCTGCACATCCGAGCGGACAAGGACACGCGCTACGAATCGATCGGACGCGTGCTGTACGCGATTCAGCGAGGCGGAATCGTGAAGGTGGGCTTCATCACCGAGCCCGACCGCAACAGCCTCGCCCAATACCTTTCGATGCAGCACTGATACCCCCGGAGTTGCGATCATGTCGATGAACGTTGGTTCGGGATCGGGCGAGGAGATGGTCGACATCAACACCACGCCCCTGATCGATGTGATGCTGGTGCTGCTCGTCATGCTGATCATCACGCTGCCGATCATGACGCACGCGGTGAAGCTCGACATGCCGAACCTCAACCAGCCGCCACCGCCCCAGCAACAGGTGGAGCCCATCGATCTGGAGATCGACTTCGACGGCACGATCGTCTGGAATGGCAATGTCGTGCCCAATATGGCCACGCTCGAGGGCTACTTCCGCGACGAGGCCGCCAAGGACCCGCAGCCGGAGATCCATCTGCGGCCGGACCGGCACGTGAAATACGACGTCGTCGCCAAGGTGCTCGCCGCCGCTCAGCGGAACCACATGGTCAAAATTGGATTTGTGAATACGGCGGAATTCAGTCAGTAGCGCCGAGGAGCGCTATACGGAGGTACGCCATGCACAAGTCCAAGCTCACCGCCGCGTTCCTCGCAAGCGTCAGCGCTGCCCTCGCGCTTTCACTCGGCCTGCCCGCGCATGGCGCGGACACCGACAAGGACAAGAAGAAGCAGGAGACCGTCAGCGCGCCCTTCCAGAAGCCTCTCAAGGCGGCCCAGGACGATCTCAAGGCGAACAAGTTCCCGGAGGCGCTCGCCGAGCTCGACAAAGCGAGAGCGCTGCCGAAGCCGACCCCGTACGACACGCACGTGATCAACGAGCTCGGGCTCTACGCCTATGCGAAGACCAACGACCTCGCGGACGCGGCGAAGGCGTTGGAGGCGACGATCGACGACGGCTTCACGCCGGCCGAGGAGGCCACCAAGGACACCAAGGAGCTCGCGATCCTCTACTACCAGCTCAAGAACTGGGACAAGGCCGCGAGCTGGGGGACCCGCGCGCTCAAGACGGGGCTCGACGATGACAACATGCACGTTCTCGTGAGCCAGGCCTATTACTTCAAGGGCGACTACCAGGACACGTACAAGGCCACCGACGACTACGTCAACGAGCAGATCAAGAAGGGCGAGATTCCCAAGGAGCAGACGCTCGAGCTGCTCGTCAGCGCGTGCGTGAAGATGAACGATGCCGCCTGCCTCAATCAGGCGCTCGAAACGCGGGTGATGTATTACCCGAAGCCCGAGTACTGGCGGGACATCGTGGATCAGCTGCTCCAGTCGAGGAAGGCCGTGGGGAGCGATGTGGACCTCCTCAACATCTACCGGCTCGCGAACGACGTGAATGGCATGTCGTCGCCGGACCAATATCTCGAGATGGCGCAGCTCGCCCTGCAGCAGGGATCCCCGGGCGAAGCGGAGCAGGTTCTCGAGAAAGGCTTCGGCAAGGCGGTTTTGAGCAGCGAGCACGATCGCGACGAGGGTCAGCACATGCTCGCGTCGGCCAAGAAGCAAGCGGCGACGGACCAAGCCTCGCTCGCGAAGCTGCAGGAGGATGCGGCGGCCGCCGCGACGGGCGACAAGGCGGTCGCGCTCGGCATCGCCTATCTCAGCTACAACCAGTATGACAAGGCGGCGGACATGCTGGGGCAGGGATTGATGAAAGGGAGCGTCCGGAACGAAGCGCATGCGCGCTTGCTGCTCGGGGTCGCGCAGCTCAAGGCCGGCAAGAAGGACGATGCCCTGAAGACCTTCCAGATGGTCAAGGGTGATCCGACGCTGGTAAGGCTCGCGGATCTTTGGAGTGTGCATGCCCGTGCCGAGGACCATGCGCTCGCGAGCGGATAGGTGGCCCGTGTTACCGTCTTCCGATACTTCCGGCGCGCGAGAGGCGCCTCAAATAGGCTGATCATGAAAAGTTCCAACCCCGCAGCGGCGCTGTTGCTCAGCGCCACGCTCATCGCCGGCGCTCTGGCGGTCATCGAACCCGCCCAAGCGGCGGACCAGGCCAAGAACGTCGTCAGCAGGGAATTCGCGAAACCCCTGACGGCGGCCCGCACGGACCTCAAGAACGGGCGCTACCGAGACGCGGTCGATGAGCTGAACAAGGCGAGGGCGCTGCCGAAGCCGACCGCGTGGGAGATGCACCTCATCAACGAGATGGCGGCGTACGCCTACACCAAGATCAACAACCTGTCGGAGGCTGCGAGGGCCCTGGAGGCGCTCCTCGGGGACGGCTTCACGGGAGCGGCCGAAGCCAACCGGTACGTGAAGGAGCTCGCGAGCATCAGCTTCCAGCTGAAGGATTACGGCAAGACGATCGACTTCGGCAGCCGTGCGATCAAGGGTGGCTTCGCCGATGCGTCGACCTACACGGCGATGAGCGAGGCGTACTACTTGAAAGGCGATTTCCGCAATGCCATGAAGTTCACCGACGGCTGGGTCAGTGACGAGTTGAAGAGGGGAGAGACGCCGAAGGAAGCGCAGCTGCAGCTCATCCTCACCTCGTGCGAGAGATTGGAGGACCAGCCCTGCGTCACGCGGTCCTTCGAGCGCCTGGTGACGTATTACCCGAAGCCCGAGTACTGGCAGAACCTCATGGACTCGCTGTTCCGGTCGAAGGAGGCCGAAACGAGCGACCTCGCCATGCTCAACATCTACCGGCTCGCCTATGATGTGGACGCCATATCGAAGCCGCAGCAATACATCGAGATGGCGCAGCTTGCGATGGAGCAGGGCTTCTACGGCGAGGGGGAGCAGGTCCTCGAGAAGGGCATGGCGAAGAACCTCTTCACGGAGCAACGCGACCGCGAGCGTGTCCAGCGATTGCTCGCTTCCGCGAAGAAGCAGGCGGCGGCGGATCAGGCCTCCCTCCCGAAGCTCGCCGAGGAGGCCGCGGCCTCGCCGACGGGACAAAAGGCCTTCGCCGCCGGCATGGCCTATCTCAGCTACAACCAGTACGACAAGGCGGCGGATCTGCTCAACCAGGCGTTGATGAAGGGCGGCCTCCACAACGAAGCGCAGGCGCGCCTGTTGCTCGGCGTCGCACAGCTCAAATCCGGCAAGCGGGATGACGCTGTGAAGACGTTCCACAAGGTCAAGGGCGATCCCACGCTGGAGAAACTCGCAACTCTGTGGAGCCTGCACGCTCGCGGCGAGGATCGCACGGTCGCAAGTCGATAGACAGGATGACCGCGGCAAACGCGTAGGAGACCCCGATATGCCGATCAAGGTGGGCGACCGCATGCCGCAGGGCACGCTCAAGACCATGACGCCGGAGGGTCCCAAGGACATCTCCACGGAGGAGCTGTTCAAGGGTAAGAGGGTCGTGCTGTTCTCCGTGCCCGGCGCATTCACCCCCACCTGCAGTGCGAAGCATCTGCCCGGCTTCCTGCAGCACGCCGGCGATCTGAAGGCCAAGGGGATCGACACCGTCGCGTGCATGGCCGTCAACGATGTGTTCGTGATGAACGCCTGGGGCAAGTCGGCGGGCGTCGCCGACAAGGTGCTCATGCTCGCGGACGGCAATGGTGACTACGCCAAGGCGCTCGGGCTCACGATGGATGGGAGCCGCTTCGGAATGGGCATGCGCGGTCAGCGGTTCGCGATCGTCGTGGACGATGGCACCGCCAAGCAGGTGTACGTCGAGGCGCCCGGTGAGTTCAAGGTCTCGGCGGCAGAGCACGTCCTCGGCAATCTGTAACGCGCGGCCGCGGCGGGTCCATGCGGCCCGCCGTGCACCTCTCCCGGCCGCTCATCTCACGACAGCAGCTTCTCGAGCTGCGGGACGATCTCGAAGAGATCGCCCACCAGGCCGATATCGGCCACCTCGAAGATCGGCGCCTCGGCATCCTTGTTGATGGCGACGATCGTGCGTGCGTCCTTGATTCCCGTGAGATGCTGGATGGCGCCGGAAATGCCGACCGCGACATACAGCTCCGGGGCGATGATCTTGCCCGTCTGACCCACCTGCATCTCGTTCGGCACGTACCCGGCATCGACCGCCGCGCGCGAGGCGCCGACGGCGGCGCCCATCTTGTGCGCCAATCGATAGAGAATCTGAAAGCCCTCTGCGCTGCCGAGCGCCCGGCCGCCCGAGACGACGCGACGCGCCGTCTGCAGATCCGGACGGTCGGTCTTGGCGTTCGAGACCCCGACGAACCGGGTGTGCGCCGGCAGCGGTATCTCGAGCTTGACGGACTCGATGCTCGCCGCGGCGGCGCCATGCGCGGACGCAGCGCCATAGGAGGCCGTCCGGACCGTTCCCACGATGACCGGAGTGCCGGGCTCGATCTCGACCGTCACGATGACGTTGCCGGCGTAGATCGGACGGCGGAAGCGCGTGGGCGCCTCGACGGCCATGATATCGCTCACCTGGGGCGCGCCCAGCACGGCGGCAATGCGCGGCATCAGGTCCTTGCCGAAGGTCGTGGATGGGCCGAGCACGTGCGTATAGCCCGCGGCCGCCTTCGCCAGCTGCGGCGCGAGCACCGCGGCGAGCGGGCGCTCGTTCGCAGGGTTCTCGATCTTGAGGATGCACGCCACGCCCTCGAGCCGCGCCGCTTGCTCCGCGACCGCCGCGGCGTCGGCGGCGCAGACCGCGACGGCGATGCGGGCGCCCGGAATGCTGCGCGCGCAGGTGACGCACTTGGCCGTGCTCGCGTTGAGCGTGGTGCCGTCGTGCTCGGCGACCACCAGGACGGCGGCCATCAAACGAGCCCCTTCTGCTTGAGCGCCGTGACGAGCTCGGCCGCGTCCTTCACCCGGATCCCTTTCTGTCGTTGCGGTGGGGGCTCGAACCGCACCGCCTTCAGGCGTGCGTGCGGGTCCACATCGAGTGCGCCGAGGCTCACGGCGTCGAGGGGCTTCTTCTTCGCCTTCATGATATCGGGCAGCTTCACGTAGCGTGGCTCGTTGAGACGCAGATCCGTCGTGAACACGGCGGGCAGCTCAACCTCCAGGGTCTCGAGGCCGGCGTCGACCTCGCGCACGACTTGCGCCTTCTCGCCGGCGAGCTCGATCTTCGAGGCAAACGTCGCCTGCGGGCGATCCCAGAGCGCTGCGAGCATCGGCCCGGTCTGGCTGTGATCCTCATCGATCGCCTGCTTGCCGAGAATCACCATGAAGGGCTGCTCGCGCTTGACGAGCGCGAGCAGGATGCGCGCGATCGTGAGCGGCTCGAGGCCGAGCTCCCCGCCGGGCACCGCGCCGCTCGTATCGACCCAGAGCGCGCGATCGGCCCCCATGGCGAGCGCCGTGCGCAGCTGCTGCTGGCAGTCCGCGGCGCCGACGCTCGCGACCACGACCTCGTCGGCGGCGCCGCGCTCCCGGATGCGCAACGCCTCCTCGAGCGCGATCTCATCGAACGGATTGATGCTCATCTTCACGCCGTCGATCGCAACGCCGCTGCCATCCGCCTTGACGCGGACGCGGACGTTGTAATCGACGACCCGTTTGACGCCGACGAGGATGCGCCTCATGTCGTCAGCCGTTCGGAGCGGCGTGTCCGTCGGAGCGGTGCGGCGGGTTGCGCCGCTGCTCGACGAACTTGACGCGAATCTTCTGCGCCGTCTCGCGCAACCTCGGCACGAAGCGCTCGACGGCCACGCGAGCCGGCACGGCGGAGGCGGCGTAGCGCACGGCGACCGTCGCGAGCACGCGCTCCTCGACGAGGACCGGGACGGCCATCGCGACTTCCTCGGACACGCGACGCGTGCGGACGGCGGTCGCATAGCCCTGCTCGCGCGCCTCCTCGAGGATCCTCTCGACCTCGGAACGGCTCCTCGCGAGCCTGTCTTCCTCGCGCTGCGAGCGGCTGAGGATATCGAGCAGGCACTCGCGCTGCTCGGGTGGACAGAAGGCGAGGTACGCGCGGCCGGCCGACGTCGTGAGCAGTGGCATGCGAAATCCCGCCGTCACGCGCTCGACCGCGAGCGGGCTCGCGTGGTCCGTCGTGTCGCGCACGAGCATCGAGGTGCCGGATGGCGAGGAGAGCGCGATGGGCCAGACGATCTCCTTGCACAGCTCGTTGATGCACGGTCGCGCGATCTGCGTCACCCATGCCTCGTCATCGAATCCGTCGGCGAGACCGCGGACCATGACCGTGAGCCGGTAGCGATCATCGGCAGGGTCGCGATAAACGAAGCCGGCGAGACTCAGCGTCTCGAGAATGCGATAGGTCGTGGTGCGAGGCAGCTTGATCTCGCTGGTCACCTCGGACACCGTTGCGCCGTCGCGCCGGTTAAGCACGGCGAGCGCCTCGAGACCGCGGATGAGCGCGCGTATGGGTCGAGTTGATTCCATGAGCGTTGGGGATACCTGACTGTGGGGGTGTGGAAGTTTAGAAAGCGCGCGCGCGCATGTCCAACGGGTATAGTCCTGCGGGGAAGAGCCCGAACATTGACTTAATCATGCTTGCCTACGCGCTCCGCCGATCCGCCGCCGTCATTCCCACGCTTTTCCTGCTCGTCACTGCTTCTTTCTTCCTCATACGGCTCGCGCCGGGCGGGCCGTTCGACACCGAGCACGGCCTGCCGCGCGCGATCAAGGCGAACCTGGAGGCCGCGTATGGTCTCGACAAGCCGCTCATCGTGCAGTACGGGCGCTACCTCGAGGGACTGCTGCACGGGGAGCTCGGACCTTCGCTGAAGATGCGCGATAGCGACGTCTCGGAGCTCATCGCGCGAGGGTTCCCCGTGAGCGCCACACTCGGCGCGGCCGCCGTGGCGGTCGCGCTGCTCGCCGGCATTCCACTCGGAATCGGCGCAGCCCTGCGGCGCGATTCGACCCTCGATCATCTCGCTCTGGGCTATGCCGTCCTCGGGCTCGCGCTCCCGAGCTTCGTCGTGGGCCCGTTCCTCGCGCTCGCCTTCGGCGTGCATCTCCACTGGTTTGCGGTCGCGGGCTGGCATCTCGACGTCGCACATCTGGTATTGCCCATCGTCACGCTAGCGCTTCCGATCGCCGCTCAGCTCGCGCGGCTGATGCGAGCCAGTCTGCTCGAGACGCTGCAAGCCGATTTCATACGCACGGCACGGGCGAAGGGTTTGCCGGAGGCGCAGGTCATCCTTCGGCATGCGCTGCGTCCGGCGCTCTTGCCCGTGGTGAGCTATCTCGGGCCGGCCGTCGCCGCCATCGTGACCGGCTCGCTGGTCGTCGAATCGGTGTTCGGCCTGCCGGGCACCGGCCGGTATCTGGTGCAGGGCGCGATCGACCGCGACTACCCGCTCGTCATGGGAATGGTGATCCTTTACGGCGCGCTGACACTCATCGCCAACCTCCTCGCAGATCTCATCCACGGATGGCTCGACCCGCGCGTGCGTCATGGCTGATGCGCTCGCCGTCGAGCTCGGCTCCTGGGCGCGCACGTGGAGTCGACTGCGGCGCAGTCGCTCGGCGCGCGTCGCGACGGTGGCCCTGTGCGCCATCGCACTGCTCGCCATCCTCGGCCCCCTGTGGAGCCGATTCCCCTACGATCGGCTCGACTGGCAGCACATCGCAGCCCCGCCTCTCACCTCGGCACACTGGCTCGGAACGGACCGCCTCGGCCGCGACCTCTATGTGCGCACGCTCTACGGCGTTCGGCTGTCGCTCGCCATCGGCCTCACCGCGAGCGTCGTCAGCGTCCTGATCGGCGTCGCCTGGGGAGCGACCGCGGGCTTCATTGGCGGGCGCGTCGACAGCGTCATGATGCGCATCGTCGACGTGCTCAACTCGCTCCCCTATCTGTTCCTCGTCATCGCGTTCACGACCGTCTTCGGCCGCGGCAATCCGTACGCGCTGTTCGCCGCGATCGGCGCGGTGGGCTGGATCACGATGGCGCGGATCGTGCGCGCGCAAGCGCTGTCGCTCCGGCGCAGACTGTTCATCGAGGCCGCCGTCGCGAGCGGCGCGCATACCCCTCGCATCCTCGCGCGGCACATCGTCCCGAACGTGCTCGGACCCGTCGCGGTGTATGCCGCGCTCACCGTTCCGCAGATGATCCTGTTCGAGAGCTTCTTGAGCTTTCTCGGCCTCGGCGTGCAGGAGCCGTCCGCAAGTCTCGGCACCCTCATCCACGATGGCGCGGAGCAGATGGGCTCGGCCCCGTGGCTGCTCATCGTGCCCGCGAGCCTGCTCGTGGCGCTCCTCCTCGGCTTCAATCTCCTCGGCGACGGATTGCGCGACGCCCTCGATCCACGCGACCAGACGGGGCTGTCCCTTGGCCCCTGAGTCGCAGCGCTCATCCGGCGCCACCGGGCCGGTGCTCTCGATCGAAGGCCTGCGGGTGAGCTACCCGACGCCGGCGGGCGAGCTCGTCATCGTGCGTGACCTGTCGCTGCGCATCGACCCCGGCGAGTGCCTCGGCGTGGTCGGCGAATCGGGAGCCGGGAAGAGTCAAGCATTCCTGGCGGTGATGGGGCTCGCTCCGCCGGGCGCCCGGGTCTCGGGCAGCATCCGGTTCGGTGCACTCGAGCTTTCAGCCATGGGCCGACGCGCGCTCGACCGCGTGCGGGGAGCCGGCATGGCCATGATCTTTCAGGATCC
>Ga0335074_10000594_pt1 | contig 50491 bp, 44 predicted proteins | sample Lox_Sample_23_FD_206715 | JGI IMG/M metagenome (GOLD analysis project Ga0335074, IMG submission 206715) | Soil microbial communities from Loxahatchee National Wildlife Refuge, Florida, United States - Lox_Sample_2.3 | ecosystem: Environmental > Terrestrial > Soil > Wetlands | place: USA...
GCCGCCTCGGGCCCGAGAGCGTAGGCGCCGGTCAGCCGCCCGCCATCGCTGAGCAGTGTCAGGAATCCGTTGGAGTCCGCGTAAGCGTGTGTGTAGGTGGCAGTCTTCGGCACATCCGACAGGCGCGTGGTCGCGCTGTAGTCTGCCTCGAGCGCACCCACTGCGGCTGCCTGCGGGTCGGTGTAGGTCACGCGCGGTACGGCCTCGTAATTCGCGGGGATCGGATCGCCGGCAATGTTGGCAGCTACGATCTCTGCCTCGTATTCACCCACGTGGGTGAGCGGCCAGATGCCGGTGACGTCGCCGATGGCCCAGAGGTTCTCGCCCGCCCGCAAGTGATCATCGACCGGGATGCCGCGCGGGTTCTCCTCGATCAGCACGGTTTCCAGGCCGATCCCCTTCACGCGCGGGCGGCGACCAGTCGCCACCAGCAGTCGATCTCCGCGGACCTCGATGCCGCCGTCGAACTCCAGCACGTAGTCGCCGTCTGACTGGCGCGCGGCCGTGGCGTTCTTCCCGAGCATGAGCTCGATCCCGTCCCGGCGCAGAGCTTCTCCCAGTGCCTCGCCCAGCGGCGCGGCCTCTCGGGGAATCACGCGGTCGGAACCCTCGACGATTACTGCCTGACCGCCCAGCCGCTGGACAACCTGGGCCAGCTCGACACCGGCCGGCCCGCCACCGAGAACGAGCAAGCGCCGAGGAACGGCCCGCATGCTCGTGGCCTCGCGTGTCCCCCAGACGCCTGTGAGGTCGGCAAGTCCGGCTATCGGCGGCACGACTGGATCGGCGCCGGTCGCGATGACGACGTGCCGGGCGGTGTGGGGAAGGCCGTCGACATCGACTACTCCAGTACCGGCGAGTCGGCCCGTACCGCGGATCAGATCGATACCCCGGTCGGCGAGCCAATGCTCCTGCCCGGCGTCGGAGTAATCCGAAACCATGAAGTTCCGCCAGTCCAGAGCGGCCTGCACGTCGACCTGTGCTGTCGCGGCGGCTTCGCGCGCCCCGTGCACAGCCTCGCCTGGCCGCAGCAGCGACTTCGAGGGGATGCAGGCCCAGTACGAGCACTCTCCGCCGACCAGCTCTCGCTCGACGACGGCGACGTGCAGTCCGCGCGCCGCCAGCGCTCCAGCGCAGTGTTCCCCCGGCGCTCCGCCGCCCAAAACGATCACGTCGTAGTCGGTGCTCATGGTCGTCCTCACTCCTCTTGGGCTGCTGACCGCATCAACGACGAGCCGTCCTGGGCCGCCACCGTTAGCCTCATGCTCCGCAGCTACGGCGCAACACAGTCGGACCCTCTGACAAAGCACCCGATGGAGTACCGAAGCCAGTCCGACCCGGGTGTTTAACATCGTTCCCGGTAGTCGCGGCCAGGTAACCAGCGAGCAGTCCTGCATGTTCGGGTGTTCGTGCTGCGGAGGCGATGCGCCTGCGCTAGGTCAGGCGGGCGGCTTATCCACATCGAGCGGCACCGACGGGGAGCTGACGAGATCGAACGATGTCGCCTCGGGAGGCGTGGCCGCATTCAGGACCCAGTCGGCGACGACCCGTGCCCGGTTCCCTGACATGCTCCAGAGGTGGTAGCCCCTGGTGATGGCGTTTGCCGGCGGCCCCGACAGCGGGATGTTCAGCGGGTTTGCGGCCGCGGCCAGCCGGCCCAGATCGACCAGGAATCCCAGGTTGCGGTGCTTGTACGGGGCAGCCTTGCCGGTGCCGAGAGATGCGGCGACATTCCTGGCTACCTGCTTGCCCTGCCGCTCGGCGTGCTGGGCAGTCATGCCGCAGACTTCCCCGGGCCGGGTCAGGTCGGGTACAGCCGCGCAGTCGCCGCAGGCATAGATGTCCGGGGTGCCGGGTACAGACATGTACTCGTCGACCACTAGCCGCCCCCGGTTGGTCTTCAGATCTATGCCGTCCACCAGCGGATGGGCGCGCACGCCCACACACCAGATGAGCGAGCGGGTCGGCACCTTCTCGCCCGTCGACAGGGCGACGCGGTCGCTCATGGCCTCAGTGACCGACTGGCCCGTGCGCACCTCGACGCCACGCCGGCGCAGGACGCGATCGGCGGTCTTCGACAGGCGCGGGTCGAGATCGGGCAGCACGCGCTCAGCAGTGTCGAGCAGCATCCACCGGATCTCCTGTCCGGCCAGCGAAGGCATCTTTCTGGCGAGACGGGTGGTGAGAAGCTGACCCTGCGCGGCGACTTCGGTGCCGGTGTAGCCTGCGCCGACGACCACGAAAGTGCAGAGTGCCATGCGCTCGGCCGCGTCGGTGGAGTCAGCGGCGAGCTCTAGCTGGCGGGTGATGTGATCGCGCAGGTACATCGCCTCGGCAATGCTGCGGAACCCGTGGGCGTACTCAGCAATTCCCGGAATGGGCAGCAGCTTGTTGACGCTGCCGGCGGTCAGGATGAGGCGGTCATAGGTGACCTCACCCGATACGCCTTCCGGGCTGTGCCAGCTGACGACCTTGCGCATGGCATCAACCTGGCGGACTGTGCCGAGCACGAGCCGGACATTGCCTAGCCTGCGGGCCAGCGAGACACAGATGTGCCGCGGCTCCACCAGCCCGCCCCCCACCTGAGGCATCAGCGGCACGTACAGAAAATAGTCAGCCGAGTTAATCAGCACGATCTCGGTCGAGTCACCGACCAGCCTTGACAGTTCCCGCGCGGCGTTGAAGCCGGCGAACCCCGCCCCGACGATGACAACGCTGCGCTCTTTGGGCGTCTTCGCCATGCCGTTCCCTTTCGCCAGTCAGAGGAGACGAGCGGTACTGGCCGGAGCCTCAGCCGCTCCGCGGGGAGCCTGCCGCCGGGCAGGAACACAACGCGCGGGCATAATCTGGCAGCCCCCATGCCCGTTCCGCCCAGGATCGGCGTGCTTCCAGCGGCGTCTGGGACCGACCGGCACGGCATGGTGCTTACCCGACATCTCGTCGCCGTAAGCACACGCTCGGTAATGAGGTAAAGGGCAAGAGCGGTTCGCGGCAGCGAGGTGGCTCGAAGATCCACGCATCTGCGTGCTTTGGCAGGTACCGGCCGGAGCCCGCTAGTATTGGGGGCCGTCGAAGTGCGGTTCCTTGGGGCTATAGCTCAGCTGGAAGAGCACCTGCTTTGCAAGCAGGGGGTCAGGGGTTCGAGTCCCCTTAGCTCCACCAGGGGTTTGTCAACCCGCCTTGCAAGGGCGGAAAATTGATCGTTAATCGCTACCTTGGTTCTCCGCGTGCCGACGAAAGGCGAAGCTGAAGTCGCCGAACGCCTTCCCGGTGAGGCGCTGCGTTGATGAGAGGTCGCCGTCGGCGATGAGCCTTCGCACTTCAGAGCGCGACACGTCCAGCCCGACCGACAACAAAGTGGTCAGTCTGATCGGGATTCGCTGGACGAAGTGGACCGACGTATCGACTACTTCTGCATCCGAGACCTCGACCATCGTCTTCTGCAGAGCCCAGGCATCGTCCCAGTCGAGCGTCACGCCGTTTCGGCGCGGCAGTGCCGGGTCCTCCAGCAGCTTCGCCGCGAGTTCGAGGTCGTTGTCGTGGAACCGGGTCAGGATCGACGGGTCGATGACGCGGACGGGGACTCGTTCGAGGACCGTCAGATTCAGCGTCTTCCCGCATTCCACGCACCGCGCCAGGAGCCAGACATCGAGGAGTTTGCCGTTCGCATTGACGCGGAACGTGCCATCTGCGTAATACGTCGCCGACGTACAGCGCAGGCAGCGGCGCCGAATGACTGGCAGGCTTGTCGCGCGTACTCGCCACTGCAGGGCGACTCGACGCTCTATTTCGTTATTGGCCATCGGCCCGTACCGATCTGCTGCGACACTGCCGTGCGGAGCCGATAGACGCTCCGCGGACGGGCATCCGCGCATGACCTAATGAGCGACTGGCAGGCCGTGTGTCACGACGGCGCTGCGGTCGCTTGGTCTGTGCGGGATTTCTCAGTGCTCGAAAGAGCAGGCCCTGCCCCGAGCGCACGGCTGCGGCAAGGCCCGGTCAGACCACCGGCGGGAGCGGAATCAGATCCCTGTGCTGGCCCCGGAACTCATGGCGTGCCTACTCGGCGCGGTGAGTGTCTCAGCTGGCGTACAACGGCCTGTCCTTGTTCGGCGTCCAGGGCGCATGCAGCTCGGCGCACTCGCCACGAAAGGCACGTGGCTGGGCGGGGAGCCTTCACCCAACTCCGGCAGCTGCTGCCATCGGGTACTGGGGAACGTCCTCCGGCGAAGCTAGCAGCGCGCCGCCGGACAACTCCATCGATTATTGACGGCCGACGTTTGCAGAGCGGACCGCTGCGCCAGTGGGCACGAGATGCCCGCCAGCAACGACGTTTCTGGCGCGCTTCTCCAGCACACAAGCAGCCGCGCAGGCGTTCTGGCCTGCCGTTGATCGAAGACGATGACCTACCAGACGAGTCCATCTAGATGGTTGTGACCGCAAAGCAGATGAGAGATGCGGTTGTGCGCAGTTTTACGACCGCCAGGCTGAGGGTGGTGCGCGTAGAGCGCGAGTTCCACGTACATGTCATAGAAGTTCAATCGCTCCCGCAGATGCTCGCGCCCGAACAGCTCCGGATAGGCGCCGCGGAGCCATCCGGGAACCTCTGTGAGCGTGGTCTCGTCGAGCCCTCGTTCGTCGGGTGTGGGCGGGTACTCTTGCGCCTTCGCGCACCAGCGCAGGATGGTGTCGAGCTCGACATCCGCTGGCTGAGCCAGCGCCTCCGCGAAGTCGATGAGACCAGTGACGCGTCCCTGGTCGACGATGACGTTGGATCCATGTAGATCACCATGGACGAGGACGGGCTCGTCGGCACCGAACAACGCCAGCCGCTCCCGGATCCAGTCGGCGGCGTCCGCGAGCAGGCGCGAGTCATGACCGGGCAGTCGTCGGGCAGCCTCGACCTGCTGGAGTGCCGCGCTCACCACGGGTGGGTGGAACGCAGGCCACGGCTGGCCGGAGAGCGCGTCGGCCAGCCAGGGCGGCAGGAGGCCAGCGGGGACGGGAACGCGGTGAAGCGCGCGCAGCGCAAAGCCGAGGCTCTCGATGATGGATTGGCGCGTGTACGAGTCCGCCGCCGGCCATGCGTCATAGAGGGTTCGGCCGGGCAGGCGCTCGGAGATGTACCACGGCCCGTCCGGGCCGTCGCCGTGGGCAAGGATCCGGGCGTGCGGGACCTCGCTGCCGGCGAGCAGGCTAACGACCCTGGCCTCGTGGCGATACGCGTCACGGAACCGTCCGTCGTTGTTCAGTCGTACGACGTATTCGTCGCCGACCCACACGCGGCTAACCCAGCCCGCCTTTGGAAGAAAGCGCCCGGTTGCTGGCAGACCACCGGCCTCCAGCGTCCTCAGCAGCGCCGGATCGGTTGCCGGCTCGTCGACGAACGGTGTTGATCGGTCGCACACGTACCGAGTCTCGCATCACCGCTACACCCCCAGATCGGATGAGCCCTGAATGCGACGGTCTGACTTCCTAACCTGACCTGCGGCCGGGCACAGCGCCAGCACAGTCCAAGGCGCACTCTGCTAGCTCCAGGAGCGTGCGTAGTGCCGAGCTCCACTTGAGCCGTTACGGATTGCGTCGCCGGGTCAGCATCGGCTTACCAGGATCGGCACAGTTACCGTAACGGCCTTGCTGGCTGGTCCGCTCACCGCGAGGGTGACGCAGCCCGGGTGGATGATGAGGATGCCGCCCGTGTAGCCGGTGAATTGCCTGCCGCACGCTGGCAGCCGGATCCGCCGCGGCGGCGGCCCGATAGTCTTGCTGTCCGACACCGCACCCCACCGAGCCGGCGAGGCATAGAACAGCGCTGCCGTCGCTGGGCTGATCACGGTCACGTTGCGGTAGGGACGGGCGGTGGCTGCGACGGCCAGGAACACCTTCCAGACCAGGTAGCGGTGCCCGTCGCGGCTTTTCCATGCCGGGAGCGTGTCGCCGGTGTTGGTGTCGCCGTGCAGCGCGAAGCTCTCCACCCCGTTTACCGGCCGGGCTTCCGGGTCGGCGGGCTGCTGTCCTGCGGCGTCCTGGCAGGACAACACGCCGATACCGCCGCTGGCCGCAAGCGGGGCTGCGCGGTGGCTGCATCCGGTGATGAGTGCGGCCAGCACCGCCAGTGCGGCCAGCCTATGACGGGCTTTCTGGCTGAAGTGCGCGGCGTGCGGTGGAGCGTGGCGGGGTAATGCGTAAGGCGGGACGTTACTGGTAGCGGAACCAGATCCGCCAGCCGCTTGAGAATCGGCCCGTGAAGAGCACGCCATGGCTGAGGTCGGTGCTGGGCTTCTCGAGTGGAAAGACAATTCGCATGATCCAGGTCCGGGCACCGACGGTGGCGCCGCACATGCCGTAGGGAACGGAGCCAAGAGCGGTGGATTGCGACGCGGCTGCAGGTTGCACGATGTGGAATCCCCGGGTGCGGATGTCGGAGTACACCCTGGGAATCGCTGCTTGCGCGGCTGCGACGGCATCGCGGCTCGCGTTTGGCCCCGGCGGCAAGATGGGCTGGCCGGGGCAGTCAGCACTGGAGGCTGACGGACGCGTGGCAGGAGCGGAGTGGGATGCCCTGACGGCCGGTGCCTGGGAAGTAACTGTGGGCTGGCTGCCGCACGATGTGAGGGCCGCGGAGCTAGCGAGCAAGAGAACCGCTAGCGGTCTTTTCAGCATTGCGTATCGCCCGCCTAGAGACCTGGGCCTTTAGAACGCTCACACGGTACTACTGGCGTAACGCGCGGCCAAGTGTCCAAAGCGGCGGAAGTCCTCATGGGTGTCCTGCCGCGGTTCGCTCAGGGTGGCCCGCCAGCCCGGCCTGGGAGCCGCCTTGACCGGGCATCTCGGTGACCTTAACTTCGCTGAGGCGGCGAGGGTCCAGGTCATTTCCACGCCGGGTCGCTGCTGTACGGTGCTGCCCATGGCTGACAAGCCGTTCCAGGTGATTTGCGAGGTGGAACCGCCGACCCGCCCGGATCTGATGCATGTCCGCCACCAGATCGCGACTCTGAGCAAGGCCGCGGACTGTTTCCTGATCCCGGACAACCACCTTGGCCGGGCCACGGTCTCCAGTGTCGCGGTCGCCCACGAGGTACAGGTAATGGGCGGACGCAGTATCGCCTGCCTGAACTCACGGGACCGAAACCTCCTGGGCTTCCGCCGGGATTTGCTAACTGCAGCGGCGTACGGCGTCGACCAGTTCCTGTTCGTCTACGGTGACAAACCCACCTCGGGCGGGCGAACTAGCGAGCTCACTGTCCGCGCCATGATCGACGAAGTCAGGCAGCTGGATACTGATCCCGCCTTTGCCGACGTGGCGCCGTTCCGTATTGGTGCCGCTGCGTCGCTGGGCCCGTTGCCGCCCTGGAAGACCGAAGCGGACTTCCTGTTGTCCCAGGTCAGCTTCTCTCTGCCAGACCTGCTGCGCTGGCGGGATGCCAATCCGGTAGATCTTCCGGTCTTTGCCGGAGTCATGGTGCTGGCGAGCGAAGCGCAGGCGCAGCGCCTGGCAGCCGCCGTTCCCGACATCAGGCCGTCAGCCGCTCTTATTGACCAGGTGCGGGCGGACCGGCTTGCGGGCGTCGAAGCAGCTTGCGAGCTTGTGATCCAGATTCGCGAGTCCGGCGCTTTTGCTGGTGTTCACCTCGTGCCGGTCGGCCGCTACCGGGAAATCGCAGCGAAGCTCGAACCGCTCAAGCGCTGAATCCGTCGCCATCTCATCGAATGAGACGTGGCCTCGCAGGTGTCACCTCGGCGGATCGGCACCGGGCCCGAGGTCCTGCGACAGCCAGCGCTGCGGGCGCAGGTAAATCGCTACCTGCTCGCCAAACGTCTTTGCGAGTTCGAGGTAGGCCGGGACATCCGCCGGTGGCAGGTAGCGCTCGGTCATCTCCCGCACCAGCTCATCGGTCTCCGGAACCGTGCGTGCCACAGGCCCCTCGACCGACACGTAACGGGTAGTCGGAACTACCCGCTGCACCATCAAGGTGAAGCGGCCCGCTGCCTCGATGAGGCGAGCCTTCCGGGACGCGGTCTCCATCAGCACCCACGGCTCCCCGCCGGGGACGTACTGGTACCAGACCGGTACGGTCACCGGGCCGCGATCCGGGCCCGCCGAGACTGACAAAGCCGCGATGTGCGGCTCTGCCAGGAACAGCTCGCGATCACGCACAGACAATCTGCTCTCCGCCATGCCGTGACCTTAGGCGCAGGTACCGACAATCCGAGGCCGCCAAGCCGGCTCCCGCCTGGCTCGTGGCCGATCGATCACGAGTTCTCGAAGTAGTCGCCTTGATCGAAATCCGCGAGGAGACCGGGGTGGGTCGGCTCCCAGCCCAGGACGTCACGTGTTATCCGAGTGCTCGTCGGATTGTCCAGGCCGATCAGCATGGCGAGGAATCCGAAGTGCTCCTGCAGCCTGTCCTCCGGAATGCCCGCGGCCGGAATGCCCAGGTGGTCGCCGATGCTCTGCGCGATCTCGCGCATCGGGATGCCTTCATCCCCGGCAGCATGCCACCGCGTGCCGGCCGGCGCGTCCTCGAGCGCCAGGCGGTAGAGGTGACCGACATCGAGCGTGTGCCCGGCAGGCCACCGGTTTGCTCCGTCTCCCGCGTAGCCGGCAACGCCTTTCTGCCGGGCAACGGCGATGAGGACTCGGGCAAAGCCATGACGGTCCAGGACGCTGTGGGTAATGGGCGGGACACGCACGACCGACGACCGCACTCCTCGGTCCGCGAAGCCGAGCACGAGGTTCTCGCTGTCGGTTCTGCCACCGGGGTTGCCGGGGTCCTCTTCGGTACCGGGCCGGCCGAGGTTCGCGACGGCCAGCGTTCCTGACGTCTCGACCAGCGGCTTGCCAGTTCCGGCCAGCGCCTCGCCGAGAGCGCTGAGCGCAGCAAGGTCCGCTGCCACTGCGCCGCCGTAGTCACCCGACCTCATCTGGTCATGCTTGAACGCCAGATGGATGACGCCGTCAGAGTTCGCGGCCGCCTTCCCGAGACCGTCGAGATCGTCGAGGTCACCGTGGTGTACCGCGGCGCCGAGCCCGGCCAGAGCGGCTGCTGCGGCGTCGGAGCGGGCCAGCGCTACGACCTCGTGACCTGCTGCGACGAGCTCCGGGACTATTGCGGAGCCGAGGTGGCCGCTGCCGCCGGTGACGAAGACCTTCATACAGACCTCCCGATGTGCCTGCCACCACTAGTGATAAGACCTTGTCCCATCAATCTACCATCCGATAGGACTAAGTCTCTTCACGTAAAGTGAGGCCATGCCGCGATGGGAGCCAGATGCCCGGGCGCGCCTTGAACGGGCCGCGCTCGCGTTGTTCCTTGAGCGCGGATACGACGCCACGACCGTTGTGGAGATCGCTGACCGTGCCGGACTGACGAAGAGCACGTTTTTCCGCCATTTCGCTGACAAGCGCGAGGTCCTGTTCGGCGGGCAGGAGATCCTGACTGACCTGTTCATCGCGGGGATTCGCGCTGCCCCGCCAGCAGCCTCAGCCGTCGACTGCATCGCCGCGGCGCTGGAAGCCGCGGCCAGCGTCTTCAGCCCGGAACGACGCGATCTGGCCCCGGCACGGCGGACGGTCATCACCGCCAACAGCGAGCTCCAGGAACGCGAGCTCCTCAAGCGAGCCCGCATGGCTGCCGCGGTCACCGAAGCGCTGCAGGCACGCGGAGTCGACGAACCGTCCGCGCGCCTTGCTGCTGAGGTAGGCGTTCTCGCCTTCGGCATCGCCTACACGCGCTGGGCGGCTGCCGCGAGCCACGAGTCGTTCGCGCGCATCGCGCATGCCGCATTGCAGGACTTGACCGCCCGGGCAGCTGCCCTCGGCGAGCACGCCCCGACTGATGTCAGCTCAGCGGGTGGTCCGGACTCCGGTCCGGACTCCGGTCCGGAGTCCGGCACAGGAGTTCACAGCGACTTCGTCGCATAGACAACGCTGCCGCGCATCGTGAGCGCCATGGGCAGCGGGAGCGACTCTGCGGCGGCCCGGGCATCTTGTTCGGGCAATCCGTGAACGCGAAGAAATGCGGTTGCATCGGCCGCATTCGTAAGCTGAAGCTGGAAACCGTCCCAGCGGTCTTCGCTTACGCGGTCGCCGGGCGCGGCGAACACTGACTGGACTTTCGCGGCCGCATCCTCGCCATCGAAAGTCGAAGATGAGCCCCAGTCAGGCAGCACTGCAGCAAGCTCTGGGGTGCTGTCGCTGTTCGGCGCGCAGGCCGCGAAGAGGCCACCCGGCCGGAGGATCCGCCTGGCCTCGCGGATCGGGACGCGCGGATCCTCGTAGTGATAGAGCGTATAGAGCGCCGCGACCGCATCCACGCAGGTACTTGCGAGCGGCAGCCGCGCGCCGTCGGCGAGGACCGCCGGGCGCGGCGCGAGCTCAAGCATGGTCGGCGACAGGTCGACCACGACGCAGCGCATGCCTCGGCTCGGCAGCAGCCGTGCCAGCTTGCCGCTTCCCCCGCCGACGTCGGCAATAGTTCGCGCGCCGGCTGCCGCGAAGCGCTCGGCGACCGCCGGGTGCACGTCCTCAGGCGGGTACTGCTCGCTCGACAGGAACCGCTGCGGGTCGGAGTCGTAGTCGCTGCGCACGACGCTCACCGGACTCAGGCTTCCGCCGCCTCGCACTCAGGTCAACGGGATTAGGCCGCGGGAGCGCAGGTTGCGAGCGGTTCTGTCGAGGCGCGTCACGTCAGCGGCGTCTGTGGTGTCAGTCTGAAGAGAACGGACGACGAGGGAACAACACAGATGACCGACACCGGCCTCATGGCCGAAGCCTTCGAAGAGCACCGCGACCATCTGCATGCTGTGGCCTACCGCCTGCTCGGCTCGGCCAGCGACGCCGACGACGCGGTCCAGAACGCATGGCTGCGGCTGACCAGCACCGACGCCAGCACGGTGGAGAACATCGGCGCGTGGCTCACCACCGTCGTCGCCCGGGTGTCCCTCAACATGCTCCGGTCGCGCAGCCGTCGGCGGGAGGAACCTGTCGGCGACCGCTGGCCGGCCGCCGCCGAGGCAGCGGCACGCACTAGCACCGGAAGCTCGGTGGCCGGTGCCGGCGCGGCCACCACCGGCGACCCGGAGAACGAGGCTGTCCTCGCCGACTCGGTTGGCCTGGCGCTCCTGGTCGTCCTGGACAGGCTCACCCCGGCCGAGCGGCTCGCTTTCGTGCTGCACGACGTGTTCGCGATGTCGTTCGCGGAGATCGGCTCTGTCCTCGGGCGTTCGCCGGAAGCGGCCCGGCAGCTCGCTAGTCGCGCGCGCCGCCGGGTGCGCGGCGTCCCGGCTTCGGAGCACGGGGACGTGACCCGGCAGCGCGAGGTGGCGACCGCGTTCCTGGCCGCGACCCGCGGCGGCGACATGGCGGCCCTGCTCAGCCTGCTCGACGCTGAGATCGCGCTTACCGCCGACGGGGCGGCGGCGCCGGCCGGGCGGCCGATGACCCTGCACGGTATCGACGCCGTGTCCAGGGGGGCGGTCGCATCGTCGGCACGCGCGGAGCACTCGCAGCTCGCGCTCATCGACGGAAGCGTCGGCATTGTCTACGCGCCCGGCGGCCACCTGCAGCTGGTGCTGGCCTTCACGCTGAACCGCGCGGGCAAGATCAGCGACATCGAGGTGATCGCGGATCCTGCCCGGCTCGACCAGCTTGAGCTGGCCGTTCTTCCCGACTAGAAACGTGGTTACCCGGGCGTGATCTTGTTGAGCAGGTACCAGGAGAAGTAGCTGCCATAACGCCGCTGCAATTCCGGCAGCTGCCAGTCGCGGCCGCTGATGACGCGCCGGCACGACGGCGTAGCGCAGCGGCATTCCATCGTGCCGTCGTAGTCGTCGAACAGCGCATAGTCCGTCGTGAGTTCCTCACCGGCCAGTATGTCCCGCATGGCAACCAGCACAATGTTCCCGGCGAATCCGACATTCGGCTCACACGAGTGATTCAGGAAGAGCATGACGTGCTCGTACTCCTCCTCGTCCAGGGCCGCCAGGAAGAATCCGTCGGCAATCTGGACATCCGAGCCGTTCATGGGCGCGGGCAGTGCGGCCAGCGTCGCCGCGTCGACGATGTGGCCGCCCTTGATGGCGACGATCTCATGCCGGGATATCGGCTCGGCTGCCACAATTCCGCGCCGGTCAATCGAGCTCGGCTCGCCCTTGCGGGCCTTTGGAGTGATGTAACTCGACACGAGCACGGGAATCAGCCTCCCTGGTCAGCATCCCGGCGGCAGCCCTCTGACATTTGTCACCACGATCCGGTGAGAGACGGCGCTACCAGCCGCGAACGCCGGCTGACAGCCTCGTGTCATGGTTACCGGAAGCGCGGTCAGCGCTGGAATTGTCCTCTCTCATCTGTCGAAGTCCTACGGTACGGTCCGCGCCGTCCGCGACGTCGATCTCATGATCGCGCCGGGCGAGACAGTCGCGCTCCTCGGCCCTAACGGCGCCGGGAAGTCGACCACGATCGACATGATTCTCGGCCTGTCCCGTCCGGACTCAGGCAGCGTGTCACTGTTCGGCATGTCACCGGCCGAGGCTGTCGCTGCCGGGGTAGTCGGCGGCATGCTCCAGACCGGCTCGCTGATCGAGCACCTCACGGTACGGGAACTCGTCGACATGGTGGCCTCGCTGTATCCGCGGCCGCTCAAGGTCGATGACGCACTGCAGCTGGCCGGGGCCGGCGAGTTCGCCGGCCGGCCGACAACGAAGCTTTCCGGTGGTCAGGCGCAGCGTGTCCGGTTTGCCGTCGCGATGGTGGCCAATCCGGACCTGCTCCTGCTGGACGAGCCGACGGCCGCGCTCGACGTCGAGGGCCGGCGTGAGTTCTGGGCGTCGATGCGCGCCGTGGCCGCGCGCGGTACGACTGTGATCTTCGCCACGCACTACCTCGAGGAAGCGGATGCGTTCGCGGACCGGATCGTCCTGCTGACGCGCGGCCGGGTTGTCGCGGACGGCCCGGCGACCGAGGTCAAGGCACGGGTGGGCGGCAAGACGATCCGTGCGACGCTGCCGCTGGCAGGCCTCGCGCAGCTGGCTGCCCTGCCGGGCGTGCTCAGCGCCGACCGGCACGGAGACACGGTGATTCTCGCTGCCTCGAACGCTGAGACGGCGCTGCGGGCACTGCTGACCGAGTTCGCCGACATCCAGGACATCGAAGTGCGGGGCGCAGGTCTCGAGGAAGCGTTCCTCGAACTCACCGCGGACGGCGACGACGTGAGCGCGCCTGAGGAGGCCCTCCGATGAGCAGCACCTATGTCAGGTACGAGATCCTCCGCAACATCCGGAACTGGCGGTTCGTGATCTTCGCCGTCCTGTGGCCACTGACCTTGTATTTCATCGTAGGCGGCACGAATAGGCATGCCGCGTTCGAGGGGACCGCGTTTCCGCTGTACTTCATGGCGGCGATGACGGCCGTGGGCACGATGACGGGCGTTGTCGCCGGCGGGGCCCGCATTGCGGTTGAGCGGCAGGCGGGCTGGACGCGCCAGTTGCGGATCACGCCGATGCGGGCGCGCAGCTACTTCAGCGCGAAACTGCTGTGCGGGTACCTGATGGCACTGCTGACCATCGTGGTGCTGTGCCTGTCCGGGACGATTCTCGGCGTCCGGCTGTCCGCAGGCGCGTGGGCAACCCTGATCGGTCTGGTGCTCGTCGGGCTTATCCCCTTCGCTGTCATGGGAATCCTGTTCGGTCACCTGCTCAACTCGGACAGCCTGACTCCGGCTGTCGGCGGGCTCACGACCGTGTTTGCGCTGCTGGGCGGCGCCTACGGCTTCGAGATCGCGACCTCAGGCGTGATGCACGACGTCATCAAGGGCCTGCCCTCGTACTGGCTGGTCCAGGCAGGCAAGACGGCTCTCGGCGGCGGCACCTGGCCGGCTGAGGGGTGGCTGGTCATCGCGGCCTGGACCGCAGTCCTCGTCCCGCTGGCCGTGCTGGCCTACCGGCGCGACACCGGCCGAGCCTGACCAGTCCGAAAGTACCCTGGATAAGCGATGAGTGCGATCGAGAGGACCATGGCGCTGCCAGCCAGCGGATTGTCGATCCAGCCCTGGTGGGCGCGGGGCTGGCGGCGTTATCTACCGTCGGCGGTCACCCTGGTGTACCTGTGCTACGTCGTCGGTGCTATCCACCATTTCTCCGCCGGCAGCGCTGCCGTGCTGGGCTACGTGCTCCTGGCTGTCTTCGCGGGCTGCTGGCTGGTGGCGACCGCGCCGGCCGTGATGGCGGGCCGGCAGCTCTGGATCCTCATCGCGGTCATGACGGCGCTGTTCGGCGCCGAGCTGGTATTTGCTCGTGCGGTCGGCTTCGTTCTCTGCGTGTTCCTTGTCATTGTCCTCGTGGGTCGTCTCGGCGCTCGTGCCGCGCCGATCGTCCTGGTCGCGGCGGTTGGATCCCTCCTGATACCCGTGGCGATCCCGTTCTGGCATGTCAGCATCGGTGCTTCGTTCGGCATGGTCACGCCAGTCGCCATTCCGGTTGTCGCGATTGCCGTGTACGCGGCGGGTCAGGTGCTGCGCGGTAGCCAGGCTCTCGCCGTCGCTCGTGCGGACCTGGCGCGGCTGGCCGCCGAGAACGAGCGCATCCGCATCGCCCGGGACCTGCACGACCTGCTCGGCCACTCGCTGACCACCATCACGGTCAAGGCTGGCCTCGCCTGCCGCGTCAGCAAGACCGATCTCGACCGCGCGCTGCAGGAGATGGCCGAGGTGGAGGTCCTGGCGCGGCAGGCAGTCACCGACGTCCGGGCGGCTGTCTCGAGCTACCGCGAGGTGTCGCTGACCGGCGAGCTAGCGGCCGGGCGGGAGCTCCTGCGAGCTGCGGGTATTAACGCGGACCTGCCTCGCGCCGTCGACGTCGTCGACCCGGCCTGCCAGGAGCTCTTCGGCTGGGCGGTGCGGGAAGGGCTCACCAACATCGTCCGCCACGCCCACGCAAGCTCGTGCGCGGTCCGCATCTCGGAGTCGGCGGTCGAGATTGTGGACGACGGCGTCGGGGGCGCCGCTGTGCCGGGGAACGGCTTGTCCGGGCTGCGGGAACGGGTGGCAGCGGCAGGCGGCAACGTCGAAGTCGGCCCGGCCCATCCCCGCGGCTGGCGACTGCGAGTCTCCGTGGCCCCGGCCGGAAGCGCGTGATGGTCCGCCTGCTGCTCGCCGATGACCAGAGCCTCATTCGCAGCGCGCTGGCCGCGCTGCTGTCACTGGAGGACGACTTCGAGGTCGTCGCGGAGGTCGGCCGGGGAGACGAGGTGGTCGGCGCGGCCCGGGCTCACCACCCGGATATTGCGCTGCTGGACATCGATATGCCCGGCATCGACGGTCTCGCGGCTGCGGGCGTGCTCGCCCACGAAGTACCCGAATGCCGGTCGCTGATCCTCACGACCTTCGGCCGTCCGGGCTACCTGCGCCGCGCCATGGAGTCCGGCGCCAGCGGCTTTGTGGTCAAGGACGCGCCGCCGGAGCGGCTCGCCGACGCGATCCGCCGCGTCATGGCCGGCGAGCGCGTCGTCGATCCGGCGCTGGCCGCGGCGAGTCTGGCGACCGGAGCGTCGCCGCTCACGGCACGCGAGCGGGACGTGCTGGTGGCAGCGCGGCCGGGCGCGACAGTGGCGGAGATCGCGCAGAAGCTGTTCCTCTCCGAGGGGACCGTGCGCAACTACCTGTCCAGCGCGATCGCGAAGCTCGGGGCGCGCAACCGAGCTGAGGCAGTCCGGGCCGCCGACGAGCACGGCTGGCTCTGACGGTCAGCGGCGCCGTCGCCGTCGCCCGGGCGAAGCGGCCGCCATCAAGCCGATGAGCACATCGACGTCGTCGTCCTGCACACCGTCGCGCGCGACGCGATTGGAGCGGACGACACCGCAGCGCACACACCGGTGGACGACGACCATGCCCTTCCCGGCGCGATGGTCGATCCGCTGCGGTTCCATGAGGCCGCCGCAGGCGGACGCCCGGTCGCCGGGATCGACGTCGAGGTGCCGGGACCACAAGCATGCCGGGCAGTGGTTCCGGTAGCTCCCGTTCACTAGCGGAACGGCCGTTGCACCGCAGTGCTCGCAGCTGAAGCCCTGATTCTGGGCAGCCCTGCCGATGGCTCTGCCTCCAGATTGAAGAAGTGATCTTCAATCGGGAGTGCAGGGTTCCGTTCTGTGCTCACCGGCCTGCATCGTCTGCTGTGATCAGCGCAGCAGACGATGCGGCGCGTGCGCAACGCCTTTACGGGTCGCGGGCCACCACTACGTCACAGATACCCGGTTGCGCAGCTGAGCCGGGCGATCCAGGCGGCGGCCTCTGCCGACCCGTCCGCATAGTCAGCGAGGGTGAGCAGGCCTTGCACCGCGACCGCGGGGAGGACATCTGCCAGGCCAGCCGCGGAACCGTAGGCGACGATGGCCGCGTCCCAGTCGCCGGGCTCGACCGACGAGACCAGCAACCAGGCCAGATCGCCAACGCCCGGCGCGGCCGAGACGTCCTCCCAGTCCAGAAGCGCGACCTCGCCAGCGGGGCTCGTCCGCATATTGGCGGCGGAGGCGTCACCGTGGACGAGCGTCAGCGGCCCCACTGTGGCGGTGGCGTACTCGCTGGCCGTGACCTTGCCGAGGAGCCTCCGCGAGAGGTCCCGGACCGGGCCATCCAGGTCACCGCGGGCTTCGAGTGCGGGCCACGTCTGCGTGTACAGGTCCTCGACGAGGTCGGCGGCGGCGCCAACCGGCCGCAACCACGGCCAGCGCCCGGCAGCCTCCCCCGCCCACCGGTCATGCATCCGGGCGAGGATCCGTGCGGCGGTCACCGGGTCGGCACCGGGCTGCCAGGCCGACAGATCCTCGAGGACCAATAGGGTGCCGTCCTCGTCCTCCTCGGCGCGATAGCACAACGGAACGCGAATGCCGATCACAGGCGCGATCTCGGTGTAGAAGCGGATCTCGCTCCGGAAGATGTCGAGCGCCGCCGGGATCGAACCGGGAGCGGGCACGCCGCGCCGCTTTACGAATTCGGCCACCTCGCGACCCTAGACGGCCGGCCCTGCTCAGTCGATCAGATAACGACCGCTTGCTTTTCGGCGGGGGGAGTACTTCCTATGGTTCGGCGTGGACAGAACAGACATTCCACCCTCGAAAACAACACGGAACCATAGGAAGTGACTCAGGACTGTCGCTACGAGTCCTTCTGCGGGCCTCGGCCTGCGCTGGGTGCGGGGGCGCTGGCCGTGGCGGAGTGCGCCGGCGGCACCGGATCAGAGTCGGGATGGATGTACCGGCCGCCGCGCATCAGCGAGGCAACTCCGGCGACCGCCGCCAGTACCGCCGACACCGACAGGGCAATGACGAGGCCCTGGTGGAACGGTCCCGAGATCAGCTCGGGGAAGAACGTCTTCCCGGTGAGGATCTGCCGGCTGGCCGCGGGCAGTGACGACAGCACTCCGGCCGACGACAGCAGGTGCTGGACAGGGTTGACCCCGAGGACAGCGGCAAACAGTGACGCCACCGGTGGCAGGCTGGCGATGTGGCGGGCCACGGCCGCCCGCACGCCGTGGCTGGTCAGGCCGCGAGTCAGGGTCTGCGGCAGGCTGGCCGCCAGCCCGGTGATCATCAGCGTGAAGAAGACGCCGATCGACAGCGCCGTCCCCGAGTTCTGGTACGTCGAGCGCATCCCTGACGCTGCGCCGCGATGGCGGGCGGGGACGCTGCTCATGATGGAGGCGGAGTTCGGCGCCGCGAACATTCCGCCGCCGACGCCGTTGGCGAACGTCAGCAGCGCGAACACCCAGTACGGGAAGATCACCGGCATCAAAATGAGCCCGATGAAGCTGGCGCCGAACACCACCATGCCGGCGGTGGAGAACCCGCGGGCGCCGAACCGGTCGGACAGCGCGCCCGATATGGGCCCCGCGATGAGGAGCCCGGCAGTAAGCGGCAGGAGGAAGATCCCGGCCCACAGCGGCGTGTCACTGAAGCTATAGCCGTGCAGCGGCAGCCAGATCCCCTGCAGCCAGATGATCAGCGTGAACTGCAGCCCTCCTCGCGCAATAGCGACGGCGAGTCCTGCCACGTTTCCTGCTGTGAAAGCTCTGATCTTGAACAGGCTCAGCTGGAACATCGGCTCCGCCACCCGGGTCTCGATCAGCGTAAAGACCACGAGGAGCAGGATCCCGCCTGTGAGCAGGCCGATGACTGCCGGGTTGGTCCAGCCCATCGTGTGGCCGCCGTAGGGCTGGATGGCGATGGTCAGCGCCACCAGGACGGCGCCGAGGCCGAAGGCGAACGTCAGGTTGCCCCACCAGTCGATCCGGCCGCGATGTCGCTCGCTGGTTTCCCGCAGCTTGAAATATGCCCAGGCTGTGCCGTAGATCCCGACGGGCACGTTGACCCAGAACACGGCGCGCCAGTCGAGGGCCGCCAGCAAGCCGCCGGCCACCAGCCCGATGAACTGGCCGGCGATAGCCGCGACCTGGTTGATGCCGAGCGCGAAGCCTCGCTTGTCCGCCGGGAAGGCGTCGGTCAGGATCGCGGCCGAGTTCGCCGTCAGCATCGAGCCGCCGGTCGCCTGCAGCACCCGCCAGCCGATGAGCCACAGTGCCGCCGCTCCTCCGGCGAACGGGTCAAAGGACAGCAGGATCGATGCCGCGGTGAAGACCGCGAAGCCGCCGTTGTAGATCCGCACCCGGCCGAAGATGTCGCCGAGCCTGCCGAGGTTCACGACGAGGACGGCCTGGACAAGCCGGTAACCCATGATCATCCACAGCAGGTAGAAGATGTTGCCGGGCGCCAGCGGATCCAGGTGGATGCCGCGGAAGATCGCGGGCAGGGCGATGATGACAATCGAGCCGTCGAGCGCGGACATGAAGACCGACGCGGTCGTGTTGGCGAGCGCCACCCACCGGTAGTTGTCGCCGACGGGAGGGTCCCTGCGCCTGGCTGCCATCAAATGCCCTGCGCCAGCCGCTCGAGCAGGGGCACGACCGCCGCCAGCTGGTCGAGCTCGCCGGTCGTGAAGCCCGCGGCCAGTGCCCGCGCGAGTCGCTCCGTGCTCTGCGCCCGCCGGTCCCGCAGAATCTGCTCGCCGTCGTCGGTAATGGACATGACCGCACGGCGTCCGTCGCCGGGATCGGGCCGCCGCTCGATAAGGCCACGTGCCTCGAGCGCGCCGAGAGTCGCGCCCATGGACTGCGGGCTGATCTGCTCCTGCCGGGCGAGTTCGCTGGACGTCGCGCGGCCGCCGCGACTGAGGCGCGCGAGCGCAGAGCTTTCCGGCATGGTGAGCTCGCCCTGAGTCTTGACCTGGCGCAGCCGCCTGACCAGCAGTCCGAGACACACACGCAGCGAGCCAGCGAGATCGCTGACGTCCGGGGATCCGGCCACGGTGATAAGGCTACACTGATAAGTTTAGCCTTACTAATCTGGGGATCCCCGTAACGAACGGCATGCCAGACCCGGCTATCCTCGGCCGCAGGTGAACCGAGGGAGACGATATGAGGCTGCTTGTCACAGGCGGCGCCGGCTACATCGGCAGCGTCGTCGCGGCGCAGCTCATCGCGGCAGGTCACGACGTCACCGTCCTGGACGACCTGTCGACAGGCCATGCCGACGCGGTCCCGGCCGGCGCGCGGTTCGTCCAAGGCGACCTGCGTACGGGCGCGGCAGCCGTTCTCGGCGAGGGAATCGAGGCGGTCCTGCACTTCGCCGCCAAATCGCTCGTCGGCGAATCGGTTGAGCAGCCCGCACTGTACTGGAGCCACAACCTCGGCGGCACGCTCGCGCTCCTCGAGGCGATGCGCGCGGCTGGCGTGCGGACCATCGTCTTCTCCTCTACTGCAGCCGTGTACGGCGAGCCGGAGACCGTGCCGATCCCGGAGACGGCAAAGACGATGCCGACGAACCCGTACGGAGCCTCGAAGCTGGCAATCGACACGGCGCTGACGGAGTATGCCCGGATGCACGGATTCGGAGCGACGAGCCTCCGGTACTTCAACGTCGCGGGAGCCTTCGCGGATCATGGCGGCTGGCTGGGCGAGCGGCACGCCCCCGAGACGCACCTGATCCCCAACATCCTGCAGGCAGCGGCCCGGGACTCCGGCCCGGTGGCGATCTTCGGCGACGACTATCCCACCCCGGACGGTAGCTGCGTCCGGGACTACATCCACGTAGCCGACCTGGGCCGTGCGCATCTGCTGGCGCTGGCTGCCTGCACGCCGTCGCAGCACGCCATCTACAACCTCGGCTCAGGCACCGGCTACTCCAACCTGGAGGTCCTCGCGGCCTGCCGGGAGGTCACCGGCCTGGAGATCCCGGCCAAGGTCGCCGACCGCAGGCCGGGCGACCCGGCGATGCTGGTTGCCTCCTCCGAGCGGATCAGTTCCGACCTGGGCTGGCAGTCGGCCCGCGGCCTCGGCGAGATGGTCGCTGACGCGTGGGCGTGCGGGTACCGGTAGGTCGCCGCGTGGAGACGACCGCATTGACCGACCGGAAACGAGGCACAACGGCGCCAGTGCTCATCGTGCTGGCGGGTCTGCCGGGGGCAGGCAAGAGCGCGGTCGCCGAGGATCTCGGCCGGGCACTCGGCTGCGCCGTCCTGGCGGTGGATCCGGCGGAGGCGGCCATGTGGCGGGCTGGTGTCCGGCCGCCGCAGCCGAGCCACCATGCCGCGTACATCATCGTCGAGGTCATCGCCGCGGAGCAGATCGCTCTCGGGCACGACGTGATCGTCGACGCGGTCAACGGGCCGGAGGAAGCCCGCGAGCAGTGGCGTCAGCTGGCTGCCCGGCTCGGAGTCCGGCTGCTGTTTGTAGAAGTGGTCTGCTCGGATGACGCCGTCCACCGGGACCGGCTGGCGCACCGCCACCGCCGGATCGACGGGTTCCCTGAGCCCACCTGGGAGGGTGTGCTGCAGCGGCGGGCCACGTTCCCGCCGTGGACCGGCGACCGGCTCACGCTGGACACCGTCCGGTCACGGGAGGCGAACATCCGGCGTGTGCTCGCCCGGCTGGATCGGCAGCGAGTGCCAGCGGACGGTAACGCCGGCGTGCTGGTTGCTCTCGCCGGTCTGCCGGGGTCAGGCAAGAGCGCGGTGGCTGAGGACCTCGGCGGCGCACTGGGCTGCGCCGTCCTGTCTGTGGACCCGGTGGAGGCGGCGATGTGGCGGGCCGGCGTGAGCAAGACCGAGCCGACTGGCCTGGCCGCGTACATCGTCGTCGAGGCCCTCGCCGAGGAGCAGATCGCTTTCGGCCATACGGTCATTATCGACGCCGTCAATAGCGTCGAGCCTGCCCGCGGTCAGTGGCGGGCGCTCGGCCAGCGGCTCGGAGTCCGGCTCGCATTCATCGAGGTGGCGTGCTCGGATGCCGACGTGCACCGACGCCGGCTCGCTGGCCGGCGGCGCGACATCGCCGGGTTCTACGAACCGGACTGGAGCGACGTGCAGGAGCGGCAGAAGGAGTTCGCCGTGTGGACAGATGCCCGCCTGACCCTCGACTCGATGGCGGACCGGGAGCGCAATCTGCGGCTCGCGCTGGAGTACCTCGGCGGCCCGGCTCGTTGACTCACCTGAGCAGAGCTACCCGCCTCCGCACCGGCTCACTTCAGTACGGGCACCCAGGCGGTGACCCTCAGCAGGTGGCTCGAGATTCCGCGGAGCCGGTACGCGTGCCAGGTTCTCGCGTAAGCAGGCGGAGGATGGCCATTCCGGACCAGGATGACTACCGGCTCAGCCGGGTCGTGCAGCCGGACCGTCGCGACGCTCGGTGCCGACTCGCAGCCGGCGTAATACGCGATCGGGATGTACTGGTCACCCTTGATGAGGCACGGCGACCGGACGCCGATCTGGTGCAGATCGGATGCGATGCGCGCGTAGGCGCCGAAATACCCTCGTTTTTCCTTCACCTGGTGCACCAGTACCGCGTGCTGCACGGCGAGCTGCAGGCCCAGAATCACGACGACGGCGGTGATGGCAGCCGGCCGAAGCCCTGGCCGGACTCCGGTGATCAGCCCGGCGACAACGTCGGACACGCCGATCGCGGCCAGCGCATAAGCGGGAATCAGAAACCGCGGGGCCGCGTAGTAGATCAGGAACAAGTACTGAAAGGCCAGCGCGAGTGCGCACGCTGATGCCAGCACCGAGGAGCCGAGGAGACCGGCCCGGCGTGCGGCCAGCGCGCCCAGGACAAGCAGGACTGGCAGCAGAAGCCACCAGATGCTGATGGCCGGGTACCGGTAGGCGACTGTGCACGGCCTGCACAGGGTCGGCCCGTCGAGTGCGCGCAGCTCGCCCCAGATGGCGAAGTGCCACCCGAAGCCTCCCTGCTCGGCACCGGCCAGCCGGAGGCGCCGGAGCGGACCGCCGAACCGCACGTAGGCCTCGACGACCCAGTCGGCTGCGCCGGCGGCGAATCCTGCGACAACCGCGATAGCCAGCGGCCACTGGCGCCAGCGGGGGACCAGGGCGACCGCGAGGATCAGCGCCCCGGCGAGATACAGCGCATCGCCGGGACGCACCAGCGCGGCGGCGCCCAGGCATCCCGCGGCTCCGGCCAGGAACCACCAGCCTGGCCGGCCCCGTGCCTGCGCGGCGCGCAGGAAGAGCCCGACGGCGGCCAGCGAACTGAGCCCGACCCACAGGTCGGGCATGGCCTGCGGCCCGTAGTACTGGGTGGTCCAGAGGCTCGCGAAGAATACCCCGGCGACTGCCAGCTGCCAGGCCGGCCGCAGGCGCCGCCAGCTGAGCAGCGCGAGGAACAGCCCCAGGCCAGACAGCACTGACAGGTACACCCGCAGTACGTGGATCGACGACGTCAGGAGCGTGACCGGGGCGACAAGCAGCGTGACACCACGCGCACGGGGCGGGTCGAAGAAGGCAGCCGGAGCATGCATGCTCACCTGGCTGATGTACACGGTCTCGTCCCAGCTGAGACCGAGGTGGGGCGCAACGAAGACCAGTTGCGCGAGCGAGAAGGCGGCGGCAACCGCAGCAAGCCACCAGACGCTGTCCGAGCGCCCCGGCTTGCTGACCGTCACGGGCGCCGGGCCAGGCGGCCGGATGCCGGCCTGAACAGGCAAGGACACCGTCTTAGCCTGCGGCCGCCGAGCCAGTCCTCCCGCCAAACTGACACTTAATTAGGCCGGGCCCGACCAGAAGATATCCGGCGCTTTAGCCCGGCATCACGCAGCGCTCGGGTCAGCGCCAGGAAGGCCGCGGGGATGCGGGCCCGGAAATGCTGTTGCCGGGCGGGACCAGCCTGTCTAGCCTCTGGCAGGTGCACGAGCCGCCTGCTGATTTCGGCGACGCTGAGCTGTCCGGTGCCCTTCGCATGCACTGGAACCTGATCGCCGCCAGTGCCCGGCACCTGCCGGTGGGCTTTGGCGGCTTCCACTGGCGAGTGACCGATGACGGCGGCAGGCTCTGGTTCGCGACGGCAAGCGCTTTGGGCGGCGATGACGATTTCGCCGACCTGACCGCCGCCATGAGCGCCGCTAGTGCTCTCGCCGACCTCGGGCTCGACTTCGTCGTGGCGCCCGTCCGGTCGGCCAGCGGCCAGTCAGCGGTTCGTGTCCGGCCGGGCTATGCGCTGACGCTCTACCGGTACGCGGACGGCACGCCGGGCCACTGGGGCGATGCGCTCGGGCACGCGGACCGGGAGACTGTCGTCCGCATGCTGGCGGCCTTGCACCGGATTCCCGTCGCATTGTGCACACCGCCCGTCCGGTCGATGGCGCTGCCCGGCGCGGACGTCCTGCAGGCAGCTTTGCGAGAGCGCGACACTCGCTGGGACGGCGGCCCGTTCTCCGAGCCCGCCCGGACGGTCGTGTCCGGTCACGCGGATGGCCTGCAGGGTGCCCTCGGGTCCTTCACGCAGTTGGCTGCTCAGGTTGCCGCGGGCGCTGCTCCGGTCATTACTCACGGTGAGCCGCACGCGGGCAACCTCGTGCGCCAGGGCACCAGATTCCTGCTCGTCGACTGGGACACGGTCGGGCTCGCGCTGCCGGAGCGGGACCTGTGGTGGGTCCTTTCTCCCTCGGGGGACGAAGCGCGGCTCTATGCGTCCCTCACTGGCCGTCACGTCAGCCCTACTGCCGTCGATCTGTTCCGGCTGCGCTGGGACCTCGACGACATCTGCCTGATCCTGGCCGAGTTGCGGGCCCCTCATCTGCGGAACCGTGATACCGAGGTCGCCTTCGCCGGGCTCGCTGACGCGGTCCGGAGGGTGGCGGCTCAGCCGCGTCACTCAGGCGCTTGACTACGTCGCTCGGCGCCTATGTCACTCAGCGCGAAATTGGTATCGACGGGCCGATACCGGGGTTATTATCTCGTTTCTTAATTTGACACCCAGGACGAATCCCGGCATTTAGCCGCAGTTGGCTGCCCGGTTTTCCATGCGGCACATAACTAGGCATAGGACCAGCTAGCACCGGGGATTCGGTTCATAACAATTCCTATTCTCTTGGGTAAGCCGGCGGTTCCTATTTCCCGGCCAGCTGATATTGTCGAGCCGTCATTCGGGCTTGAAATAACGGGGAAAATTCAAGCAATCAAGCCCTGTCCGTACGGTTCTCGGCGAAGGCTCGTTAATCGCGGCAAACCTGACAGCTCCGCGTTAGCCGTGCCCGGACAGGCTAGTTACGGGCAAGCGGGGGAAGCTGTGCTCCGGAGTTCGGGAGTGAGGCGCGCGCCCGCGCATGCGGGCAGCCTGCGCGGCTCGGAGCGTCTTGCGTTCATGCTGGCGCTCGCGCTAATGGCGGCTTTCGTCGTGGGTCTGACGGTAACGGCGTCCCGGCACGGAGTGGGAGGGATCGGGACACCGACGACGGCCGCTGGCTCCCGTGCCGTGCCTGCCGGGTCCGGCGAGTCGGCGTCTGCGAGGAAGTCCGGCACGTCGGCCGGAGGACACGCGGGTCAGCCGGACGGCTCGGCATCGGCGGGCACCTTCAGTGTCTCGGCTGCGCTGAGCAGCCTGCTCGCGACGGCCCTGCAGCCTGTGGCACGCACTGATGGGGGCGAGATCTCCGTCGGTGTCGTGAACGAGAGCACAGGCACCGAAGCGCTGTACCACGCTGACCGGCTGTACCACTCGGCAAGCATCGTGAAGGCCGACATCCTGGCAGCGCTGCTGTATCAGCACCAGGTCGCCCGAACGGCCATCAGCCCGGCGGATCGCGCGCTGGCAACCACGATGATCGAGAACAGCAATGACAGCGCGGCGACCAGACTATGGCGCGCGATCGGGAGAGGGTCCGGACTTGCCGCCGCGAACAAGGCGCTTCTGCTGAGGCACACCGTTCCGGGCTCGGCCGATGACTGGGGGCTGACCCGGACCACGGTCGGCGACCAGCTGCAGCTGCTCGCCGACCTGACGTCCGAGGCATCGCCGCTCGCTCCTGCGAGCCGCGACTACGAGCTTGGCCTGATGGCGAATGTCGCCCCGGCCCAGCGCTGGGGCGTCGCGGCGGCGGCGACTCCGGGAACCGGCGAGGCCGTCAAGAACGGCTGGCTGCCGGATCCGAAGCTCTGGGCGATCAACAGCATGGGCGTCATCCAGCGGCGCGGCGAGGAGCTGCTCATCGTCGTGCTGTCGAAAGACAATCCGACCGAGGCAGCAGGGATTGCCGTCGCACGCGCCGCTGCCCTAGCCGCGGCCGCCGTGATGACCTGACCCGCGCCAGAGCGGCAGAGGGCCAGTGCCGGCTAGCTCCGCAGCACGTGCGCGGCGGTATTGATCGCATCTACCAGGCTGTCCGCGGCGGCGAACAAGCCGCCGCGCTCACCACGCGCGCTCACTGCTGGAATCTCGACGTCATCGGCCTTCCGCTGGCCGTGCTGTCCGGACTCGGCTGGGGGCGAGTCCGGGTGTGCCGTCCACATGGCCTGCAGCCGGGGACGCAACTGCGGCAGCGACGGCAATACGTCGCCGGCGTGCTGATGGCTGCCCAGATGTCGCAACCAGTCAGCCAGCACATCTGCCGCCTCGTCAAACCCGTCGGCTAGCTTGTCCAGGTCCGGCTGCAGGTCAGGTTCGGTCTGCGGCGGCACAGCGTCGTGCTGCTCGCGCCTCGCCCTGGCTTGCTGCGCGGAGACAACCGCCCGCAGGGTGAGGCCAGCCTGGGCGAACCGGTGCCCGACTGACTCGAGAGCACGCGCCGTCTCCGGGCTCATAGGCGGATGACGTGGCTCTCCCGCCAGCCGGTCCGCCGATGCCTCGGCGTCGATCCGGGCTCGCCGGGCGGTGAGCTGCAGCCCGCGCAAGCGCGCCGTCCCGGCATCTCGCGGGCGGCCGTAGGCGCGCAGCAATGCACTTGCGTACCGGGACTGCGTGGTCATGAGCCGGGCGAATTTTTCCCCTGCTGAGGTACCTTCCCAGGTGGGCCACACGAGGTAGGCGATGATCGCCAGCCCGGTGCCGATGCCGGTGCCAATCAGCCGGGCCACCGCCGTCGGATCGGGCGGCAGACCGAGCAGGTCGAGCAGGATCACCACGAAGTCGGTCAGGAAGACCGCATACAGCAGGTAGTTGACGGTGAACACGGCATAGGCGGCGAGCAGGGAGACAGCGATTCCGGCGATCAGGGCACCCAGGCTGACCTTAGCGAGGAGTACTGTCGCGACGCCGAGGCCCGCTCCGACCGCCGTGCCCGCGGCTCGCTGCAGCCCGCGGTAGAGCGTCGAGCTGTAGTCCGGCCGGAGCACGATGAAGATCGTCAGCACGATCCAGTAGCCGTGGGGCAGGTCGGTGGCCTGGGCGATGATCTCGGCGATCGCCGCGACGAGAGCGAGCCGGAGCGCGTGCCGGCCAGACTCTGACGAGGTGGTCAGGCTGGCTCGTAGTGTCAGCATCGCCTCGCTGGCCCAGTCACGCCGGAGTCGGCGCGGGCCCGCCTTGCGGGCGGGCCGGCTCTCTGCGGCCGCGAGGCGGCTCGCGATCCGCACAGCGCCGCGCAACTGACCGAGCAGCGCCTCTCCGGCCCACTGCCAGGTAGTACCTGCCTCGGCGTTGATGCCGTCGAGAGCGCTGCGCGCCGCGGCCAGGCAGTCTTCCCGCGCGCGCGGCCGGGCCGTGACGGAGTCAGCGACTTCGTCCAGGACCCTGGCGGTCCCGGTCAGCACGGTTCGGCCTGCCGGGCCTGGGTCGCTGCCCTTCCGGCCGATCGACAGCGCGGTCACCGTGGCGCGGATCCGCTCGGCTTCCTCGGCCAGGTCGTCCAGGTTCGCCCGGGCCGCTGTGCGTATCAGCGGGTTAGGGTCCATCAGCACGTAGGTGCCCGGCAGCTGAGCGGGCGCCGGCGGCCCGTACTGGCCGGCGGCCAGCTCGGTGGCGTAGCGGGCAAGCGCGCGGTAGGAATCGGCCACGGCAGTCCGTTCTGCGGTGCCGCGGCTGACAGCCCAGGAGCTGACGACGAGCAGGCTCTGCCAGAGGCCTCCGCCGAAGACCAGGCCGGCCCGGATGGCCGCTGAGCCGGGGCCGAGCGGCAGAGCGCTCGCGATCAGCAAGGCAATTGGCCACTGCAGCGTGACGGCGAGAACGGTGGGGCCGAGCGACGCGAGCAGGCCGCTCGCGTAGCCCCAGGCACACACAATCGGCACAAGCAGCCAGGGCTGGCCGTGGGCGGCGGTTGCCCCGGCGAACGTCGACACGGCCATGCCAGCCGCGGCGAACAGGACTGCGAGGACGCGGGTCCAGCTGACGCCGCGGAAGGACACGAAGCCTGCGGGCAATGCTCCGAGAGCGGCGTAACTCCCGTATTCGATCTTGCCAGTCGCCACGCCGATAACCAGCGGGGTAAGGACGCCGATTGTCGTCCGCACCGACTGGCTCACTGCCAGGTCGCGCCACCGGAACGCGCCGAAGTCCAGCCAGCCTGGCTGGCTCAGCTCCGCGGCCAGGAACGCCCGGCCGCTGCGGACGTCGGCAAGGAACCTGCGGCCGGCGCGGCGGGCTGACGGCCCGGGCTCGGCCAGCGGACCTAGCGGCACTGGGCGGTGCGGTAGCGGCCGGCGCCGGGGCAGCGAAGGGCTCCGGCTCAGGCCGGCCGTACTGGCCGGTACACGGGTTGCCACATCATCGCGCGGATCTGACTGACCGGATCAGCTGCGAGCTTGCGACGTGCGACGCCGTCGTCGTCGGCTGCTGTCGCGACGGCAGCCGCGACGGCAACCGAGGTGTCCCGCAGAGCCGCCATTTCGGGAAGCAGGGGTACGCCGGGCTCGCCGGCGCTCACCAGGTCGGCCACCGCGTGGGCAGCGGCGCTCAGCATGGTGTCGGTGATCCGTTCCGCGCGGGCGGCGATGGCGCCAAGTCCGAGCCCGGGGAACACCAGAGCGTTGTTGGCCTGTCCGATGACATACCGGGTGCTGGCGTACTCGACCGGCGGGAAGGGGCTGCCGGTGGCGACGAGGGCACGTCCGCCCGTCCACTCGATGAGGTCGCCCGGCCGCGCCTCGGCAAGCTCGGTCGGGTTGGACATCGGCATGATGACCGGCCGGTCAGTGTGCGCCGCCATGTCCTTAACGATCTCCTCGGTGAACGCGCCGCCGCGCGCCGAGGTACCGATCAGGACCGTCGGGTGCACGCGCCGCACGACCTCTGCCAGCGGTATTCCGCCAAGTACTTCGTCACGCTGCCAGTCGGCCACCTCGGCGGAGCGGCGGGCATACCGCCGCTGGTCTGCCGAGGCGTCGTCGTCGCGGTCCTCGATCAGGCCGTGCCGGTCGACTGCCCAGAACCTCGACCGTGCCTCGGGGTCGCTGAGCCCGCTGGCGGTCAGCGCGGCGGTGAGTTGGTCGGCGATCCCGGTGCCGGCCGAGCCTGCGCCGAAGATGACGATGCGATGGCTGGCCAGGTCGACGCCAGTGGCCCTGACAGCGGCAAGGATGGCTGCCAGGTTGACGGCACCGGTGCCCTGGATGTCGTCGTTGAAGCTGGGCAGAACGTCTCTGTACTGGGTCAGCAGCCGCCGGGCGTTGGCCGTGCCCATGTCCTCCCAGTGCAGCAACGCGCGCGGGAAGACCGTCTGCACTGCGGCAACGAAGGCGGCCAGAAACGAGTCGTACTCATCGGTGGCAACCCGCGGGTGGCGGTTCCCGATGTAGAGCGGGTCATCGAGCAGGCTCTGCCGGTCCGTCCCGACGTCCAGCATCACGGGCAGCGTCCGGCCCGGAGCGATGCCTGCGGCGGCGGTGTAAACCGCGAGCTTGCCGACGGCGATGCTCATACCGCCGACGCCCCAGTCACCGATGCCCAGGATTGCGCCGGCATCGGTAGCGACGATCAGGTCCACGTCGTCGCCGCCCAGACCGAAGGCGCGCAGCGACTCCTCGATCAGCTCGGGCTGGTCCACCGACAGGTACACGCCGCGTGGTCGCCGGTACTCGTGGCTGTAGTGCTCGATGGCCTGGCCGACCGTCGGAGTGTAGATCACCGGCAGCATTTCGCTCAGATGGTCCGCGAGGACCCGGAAATAGAGCACCTCGTTGCGGTCGTGGACGTCATTGAGCAGCACATTGCGTGCCAGGTCGGACGACTGGCGCAGGAACTGGGCGTAGATCCGGTGTGCCTGCTGCTCCAGCGACATATGGCCGGCCGGGATGAGGCCGATAAGCCCGAGGGCGGAACGCTCATCCTCGCTGAAGGCCGTGCCCTTGTTGATCCGGGGATCGGCGAGCACGGGACGGCCGCGCAATGTGGTCCGCCATGCGCCCTGGTCATCCAGCCAGACCGATCGCATCCGCCGTCCCTTCTGCCTGGCCCCGTGCGCCCATCGCCGTGTCGCAGCCTAGTGTCGCAGGGCGGCCCGGACAGTGCGCGCTGGGTTAGCGTGCGCTGCCGGTCGCGGCGTCATCACCGGTCCACAGGGCGCGGACAGCGTCGATGGTGTCGGCCTCGGCAGGGCTCTTGTCTGGCCGGTACCGCAGCACCCGCGCGAATCGCAGCGCGACTCCGCCGGGGTAACGCCTGCTGGCCTGCACGCCGTCGAAAGCGATCTCGACGACAAGCACAGGCCGCACCCGGACCACGCCGCGTCGGCCCGGCGCTGCGGCTCCGGCCGGCGGATCGGACAGCTCAAGCAGCCGCTCGGTCTGCCAGCTCAGCAGGGCGTCCGTGAGCCCCTTGAAGGTCTTGCCCAGCATGACCGTGCCGCCGGTGACGGGGTCGCGGGCGCCCAGATGCAGGTTCGACAGCCAGCCCTGACGTCGGCCGTGGCCCCACTCAGCGGCCAGGACGAGCAGATCGAGGGTGTGCCGGGGCTTTACTTTGATCCACTCACTGCCCCGGCGGCCGGCGCCATAGGGCGCATCGAGCGACTTGACCACGACGCCTTCGTGGCCGCGCCCGACCGCAGCGGCGAAGAACTCCTCGGCGGCCGTCGTGTCGGCAGTGACGAGCCGCGGAATGACGATTTCCGGCGGAGCGATCGCGGCCAGGCGGGCGCTGCGTTCGGCCGCGGGGGCATCCAGCAGGTCAGCTCCGTCCACGTGGAGCAGGTCGAACAGGAACAGCGTCAGCGGAACCTCCCCACCCTGCCGGTCTGCAGCTGCCTGGCTCGCTGCCCGGGCGGAGGTGACCTGGAAGGGCAGTGGCCGGCCATCCGGGCGGAGCGCGACAGCCTCACCGTCGAGCACGGCCACCCGGGCGGTCAGCGCGAGCGCGGCCTCCGCAATCTCCGGGACGCGCCCGGTGATGTCGTCCAGAGTGCGGGTGAAGACCCGGACGTCGGTCCCGCTGCGGTGCACCTGGACCCGTATGCCGTCAATCTTCCACTCGACCGCGGCTGGCGAGACCCGCTCGAACGCGGCAGCCACCGAGGGCGCCGACGCGGCGAGCATCGGCCGCACGGGACGCCCGACCTTCAGGCCGATGGCGCGCAGCGCCGCCGTGGCCGTGTCGGCGTCCAGTGCACCGAGGGCAGCGGCCGCCGTCGCCGCCAGCGATCCGCTGAGCTGGTGCGCCCGGCGGACTTCAGCAGCGGGCACATCCGCCGCACGCGCGATCGCGTCTGTCATCACCCCATCGAGTGCACCCTGCCGAAGGTCGCCGGCGAGCAGCCTGACCAGGAATTGCCGCTCGGCTTCGGTGGCCCGGCTGAGCAGACCGGCCAGCAGCCTGCGGCGCTCGGCCTGCGAGCCCTCCCCGGACAGCGCGCCAATCTGGCCAAGAGCGTCGTCGGTCTGGGTGAGAGTCAGCTCCGCAGCGTCGAGCGGTGCGCCGACATCACTGGTCTGCGCAGGCGGCTCCCCGTAGCCGCCCAGCAGGTCCGCAAGCGCTGCGTAGCCGACGCCGATCTGCCGCTGCGTCAGGTCTCCGGCCAGGAACGAGACCGCAATCGCGATCTCCGCAGCCGGAACCTCGCGCAGCAGGGCCGCGATCTCGGCGGTTTTGGCGAGCCGTCCTGAGGTCGCGGCAACCGCGGCCGAAGTGCGAACCACCCTGTCCAGCAGCATGACTCCTACAGCCAGCCCTTCTGCTGAGCGATCTGCACCGCCTCGGCGCGGTTGCGGGCGCCGAGTTTCTGGATGGCCGAGGACAAGTGATTGCGCACAGTGCCCGGCGACAGGTGGAGACGCCCGGCGATGTCGGCGATGGCGTCGTGGCCGGCCGCCGCAGTCAGCACCTCGCTCTCGCGGTCGGTGAGCGGGCTGTCGCCTTGCGCCAGGGCCGCCGCGGCTAGCGAGGGATCGACAACGCGCTGGCCCGAGGCGACTCGACGGATGGCATCGGCCAGATCCGCTGCCGGGGCGTCCTTCAGCAGGAAGCCGCTGGCGCCAGCCGCCATGGCGGCGCGCAGGTAACCGGGCCGGTCGAACGTCGTGACGATCACGACCTTGCCGCCAAATCCGCTGCGCTGCAGGTAGCTCGCGACGTCAATCCCGCTCGGGCCCGGCATCTCGATGTCGAGCACGGCGACGTCTGGCTGATGCTTGCCAGCCATGGCGATCGCCTCGTCGCCGTTCGCCGCCTGCGCGACGACCTCAATGTCCGGCTCGAGCTCGAGCAGCGCCACCAGGGCCTGACGGACCATCGTCTGATCCTCGGCGATCATGATCCGCACCGTCACCCGCCTATTGTCATGCCTGCTGGGTCAGCGGCACGACGACGCGGAGGAGAAAGCCCTGAGGTTCGGTAGTTCCGGCGGCTAGCTCGCCACCCAGGCCCCGTACGCGTTCGGCCAGTCCGGCCAGCCCGGTGCCGGGGTGAGCTACCCGCGACTTCGCGAGGGTAGCGCGGCCCTCGGGACCCGTGGTGAGTGCGGGCGCCGCGGCGCTGGCCAGCCGCGCCGGGTCGTCCGGCGCTGCCGGGCCGTTGTCGCTGATCTCGGCGGTCGCCGACGACGGATCCTTGTCGACCCGGATCGAGACCTGCGTCGCCCGGGAGTGCCGGACGACGTTGGTGGTGCCCTCGCGCACTGCCCACGCCAGGACGGCGTCCACCGCCTGCGGCAGGCTGCCGGCGTCGACCGAGCGGATCCGGGCGGATATCCCGGCGGCATCGAGCAGGCTCTGCGCTGCGGCAAGCTCGCCCGCCAGGTCCGGCTGGCGGAAGCCTGCGACAGCCTCTCTGACATCCGACAGGGACTGCCGGGCGACCGTCTCGAGCTCGGCGAGCTCGTGCGCTGCGCGCGGCGGATCGGTGTCGATCAGGCGCCCGGCGAGCTGGGCCTTCAGGGTAATCAGGGACAGTGAATGCCCGAGCAGATCGTGCATGTCACGTGCGATCCGCAGTCGCTCCTCGGCCACGGCTGCCCGGGCCAGTTCCGCCCTGGTCCGGCGCAGGGCGCTGACCATGTCGAGCCGGCGCCCGGCCGAATAGGCGAAGAACGCCGCCATCGGGGCGACAATGATCAGCGCGACGGTGTTGCCAAAGCCAGCGTCAGTTCTGACCGCGACCACCAAGCCGGCAGCGCTGCTCGCGACGGCAGCGATCACGGCGGGCCGGGGCGTGGCGCTGAACCGCCCGCAGGCTGCCGCGGCCACCGCAAGCACCGTGAGGTAGTTCTCCTTCCCGACCACGAACAGGGCTATGCCCAGGGCGAGGATCCCCGCGAGCGCGACCCACGGAACTGGGCGCGCGCCTGGCGGCCCCGGAGCGATCGCGAAGATCGAGGTGAGCAGGATGAACACGAGGCTGCCCGAGAACAGGAACCACTTCGCAGGCTCGGACATGCCGCTATGGCCGAAAACGCCGAGCCCGGGCAGCAGCAGGAACACGCCGACGAGGACGCACAAGGCGATCCGGCGGGCAATGGTGATATGCCGGTCATCGAACTCGTCACGGACTGCGGGCGGCCGGCTCATGTGATCAGGGTAGGCAGCACGCAGTGGCGCGTCATGTCCCGGCCGTCCTGGCCCGGCCATGACGGATGTCACGGCCTCCAGCCGCCTGAGAGCAGGACCCGCCTGCCGCTCTCTGGCGTCTGATCAGACGATACGAGGATGCCCGTTGACGTCAGGATCCGGGCCCGCGTCCGCCTCGTAGGTCGCCGCGTCCGCCTGGTCGCTGCCGTCGGCCGCCTCGAACTCGGTGCCGGTGCCGGAGGCCGAGTAGCCATCCGCATCCATGCGGCGCTTCAGGATCACTGCGGCCGCAGCGCCGGCGACCGCCGTGAGCACCAGGGCTCCGGCCACCATCCTGACCCGCGAGCGCTGCGCCCTCCGCGGCTTAGCGTCGATCTTGTGTGCCGCCGAGATGAGCGCGCCCGAGATCATCGGTGCCAGCTGCTCGCTGATCGCGTGGGCGGACTGTTCGAGTTGCGGCGCGGCCCAGGCACGGGCAGCGTCGACTCTCGGAGTTGCCCACGCCACGGCGGTGTCAGCACCCTGACGCATCGTTACGCCCGCATTCCGAGCGAGCGGGACCGCCTGCTGCGCGGCCTGCTGTGCCGCCAGCTGAGCTGTCGGCAACGTCTTGCCTGCGATCGGCGCCACCTGCCGGACCGCGTACATCGCCTGATCGCGGAGACTGTCGCCAACGGGTTGTTTCTTGGTCGAAACAGACACAAAGACCTCCTGGATGTCTTCCCAGGCTGGACATCTTCCCTGGAAGCGGGGGGTCAACCACGGGAGCGAGCCCGGCGCGGCACGGAGGCAGTGGCCAGAGCAACGGCGAGAGCGTGGCAGGATTCCTGGTATGACCAATACGCTAACCGCGACGCTGCGGACGAGCCGGGGGCCTGTGGTCGTCCGGCTCTATCCCGATCAGGCACCGAAGACAGTGCGCAACTTCGTCGAGCTAGCCGAGGGGAGTCGCGAGTGGACGAATCCTGCCACTCGCAAGGCAAGCCAGGAGAAGCTGTACGACGGCACGATCTTCCACCGGGTCATTCCGGACTTCATGATCCAGGGCGGTGACCCGCTGGGCACCGGAACGGGCGGGCCTGGCTACAAGTTCGCCGACGAGTTCCACCCGGACCTGGCCTTCGACCGGCCGTACCTGCTAGCCATGGCGAACGCTGGCCCCGGCACAAACGGCTCGCAGTTTTTCATCACCACGGTGCCGACCCCGTGGCTGAACGGCAAGCACACGATCTTCGGTGAGGTCATCGAGGGCAGCGACGTGGTCGAGGAGATCAGTCGCGTGGAGACAAGCCGCGGCGATCGCCCCGTGACCGACGTCGTCCTCGAGGCCGTCGAGATCGACGGCGATCAGGCCGAGTAGACCAGCCCTCCGTCATGGCAATCCCCCCGGATCAGGGCCAGGCGCCGCAGGATCACAGTCAGACTGCTCCGCCGGTGTGCTACCGGCATGCCGGCCGGCCGACGTACGTATCCTGCGTGCGCTGCGGCCGCCCGGCCTGCCCGGACTGCCTGCGCCCGGCAGCAGTCGGGCATCAGTGCCTGGACTGCATCAAGTCGGGCAACTCCGGGGTCCGCCAGGCGGCCGGCCGGTTCGGCGGGGCCGTCACTGCCAGGGCCAGGGTCACCTGGGCGCTCATCGGGCTCAACATCCTGCTGTACCTCGTCCAGCTAGCTCACACCAGCCTGGCCACTGACTGGTACATGCTGGGTGGTGCCGTGCTGAACGGGCACCTCATCGGCGTCGCCGCCGGCCAGTGGTACCGGATGATCACTTCGGCATTCCTGCCTGGGACGGGCACCCTCGGCATTCTCGATATCGCGTTCAACATGTGGGCTCTGCTGATCGTGGGACCCGCACTGGAGCGCGTCCTTGGCTCCGTCCGCTTCCTGGCGATCTACCTGGTCAGCGCACTCGGCGGCTCGCTCTGTTATTACTTCCTGGCGGCGCCGAACCAGCCAGCCCTCGGCGCGTCCGGAGCGATCTTCGGTCTCTTCGGCGCCTGGTTCGTGCTGTCGAGGCGGCTCGGGCTCGACTCGCGGCAGGTGGTTCTGCTGATCGTGCTGAACCTGGGGATCAGCTTCGCGGTGCCGTACATTGCCTGGCAGGCGCACGTCGGCGGGCTTGTCGCCGGCGCGATCATTACCGCTGCCTATGCGTACGCGCCGCGCATGAACCGGACGGCGATTCAGGTCGCCGCGACCGTGGGCGTGCTCGTGCTCATAGCCGTAGGCGTGGTGGTGCGGAATCACCAGCTCCTCAGCACCTTCGGCTTCTTCCAGGGCCGGCTCTTCTAGCCACCCGGCGCCCGGTTCAGTGCTAGCTGGTCAGCGCCACCGAGTGGACAGCACGACGCCGGTCACCAGGAAGGCGAAGCCGACTACGAGGTTCCAGGCACCGATCGCGCCAATTGGCCAGCCCTGCTGGCTGACATAGAAGACCACGATCCAGACCAGGCCGATGAGCAGGGTGGCTAGCATCGTGGGCGCGAGCCAGCGAGGGCTCACCCTCGCCTTCGAAGATCGCGGCGGAGGTGTGTAGACCGCCTTGCTCCTGACCCGGGACTTCGGCACCGTCGACTCCAGATGTCGCTGCTAGCTACCCGCCGGAATGCTGCCCGGCGGCCGGCGCGGACTCGGGCGCGCCTATCCGGCTAAGCGTAGTTGCTCAGCGGAGCAGACGCGCCCTCACCAGGGGAGCTGCCGATGCCAGCCGGGTCAGGGCGAGACCGTCGGGCTAGGCGACGACGGCGACACGGACGGGGTGGGCGTCGGCGAGGAGCTGGGCGCTCCGACGACGTAGATGGTGATGTTCGAGCCCGCCGTCAGCTGCTGGCCCGATGCCGGTGAGGTGGCATAGACGGTGCCGACCGTACCGGCAACTGACTGCGTTTGGACCGTCACGTTGTAGTCGTACGGCGAACTCGTCAAAACGCTTTGGGCCTGGGCTTCCGACATGTTCACCACGTCGGGCACGGTCAGGGCCGCGCTGGTGACGCTGATCGTGACCGTCGAGCCCTTCGCGGCCGTGGCCAGCCCTGCGGGCGACTGGCTCACGACGGTATTAGGCGCCGCGCCCGCCTGCGTGACCGAGTTGACATTCACCTTGAAGCCGTCGCCGTGCAGTGTGGCGATCGCGGAGCTCCTGCTGTCGCCGACTACGTTCGGAACCGTCACGCTCGTGGTCGTCGGGCCGGAGGAGTAGACGATCGCGACCGCGGTACCCTTGGGCTCCGTCGAACCGCCGGACGGGTTGGTCGAGATGACGAGGTTCTTCCCGACTGAGGTCGACGCCTTGGGCGTGACAGTGCCGATCGTGAAGCCGTCCTTGACGATCTCGGCCTTGGCAGCACTGAGCGTGTCGCCGGTCACCGTCGGCACGGCGGTGCCGCCGCTGCCGCCGTTCACGAACTTGATCAGCACGATGGCTGCGATCAGCACGACGACAACCGTGGCAAGCACTACCCAGGGCCAGACTCGGCGCTGGCGTGCCTGCGGTCCGCCGTTCCCGCCGTCCTCGGGGCCGTACTGGTACGGCTGGATCGCGGACGTCCGTCCGGCAACCTGGGTCTGTGTCGCGCCCATGCGCCGGGTGCCGCCGTAGCCGCCTCCCAGCATGGGCGCCGCCACGGGAGCGCCTGAGAGCGCCCGCTGGATGTCGTTGCGCATCTCGCCGGCGGACTGGTACCGGTCAGCGGGGTCCTTCTGCATCGCCTTGAGGACGATGGCGTCGGCCCAGGCTGGCACCTCCGGGTCCACCTGCGACGGCGGTACCGGCTCTTCCTTGACGTGCTGGTAAGCAATAGCGACGGGCGAGTCGCCAGTGAACGGCGGCCGCCCGGTGAGCAGCTCGTACAGCAGGCAGCCGGTGGAGTACAGGTCGCTGCGCGCATCCACGCGCTCGCCGCGAGCCTGCTCCGGAGACAGGTACTGAGCGGTGCCGATGACCTGAGCGGTCTGCGTCATCGTCATCTGCGAGTCCGAGACGGCCCGGGCGATGCCGAAGTCCATCACCTTGACGTCGCCGGAGCGGGTCAGCATGACGTTGCCGGGCTTGATGTCGCGGTGGACGATGCCGTTCCGGTGGCTGTAGTCCAGCGCGCGCAGCACCCCGTCGGTGATCTCCGCGGCCCGCTCGGGCAGCAGCCGGCGGTCGTCCCGGAGCAGATCCCGCAGCGTCCGGCCGTCGACGAACTCCATCACGATGTAGGGCACCGGGACGCTGCCCACCATGTCCTCGCCGGTGTCGTAGACGGCGACGATCGACGGGTGGTTCAGTGATGCCGCCGACTGCGCCTCCCGACGGAAGCGCGCCTGAAATGTCTGATCTCGCGCCAGGTCATCGCGAAGGGTTTTGACCCCGACAATGCGGTCGAGACGGATGTCGCGGGCCCGGAACACCTCGGCCATGCCACCTCGCCCGACGATCCCGTCGAGCTCATAGCGACCACCGAGGAGCCGGGGCTGAGTCATGTCGCGCACTTACGTTACCGTCCTGCTGATCGGGGGCTGCGGCCAGCATCGCAGGCCGGGGCTGCAGCCTGGCGCCCGGCCTGTCGGCTTGCGCTGCGGCCCGGTCACGGCGCCGCCTCCAGTATGGGTCATGACGGGTGTGCCGCCAGATATGCCTTGATCACCGCGACCGCGATCGGCGCGGCGGCGTCGGCGCCGTAGCCGCCGCCTTCGACCATGACGCCGACCGCGATCGGCGACGCTCCGCCGCCCGTTCCGGGGACAAAGCAGGTGAACACCGCGTCGTTCAGGCCGGTGTTGTTGACGCCGTTCTGGGCAGTTCCGGTCTTGCCGTCGATGGTGATGCCGCCGGTCACCTGCGGTCCGGCGGTTGCGTACGCAGTTCCGGCCGGGTTGTGCGTGACCTGGTACATCATCGACTGCACGTCGCCCGCGACCCGCGCGGAGATGCCGGTCCCCGTCATCGGCGCAGGCTTGGCCGACTGGATGACCGACAGACCGGGGCCGACCACCTGCTGCACCAGGTACGGCTGCATGAGCTTGCCGTGGTCGGCGACGGTGGCGGCGAACATGGCCTCCTGCAGCGGAGTGACCGCGTCGTTGTACTGGCCGATCGCGGTGTAGGCGGTGAGCGACTGGTCGGTCCAGCCGGCGCCCTCGGGCAGGACGCTTGGCACCACCGGGATCGGGATGCTCAGCGGGCGGTTCATGCCGAACAGGCTGGAGTACTGGCGCAGCACCGGGGCCGTCACCTTCATGCCGAGGCCACCGAAGGCGGTGTCGCAGGAGAGGTAGAACGCCTCGATGATCTGCGGGTTGCCGTCGCCGCAGGACTCGTCGTCGTCATTGTGAAGCAGGTGACCGTTCGGCAGGGTCAGCACCGTCGGAGCCGGGATGGTGCTCGTGGTGCCGGAGACCTTCCCGGTCGAGAACGCCGCCGAGCTGGTGACGATCTTGAACGTCGAGCCAGGCGGCAGCGTGACCTGGGTGGCCCGGTTCAGCAGCGGCTGCGACGGGTCGCTGAGCAGCTTCTTGTCGTTCCGGTCGACCGTCGTGCCGTCCAGGCTGGTCAGCTCATTGGGGTTGAACGTCGGGTAGCCCGCCAGCGCCAGGATGGCCCCTGTCGACGGGTTGATGGCGACCACTCCGGCGTTGTGGCCGCCGGTGTTAGTTTCCAGCGCCTTATACGCGGCCTCCTGCGCGGCAGGGCTGATGGTGAGTTCGACCGTCGCGCCCTGCTTCTGCTTGCCGGTCAGCAGGGCAGTGAAGTTATGCACCGCGAGCTGCGAGCTGGTGCCGGCCAGCAGGCTGTTCTCCGTCTCCTCGATGCCGGAGCTGCCGTAGATGCTGTCGAAGCCGGTCACCGGCGCGTACACCTTGCCGTACGGGTAGTAGCGCTGGTAGTTGCCGGTGCCCTTGACCAGCCGTGACTCGGCGATCTTGAGGTCGTTGCCGTCGCCGTCGGCGATGATCGCGCCCCGCTGATAGGAGAACTGCTGGTCGAAGACGCGGACGTTGCCCGGTTTGTCCGCCAGGGTGTTCGCTTCGAAGGCCTGCACGTAGTTCACGTTCAGCAGGAGGAGAACGAACATCGCCAGGCAGGCGAGCGAGACCTTCAGCAGCGCGCGGTTCATGCGGCCCGCACCACCTGGGTCATGCCCTCGTCCTGGATCGGCTGCGGGGCCGGCTTCCGAGCGGAGTCGCTCACTCTGATCAGCAGGCCGATCAGTATCCAGCTGGCCACGAGCGAAGAACCTCCTTCGGACAGAAACGGGGTTGTGACACCCGTCAGCGGGATCAGGCCACTCACTCCGCCGACAATCACGAACACCTGGAGTGCGAGCACGAACGACAGTCCGCCGATCAGGAGCTTGGAGAACGGGTCCTTGACCGTGACGGCGGCGCGCAGGCCGCGCTGGACGAGCAAGCCGAAGACCAGCAGCAGGGCCATCACGCCGACCAGGCCGAGTTCCTCACCGAACGCACTGAAGATGAAGTCACTCTGCACCAGCGGCGTGAAGTAGGGCTGACCGTGACCGAGGCCAGTGCCGAACAGGCCGCCGAACGCCATGCCCTCCAGGGCCTGCACCGGCTGGTAGGCGATGCCGGTGGCGTTGCTGCCGGCGAACGGGTGCAGCCAGACCGTGAAGCGCTCGGCCACGTGCGGGACGAAGGTGCTGGTGATGAACGTCCCGAAGAGGAACAGGCCGAGTCCGATGAGCAGCCAGGACGTCCGCTGCGTGGCGATGTACAGCATCGCGATGAACAGGCCGAACAGCAGCGCGGACGTGCCGATGTCGGTCTCGAAGATCAGGATGAGCATGCTGGCGGCCCAGGCGATCAGCACCGGGCCGAGGTCGCGTGCTCTCGGCAGGTCGATCCCGAGCACGCGCCGCCCGGCGAGGGCGAGAACATCGCGCTTGGCTACCAGGTATCCGGCGAAGAACACTGCGAGCGCCAGCCGGGCAAACTCGCCCGGCTGGATAGAGAACTTGCCGATGATGATCCAGATCTTGGCGCCGTTGACGTAACTCAGCGAGTTGGGCAAAACCGCGGGGATAGCCAGGAGCACGAGCCCGAGCGCCCCCAGCGTGTAGGTGTAGCGCTGCAGGACCCGCACCTCGGAGACCAGGATCAGCAGCACTACCATGCACACGATCCCGATGCCGGTGTAGATCAGCTGGAACTCGGTCGACGTGGAGCTCATCAGCGCAACTGGCTGGCCGGGGTTGCCGTTATGGCCGGATTCCTGCAGACGGTAGAGCATGACGATGCCGAGACCGTTCAGCAGCGCGGCCAGCGGCAGCAGCAGGGGATCGGCGTAGGGGGCGAAGCGGCGGATGGCCGCGTGCGCGGCCAGCACCAGCACCGCGTACACGATGACGTATACCGGCAGGCCCGGCGGGAACCGGCCCTTCAGCCCGAGTCCCACGGCCGCGTACGCGAACAGCACGACCACGAGCGCGAAAACGAGCATGAGTAGCTCAGCCCGCCGCCGCCCGCGCGGCATCGGGACTGGTGCGCCTGCGTCTGCCGCGAGGCTCACCCTGTCTCCTGAGCAGGGCAGGATGCCGGCACGGCGGGCTTCGGCGGCACCTTCACCGTCGGCGTCTTGCTCTTCTTGCCCTTGCTCGGCTTGGGGCTTGGCTGGTTCGCGTATTTGGCCGTCCACTCGTTCACTGCGTCCTCCGCCTGCCTGCACATATAGGAGTGCTGGATGGAGGCCACGGTTGCCTGAGTCTTCGCCAGCGTCGTGGGAGTGGTCGGCAGCGTGAGATCCGCCGGTACATGGGAGATCGGGATGCCGGTCTTCCGGTACACGCTGGACAAGTTCAGGAAGGCGATCTTCTGGCTGATGCCGCGGTAGATACTCACCTGCTGGCCGTCGGAGGCCAGATAGTAGTTCGCCTGGGTGGCGCGGTAGCCCACGTAGAGCCCGCCCGCCACCACGAGCACGAGCACGACCAGGACGGTGGTCACGAGCGGCCAGCGTCGCCGGGAGTCCGGGAACTCGCCCTCGTCCTCCTCGTCCTCGCTGGTGGCGCCGCGGCCACGGTGTCCGTTGAGGCCGGGCCCGCTGAGGCTGGCACCTGGCGTGACTGGCGCGCTCGCGTGCCCGTCTGTGGCCTGGCCGCCGGTCGCGGCTCGCAGCAGCGAGCTGACGTCGCCGTTGGCTGCCGCGCCGGCTAGCTCGGGCTCTCGCGACGGCGGCAACGGCCCGGCCGCGCTGTCCACCACGTCGGCGACGATGCAGGTGATGTTGTCCGGGCCCCCGTTGCGGATCGCCAGCGCGATGAGCTGGCCTACTGCCTGGTCAGCGTCCGGCAGCGTGGTGAGCACCTCGTGCACAGCTTCGTCACCGACCACGTCGGTCAGCCCGTCCGAGCACAGTAGGTACCGGTCGCCTAGCAGCGCGGTGTGCATCGCCAGGTCGGGGTCGGCGTCGGTGCTGCCCTGCAGGGCGCGCAGGATGAGCGAGCGCTGCGGATGGTTGGCGGCCGCCGCAGGGCTCAGCCGTCCCTCGTCGACCAGCGACTGAATGAGCGTGTGGTCGCGGGTGATCTGGTAGAGGTCGCCGTCGCGCAGCAGGTAGGCCCGGGAGTCGCCGATGTGGCAGACCGCGACGTCAGCACCGGCCCATAGCAGCGCGGTCAGCGTGGTTCCCATGCCCTCGACGGCTGGGTCCGACTCGCTCATCTCGTGCAGGATGTCCCGCGCGGAGGCTACCGCGGCTGCGAGGGCATCGAGCATCTCGTCGCTGCTGGCGAATGTCTGGCGGTCGAGTCCGGTGATCGCGGAGATGGCCACGGCGCTGGCGACCTCGCCAGCCGCGTGGCCGCCCATGCCGTCGGCGATCGCCAGAAGCCGCGGCCCGGCGTATGCCGAGTCTTCGTTGCCCTCACGGAGCAGCCCCACGTCGGAGCGGAGCGCGTAGTGCAGTGCCAGGGTCATCTGCGCAGCTCCAGAACAGTCTTGCCGATGCGAATCGGTACACCGACGGGCACCGGGGTCGGCTGGGTCACTTTCTGCCGGTCCAGGTAAGTGCCGTTGGTCGACCCGAGATCCTCGACCAGCCATTGACCATCTTGCGGGAAGAGTCGGGCATGTCGGGTCGAAGCGTAGTCGTCACTCAGGACCAGTGTGGCGTCATCGGCCCGCCCGATGGTGATCTGCTCGTCGGTCAGGCCGAGGCTGGTCCCGGCCAGCGCTCCCTGCGTCACGAGCAGTTGCTGAGGCGTCGAGCGGGATGGCCGTGCGGGCCTGGAGCGGGCCTTGGGCGGAGCCGGCGCGGCTTGCTGGCGCGCCGCCGGGCGGCGGCGGCGGCTCACCGTGCCGAAGAGGTCGGTCCTGACCACGCCGACCGCCGCGATCACGAAGAGCCACAGCACAGCCAGAAAGCCAATCCGGATGAGAGTGAGCTCAAGCGCATTCATCGAGTCGTGAGTCCTTGGGGCGCGGCAGCGGTGTGCGGTCCTGATCCGGTCGTGTCAGTAAATGCTGTCCCGGCGGAAGACAAGCGTCGTGCGGCCGAGCGTGACCCGGGTGCCGTCGGTAAGGGTCACCCGCCGCACCGGCTGGCCATTGACGAATGTGCCGTTGGTCGAGCCCAGGTCCACGAGCACGACCTCGCCGTCCTCCACCCTGATCTCAGCGTGGTGGCGGGAAACGCCCGGGTCGACCAGCCGCAGGTCACAGTCGGTGCCGCGGCCCAGGATGATCAGGGGCGTGCTGATCTCATAGGTCCGCTGGGTGCTGCCGTCCGGTCCGGGCTCGGGTCCGGACACCAGCAGGCGCGGATTCCCGTGGAATCCACCCGCGCGCTGAGGCAGGTCGCTGGCGGGCCGCCGGATCTCGCCGTCCTCGACGGTAGTGCCGCGGATGACGCCGGAGAGAATCCGGAAGGTGCCCGTGGTCAGGTCGCGGACGCCCTCGAAGCGCATCCGGACCGGGCCGACGAACGAGTAGCCCTGCTCCTTGGCGTACTCCCTGGCCAGCGTGGCCAGCTCGATGCCCAGGCTGTCGGCGTACACGTCGAGGCGAGCGAAGTCGTCCTCGGCGACCTCGACCACGAAGTCGTTAGGCACGAGAGTCCGTCCCTGGGCCACAATGGCCGCCCGGTCGTCCATCTCCCGCTGAATAGCGCTGGCGACCTCGACCGGCTGCAGCTCAGACTTGAACGCCCGCGCAAAGGCACCTTCGACCATCCCTTCGAGCCTGTGCTCAAAGCGCTGCAGGACTCCCACCGTGGTGCCCTCCTCTCCCTGCCGTATCTGATCGTATCGGCGATGTGGGATAGCTTGCGGACGTGCTAACCTGACTGCTGCTCCCGGGGCGGGTGGCGGAACGGCAGACGCGCACGGTTCAGGTCCGTGTGTCCGAAAGGACGTGAGGGTTCAAATCCCTCCTCGCCCACACCTGAGTTCCTGCAGGCCCCGGCGATGCAGTTCACTAGTTGGCCGCAGCTTAGGCCGCTGGCGCGGTGCTTGTCACTGAGATCCCGGTGGTATCCGCTCCAGCTGGCCGGTGTGATCCAGATCATGGCCTGTCGGCCGCCGGTCGGCCGTGTCCGGCTGCCTGCCGCGTCTGCTCGCCGGATCGGGCAGAATCGGTAGCGTGCCGGAACTGCCCGAAGTCGAGTCGCTCGCCGCCGACTTGCGCGAGCGAGCCATCGGCCGGGTGATCGACCGGGCCGACGTGGCTGAGTTTTCCGTGCTCAAGACCTATGACCCGCCGCTGAGCGTGCTGCACGGCGCCCGCCTGAGCGGAACCGCGCGGCGTGGCAAGTTCCTCGACCTGATCTGCCAGCCCGCGGCGGGCGGCCCGGCACTGCACCTAGTCACGCACCTGGCCAGGGCGGGCTGGCTGCGCTGGCGCGACTCGCTGCCGGAAGCGCCGCCCCGGCCGGGCAAGGGCCCGCTGGCGTTCCGCGTCCGGTTCGCCGACGGCTCCGGCTTCGATCTCACCGAGGCCGGGACGCGGAAGCGCCTGGCCGTCTACCTCGTCACCGACATCGAGCAGATCCCGGGCGTTGCGTCGCTCGGGCCGGAGCCGCTCGCGCCGGAGTTCACCGCGGACGTGCTGGCCGGGATCCTCGCTGGCCGCCGTATGCAGATCAAGGGTGTGCTGCGGGACCAGAAGCTCATCGCCGGGATCGGGAACGCCTACTCAGACGAGGTGCTGCACGCGGCCAGGATGTCTCCGTTCCGGCTGGCATCGAGCCTGAGCCCGGAGGAGGTTGCCGACCTGCATGCCGTCATCGTCGCGACGCTCCGGGATGCCATCGGCCGCTCAGACGGCCTGGCGGCGGGTGACCTGAAGAAGGAGAAGAAGGCTGGCTTGCGAGTCCACGGCAAGACCGGCGAGCTATGCCCGGTCTGCGGGGATACCGTTCGTGAGGTGTCCTTCGCTGACTCGGCGCTCCAGTACTGCGCGACCTGCCAGACCGGCGGCAAGCCGCTAGCCGACCGCCGAATGTCCCGGCTGCTGAAGTAACCCGCTCTGCCCGGGCGCGAGAAGCGCGATCCGGCGGCGAGGGAAAGGTGTACGCCGCCGGACCGCGTTGCGGAGGGCTGACCGTGGTCAGCCAGGGGTCTCGGTTAGTTGAAGACCTGCCTGAGCTTGGCCCAGCGGCTGAGGTCGCAGCCACCGTCGACGATCGTCTCGTGCACCTTCTTGCCGAGGTACGTGCCTTTCACGATGGCGCGGCCCGCGTCCGCCAGGATCATCGGGCACATGACGTGAGCCGGGCGCGGCGCGAAGAGGCTGGAGCCGGCCAGCAGCCGGGAACAGGCTTGCGCCGGGTCGGCGACGGTGCCGCCCGCGGGCTCGCAGCGCAATGTGTAATGCGAGGCGGGCGCCGACGGGGATGCCGTGAACTCGACGGTCAGCGAGACCTTCGAGGCGGCTGCGGTGCCGGCCGAGCTGGTTCCCGAGCCGGAGGACGGAGCAGCGGTGCTGCCGCACGCCGCTGCCAGCGCCGCGCAGGCCGCGGCCGCGCAGCAGCGGAACAGAACGGACTGGTGCCAGCGGCGCGGATGTGCCAGGTGTGAGCCGTGCGCGCCGGGGCGGGAGCCGGAGTGCGCGTCATGCGTCAGAGGCGTCATAGCCATTGGACGCGGCGGGCCGCATCCTGGTTCCCGCCCTGCCCGACATCCTGTGAGTGTGGTGTTTGCGCAGTTCACCGGTCATGAACCGGACAACAATGGCAGCATGATTCGCTGTGGGGTGGAAGCTTGCCGTGCCGCAGCGCGATCGCGACAGGATTGACGGCACCGCCCGGGCAGTGATCGAATGCGCGGCCGACGCGATCATCGCAGTGGGCGCCGACCGCAGAGTGACCGTCTGGAATCCCGCTGCCGAGCGACTGTTCGGCTGGAGAGCAGCCGAGGTAGTCGGCCTTGAGCCGCCCTTCGTTCCGGAAGAACTGCGTGCCGAGCACAATGCCGTTCTGGAGCGGGTCGCCAGCGGCGGGCATGTCTCGTTCGCCACGCGGCGAACATGTAAAGACGGCTCGATGGTCGACCTCCGGATCGACGCCAGCCGGATGCTCGACTCGGCGGGCGAACTCGCGGGCTGGGTGTGCGTGTGCCACCAGAACGCCGACGACGAGGCCACCCGGCACTACATGGCTGAGCGCGCCCGCGTGGTCCGGCGTCTCGGCGACGTGGTCGCTGACATGAACGCGCAGCTTGATCTCGAGGCCGTGCTCGACCGGATCGCGGCGAGCCTGCGGGAGCTGACGCGCGCGGACGCGGGCGGGTTCGTGCTGATCGAGAAGGACCGGCTCCGCCTGGTGAGCCTCGACGGGCTGCCTGCCGAACTCCGTGGCCGGACCGCGGACCTGCAGACGTCTACGGTGGGCCAGCTCATGCGTTCGGGCAAGTCGGTGCTGATGGCGACCAGCGACTCCGGTGGCTTCGATGACCTGATCTGGGCGGCGCTGCCCGGATTGCATACGATCACGCTGAGCCTCTCGCATGTGGCTGGGCGGCCGTACGGCGCGCTCTACGCGCTCTACAGCGGCCGCAAGGTGGGCCACATCGAGCTCGAGCTGCTGGAGCTGCTCGCCGGGCACGCGAGCGTGGCGCTGTCGAACGTGACGGCCTTCGAGGAAGTTGTCAGGCAGCGAGCGCACGAGCGCGCGGTCATCGACGCCAGCGCGGACGGCATCGCGGTCCTCGACTCCGACGGACTCGTGCGCCAGTGGAATCCGGCCGCGCATCGCCTGACCGGGCTGACGCCCGAGCTGGCAACCGGGCGGCGCCCGCCGTTCCCGCTGCCTGAGCCTGGTGCGAAGCTCACTCACAAGCTCGCCAACGGCCGCTGGATCGACCTGCTGTGCACCGGTCTGTCCGGCCGTGGCGAGAAGGTGCTCGACTTCCGTGACATCACCGCGGCCAAGGAGCTCGAGGAGGCTAAGGACCTCTTTCTGGCCACCACGAGCCACGAGCTGCGGACACCGATCACGGTGGTCCAGGGCTTCGCGAGCACGCTGGCGAGCCGGTGGGACAAGCTTGCCGACGCGGACCGCCGGTCGGCCGTCCAGACGATCGCCGACCGGGCCGCCTCGCTGGCCCGGCTGGTCGAGCAGCTACTTCTAGGCTCCCGGGCCGGCGCTGACCAGCTGCAGGTCAGCAACGGGCCGTTCGATCTCGGCGAGTTGCTGCGGAGCGCCGTCGTCGCCTTCCGGTCGCTCTCCGACCGGCACAATCTGGCCACCGACATCGCCGACGGGCTCCCGCGGGCACACGGCGACCCCATGGCCACCGACATCATCATCGGGCAGCTGCTGGAGAACGCGTTCAAGTACTCGCCCGACGGCGGCACCGTCACGGTGCGCGCCCGGCCTGACGACGACTGGATCGTGGTCGAGGTCGCGGACGAGGGCGTGGGCATCCCTCCAGAGGACCGTGAGCGCGTCTTCGAGCGCTTCGTCCAGGGCGAGGCGGGTGACCGTCGCCGGTTCGGCGGAATCGGCCTTGGCCTGTACATCGTCCGGCAGCTGGCGCGGGCACAGGGCGGTGAGGTCGGAGCGAACGCCAGAGACGGCAGCGACGGCCATGAGGGCCGCGGCACGGTGATGCGACTGCGGCTGCCGCAGGCTGTGCCGGCCCGGCCCGCGCCGGGCCCGCCCGCCCCGCCCGGATCGGGCTCGCCGGGCGACGTGGCTGGCATCCGGCCCCCGGGCGGCCGGCCGGCGGGCGCCGCACAGCGGCCTGGCGCGGCGCGGCCGGAGGGTGACGACCGTGGCAGCGCGTCGCGCCGGCCGAGTCCGGCGCTGCCGGGGCCGCGGCCGGCCTCCGAGGCGCCCTCGAGCTGATGTGCTCCGGTCAGCTTTCGGCGCACTCCTAGTTTTCGTCAGGTATTAATCCGCGTCTGCTATTCCGCTGCTGCGGCGAATCGCCACCGGTATAGTCGGCTGTGCTTCATAAATCGCATTTCCCGAGAACTTTGCTAAAGAAGCTTGAGGATTTCCTGAGCAGCGGGGGCGAGTATTCGGGATTCGCCCGCGACTGCTCGAATGCAAGTGCAAGTGGCCGGTTCCGGGGCAGGGCGGGACTGGCCGCTCATTTCTGGGCGCCTACTGGAGGGGAACTATGCGGGCGACACGGTCATGGCGGTATGCGCGTCCGCGGGGCAGCCGCCTGGTCAGCCTGGTTACCGCTGCCGGGTTGGCCGCGTTAGCGGGCGCGGGGCTGACGGGTCCGGGGCTGGCGGCGCGGGCCGCGAGTCTGTCAGCGGGACCACCGTCCGTCCGCGCGGCGGCGGCAGTGCGGGCAGCGAGCCAGGCGGCCGCCCCGCCCGTGCCGGCCTCGGCAAGCTTCGTGGCCGCACCACAGGTCGCTGGCAGCATGCCCGGCGTGCGCCAGGCCTGCAGCACTCCCTCGCAACCAGGTGAGATGGCCTGCATGGCGCTCATCGTGAGCACCGTCAGGGGCGGCGGAGACCGGGCGGACGTCAGCCCGCCGGCGGGCAGCTCCTACGACCCGTCGCAACTGCAGGACGCCTACGGTCTCGCCAGTGCCGCGAGCAAACCTGCCGACGGCGAGACGATCGCCATCGTTGATGCCTACAACGATCCGTCGGCCAGCGCGGACCTTGCCGCCTACCGGTCGGCCTACGGTCTGCCCGCGTGCGATCAGAGCAGCAAATGCCTGACGATCGAGAACGAGCACGGTGGTACCACGGATCTCCCGAGCAAGGACACATCTGGCGGCTGGGAGCTCGAGGAATCACTCGACCTTGAAATGGTCTCGGCAATCTGCCCGAATTGCTCGATCCGGCTTATCGAGGCGAATTCCGCATCTATCAGCGCACTGGCAACCGCGGAGCGCACCGCTACCCGCAGCGGAGCTGAGGCCGTGTCCAACAGCTGGGGGAGCGGTGCGGAATTTACCGGCGAGAGTGCCTACGACCCGGATTTCTATGCCCCCGGCGTGGCTATCACGGCAGCCGGTGGCGACGACGGTTACGGCACGCAGTACCCGGCAGTTTCGCCGTACGTGACGTCCGTCGGGGGCACGACGCTGACAGACTCCGGTGGGCACTGGAGCCAGTCGGCCTGGAGCGGCACGGGGGCGGGGTGCTCCGAGCTCGAGCCGAAGCCGTCCTGGCAGACGTCTGACGCGACCTCACCTGGCGGCTGCCTCAACAGGACCGATAACGACGTCGCCGCGGACGCGAATCCTGATCCCGGTGTCTGGATCTACGACACGGTCAGAGATCCCGGCTCCGGCGCAGCGCCCGGCTGGATCGCCGTCGGCGGTACGAGCGTCAGCACTCCCATCGTCGCTGCGGCCTATGCCCTGGCCGACGTCGAGGCGGGCGGTCCGCACCAGGCGCTGATCCCGGAGACTTTCCCTGCTGCCTATCCGTACCAGAACAGCTCGGACTTCCTCGACGTCACCAGCGGGTCCGACGGTAGCTGCGAGCCGGCCCGCCGGTACCTCTGCCACGCTGGGGCGGGCTACGACGGGCCGACGGGCGTGGGGACAATCGACGGCACTGCCGGACTGACCGGACCCCGAAGCGGTGAGGTGACCGTGCTCGGGCCGGGCACGCAGGTCTACCAGTCAGGCGCGAAGATCAGGCTCCAGCTCGACGTCCAGCCTGGTCAGGACACTCCGACCATGACCGTGGCCGGCCTGGCCGGCCTTGCGGTCGGCACCGACCAGGTCCTGACCGGCACGGCGCCGGCAGCGACCGGAGTCCATCGGGTGACCGTCACCGCCGCTCTCGACGGCCAGTCGGACTCGTCCTCGTTTGACGTGGTGATCGTGCCGAAGGTGAGGGCCCGCCATCCAGCGGCAGGCGCGATAAGGCTCGACGGCGGTAGCTGGTGCCTCACTGGATCGGGATACCGCGTCACTGCCGGCACGCCTGCGGTTCTCGAGCGCTGTTCGGACAGAGCCGCTCAGAAGTGGAAGCTCGAGCCGGCCGGTGGTGTCGCCGGCACCGGGATCGTCACGATCGACGGGCTTTGTCTTGCGGTCAGGAGCGGCAGCGGCAACGGGGCGAAGGCTTCGATCCAGGGTTGCGGCAAAAACGCGACCCGGCAGCAATGGACCTACCAGGGCCGCGGTCGTCTGCGGAATGCGGCGACCGGGAAGTGCCTGGCGGTACACGGCAGCGCAGGCGCTGGCCGGCAGGCTGTCATCTGGACGTGCAGCAATGCAGCTCCGAGGCGGTGGGTGCTGCCGGCAGCGCCGGTAGTCTCAGCGGTGGCTGGCCGCTGTCTGTCCGACCCCGGCAGCAGCCGCAGCAGTGGCACCCGGATCGCCATCGCGGTCTGCCGTCAGGCCGCCTCGCAGCGCTGGACGGCTGAGCCCAACGGGACTCTGAAGATCGCGGGCAAGTGCCTGGCGGTGAAGGGCAGCAGCATGCTGGACGGCGCCGCGATCGAGCTGGCGAAGTGTTCCGCGGCGGGCTCGCAGCGCTGGGCCCGGGGTCCGCACGGCGAGCTGATGAACGCACGATCTGGCCGCTGTCTCGCCGATCCGGGTAACTCCCGGAAATCCGGCACCGGCCTGACCCAGGAGGATTGCTACAGCGTGCCGGGCGAGATCTGGGTAGTCAGCTGAGCCGCAGTCCGGCTCAGCTTTTGGCTCCCACCTTGACGCCGGTCCGCTTACCCGTCAGCGGATCGCGTTCGACCGGCGCGCCGCCCGAGGCGTCGATGTACTTGTCGATGATGCCGATGACATCCTCGCCTTGCATGACGATCTGACCGCGCTCCATCCAGATCACCCGGTTACAGG
>Ga0335074_10000595_pt1 | contig 50482 bp, 47 predicted proteins | sample Lox_Sample_23_FD_206715 | JGI IMG/M metagenome (GOLD analysis project Ga0335074, IMG submission 206715) | Soil microbial communities from Loxahatchee National Wildlife Refuge, Florida, United States - Lox_Sample_2.3 | ecosystem: Environmental > Terrestrial > Soil > Wetlands | place: USA...
ATCAACTGGTTGGGCACCTCCGACACCACCACCCGGCGGGTCTTCGAGGAGATCCTCGCGGTCGAGGAGGAGCACGCCGACGACATGCTGACGTTCCTCGAGAAGATGGGCTGAGCGCGGTCTCCTACGCGGTCTCCTAGGAGTCCCAGCGGAACCAGCGGGCGGCCGCGACGGCGCCGACCGCCGTCCAGGCGAGCAGCGTCATCCAGTCGTGCAGCGGTGCCGTGCCTCCGGCGCGGAGAACGACCCGCAGGCCCTGGCTCAGCGCGCCGATCGGCAGCAGCTCCAGCACGCGGCGTACGCCGGGTGAGAAGTCGGTCAGCGGGAACGCGACGCCGCCGAGCACCAGCAGGACCAGGTAGACCAGGTTGGCGGCGCCGAGGGTCGCTTCGGCGCGCAACGTCCCGGCCATCAGCAGGCCCAGCGTGCTGAACGCCGCGGTACCGAGCACGAGCAGCCCGACGACGCTGGCCGGGTCGCCGTGCGGAGACCACCCGGCGATCGCCCCGACGATGCAGAGCAGCGCGACCTGGATCAGCTCCACGACAAGCACGCTCAGCGTCTTCGCCGCCAGCAGCAGGCTTCTCGACAGCGGCGTCGTGCCGAGCCGGCGCAGGACGCCGTACCTGCGTTCGAACCCGGTGGCGATCGCCTGGCCGGTGAAGGCGGTCGACATCACGGCGAGCGCGAGCACGCCCGGCACGAGGAAGTCGATCCGCGGCTTGGGCAGATCGGCGATCGGGGCGCTGGCGAACAGGATCAACAGCACGGTCGGTATGGCGATCGTGAGGAGCAGCTGCTCGCCGTTGCGGAGCGTGAGCCGCAGCTCCATCGCGGTCTGGGCACGCAAGCGGCGGATTGCCGGCGCCGCGCCGGGAGCCGGCGCGAGCTCGAGCGGCACGGCGGTCATGACCGAACCCCTCGCCCGGTGAGCTCGAGGAAGACGTCCTCGAGGCTGCGGGCGCCGGTCGCGAGGCCCTCCGGGAGCACGCCGCGCGCCGCACACCACGTGGTGACGGCCGCGGCCAGGTTGGGAGTGATGTCCGCGGTCACGACGTAGCGGCCCGGATCGGGCTCGGCGACGTTGCTCCCCGCGGGTAGCGCCAGGAGGAGCTCGGCAATCGGGAGACCGGGCGGGCCGGTGAAGGACAGCCGGCGCCCGGTGCCGCTCGCCCGCGTCAGGACGGCCGGCGGCCCGGTGGCGACCACCCGGCCGGCGTCGATGATGACCACGGAGTCGGCCAGCTGCTCGGCTTCGTCGATCGCGTGGGTCGTGACGACGACCGCGACGCCGGCGGCCCGCAGCTCACGGACCAGCTCCCAGGTCGAGTGCCGACCCTGAACGTCGAGCCCGGCGGTGGGCTCGTCGAGGAAGACCGCCTCGGGCCGGCCGACCACGGCGAGCGCCAGCGACAGGCGTTGCTGCTCCCCACCGGACAGGCGCCGCCACGGGGTGCGAGCGACGCTGCCGAGCCCGAGCCGCTCGATCAGGCCCTCGACCGGTAGCGGGACGGCATAGAGCGCGGCGTAGAGGCCGAGGACCTCGTCGGCGCGGGCGCTGGGATACACGCCGCTTGCACCGGAGCCACCCTGCGGCATGATCCCGACCCGCGTGGCGAGGGCGGGTGCATCGGTGGCCGGATCGAGTCCCAGCACCCGGACCGAGCCGCGGTCGGCCCGGCGCAGCCCGGCGCAGATCTCGATCGTGGTGGTCTTGCCGGCGCCGTTCGGGCCCAGCACAGCCGTGATCGCGCCGGCCGCCGCGGTGAAGCTGACGTCGGCCACTGCAGGGGTTCCGGTGTAGCTCTTGGCGAGCTCGCTCACCTCGACGGCGGCCACGCCCGGCCAGTGTAGGAAGCCGCGGGGGCGGGTCCGGTCTGGCCCGGTTTGGCGGTGTCGGTCAATTACGCAATAATGACGTTGTGAAAACCGCAGGCGTGAAGGCGCGGGTGCGCGGCCGGGTCGTCCCTGCCGATGAGGCTGCCGAGCGGCGGACCCGGGTGAAGGTCGCCCGCTCGCTGCTCGAACACGGCCCGTCCACGGTCGCCGAGCTGGCGCAGCGGCTCGGGCTCACGACGGCCGCGATCCGGCGGCACCTCGATGCCGCGCTCGCCGACGGCACGATCGTGGCGCACGAGGAGCGTCCGAGCGGCCCGCGTGGTCGCGGGCGGCCGGCCCGGCGGTTCGGCCTGACCGACGCCGGTCATGCGGCCGGACCGACGGCGTACGACGCGGTCGCGGTGTCCGCGCTGCGCTACCTGCGGGACTACGTCGGCGAGGCCGCGGTCGAGGACTTCGCGCGGCGGCGGATCGCCGAGTGGGAGGCGCGCTACGCCGACCGGATCGCGGCGCTGCCGCTCGACGAGCGCCCGCAGGCGCTGGCCGAGGCGCTGGCCGACGACGGGTACGCCTCGACCGTGCACGACACCGCGCTCGGCGTTCAGGTCTGCCAGCACCACTGCCCGGTTCAGCACGTCGCCGAGGAGTTCCCGGTGCTGTGCGAGGTCGAGACCGAGGCGATCGGCCGGCTGGTCGGCCGCCACGTCCAACGGCTCGCGACGATCGCCCGCGGCGACGGCGTCTGCACGACCCACATCCCGCTCACCGATGTCACCACCCGCCCCACGTCCGGAAGGACTGCTTCATGACCGACCTCGCCCGCCCTGAGCTCGAGGGTCTCGGCCGCTACAAGTTCGGCTGGGCCGACCCCGACGTCGCCGGCGCGACCGCCAAGCGCGGACTGTCCGAGGATGTCGTGCGCGAGATCTCGGCGCTGAAGAACGAGCCGGAGTGGATGCTCGAGCAGCGTCTGAAGGGGCTGCGGCTGTTCTACAAGAAGCCGATGCCGAACTGGGGCGCGGACCTGTCGGGGATCGACTTCGACAACATCAAGTACTTCGTCCGCTCGACCGAGAAGCAGGCCGCGTCGTGGGACGACCTGCCCGCGGATATCAAGACGACCTACGACCGGCTCGGAATTCCCGAAGCCGAAAAGCAAAGGCTCATTGCCGGAGTAGCGGCCCAGTACGAGTGCCTGTCGGCAGACACCCTCGTCTGGACGGCCGATCGTGGACAGGTGCCGATCAAGGAGATCGAGGCGGGCGATCGGGTCTTCTCCTATGACGAGGAGGCCGAGCGCTTCATTGTCTCGTCGGTGAAGGCGATGGCACAGACGGGTGTGAAGCAGACGTACGAGGTGACCGTCGGCGGTCAGAAGATTCGAGCGACGGACAATCATCCGTTCCTCGTGCTGTCCGACGATCGAAAGCCGGGTCGCCAACGGGCACGGTTCGTGCGTCGGTGGAGGACGCTGAACGAGCTTGCCGTTGGTGACCTAGTCGCTGTACCTCGCGACCTGCCAGATTTCGGCGAGTCACTCCAACTTCCGGGTGCCTATCGCCGGAACGGCACAGTCCTCGGACCAATGTGGACCAGTGAGGACCTGTTGTGGCTGCTCGGGTACTTCGTTGGCGACGGCTCGTTGCGGAGTTCCGGTCGCACGCACCGAGTGCAGTTCGCAGTGCCGGACACCGACGTTGAACTCCGGGCCGAACTCACCAGGGTGATCGCTGACCAGTTTGGCCTTCGCGCAATCGCGGCCGATGACGTGCGACTCGTGGTGAACTCCCGTCCGCTCGTCGACTGGATGATTGAGATGGGCTTCACGGGCGGAGCTCACAACAAGCATGTGCCTGACTGGGTCTTTGGACTCCCTCGAGCGGAGCGGCTGGCCTTTCTCGGGGGGTGGGTCGACGCCGACGGCTACGTTCGACCCGACGCATCTGGCTCGGTTGTGCTGACGAGCGTCAACGCGCCGCTGCTGGAGCAGGCCCGATCCCTGGCCGAGCTCACGGGCCTTCGGGCGGCGGGTCCTTGGGAGTGGCAGGCGCCGTACGCGCACGACCCGAGCCGCATGATGACCGCCTACCGACTGGGCATCTCGGGCCAGTTCGAGCGGCTCGGCTGCCGCAACCCGAAGCGGACCTCGCGATTCGGGCGGCGCAGGTATGCGCAGTCGTCGATCAGCGCGAGAGGCGCGACTTTTCGGAAGCACTGCACCGAACACCTGGGATTCGCTCGTATCAAGGCGATCACTGCATATGACGTCGAAGCGGTATATGACGTCGAGGTAGACGGCCCGCATAACTTCCTCGCTGACGGCATCGTGGTTCACAACAGCGAGGTGGTGTATCACCAAATTCGTGAGGATCTCGAAGCTCAGGGTGTGCTCTTCCTCGACACCGACACCGGTCTGCGTGAACACGAGGGCCTGTTCCGTGAGTACTTCGCATCCGCGATTCCTGCCGGAGACAACAAGTTCTCAGCGCTCAACACCGCAGTCTGGTCCGGTGGCTCCTTCATCTACGTGCCAAAGGGCGTCAGGGTCGACATCCCGCTGCAGGCCTACTTTCGGATCAACACCGAGAACATGGGCCAGTTCGAGCGGACGTTGATTATCGCCGATGAGGGGTCATATGTCCATTATACAGAGGGGTGTACCGCCCCGATCTATTCGTCCGATTCATTACATTCTGCAGTTGTAGAGATCATTGTCAAGAAGGACGCGCGGGTTCGGTACACCACGATTCAGAACTGGTCCAACAACGTCTACAACCTGGTGACCAAGCGCGCCATCGCACACGAGGGTGCGGTCATGGAGTGGACCGACGCGAATATCGGATCCAAGGTGACCATGAAGTACCCCGCGGTCTGGATGGTCGGCGAGCACGCCAAGGGCGAGACGCTGTCCCTTGCCTTCGCTGCCGAAGGTCAGCACACGGACTCTGGCGCGAAGATGGTGCACGCGGCTCCGAATACGTCGAGCAACATCGTGAGCAAGTCGGTTGCACAAGGCGGTGGGCGGACGTCGTACCGGGGGCTCGTGCAGGTCAACAAGGGCTCCGAGCACTCCAAGAGCACGGTGAAGTGCGACGCGTTGCTGATCGACTCGATCAGCCGGTCGGACACCTACCCGTACGTCGACGTCCGAGAGGACGACGTGCAGATGGGGCACGAGGCCACGGTCAGCAAGGTGAGCGCGGATCAGCTGTTCTACCTGATGAGCCGCGGCATGACCGAGGACGAGGCGATGGCGATGATCGTGCGCGGGTTCATCGAGCCGATCGCGCGCGAGCTCCCGATGGAGTACGCCCTCGAGCTGAACCGGCTGATCGAGCTACAGATGGAAGGGGCCGTCGGCTGATGAGCCCCGAACCGGCCCCGGCGAGCGTCGCCGGGGAGTCACGCGCGGAGCGCGGCGCGCCGCCGATCGTGTCGGCGGCGTACCGCCGCGTGTCGTTCGACCCGGCCGACTTCCCGATGCCGGCGGGTCGCGAGGAGGAATGGCGGTTCACGCCTCGTCGCCGGATGACCCGGTTGCTCGAGGACACCGCGAGCGACGCGCACCTGAAGTGGACCTCGGACCTGCCCGACGGTGTCGAGCTGGTCGAGTTGGCCGATGATGATCCGCTGCGCACCGCAGTCCCGGCTCCGGTCGACCGCGTCGCGGCGCTCGCACACGCACATTCGGGTGGCGCGATCGCGCTGCGTATCCCGGCCGGTGCCGAGCTCGATCGCCCGGCCGTCGTCGAGCTGCGGGGCTCGACCAGCGAGGAGATCGTCTGGGGCCACGTGATAGTCGAGATCGGCGCCAACGCCAGCGCCACCGTGATCATCGACCACGCGGGCAGCGCGACGTATGGCGCACTGCTGTCGGTGCTCGTCGGTGACGGCGCCCGGCTGACCCTGGTCAGCCTCCAGGACTGGGACGACGACACCGTCCACGTCGAGCAGCAGTCCGTTGCGGTCGGCCGCGACGCGACGTTCACCTCAGCGGTCGTGTCGCTCGGCGGTGACCTGGTCCGGCTCACGCCCACCGTGCACTTCACCGGACCGGGTGGCAACGCCCAACTCCTCGGGCTGTACTTCGCGGATGCCGAGCAGCACCTCGAGCACCGCCTGTTCGTCGACCACAACCAGCCGCACTGCCGCAGCCGGGCGACCTACAAGGGAGCGCTGCAGGGCAACCACGCGCGCACGGTGTGGATCGGCGACGTGCTGATCCGCCGCGATGCGATCGGCACCGACACCTACGAGGAGAACCGCAACCTGCTCCTCACCGACGGGGCGCGCGCCGACTCCGTCCCGAACCTCGAGATCGAGACCGGTGAGGTCATCGGCGCCGGTCATGCGAGCACGACCGGACGTTTCGACGACGAGCAGCTGTTCTACCTGATGGCGCGGGGGATCACCGAGTCCGAGGCGCGCCGGCTCGTCGTACGCGGCTTCTTCACCGATATCGTTGACCGGATCGGTGTGCCCGAGGTGCGCGACCGCCTGGTCGCGGCGGTCGAGCGCGAGCTCGGTGCGTCCACATGATGCGCGGCTACGTCCGGGTGTGCGGGCTGTCCGACCTGCTCGACAACCGCCCGCTTCACGTCGACATCCGGCACACGCCGGTCTGCGTCGTACGCACCGATGGCGAGGTCCTGGCGCTGCTCGACGAGTGCTCGCATGCAGAGGTGGCGCTCTCCGACGGTGACGTCGAGGCCGGCACCGTCGAGTGCTGGCTGCATGGATCGCGCTTCGACCTTCGGACCGGCAAGCCCACCGGCCTGCCGGCCACCGAGCCCGTTCCCGTCTTTCCCGTACACGTCGACGGCGACGAGGTCTACGTCGCCGTGAAGGAGTAACGCGCAATGGCAACGCTGGAGATCAAGAACCTGCACGTCGAGGTCGCCGGTGAGGGCGAGGGCGACGCGCCCCGGGAGATCCTCAGCGGCGTCGACCTCACGGTGAAGCAGGGCGAGACGCACGCGATCATGGGCCCGAACGGCTCCGGCAAGTCCACGCTCGCCTACTCGATCGCGGGACATCCGCGCTACCGGGTGACCGACGGCAGCGTGACCCTCGATGGCGCCGACGTGCTTTCGATGACCGTGGACGAACGAGCCCGGGCCGGGCTGTTCCTCGCCATGCAGTACCCGGTCGAAGTGCCGGGAGTGAGCGTCACGAACTTCCTCCGTACGGCGGTCACCGCGGTCACCGGCGAGGCGCCGAAGCTCCGCACCTGGACCAGGGAGCTCAACGAGGCGTTCGACCGGCTGGCGATCGACCCGTCGTTCCTGCAACGCTCGATCAACGAGGGCTTCTCGGGCGGTGAGAAGAAGCGCTTCGAGGTGCTCCAGCTCGAGCTGCTCAAGCCGAAGATCGCGATTCTGGACGAGACCGATTCGGGGCTCGACGTCGACGCGCTGCGGATCGTGTCGGCCGGCGTCAACCGGATCCGCGAAGCGGGCACGATCGGCACCCTGCTGATCACCCACTACACGCGGATTCTCAACTACATAAAGCCCGACTACGTGCACGTCTTCGTCGGCGGCCGCATCGTCGAGGAAGGCGGTCCGGAGCTCGCCGACACGCTCGAGGCCGAGGGCTACGAGAAGTGGGCGGGGAGATGACCTACGACGTCGAGGTCGTCCGCAAGGACTTCCCGATCCTGCAGCGGGAGGTTCGTCCCGGCGTACCGCTCGTCTACCTCGACAGTGCCGCCACTGCCCAGAAGCCGCTCGCGGTGCTCGACGCGATGCGCGACTACAACGAGCACCACAACGCCAACGTCCATCGCGGCATTCACACTCTCGCCGAGGAAGCGACCGCGCTCTACGAGGATGCCCGAGCAAAGGTTGCGGCCTTCGTCAACGCACCCGACCCGCGCGAGATCGTGTTCGCAAAAAACTCGTCAGAGGCGCTGAACCTGATGGCCCACGTGCTGCCGTTCGGCGCGGGCGACGAGGTCGTCATCACCGAGATGGAGCATCACTCCAACATCGTCCCGTGGCAGCTCGCCTGCCAGCGCGCCGGCGCGACGTTGAAGTGGGTCGGCCTCACCGAAGACGGCCGGCTCGACCTCGCGGACCTGGACCGAGTGATCACCGACCGCACCAAGGTGGTCGCGTTCGTCCACCAGTCCAACCTGCTCGGCACCGTGAACCCGGTCGATGCCGTCGTCGCGCGAGCTCGCGCCGTCGGCGCCTACACCGTGCTCGACGCCTCGCAGTCCGTGCCGCACTCGCCGGTCGACGTCGCGGCCCTGGGGGTCGACGCTGTGGCGTTCACCGGCCACAAGATGTGCGGCCCGACCGGCATCGGTGCGCTCTGGGCCCGCCTCGACCTGCTCGAGCAGCTGCCCCCGTTCCTCGGCGGCGGCGAGATGATCGACGAGGTCACGATGTCCGGCTCGACCTTCGCGCCGCCGCCGCACAAGTTCGAGGCGGGCACGCCGCCGATCGCACAGGCGGTCGGTCTCGGTGCCGCCGTGGACTACCTGTCGGCGCTCGGCATGCCGGCGGTTCATGCGCACGAGCAGGCGTTGACGGCGTACCTGCTCGACGGGGTGCAGACCGTGCCTGGGCTGCGCGTGATCGGTCCGACCACCACCGAGCATCGCGGGGGAGCCGTCTCGTTCGTCATGGACGGCATCCACCCGCACGATGTCGGGCAGGTTCTGGACCAGTACGGCGTTGCAGTCCGGGTGGGACATCACTGCGCACGGCCGGCCTGCCTGCGTTACGGCGTACCGGCGACCTCGAGGGCGTCGCTCCACCTTTACAGCAACGTCAACGACGTCGACGCTTTGGTCGACGGGCTCGGCCGGGTCAGGGGCTTCTTCGGATGACCGCACCTCACGTCGAGTCGCTCTACCAGGAGATCATCCTGGACCACTACCGATCGCCGCATCACAAGGGTTTGCGCGAGCCGTTCGAGTCCGAGGTCTATCACCTCAACCCGACCTGCGGCGACGAGATCACGCTGCGGGTGCATCTCGACGACGGGACCGTTGCGGACGTCTCCTACGAAGGCCAGGGCTGCTCGATCTCGCAGGCATCGGCGAGCGTCATGACGGATCTCGTCATCGGTAAGCCCGTGGACGAGGCCCTCGCGGTCCACGCCGAGTTCCTTCGACTGATGCAGTCGAAGGGCGAGGTCGAGCCGGATGAGGACGTGTTGGAGGACGCTGTCGCCTTCGCCGGGGTGTCGCGCTACCCGGCCCGGGTCAAATGCGCGCTGCTGGCCTGGATGGCGTGGAAGGATGCGACCGCGCAGGCCGTCGACGGAGGAATCGAATGAGCGACCCGACCACCACCCCGACCGGAGCGTCGTCCGCCCCGACCGTCGACGACGTCTACGAGGCGATGCACGACGTCGTCGACCCCGAGCTCGGCATCAACGTCGTCGACCTCGGCCTGCTCTATGGCGTCACCCTCGACGACGACAACAAGGCCGTGCTCGACATGACGCTCACGAGTGCCGCCTGCCCGCTGACCGACGTCATCGAGGACCAGGCCGCGGCCGCGCTCGACGGGCTGACCAATGGGCTGGTGATCAACTGGGTCTGGATGCCCCCGTGGGGCCCGGACAAGATCACCGATGAGGGGCGTCAACAGCTGCAGGCACTGGGCTTCCGGGTCTGACCTGCGCGGCGATCGCCCGGCCGGCCGCGATCGCTCCGACTACTGCAATACCGGCACTCATCAGATCGCCGATGGTGACCGCCGTACGGATGTGGGCGAGCCCGAACGCGGTGACGAGCGCGCCGACCGCCGCGATTCCGATGATGCTTCCGGTCATGTCGCTGATCTGAAGCGCCGCGGAGTTCATGCCCTGCGCTTCGTTCGGCGAGAGGTCCAGCATCAGCACCGAAATCGTCGGCATTGCGATGCCCATGCCGGCCCCGGCGATCGCCCAGATCGGCACCGCGAGCCACAGGCTTGCCCGGGGCGCGGCGACCGCGACCAGGAGTGCGACACCGACCGCCACGGCGCCGAACCCGACCCGCATCACCGACACCTGGTGGCGCCGGCGCCGCCCCTGCCACCAGGAGCCGATCGACCAGCCGATCGCGCCCAGAGTCAGCGGGATGCCGACGACGCGCGGCGTGCCGTGGTGCAGCCGGGTGAGGGTCAGCGGCAGGTAGGCCTCCGCCCCGAAGAACCCGCAGGTGAGGATTCCGCGCAGCACGATGACGGTCGGCAGCCCGCGGGCGAGGCGGAACGCACCGCGCGGCAGGATCGCGCGCAGCGGGGCGATACCCAGTGCGAGGCCGGCCGCGATCAACAGCAGGCTCCACCAGTCGACGATCTCGGCCGCGACCTGGAGCAGCCCGAGTGCCGCGGACAGCATCAACCCGCGGGCGATGCCGCTGCGTCCCGGTGTCTCACCCTGCCTGGCTACCGGGATCCGCCGCAGGACCGGCACGAGCAGGGCGGCGCCCGCGATCGCCAACGGCGCGATGCCGCCGAAGACCCATCGCCACCCGACCGTCGAAGCGACGAAACCCGCGACCGCAGGACCGACGAGGGACGGCACCACCCACGCCGCGCTCAGCGCGGCAAAGACCTTCGGGTGCAGCTCCTCGGGAAAGGCCCGCGCGACGACGACGTACGCCGCCACGATCATCGCTCCGCCACCGAGTCCCTGGAGCACGCGCCCGGCGAGAAACACGCCGATGTCGGGGGCGGTCGAGGCCACCAGGAGCCCGGCGGCAAAGAAACCCAGCCCGCCGAGCAGGGACGGCGACGGTCCGTGCCGGTCGCAGCGCCGTCCGGCGTCGACCATGCCGACCACGTCCGCGAGCAGGTACGCCGTGAACCCCCAGCTGTAGAGGCGCAGGCCGTGCAGGTCGCGGACCACCGTCGGCATCACCGTCGCCACCGACATCGCCTCGACCGCGACCACCGTGATGACCGTGACCAGACCGATCACCGGCATCCGGTGGGCGGGATCGCGCAGCGACCGGGCCGTCCTGGCGCCGGGCGGCGATGCGGTAGCGGTCATGACCCGCCCACGGTATTCGCGCCGTACGGAACGCATGGCCCACAGGTGTTGCTGGAGCGACCCAGATGGCCCATGGGTGTCGTGCGTGGTTCGGGCCTGCGAGTGGCTAGGTGCTCAGCTCGGAGACGACCTCGGGTTGGGCGGTGACCGGGCAGGCTTCGTGCTGGAGCAACCCGTAGGCGGTCCGCCGGACGATGTCGTGCGGAGCGATCCAGGCGAAGCAGCGCGGGCAGATGGCGTCGGTGTCGACGTGCATCACGTTCGTCGTGAAGTCGAAGCCGGGCGGCGTCTGGCGGCCGTTGGGCATCAGCATGGCGAGCTTCGCCCAGCTGATGTTGCGGGCCATGACACCTCCCCGTTCCGGGCCAATCCTGCCGGGTTCGGGTCCAAAACGGGTCGACGCCACGGTCACATCTCGGTCACCCTTCGGTTACGACGCCCGCCGTACACTGACTGCCATGTCGATCACGGACTAGCGGGGCCCACGCTCGCGCCCGCCTGTCCTCGTCGACCTTCAGGAGTTCCCTGTGCTCACCGCCACTGCCGTCGAGCTGCGTGCGGGCGCCCGCCTGCTGCTGGAGAATGCGACATTCCGGGTCGGATCGGGCGACCGGATCGGGCTGGTGGGCCGCAACGGAGCCGGCAAGACCACCCTGGCCGCTGTGCTGGCCGGCGAACGGTTGCCGGCTTCGGGAACGGTCGAGCGGCGGGGCTCGGTCGGTTACCTGCCGCAGGACCCCCGCACCGGCGATCTCGACGTCCTGGCCCGCGACCGGGTCCTGTCCGGTCGTGGTCTCGACACCGTGATGGCGGACCTGCGTGCGGCTGAGCACGCGATGGCCGACGGGGAGTCCAAGGCGATCGCGAGGTACGGCGTGGCCCAGGAGCGGCTGCACGTGCTGGGCGGGTACGCCGCCGAGTCCGAGGCTGCCTCGGTGGCCGCCAGCCTGGGCTTGCCGGACCGAGTGATGGGTCAGCCGCTGCGCACGCTGTCCGGCGGCCAGCGGCGCCGGGTCGAGCTGGCCCGGATCCTGTTCAGCGGCGCCGACACGTTGCTCCTGGACGAGCCGACGAACCACCTCGATGCCGACTCGATCGTGTGGCTGCGGGAGTTCCTGCGGTCGCACAAGGGCGGCCTGGTGGTGATCAGCCACGACGTCGACCTGCTCGACGTGACCGTCAACAAGGTGTTTCATCTCGACGCCACGCGTGCGGTGCTCGACCTCTACAACGTCGGTTGGCGGGCCTACCTCGACCAGCGCGAGACCGACGAGCGCCGGCGCCGGCGTGAGCGGGCGAACGCCGAGAAGAAGGCGGCCGCGCTCAACGCGCAGGCCGACCGCATGCGAGCCAAGGCCACCAAGGCAGTCGCCGCCCAGCAGATGGCCAAGCGAGCCGAGCGACTCCTCGCCGGCCTCGAGGACGTGCGCAAGTCCGAGAAGGTGGCCCGGCTGCGCTTCCCGGACCCTGCTCCGTGCGGCCGCGTGCCGCTCACCGCGAGCGGCTTGTCGAAGTCCTACGGCTCGCTCGAGGTGTTTACCGACGTCGACCTTGCGATCGACCGCGGGAGCCGCGTAGTCGTACTCGGCCTCAACGGCGCGGGCAAGACCACCCTGCTGCGGCTGCTGTCCGGGCTCGAGCCAGCCGACACCGGCACCGTCGACCCCGGCCACGGCCTGCGACTCGGCTACTACGCGCAGGAGCACGAGACCCTGGACCCATCCGCGTCGGTGCTCGCGAACCTCGCCGCCGCGGCCCCGGCACTGTCCGAGGGCGACCTGCGGACGGTGCTCGGCTCGTTCCTGTTCAGTGGTGAAACGGTGAGTCAGCCCGCGGGCACGCTGTCCGGGGGCGAGAAGACCCGCCTGGCGCTCGCCCTGCTCGTCGTGTCGAGCGCCAACGTCTTGCTGCTCGACGAGCCGACGAACAACCTCGACCCCGCCAGCCGCGACCAGGTCCTCGGCGCGCTGCGTTCCTATCGCGGCGCGATCGTACTGGTCACGCACGACGAGGGTGCGGTCGAGGCACTGGACCCCCAGCGCGTGCTGCTGCTTCCGGACGGCGTCGAGGATCACTGGAGTGCGGAACTCGCCGATCTGGTCGCGCTGGCGTAGATCTTCTCCCGCTGGGCAAGGTGATATGTGTTGAAGGGGAGACGGGGGAAGTGGGAGGTGCAACGGTGGCCGAGCTGAAAAAGGGCAGTCGGGTGACGGGCGTCGAGCGCGACAAGCTCTCGACCGGCCTGAAGAGGAAGTACGACAACGGCGCGAGCATTCGCGAGCTTGCGGCGACGACCGGACGCTCCTACGGCTTCGTCCACCGGGTGCTCAGCGAGGCCGGCGTCAACTTGCGCGGCCGTGGCGGCGCAACGCGCGGGAAGCGGTAACCGCTGAACGGGGGTGCGTCGTCGGGGGGCGATACGACGACGGGTGGCGTTCGGTTCGAGGTTGACGGCGAGATCGCACGAGTGACGTTGTGTCGCCCTGACCGGCGCAACGCGCAGACGCCGGCGACCTGGCTGGCCCTCGCAGAGTTCGGCACTACGGTGCCCGCCGACGTGCGGGTCGTCGTCGTCACCGGCGAGGGACCGTCGTTCAGCGCCGGCATCGACCGACGGATGTTCACGGCGGATGGCGTGCCCGGCGAAGGATCGATGGGTGACATCCTCGGTCGCGACGACGAGACCGCCGCCGAGGTGATCGCGTCGTACCAAGCGGGCTTCACCTGGTTGCGCCGGCCCGAGTTCGTCTCGGTCGCCGCCGTGCGGGGGCATGCGGTCGGTGCGGGTTTTCAGTTGGCGCTGGCCTGCGATCTGCGGGTCGCCGCCGAGGACGCGATGTTCACCATGGCTGAGCCGACCCTCGGACTGGTGCCGGACCTCGGCGGCACGCAGCTGCTCGTGCAACTGGTCGGGTACGCCCGTGCGCTAGAGATCTGTGCAACGGGACGGCGCTTCTCCGCGGCCGAGGCGTCGCTGGCAGGAATGGTCAACCTGGTCGTGCCGGACCACCAGCTTTCCGCCGCCATCGACGACCTTGTCGGTGCGCTGTTGAGCACGAGCCGGGATGCAGTCGTAGCCACCAAACGGTTGTTGCTCGATGCACCGGAGCGCGGCTTTGCGGAGCAGCTGCGCGCCGAGCGGGAGGCGCAGGTGCATCGGCTGCGGGCGCTCGGCGCACCCGACAGCGGCTAAAGTCGAGGTCGTGGATCTTGCTCTCAATCCCGAACAGGAAGCGACCCGCCGCGCCGTGCGCGAGTGGGTCGACGCCGTCGTCGCGCCCCAGGCGATTCGCAACGATCGCGAGGAGCGGTTCCCGCAGGAGGCGCTCGACGGGCTGATCCGCGATGGCTGGATCGGCCTCACGATCCCCGAGCAGTACGGCGGCGGCGGGGCGGACCCGCTCACCTACTGCCTCGTCATCGAAGAGCTGGGTCGTGGCGACGCAAACGTCCGCTCGATCCTGTCGGTGCATCTCGGTCTGGTGGGCGGATCAATCGACCGCTGGGGAAGCGAGGAGCAGAAGGAGTACTGGCTGCCGAAGATGGCCGCCGGCGAGGCGCTCGGCTGCTTCTGTCTCACCGAACCCGACCACGGGTCGGATCCGGCGTCATTGGAGTCGACCGCCGTTCGGGAGGGCGACTCCTACCGACTCAACGGGTCGAAGATCTTCATCACGAACGGCGACCTCGCTGGCGTCGCGCTGGTGATGGCGCGCACCGGCGGCCCCGGAGCCCGCGGCGTGTCCGCGTTCCTCGTGCCCTGTGACACCCCGGGCTTCACGCCGAAGCCGATCCACGGCAAGTTGGGCCTGCGGTCCTGCGACACGGCCGAGATCGCGCTCGACGACGTGGTCGTGCCGGCCTCGGCCTTGCTCGGCCAGGAGGGCGACGGCATCAAGGTCGCGCTGTCCGCGCTCGACGACGGCCGGATGTCGCTCGCCGCGTCGTGCACCGGGCTCGCCCAGAACGCCCTAGAGGTCATGTCGTCGTACTCCAAGCAACGCGAGCAGTTCGGCAAGCCGATCGCGAGCTTCCAGCTCGTGCAGGAGCTGATTGCGGACACTGCGGTCGAGGTCGATGCCGCCCGGCTGCTGACCTGGCGGGTGGCCGACCTGAAGACGCGCGGCGAGAAGTACACGCTCGCGGCCTCGATGGCGAAGTACTACGCATCGGAGGCGTCGGTGCGAGCGGCGAACGCGGCGGTGCAGGTGCACGGTGGCTACGGCTACGTCGACGAGTTCATCGTCGGCAAGCTGCTGCGCGACGCTCGGGTCACGACGTTGTATGAAGGCACGTCCCAGGTGCAGAAGCTGCTCATCGGCCGCGCGGTGACCGGCGTCTCGGCGTTCTGATCCGGCTACGCTCGGCCTGACGGGGACTCGCCGGCGACGCCGGCAGATCGATGGGGAGGGGCCGGTGAAACGCTTTCGCTCGCATGCACTCGTCGCCTGCGTCATTGCGCTCGCGGTGTTGCTCATCCTGTTCACCCACTCGATCCGGGTCCGGCTCGAATGGGGCACCGGCGGATTCATCCTCGGACTGCTGGCCGGCGGGGTGATGACGCTGGACCTTCGCCACCACCGCAAGGTCAAGGCCCGCGAAGACGCGGCATCCCCGCTGCACTGACCCTCTCGTCGGCGGATCGCGAGCGGCACCGCGCCGGCCCTTGACCTCATCGGCTTCAGGAGGCGGGCCGCCTAGCCGGAGCCGACGGTCGAGTTGTTGATCAGGACCGCGTTCAGGTCGCCTTCTCCGGTCTGGGTGGTCGCGCTCGAGTTGGCGTCGATACAGGTGATCGAGGGAGACTGCCCCCGTCAGAGTTCGGTGCGTAGGGCCCAGAGCAGGGGAAAGAAGCGCAGGTCGCGGCGGTCGCGCAGGTAGCCGACGCCGATCGAGCCGCCGGTGCCGGCCTTGTAGCCGATCTGCCGCTCGACCACGGTCGCGTGCAGCGCCCGCCACTGGGCGGACAGCTCGTCGTGCGACACCAGACCTTCGGCGACGTCCCAGAGCTCTCCGTACGACGCCCGGTCCCGCGCGACGGTGAGCAGCGCGGCGCGCACCTCGTCGTCGGTGCCGACGGCCATCCCATGCGCTGACAACGCGCGCAGATAGCCGTCCCACAGCGAAGGTTCGTCGAGGCGGCGTTGCAGGCGAGCGCGTTCCTCGGCGGTGGCCGACCGCAGCCGGCTCAGCACCGCCGGGTCCTTGAGCCCGGACAGGAACTCGAGCTCGCGGTACTGCACCGACTGGAAGCCCGAGGCCGGTGCCAGCAGCTGGCGGAAGTCGAGGAAGTCCTGCGGCGTCATCGTCTCGAGCACCGGCAGCTGGGCGATCAGCACCGACTCGATCTGCGTCACGCGTCCGAGCCGGTGTCGCGCGGTCCAGAGCGCGCCCGCGCCGGGCTCGAGCAGTAGGTCGCGAACCGTGGTCAGCTCGTGCAGGATCTGTTTGAACCACAGCTCGTAGACCTGATGGATCGTGATGAACAGCAGCTCGTCGTGCGCCGGAGGGTCCGACTCGGGCACCTGCTGCGACAGCAGCACGTCGAGATGCAGGTAGCCGCCGTACGACAGCCGGCCGCCCTGCTCGCCGAACTGGGTGCTCATGACCGCAGCGTAGGGGAGCCTTCGCACTAATCTCGGGAAGCGATGACTGTCCAGCGGTGTTTGGACCACAGGAGGCAGCCGTCGTGGTCATGAACAGCAGCTGGCACATCGCTGCGTCGTATCGTCGCGACCCGTCGGTCACCGAGCAGAAGCTGCCGCCCGGGACGGTACGCCGGATCGTGCGGTTCGCCGCGCCCTACCGCCGTCAGCTGGTCTACTTCCTGATCCTCATCGTGCTCGATGCGGTCATCGGCGCGATCAACCCGTTGATCTACCGGGCCATCATCGACCAGGGAATCGGCCATCACCGGCTCGGGCTCACCGAGCTGCTGGCCGGCCTCATCGCCGTACTTGCCCTGCTCGACGCCGCCGACTCGCTCGCCAACCGGTGGTACTCGGCGCGGATCGGTGAGGGCCTGATCTACGACATGCGCTCACAGGTCTTCGAGCACATCCAGCGGATGCCGATCGCGTTCTTCACCCGGACACAGACCGGTGCGCTGATCAGCCGGATCAACAACGACGTGCTCGGCGCCCAGCAGGCATTCACCGGAACCCTGTCGAACGTGGTCAGCAACCTGATCAGCGTGATGATCGTCCTCGCAACGATGTTCTACCTCTCCTGGCCGATCACCCTGATCGCGCTCATCCTGCTTCCGCTGTTCGTCGTCCCGGCTCGGATGATGTCCGGGCGGCTGCAGCGCATCACCCGCGAGAGCTACGTGCTCAACGCCGACATGTCCGCGCAGATGTCGGAGCGGTTCAACGTCGCCGGCGCCCTGCTCGTGAAGCTGTTCGGCCGTCCCGCGGACGAAGCCGGCTTGTTCCGCACCCGCGCTCGGCGCGTGGCGGACATCGGGGTCACGCAGGCGATGTATGCGCGGGTGTTCCTGGTCTCACTGTCTTTGGTCGCCGCGCTTGCGACCGCGCTCGTGTACGGCCTCGGCGGCCGGTTCGCGATCCAGGGCTCGTTGACGATCGGCACCGTGGTGGCTCTGTCGGCGTACCTCAGCCGGCTCTACGGTCCCTTGACGTCGCTCTCGAACGTCCAGGTCGACGTCATGACCGCGCTGGTCAGCTTCGACCGGGTCTTCGAAGTGCTCGACCTCGAGCCGTCGATCCAGGACGCGCCGGACGCGATCGAGCTCCCGGCCGAGAGGAACCACGCGGTCAGCATCGAGTTCGAACACGTCGACTTCCGCTACCCGACGGCGGCGGAGGTCTCACTTGCATCGCTCGAGTCGGTCGCGGTGCTCGACAACGCGCCCGAGCGCCAGGTGCTCTTCGACGTCTCGTTCCGTGCCGAGCCGGGGCAGCTGGTCGCGCTCGTCGGTCCCTCGGGAGCCGGGAAGACGACGATCTCCCAGCTGGTCACGCGGATGTACGACGTGCAAGCCGGATCTGTGCGGGTCGGCGAGCACGACGTTCGCGCTGTGACACTGGCATCGCTGCGCAGCGCGGTCGGCGTCGTCACGCAGGACGCGCACATGTTCCACGACACGATCCGCGAGAACCTGACGTACGCGAAGCCGGACGTGACCGAGGCCGAGATCTGGGACGTCGTCGACGCAGCACAGATCGGCGACCTGATCCGCTCCTTGCCGGATGGCCTGGACACCCTGGTCGGTGACCGCGGCTACCGGCTCTCCGGTGGCGAGAAGCAACGGCTGGCGATCGCCCGGCTGTTGCTGAAGGCGCCGTCGGTCGTCGTGCTCGACGAGGCGACCGCCCATCTCGACTCCGAGTCGGAGGTCGCGGTGCAGCGCGCACTCGCGACCGCCTTGTCCGGACGGACGTCGCTGGTCATCGCCCACCGGCTGTCCACCGTGCGCGAGGCCGACCAGATCCTGGTCGTGGACGAGGGCCGCATCGTCGAGCGCGGCACCCACGAGCAGCTGATCGAGGCCGGCGGGCTGTACGCCGAGCTGTACCGCACGCAGTTCGAGCGGCAGGGCAGCAGCGCCCCGGGGGACGCGGAGTACGCCGCGCCGCTGGTCGAGGATCCGATCGGATAGGCGGATTTTCGCGCCGTACGACGATTCGCTTCCGGGCCGAGCGGTTCGGCACCGTTAGTCTTCGACCATGCCTGAGAAGTCGGAGTACAGCCCCGGCTCACCGTGCTGGATCGACGTCTCGTCCTCCGACGTCGAGGAGTCGCTGGAGTTCTACTCCGGCCTGTTCGGCTGGGAAGGCCAGGAGCAGGGACCGGAGTCGGGCGGTTACGTGATCTGCACGCTGGGCGGCCGCACGGTCGCCGGCATCGCGCCGATCATGGACGACGACCACCCGCCGCGGTGGTCCGTCTATGTCTGCACCTCGGACATCGACGCCACGACCACGGCGGTGAAAGAGGCGGGTGGCACCGTCGTCGGCGGCCCGCTGGACGTCTTCGAGGCCGGTCGGATGGCGGTCTTCCACGACTCCACCGGCGGGGAGATCACCGCGTGGCAGCCCAACCAGCATCACGGCTCGGAGCTGGTCAACGAGCCCAACGCATGGAGCTGGTCAGAGCTGCTCGGCCGGGACCTCGACGCCGCTGCGGCGTTCTACGAAGCGGTCTTTGCGTGGGGCATCCGTCGCGGCGACGACTACAGCGAATGGCAGTTCGAGGGGCAGAGCATCGGCGGTTTCATGGCGATGCCGGAGATCGCCCCGGTCGAGGTGCCGCCCATGTGGTTGCCCTACATCGAGGTGGACCGGCTCGAGACCACGACCCAGCGCGCGGTCGAGCTCGGTGGCAGCGTCCGCATGCCGCCGAGTGAATACCCGGGCGGCCGGTACGCCGTCATCAACGACGTGCACGGTGCCGGGCTCGGCCTGTTGAAGCCGACTCCGCCGGACTGACAGACCCGGGGCAGACGTCCGGCCGCTGGCTAGAGCATGCGCAGGGCGCCGCCGTCCACCGGGATGACGCACCCAGTGACGTAGGACGCTGCCGGCGAGAGCAGGAAGGCTGCTGCGCGGCCGAACTCCTCAGGCTGCCCGAACCGGCGCAGCGGGATCGTGGTGGCGATGGCGTCGCGGTCGATGGGATCCGGCGTGGTCTCGAGCGTGCGTCCGGTGAGGACCCTGCCGGGCAGCAGCCCGAGCACGCGGATGCCGCTCGGGCCGACCTCGTCGGCCAGCTGCTTGGCCCACATGGCCAGGCCTGGACGCAGGCCGTTCGAGATCTCGAGATTGTGTACCGGTGTCTTGGCCGTGGTCGACAGCACGAAGCCGATCACGCCGCCTTCGCCGAGCCGAGGCAGGACGGCGCGGGCAATCCGCACCGCGCCGAGGAAGACCGACTCGAAGGCGGCGCGCCACTGCTCGTCGCTGGCGCCGAGAACGGTGGTCGGGGGCGGGCCGCCGACGCTCACCAGTGCGCCGTCGAGCCGATCCCATCGCTCGATGGCGGCAGCGGCCAGCCGATCACCCGTGTCCGGATCGGAATTGTCGGCGACCACTCCCGAGGCGTTCGCCGCGCCGAGCCGCTCGACCGCCGCCTGCACCGATTCGGTCCGTCGTGACGAGACCACCACGCGCGCGCCGTCCGCAACCAGGGCCGAAGCGGCCGCGTAGCCGAGGCCGCTCGTGCCGCCGGTGACGACGTACACCCGATCGCGCAGGCCCAGGTCCACGGCCGCAGCCTCTCAGCCCGCGGGCTGGAGCAGCGAGCGCAGCACGTACTGCAGGATGCCGCCGTGCCGGTAGTACTCCTGCTCGCCGGCGGTGTCGATCCGCACCGTTGCGGTGAACGTCTTGTCGTCCGCCTTGACGGTCAGCTCGCGCGGCACCCGGTCGACGCCGGCCAGGCCGGTGATCTCGAAGGTCTCCTCGCCGGTGAGACCGAGGGACTCGCGTGTCTCGCCGTCGGAGTACTGCAGCGGGAGCACGCCCATCCCGATCAGGTTGGAGCGATGGATCCGCTCGAAGGACTCCGCAATCACGGCACGAACGCCGAGCAACATCGTGCCCTTCGCCGCCCAGTCTCGGGATGACCCCGAGCCGTACTCCTTACCCGCGAGAACGACCAGCGGTACGTCGTCGGCGAGGTAGCGCTCGGCGGCGTCGAAGATCGAGGTCTCGTCCCCGTCCGGGAGGTGCCTGGTGACACCACCCTCGGTTCCCGGAGCGAGCTGGTTGCGCAGGCGGATGTTGGCGAAGGTCCCGCGGATCATCACCTCGTGGTTGCCGCGCCGGGACCCGTAGGAGTTGAAGTCCCTCTGCTCGACGCCGTGCTCGGTGAGATACCGCCCGGCGGGGGAGTCCTTCTTGATGCTGCCGGCCGGCGAGATGTGGTCAGTCGTCACGCTGTCGCCGAGGATCGCGAGCACGCGCGCGCCCACGATGTCGGTGATCGGCGCCGGCTCTGCAGGCATTCCGTCGAAGTATGGGGGCCGCCGCACGTACGTCGACGAATCCGCCCACTCGAAGGCGTCACCCGACGGCACCGACAGGCTCCTCCACCGCTCGTCGCCGGCAAAGACGTCGGAGTACGACGTGGTGAACCCGGATGACGCGACGGTCTCGTTGATGACGTCCTGGACCTCGCGCGGCGACGGCCACAGGTCGGTGAGGAACACGTCGTTGCCCTCCGCGTCCTGGCCGATCGGGTCCTCGAGCAGGTTGATGTCCATGGTGCCGGCGAGCGCATAGGCAACGACGAGCGGCGGCGAGGCGAGGTAGTTCATCTTCACCTCGGGGTTGATGCGGCCCTCGAAGTTCCGGTTACCGGAAAGGACCGAGACAACCGCGAGGTCATTGGCGTTGACCGCCTCGCTCACCTCGGGAATCAGCGGGCCGGAGTTGCCGATACAGGTCGTGCAGCCGTAGCCGACCAGGCCGAACCCGAGCTTGTCGAGGTACGGCGTGAGACCGGCCTTCTCGTAGTAGTCGGAGACGACTTTCGAGCCGGGCGCGAGCGAGGTCTTCACCCACGGCTTGGGGTGCAACCCGCGCTCGACGGCGTTCTTCGCGAGCAGGCCGGCGCCGACCATGACGAACGGGTTCGACGTGTTCGTGCACGAGGTGATCGCGGCAACGACGACGGCGCCGTGGTCGATCGTGACCTCCGCACCGTCGATCGTGATCGCCACGGGGTTGCTCGGCCGGTCGCTTGCGGCGACCGTCGATGGCTCGCGCGGCCCGTCATCGGCGCCGTCGTGGTCGACCGCCGGCGGGTCGCTTGCCGGGAAGGACTCGCGCGAGCCCTCGTTGGCACCGTTGTCGTTCGGGTCCTCGTCGGCGTACTCGCCGAGCACCGCCCGGAAGCAGTCCTTGCCGTTGCGGACCGGCACTCGGTCCTGGGGCCGTTTCGGGCCGGCCAGCGAGGGCTCGACCGTGGACAGGTCGAGCTCGAGCTGCTCGGAGTATGCCGGCTCGTGATCGGGGTCGTGCCAGAGCCCTTGCGCCTTCGCGTACGCCTCGACCAGCTCGACCTGCTCTGCGGGCCGACCGGTAAGCCGCAGGTACGTGAGGGTCTCGTCGTCGATCGGGAAGATCGCACAGGTAGAGCCGTACTCCGGGCTCATGTTGCCGATCGTCGCCCGGTTGGCGAGCGGCACGGCAGCCACCCCCGGGCCGTAGAACTCGACGAACTTCCCGACTACGCCGCGCTTGCGCAGCGTCTCGGTGATCGTCAGCACCAGGTCGGTCGCCGTGGTGCCATCGGGTTGCTCGCCGTAGAGCTTGAAGCCGACCACGCGGGGAATCAGCATCGACACCGGCTGGCCGAGCATCGCCGCCTCGGCCTCGATGCCGCCAACGCCCCAGCCGAGGACACCAAGGCCGTTGATCATCGTGGTGTGCGAGTCGGTGCCGACCACAGTGTCGGGGTAGGCGAGACCGTCCTTGTCGAAGACGACCCGGGCGAGGTACTCGAGGTTGACCTGGTGCACGATGCCGGTGTCGGGCGGCACCACGGTGAAGTCGTTGAACGCGTTCTGCCCCCACCGCAGGAACTGGTAGCGCTCCTGGTTGCGCTCGAACTCCAGCGCCGCGTTGCGCTCGAAGGCATCCGGAGCGCCGAAGACGTCGACGATCACCGAGTGGTCGATCACGAGCTCGGTCGGCACGAGTGGGTTGATCTTCTTCGGGTCGCCGCCGAGTGCCTGCATCGCCTCACGCATCGCGGCGAGGTCGACGACGCACGGCACGCCGGTGAAGTCCTGCATGACCACCCGGGCCGGCGTGAACTGGATCTCGGTGTCGGGCTCGGCGCTCGGATCCCATCCCGCGAGCGCGCGAACCTGCTCGGCGGTGACGTTGTGGCCGTCCTCGTTGCGCAGCAGGTTCTCCAGAAGCACCTTGAGGCTGTAGGGGAGCCGCGCGCTGCCGTCCACCGCGTCGAGCTGGTAGATCGCGAGATCGCGCCCACCGACCGCCAACGTCGTACGAGCGTCGAAGCTGTTCTCGGCGGTCATGAGTGCACTCCTCGGTCAGCGGTGGTTCGGGTCGGGTGCCGGGCCGGCGGGCGCTTCGCGGACCGCCTGCTCGGCGAGATCGAGAATCGCGTCGAGATGCTGCACCGGCATGCCGGTCGCGAGCTGCGCGACCAGGCCGTCGTAGGCAAGCAACAGGAACGCCGCGAGAGTCTCGATCGGTACGTCGTCGCGCACGACGCCGGCATCGCGCTGGCGGGCGAGCCGGGCCTGCGTGGCGCGCGTGATCGAGCGCAGGTGGTGCTGCCAGAGGGCGGCGAACTGCGGGTCCGTCCGCACCCGGCGCGATACCTCGAGCTGGACGCCGAGCCAGCCGGCGTCCTTGTCGCGCAGCTTGTGCATGGCTCCCACCAGGCCGAAGTCGTCGACCAGCGTCGCGACCTCTTCGGCGTCCTCCTGAGCGAGCGCCAGGAACAGCGCATCCTTGTCGGCGAAGTGGTGGAAGATCGCGCCGCGCGACAGCCCGGTGGCCTCCTCCAACCGGCGGACGGTGGCGCCTTCGTAGCCATAGGCGGCAAATGCCCGCCGGGCGCCCTCCAGAACCCGCCGCCGGGTGGCCTCGAGACGCTCCGGGCTCACCTTCGGCATGAAGCGACGTTACCAAACCGTACGTCCGTCTTGCAATACTGCCCTGGCGATCACGCTGCGGCTGGACCCGCCATGATGCGGGGATGCATCCGATCGACTGGCTGCGCCGGCGCGACAGCGATCTGGTCGCGCTGCGTCGCGCCGCACGCGCGGCGGTCGTGATGCCCGCGATGTTCGCGATCGGCGACAAAGTGATCGGCGACCCGACCCTCGCGACCTTTGCGGCGTTCGGGTCGTTCGCGATGTTGCTGCTCGCCGACTTCGGCGGCAGCCTGCTTCAGCGCTTCCAGGCGCAGCTCCTGCTGGGTGTGGTCGGCACGGTCCTGGTCGCGCTCGGGTCGCTCGCCGGCCGCGCGGCGTGGCTGGCCGCCCTCACGATGACCGCCGTCGCCGGCTGCGTGCTGTTCGCCGGGGTCATCAGCTCGGTGCTTGCCGGTGCGTCGACTTCGCTGTTGCTGTCGTTCATCCTGCCGGTCGCCACGCCCGGGCCGGTGTCGAGCCTCCCGGCCCGCCTCGAAGGCTGGGGGCTCGCGGCCGGCGCAGCGCTGATCGCCGTCGTCGTGCTCTGGCCGGCGCCCCCCCGGCACCCCTTGCGCCACCCGGTGATCGAGGCCTGCCGCCGCCTCGCTGAGCGGATGCGCGCCGAGGCGGCGTTCGTCCGCGGCGACGAGGACCGGTCGGTCGACGACGTCGAGGCGGCGCAGCAACGGGCCCGCGATGCCGTCACGGCGCTTCAGCGCGGCTTCTACGGCACGCCGTACCGCCCGACCGGTCTGACCAGTGCGGCGCGCGCGATCGTCCGGCTGGTGGACGAGCTCGGTTGGTTGGCGCGGGTTCTCGACGCGTCCTCGCTCGCGCATCTGGCCGCGATCCGTGGTCGCGTGCATCCTGAGATCTGCGCGGTCAAGGGCGCGGCCGCGGACGTGATCGACGGCGGTGCGGACCTGCTCGAGACTCCGGCCGGCGCATCCTCGCGGCTCGCCGAGGACTCCGCCCGGCTGCGGCGAGCCGCCGACGAGCTCGAGGAGCACGCCGCCCGCTCCCTGCCGTCCGTTGCCGAGCGTTCCGAACCGGCCGGTCACACCCAGCGTCTGGTGAGCGCGCTCGAGCCCGGATTCCGTGCGCAGGAGCTGAGCTACGCGGTCGGTCTGGTCGCGAACAACATCACGGTTGCCGCCGCTGCCGACCGGCGCACGTGGTGGGAGCAGATGCTCGGCCGCCAGCCGGATGGTGCGGGATCCGCGCTCGACTCGGCTCGCGCGCGCGCCGCGGGCCACCTGTCGAGGCACGCGGTCTGGCTGCACAACAGCGTGCGCGGCGCGGTCGCGCTCGGTCTCGCCGTACTCGTTGCCGACCTCACCGGAGTCCAGCACTCGTTCTGGGTCGTACTCGGCACCCTGTCGGTCCTTCGCTCGAATGCGCTCAGCACCGGCCAGAACCTGCTCCGCGCGTTGGGTGGAACGGTGCTCGGCTTCGTGGTCGGCGGCCTGCTGGTGTGGGCGATCGGCGCGAACCCGAGCGTGCTGTGGATCCTGTTGCCGGTAGCAATCGTTGTCGCGGGGATCGCGCCCGCGGTCATCTCTTTCTTCGCCGGGCAGGCAGCGTTCACCGTGACACTCGTCATCCTGTTCAACATCGCCGCGCCGGCGGGTTGGCGGATCGGCCTGGTCCGGATCGAGGACATCGCAATCGGCGGCGGCGTGAGCCTCGCGGTCGGGCTGCTGTTCTGGCCGCGGGGAGCCGGCTCCGAGCTGGCAGTGGCATTGAGCGACGCATACGCGTCGTGCGCCGCATATCTGCGCGGCGCCCTTGCCTTCGGCCTCTACTGCTGCGACCCCACCGGGTCGACGCCGGTGCCGCCGGCGCCTCCGTCGGTCCAGGCGGCCGCGTCCGCGCGCCGGCTGGACGACGCGTTTCGCACCTTCCTCACCGAGCGCGGGGCGAAGCAGCTCCCACTGGCCGGCGTGAGCACCCTGGTGGGCGGTGTCGCCGGGCTGCGGCTCGCCGCCGACGCGATCCTTGATCTGTGGTCCGACGGGTACGCGCCTTCGGCCGACCGTTCAGCAGCGCGCCGTGAGCTGGTGGGTTCCGCGGAGTCCATCGCAGGCTGGTACGACGCGCTCGCCGCGGCCCTGGCGGGCCATGGCGACGTGCCCGTAGCGCTGCCCGCGGAACCCGGGGCGGCGCAGCGGCTGGTGGACGCGGTCCGTGACGATCTCGACGCCGACGGTGCCGGGACGTCGACCGGAGTACGCGTGGTCTGGACCGGCGACCATCTGGACGCGGCCCGCCGGCTCCAGGACGAGCTGGTCGGGCCGGCCGGGCTGGTGGTCGACCGGCTGCGCCAGTCCGCCGGCGGTCGCGGGGCCGCACTCCGGCACGTGTTCTCGCCCGCCGCCGTACGGCCGGTTCGATCGGCCGAGGCCTGACGCCGCGCTAGCAGCGGTCAGTCGGCGTCGTGCGACGTCGTCTCGTCCTCGACCTCTTCCTCGGTTCGCTCCTCCTGCTCAAGCGTGGGATCCGGATCGTTGGGGTCCTCGGGAATGTCGGGCGGCATCGGTGGCATCGTCATGGGGTTCCCTCGCCTGGTCGGGTCAACGCTGCGTCCGACCCTATCGACGAGGCCCGCTCACGGGAGCACGAGAGTGCGGCCGCCCTGTCCGGCGCGCATCCGGTCGAAGGCAGCATCGATGCCGTCGAGACCGCAGCGGTCCGTCACCAGCGCGTCCAGGTCCAGGCGGCCCGCGCGCCACGCCTCGAGCATCCGCGGGATGTCGACCTCGGGGTCAGAGGAGCCGTAGACACATCCCGACAGCGACCGCGCGAAGTGGAACACCTCGAGTGCGTTGAACTCGGCGACGTCGTCGGTTCGGCCGATGCCGACCACGACGGCACGGCCGCCGCGGCGGGTTGCGCTCCACGCCTGCCGGATCGTGCTGCCGCGCCCGACGCACTCGATCGCCACATCGACGCCTCGGCCATCGGTCCGGCGGCGTACCTGCTTGGCGAGATCGTCGTCCGCGACCAGGAACTCGGTTGCGCCGCAGCGCCGGGCGATCTCCGCTTTGTCCGCGGAGATGTCCGTGGCAATGATCGTGGCGGCGCCCGCGAGCCGGGCACCCTGCAGCGCCGACAGCCCGACGCCCCCGAGCCCGACCACCAGCACCGACTCGCCGGGCTGGGTCTTGGCATGGTTCATGACGGCACCGGCGCCGGTGAGTACCGCGCAGCCGAGCAGCGCCGCGATCTCCAGCGGTACGTCGTCGTCCAGGCGGATCACCGCGCGACCGGGCACCACGGTTTCCTCGGCGAACGCGCCGACCCCGATGCCCGCGACGAGGTCGACGCCGTCGAGGGTTGCGTAGGGCAGGTTGTCGCCGGCGAACTGGTTCTGGCACAGCCAGGGTTCGCCCGCCGAGCACCACCAGCAGGAACGGCACGGTGGCGCCCAGTTGAGAACCACGTGGTCGCCGGGAGCGACATGCCTGACGTCGGAGCCGACGGCGAGCACCGTGCCGGACCCTTCGTGCCCCAGCACCGCCGGCACGACCTGGCCCATCACACCGGTGCCGAGCGAGAGGTCGGAGTGACAGACCCCGGCGGCGACGATCTTCACGCGGACGTCACCCGGACCGAGGTCGCGAAGGGCGATGTCGCCGACCTGTTGGGCGCTACCGACCTCCATCAGGACCGACGCCTTGACCATCGGCACACCATAGTGTCGGCTTGGCGCAAGGACATCGACGAGGAGGCCGACGTGCCCACACGCACCGCGCGCACCGCCTGGACCGGTTCGCTTGCCGAAGGGTCGGGTCAGGTCGAGCTCACCAGCAGCGGTATCGGCACGTACGAGGTGAGCTTCCCGAAACGCGCCGCCGACGAGTCGCCGGGCACGACCAGCCCGGAGGAGCTGATCGCCGCGGCCCACTCGGCCTGCTACGCGATGTCGCTGTCCAACGAGGTCGCCCAGTCCGGTGGTACGACGCATGCCCTCGACGTCACTGCGTCGGTGACACTGGCAAGGGACGAGGCGCGGGGCGGGTTCGAGATCTCCGCGATCCACCTCGCGGTCGAGGGCGAGGTCGAAGGTCTCGACGCGGACGGCTTCGCGGCCGCGGCCGAGAAGGCCAAAGCCGGCTGCCCGGTGAGCAAGGCGCTCGCGGGCACAACGATCACGCTCGAAGCCGTGCTGGCCTGACGCCGATCGATTGCTACCGTCCCGATATGAAGGTGCCGCTGACTTCTGCCGACTTTCTCGCGCGCGCCGAGGCGGTGTACGGCGACAGGGTCGGGGTGATCGACGAGCCGGGTGGCCCGGACTCCCTCGGGGAGATTACGTACGCCGAGCTGGCGCGCCGCGTTCGCGCCCTGCAGGCCGGCCTTGACGAGCTCGGCGTCGGAGTCGGCGAACGGGTCGCCGTCGTATCTCCGAACTCCGCCCGGATGCTCGAGCTGCTCTACGCGGTCCCGGCATCCGGCCGGATCCTGGTCCCGGTCAACTTCCGGCTGAAGACCGAGGAGGTCGACTACATCGTCGACCACTCCGGATCCTCGGTGTTGCTCGTGGACCCCGAGGTCGACGAGCCGCTGTACGGCGTCACCGCGAAACATCGTTTCCTGCTCGGGGCGCAAAGCGACGACGCGCTGCTGCGCTTCGACCGCGAGCCAGAGCCATGGGCCGATGTCGACGAGGACGCGACCGCGACGATCAACTACACAAGCGGGACGACGGCTCGCCCGAAGGGCGTGCAGATCACGCACCGCAACATCTGGACCAACGCGGTGACGTTCGGGCTGCATGCCGGTGTCAGTGACTGGGACGTCTACCTGCACACCCTGCCGATGTTCCACGCCAACGGCTGGGGCATGCCGTACACCACGGCCGGGCTCGGCGTACCTCAGGTCGTGCTGCGCAAGGTCGACGGCACCGAAATCCTCACGCGGGTCGGCAAGCACGGAGTCACCTTCATGTGCGCAGCGCCGGCGGTGCTGAACGCGATCCTCGACGCCCGTCCGACCTGGCAAGGTCCCGTGCCGGGTTCAGATCGGGTTGCGCGGGTGATTGCGGCAGGAGCGCCGCCGCCCTCGAAGACGATCGAACGCATCGAGGCCGAGCTGGGGTGGGAGTTCTGCCAGATCTACGGACTCACCGAGACTTCGCCCCTGCTCACGATCAACCGGCGGCGTCGCGAGCACGCCGACGTTCCGATCGCGGAGATCGCGCACGACCTGAGCCGGGCCGGTGCGCCCGCGATCGGGGTGCAGTTGCAGGTGAGCGACTCCGGCGAGGTCCTTGCGCGGTCGAACGTCGTACTCGAGGGCTATTGGAACCAGCCTGACGTGAGCGCCGAGGCACTGGAGAACGGCTGGTTCCACACCGGCGACGGCGGATCGATCGACGACGACGGATACCTCACCATCTCCGACCGCAAGAAGGACGTGATCATCACCGGCGGCGAGAACGTCTCGTCGATCGAGGTCGAGGACGTGCTCTACTCCGCGGCGGGTGTTGCCGAGTGCGCCGTGATCGGCGTACCGGACGAGAAGTGGGGGGAGACGATCAAGGCGATCGTCGTGCGAACCGCTGACTCGACGACGACCGAGGCGGAGCTGATCGCCTACTGCAAGAGCAAGATCGCCGGCTACAAGGCGCCGACGTCGATCGACTTCGTCGAGGTCATCCCGCGAACGGCGACCGGCAAGGTGCAGAAGTTCCGGCTTCGCGACCCGTACTGGGCCGGCCGCGACCGCCAGATCAACTAGACCCGGCTACTTCCGCTCCTCGAGCGCCCGCCGCGCCTCGGCGTGCTGGCGGTGCGGTACGAGCACCCGGACGCCCGAGCTGGTCTGCAGGGCGGGTTCGACCCCGCCCGCGTCGTCGGACGAGCTCACCGCGTGGATGCCCTGGCTGCGCAGGTAGCCGACCATCAGCTCGGCTTCGACGGTCGAGCCGGCAAAGCCCACCGCAACCGGACCCGGTGCGGAGCGGACCATCTTGCGCAGCCGATGCCAGAAGCCCGTGTCGGAGTCGAACTCCTCGACGTGCCCGGCATACCGCCGTCGCGCGTGGTTGCTCATCGCGCATCGATGTGCGCGAGCGCTGACCTCGAAGGGCAAAGAACGATGGGAACGTCGGCGCCGTCCGGACCTCCCACCGTGGCGCTTTGGAGACGGAGCGTCCACACATGGCGCACATGGAGTGCGGTCCACCGGAGCGCCACACCGGAGACCAACGGCGCGCCTCCGTTCACGCAGTCGAACTTCCGTACCGACACCTGAAGGAAGATCGTTTCGTTGGGTTGCAGGGTCATCGGGAAGCTGTGCGACTCGCTCACCAACCCGAGGGCCGCTCCGTTGCCGGGGTTGTGCTCGGACTCGTCGGACCATCTGACCCCGGTGACGCCGTACGACCCCTGAGGGCTCAGGCCCAGGATCCTGACCGCAAACCGTCCGACGTTGCCGATGGTGTAGCTCACAACACCGGTGGTGCCGGTAGGCCCGACGAGGATGTAGTTCGTGTCCTCGATCCCATCCGAGATCGCGGCCACTGTCGACGTGGCCGGACCGAACCCGCCACCCACCGCACCGGAGAGCGGTTGGTAGGTGCGCGCGTACACGACAGCTGCAATCCCAGCGCCGAACAGCGCCAGGACGAGCATGCACATCGCGATGCGCGGCCAGGTTCGGCGCCTGCGAGGCGGGACCGCGGCGACGGCGGCGTCGCTGTTCAGCTCAGTGGTCACCGGGAGCCTCCGATCGCCGCGCCAGCGTCCCACTTTCGCCATGGGTGCGCCAATATGCTGGCCGGGTGGCTCCGAGCGTCGACTACCCGCACACCGAACACCGGCTCGGCAACGGGCTGCGCGTCATCGTCAACGAGGACCATCTTGCCCCCGTGGTGGCGGTCAACATCTGGTACGACGTCGGCTCCCGGCACGAGCAGCCCGGCCGCACCGGCTTTGCGCACCTGTTCGAACACCTCATGTTCCAGGGGTCAGCGAACGTCAAGCGAGGAGAGCACTTCTCGATCGTCAACGCGGCCGGCGGCACTCTGAACGGGACCACGTGGTGCGACCGCACGAACTACTACGAGACGCTGCCGGCGCACCACCTGGCGACCGCGCTGTGGCTCGAAGCGGACCGGATGGGCGGTCTGCTGCACTCCCTCGACCAGCCCAACCTCGACAACCAGCGCGACGTGGTGAAGAACGAGAAGCGCCAGACGCGGGACAACCAGCCGTACGGGTCGTGGCTCGAGCACCTGCACGAGCTGTGTTATCCGACCGACCACCCGTACCACCACACGACGATCGGGTCGATGGCGGATCTCGACGCGGCGTCTCTGGAGGACGCGCGGTCGTTCTACGAGACGTGGTACGCCCCCGACAACGCGGTGCTCACGATCGTGGGTGATGTCGAGACATCCGAGGCGATCCTGCTCGCCGAGCGCTACTTCGGCGGCATCCCCGCGAAGGGCGGCTTTCCGACGCCGCCGCCGACCGCGATCGCGCCACGCCTCGGTGGCGAGCTACGCCGTACCGTTCCCGACCGGGTGCCGGTTCCGCGCGTGTTCGTCGCCTACCGCACCGCGCCGTTCGGGACCGCGGAGTTCGACGCGGTGCAGGTGGCATCGACGGTGCTCGGTGGCGGGCGGGGAAGCCGGTTGTACAAGGCGCTCGTGCTCGACCGGCAGCTGCTGCAGCCGTCGGACTCGGCGATCGTGGACAGCTGGCCGTTCATCGGCGGAGCGACCTTGACCATTGCCGACCTACCGGCCCGCGAGGGAGTAGAGATCGGTGCGCTCGAGGCGGCCTACCACCAGGAGGTTGCGCGGCTCGCCGACGAGGTCAGCGACGAGGAGGTCGAGCGGGCCAAGGCGCTGATCACGAGCCAGTGGCTGCACCACCTGGCGAGCGCCGACGGCCGGGCGGACACCTTCAGCCAGTACGCGACCCTGCTCGGCGACCCGGGGCTGATCAACAACGCGCTGCCGGCCTGGCTGGCCGTGACCGCCCGCGACGTGCGCAGGGTGACCGCCGAGGTCATGAGCCCGGACAACCGGGCGGTCGTGACCTTCGTGCCCGATCTCGCGGACGAGCAAGAGGCGGCAGCGTGACGTTGATCAGCTCACGGCCCTCGGTCGGAAGCCCAAGGCCGTGGAGCTTCCCGGCGTTCGAGCGGCATGAGATCGCGGGCGGACGGGTGATCACGTGTCACTTGCCCGGTCGCGCGCTAGGGGTGACGTCGCTGGTCATGGACGCAGGCGCGAGCTCCGAACGGACCGGCCACGAGGGAGTCGCCGAGCTGGTCGCACGCGCGTTGTCGGAGGGCACTCCCGATCTCGACGCGTATGAGTTCGCGGTTGCCGGCGAGCGGCTGGGTGCAAGCTGGCGGGCCGCTTCGGACTGGGACTCGCTGCGGTGCGGGTTCGAGGTCCCGGTCGGTGAGATCGCCGCGGCGACCGACTTGCTCGCCGCCGCCGTGCGCGACGCGGTCTTCGCGGACGGCACGCTCGACCGGATCCGCGACGAGCGCATCGACGAGGTAAGCATCGAGCTCAGCCAGCCTGCTGCGCGGGCCGGCGAGGCGCTCGCCGGAGAGGTGTTCGCCGACGCCAGCCGCTACCACCTCTCGGACGGTGGCGACATCGCCTCCCTCGAGTCGATCTCGAACGACGACATCCGCGGCTTCAGGGCCGCCCGGCTCGGCCCGTCAACGGCAACCCTGATCCTGGTCGGCGACCTCGAGGCGGTCGACGTCGAGGCGCTCGGGCATCGTGTCTTCGCCGGCTGGCCGGACGCCGACCCGGCGCCTGCGGCTCCCGACGTCTCGCCCAGGCAAACCGGCCGGCGGGTCGTTGTGGTCGACCGCCCTGGCTCGGTGCAGTCGATGCTGCTGCTCGGGCACGACGGCCCGCCGCGCAAGATCGACGACTACGTGGCGATGACCACGATGTCGCTCGTGCTCGGCGGGATGTTCTCCTCCCGGCTCAACATGAAGATCCGCGAGGAGAAGGGTTACGCGTACGGCGCGCACTGCGGTTTCGACACCCGCAAGCACGGTGGGCTGTTCGCCGCCCGCGCCGCCGTACAGAGCGACGTGACCATCCCGGCGATCGCCGACATGGTCGCGGAGATCGAACGCCTCCACGACGGTGGCGTCGAAGAGGAGGAGCTCGAACAAGCCCGCGCGTACCGGGCCGGGGTCTTCCCGATCAACTTCGCCGCGGTCAACGCGGTGGCAGGCGGCCTCGGTGATCTCGTGATCAACGACTTCCCCGACGACCACTTCGACCGGTTGCGCGCGAGGGTCCTCGACGTGCGGAAGGAAGAGCTGGACGCCAGCGCGGCCGGCCGGCTTCGACCCGCGGACCTGGTAACCGTCGTTGTCGGCGATGCCAACGGGTTCGCCGGCGAGCTGGATGCCGCCGGGCTCGGGCCGGTCGAGGTCGTTCCCGACGAGGCCTGAGCGCATGCCCCGGGCCGCTGCGCGGCTCCTGATCGGACCGATGCTTGCGGTTGCCGCGCTGGTGCCGTTCCTGGATGCACCTGCTGCGGCCGCACAGCCGGCGCCGCAACGGCAGGTGGTGGTCATCGCCGTACCCGACCTGCAGTGGCGAGACCTTGCGCACCTTCCGGTCCTGTCGCGGTACGCCGCTGGGTCCTCGGTCGGCGATCTCTCGGTCCGTGGCGAGCCGACCGCATCGCGCTGTGCGGACGGCAGCCTCACGTTCGCTGCCGGCAACCGTGCGGACGCCGGGGGAGCGACCAGCTGCACGCTGTCAGCGGCCAGCCGGGCCGCGTTGCTGGCCAAGCTTCGCAACGACCGGTACGGCGCGGACATCGCCGCGCTCGGCGATGCGCTGAAGTCGTCGCACGTGTCGACCGCAGCGGTTGGTCCTGGCGCCGCACTGCTGCTGGCCGACTCCGCCGGACGCGTCGGGCTGGTCACGACCGACCTGGCAACGGCAATCGGGCGGGCCGAGGTCGTGGCCGTGCTCGATCCCGAGCTGTACACGTCGGACCCAGCCGGCCGGGTTGCGGCAGATGCCCGCCTCGATGCCGCCCTGGCCGGCCAGCTCGCGACCGTGCCGCCGACCGCGACGGTGCTCGTGGCGGGCACGAGCGACGGGCCGGTCGGCGGCCCGAACCTGCACGTGCTCATCGTGCATGGGCCGGGCTGGCGGCACGTGGAGCTCGGCTCGGGCAGCACTCGCTCGCGGTTCGTCCAGCTGATCGACCTCGCGCCGACCGTCCTCTCCAGGCTCGGGCTGTCGATACCGACGACGATGATCGGGCGGCCGGTCCACGACACCTCGCACGCCGTCCCATCCGCGGCCGCCTTCGTCGACGCCAACCGCCACGACCTGGCGGCGCGCCGGCTCGACAACCCGCTGCGGATCGCGCTCGGCGTTGCCGGGATGGTCGTGCTCGCCCTGCTCGTGCTGGCGTGGTGGCGACGCGCCCGCCCGTGGTCAGAGGCGGCCATCTGGCTGAGCCGGCTCGCGGTCGGGATCCCGATCGCCAGCTGGCTGCTTCAGGTCGGTCCGTGGTGGCGGCCGGGGCTCGCTTGGTATCCGCTGTTGCTCGGCATCGTGCTGCTCGCATTCGCCGCGCTGATCGCCGCCGCCGCCCGCTGGTCGGCCGTCGCGGCGGTCGCGGTCGTGCCCGCGGTCACCGCCGTGGTTCTCGCGGTCGACGAGCTCGTCGGCTCCCCGCTTCAGGCGTCGAGCCCGCTGGGCAACCTCGCTACGGTCGCCGGACGCTTCCACGGGATGGGCAACGTCGCATTCGCCGCTCTCGGCGCGGCTGCCCTGCTCTGCGCCGGGCTCGCCGGTGCGGCGCTCGCTGAGCGCGGCCGGGTCCGTGCCGGGCTTCTCGCTGCCCTGGCGATCGGCCTCGTCACGTGTGCCGCCGACGCCGCTCCGCGCTGGGGAGACGACTTCGGCGGCCTGCTGTCGCTGCCGATCTGTTTCGCTCTGCTCCTCGCCCTGCTGTCCGGCATCCGGTTCACGGCAAAGCGGGTGGCGATCACCGTCGTGGTCGCGGTCGTGCTCGCCGTACTCGTCGCCGCTGCGGACTACTCCAGGCCCGCGGCCGATCGCACCCAGATCGGCATTTTCGCCGGCGAGGTCTTGCACGGCGGCGCCGGCCGAACGATCCACCGCAAGCTGTACTCCAACCTGCACTCCTTCGGCGACGTTGCCGTAACCGGGTCGGTAGCCGTCCTCCTGATCGTCGCGATCGTCTTTCGCGCCCAGTGCGGTGCGGTCCTGCGGCGGGTGCCCGGCCTGCGCGCCGCTGCCATCGCGATCACCCTGCTCGCGGTGGTCGGGACGGCCACGAACGACTCGGGCATCGTGATCGCGCAGTTCGCCGCACTCACCGGCCTGCTGGCGATCGTCGGTGGCGGCGTCGCCGACCCTTGCTGGTCAGCGGCTCCTGGCGGCCGGCCGCCACTGGCGCCGCCAGCGCGCAAGCTTGGCGCGACGGAGCGCGGCGAGGCGTTCCCGGCGTAGCTCGTGCTCCTCGACGTCGTCGAGTGCGGGCAGCGGGCCGCAGACCGCCATCAGCAGGTGGTCGGCGAGCGCGGGGTTGCGGGCCAGCGCCGGGCCGTGCAGGTAGGTCGCGACCACGCTGCCCTGGATCGCCCCGTCGATGTCCCCGTCACCGTTCCCCACGCCGGACCGCACGGCGGCGAACGGCCGGGCCGCGGCGCCGAGGACGGTCCGGCCGCCGTGGTTCTCGTAGCCCGTAACCGTGCCGATGCCGTCGTCGCCCGCCTGGCCGAGCAGCTCACCGACGGCGCGGGCGCCGGGCAGCCGGTCGGTGCGGCAGTCGATCAGGCCGAGGCCGGCGTACACCTCTCCGGTGCCGTCGAGAAACGTCTCACCGAGGATCTGGAAGCCGGCGCAGACCGCGAACACCGGCTTGGCCGCCGCCACAGCCCGGGACAGTACGCCGTTACCGAGCCGGCTCACCGCCAGGGTTTGTGCACTGTCCTCGCCGCCGCCGAGCACGTAGAGGTCGAGCTCCTCGGGGACATGGTCGTCGATCTCGACCCGGACCGTCTCGGCGTCGATCCCTCGCCACCGCAGCCGCCGCTCGAGCACGAGGGCGTTGCCGCCGTCCCCGTAGGTCCCGAGCAGCGACGGGTACAGGAGGCCGATGCGTACCGGGTCAGCCATCGTGGGCCAGCCGGCGATAGGTCTGGAAGGCGGTGTAGTTGGCGAGCACCTCGACCGGACCCACCCGCCCGGCAGAACGGACGGCGGCCTCGGGGTCCTCGACCCGCGTGTGCTCGACGCCCGCATAGCGCAGCCGGACCGCGACGTCACGGGACCGTTCGCCGGTCGCGACCGCGACCCGGCCTGCCAGCTGCTCGAACGGCACATCCCAGAGCCACGACGGGTCACGGCCGTCCGCAGCCCGCGCGTTGACCGCGACGACCACGCCGACCTCGGTGTCGGGGAGCATCGTCAGCGCCTCGGACCAGCCCGCCGGGTTCTTCGCGAGCAGCAGCCGGCTCGGCACGCCGGCGTACGTCGTTGTGAGGTAGCGGCCCTCGACCTCGGCGATCGCGCTCATGGCAGCGAGTGCGGCGGCCGGACCGACGCCCCACAGTCCGGCGGCGGCCGCCGCCATCGCGGCGTTGCCGACGTTGACCGCCCCGGGCAGGGACAGGTGCACCCGGTGGCGGGCGCCGCTCGTGTCGATGACCTCGTCCCCGTCGACGACCCAGTCCGGTGCGGGCCTGGACAGCCCGCAGTCGCTGCTCCAGCCCGTGTGGTCGCGGCGGACCACGCCGCCGCAGGCCGGACACGCGGCGGCGTCGCTGTGCCAGCGTTCGCCGGCGGCCACCCAGATCGTGTGCTCGGCCGGCGAGGCGGCCCAGACCACGAGCGGGTCGTCACAGTTCGCGACGACGGTCGGCGCCTGCGGCGACTCGAGCGCGGCCCGCCAGATGCCGGCCAGCCGCCGCACCTCGGCGTACCGATCGAGCTGGTCGCGGCTGAGGTTGAGCAGCACGAGCGCCCGCGGGTGGACGGCCGCGGCCACTCTCGGCAGGAACGGCTCGTCCACCTCCAGGACGCCGTCCGCGGCGATCCGGTCGGCCGAGAGCGCGGCCGTGATCCCGGTCGGCAGGTTGGCGCCGCCGCTGTTGCTCACCACCGGCCCGCGCGTGCGCAATGCCGCGACCAGGAACGTGCGGGTGGTGGTCTTGCCGTTGGTCCCGCTGACCAGGGCGAAGGACCGGCCGGCGGCGGCCCGGGCGAGGGCATCGGGATCGAGCAGCAAGGTGATCCGGCCGCCGACCGTCGTACCCGCCCCCCGCCCGGTCAGCCGGGACAGGCCGGCGGCGAGGGAGCCCGCAGAGCGCGCGAGCGTGTAACGGGGGGACGTCACCCCTTGACGTGCAGCCGCGCGATGTAGACCACGGTGGCGTAGCAGGCTCCGGTCAGCGCGGCCACGATCGGCCAGACGGTCCGGATCACGCGCGGCGGGGCGGTCGACAGCTTCGAAGCGATGAACGTCCCGACGATCAGCACGAACACGCTGAGCCCGGCCATCACGAAGACGAACTTGGTCTCGGTGCTCACGTCGCTCTCCGGTGCTGTCAGTGGGTCCGCTGCAAGCCTATCGAGGCGAGCCTATCCAGTGCCGTACGACGCGTGGTGATGCGGATGCCGCCGCGAGACGCGTCCGACCTTGGCGCCGGTCGTCGAAAGTGCGCGTGCCGTGTTGACGAGCGGGACGTGGCTGAACGCCTGCGGCGTGTTGCCGAGCTGGCGCTTGTGGACCGGGTCCCACTCCTCGGACAGCAGCCCGACGTCGTTGCGCAGGTCCAGGACGCGCTCGAACAGCTCGCGTGCCTCGCGGTCCCGGCCGATCAGATGCAGGTCGTCGGCGAGCCAGAGCGTGCAGGCCAGGAACGCGCCCTCGGTGCCGCGCAGGCCGTCGCCAGCCGCGCTGGTGTCGTAGCGGAGCACGAAGCCGTCGTGGGTGAGCTCGCGCGCGATCGTGTCGACGGTGCCGATGACGCGTGGGTCGTCGGGGGGCAGGAAGCCGACCTGGGGGATCAGCAGGGTCGCCGCGTCGAGCGACTTCGAGCCGTAGGACTGCGTGAACGTCCCGCGGTCGGCGTCGTACCCCTCGCGGCAGACCTCTTCGTGGATGCTGTCGCGGATCCCGCGCCACTTCTCGACCAGGCCGCTGAGACCGAACTTCTCGACGGCGAGCACCGCCCGGTCGAAACCCACCCAGGCCATGACCTTGCTGTGCACGAAGTGCCGCGGGTCGCCGCGCATCTCCCACAATGACTGGTCCGGCTGCGCCCATTCGCTCTCGAGCTGGTCGAGCACCGCGCGCTGCAACGACCACGAGTTGTCGTGCGCGCTCAGGCCTGCGGTGCGGTCCAGGTGCAGAGCGTCGAGCAGCTCGCCGTAGACGTCGAGCTGGAACTGCCCCGAGGCCTCGTTACCGACCCGTACCGGCGTCGACCCCTCGTAGCCGGTCAGCCAGGGCAGCTCGAACTCGGTCAGCCGCCGCTCGCCCTGGATGCCGTACATGATCTGCATCTTCTTGGGATCGCCGGCGACCGCCCGGAGCAGCCACTCGCGCCAGGCCTTCGCCTCGTCGGTGCAGCCGGCATAAAGGAGCGCTTGGAGCGTCATCGTCGCGTCGCGCAGCCAGCAGTACCGGTAGTCCCAGTTGCGCTCGCCGCCGATGGCCTCCGGCAGCGAGGTGGTCGCGGCCGCGACCACGCCCCCGGTCGGGGCATAGGTGAGGGCCTTCAGTACGGCGAGCGAGCGGATCACGGCGTCGCGCCACTCGCCGTCGTAGTGGCAGTGCGCGACCCACTCGATCCAGGCGGTCTCGGTGTCGCGCAGAGCCTCCTCGGCATCGACCGGCTTGGGCGTGGGCAGGTGCGAGGCCTGCCAGGTCAGGACGAATGGGACCCGGTCCCCGCCCGAGATCGTGAACGGTCCGGAATGCGCCAGGTCCTTGGCGTGCAGCGTGATCGGCGTGCGCACGCAGACCGAGTCCGGGCCGGCGATCATTCGCAGGTGCCCGTCCATGCGGCGTACCCACGGCACGATCGAGCCGTAGTCGAAGCGCACCCGGATGGTGGCTTCCATCTCCACCGTGCCCGAGACGCCCTCGACGATCCGGATCACGTCCGGGGCCTCGCCCCGTGGCGGCATGAAGTCGATCAGCCTGACCACGCCACCGGCGGTTTCCCACTCGGTCTCGAGGATCATCGTCTCGCCGCGGTAGCGACGGCGGGTGCACTCCGGGCCGCCGACCGGGGCGATCTGCCACGTGCTGTGGTCAGGATCGCCGAGCAGCGCAGCGAAGCAGGCGCCGGAGTCGAAGTGCGGGAAGGACAGCCAGTCGATCGCGCCGCGGCGGCTGACCAGGGCGGCGGTGTGCAGGTCGCCGAGGATTGCGTAGCTCTCGATCGGCTCGTGGTTGTTCGTCGTCACAGGCCTGACAGTAACCTCGTGCTGGGGTCAGAAGCTCACGACTCGGCCGATCCGGCGGTCGTGGCGGGTAGGAGATCGCGATGAGGCTGCGGCGCGCGGCGGTGGTGGCGCTCGGCGCTGTCCTCGTGCCGCTGCTCGCCGGGTGCAACACCTCGTCGCTGGACAAGCAGGAGCTGGTCGTCTACTTCAACCAGGGAGCGCCCGCCTCGGACCATGTGCATGCGCTTCAGGCGTGCGCCCACGCAGCGCCCAACGCCAACCCCGAGCCGCTCACGAAGAGCACGCTGGTCTCCGACCAGGTCGGCGACGTCCGATGGCGGATCGATCACGCCAACGACAAGGACCTGGCGCTGCTGACCGAGTGCCTCAACAAGCAGCCCGGGGTGGCCGGCGTCGACATCCCCGACCTCACCGACTGATCCCGACCGAGCTCAGCGTCTGCGGGTGGTCAGAGACGGCCTCGAGGCGTAACCGGGCTCTCGCGGGGGGTTCGAAGCCGCGATCCGGGTTGCGCAGCTGGTAGGTCGCGCTCTGGCCAGGCCGCAGCTCAGCCGGGCCCTGCTGGACGGTCCAGAACTCGCCGAGCGCAGCGTCACCGAGCAGCAGGAAGCTCGGCCGCACGATGTGCGTGGACCGGTTGTGAACGAGAACACCGATGGTCTGTAGCGGCCCGGCGGCGCCGGTGCGCGCCGATACGACGCTCGCCCGCGAGACCACGGTCATCTGCAGCGGGCTCGGCGTCGCCAGTGCCGTCGCCAGGCAGGCCACGACTGCCGAGATCGAGGCGCCGAGCAGCCCCATTTTCCAACGCCGATCGAGTCGGGCAAGGAACGAGAGCGGGCGCGCACCCGAGAAGTCGGTCTCCGTAGCGGTGACGACCGCGAGCACCCACAGCGGGGCGAACACCACGTAGTAGGTATCCTCCGAACGGATCGCCAGCCAGAAGACCACGATCGGCAGCACCACCGATGCGGCCGCCAGTCGAGCCGGAACGGCGGCGACCGCGACGAGCAGGGCCAGGTAGGCGAGTGCCGCGGCATAGGTGAAGAAGTCGAGCGCGCCGCTGCCGGGCAACAGGTTGCCGCTGATCATCGCGATGCCGGGCCCGTAGATCAGGGCGTGTTCGGTGAGAACTCCGGTGAGGCCATGCCACCAGTCGCTGAAGCCGGCGATCGCGAACGGCGCATTGACGACCGCGAACACGGCGACCGCGATCGCGACGTACCGAAGGACCGCGAGGGCGGCGGGCCGGCTGGCGAGCCCGTCGCGGCGCACCCGCCAGAGCGCGACCGCCACGAACGGCAGCAGGAACCAGGACAGCTGGTAGGTCGCGAGCGCGAGGCCGAGGCACAGCGCCCGGACCACGCCGCCCGTGCCGAGCCGCCCGCCCCTGGCGATCTGGGGCCATCGCCACAGTGCGCCGGCGAGGAGCGGCACCGCGATGATGCCGGGAGCGCCGGACACCGCCCGCGCGGTCTCGAAGGCGATGCCGAACACGACGAGAACCGCCAACGGACGGAGCGGCACCGGGAAGGCCAGGAACAGCACCAGCGCGGTGGCGATCAACGCCAGGCCAGCGAGCACCGACGGGGTTCCCAGGTTGGTCGAGACGTGGTCGAGTCCGGCGCCGAGCACCGCACTGACCGGTGGGTAGACGAAGCGGTCGACGACCCTGCCGTTCATCAGCTGCGTGGGGACCTGCGCGACCGCGCCGGCCCAGTGGTAGCGGTACGGGTCGTGACCATGCCGGAGGACATCGATGGCGTGCCAGGTGAGAATGCCCTCGTCGCCGGGATAGCGGTACGACGTACTGGTGAAGCGCGGGAACTGAACGGCTTCGATGCAGATCGCGATCAGTAGCACGCTTTGGTCGACCCACACCAGCGTGCGGCGCCGGCGGGCGACCAGAGAGACCACCACCGCGGTCAGCAGGCCGGCGTACCCCAGGGAGACCACCAGGCCCAGACCCGCGGAGTCGGTCGTGGTGTGCAGCCAGACCGTACGCAGGCCGGCGAGGATCGATGCTGCTGCAAGCGCGGAAAGGATCCGGTGGGTGCGTCCTGCCGATGGTTCGACCACAGGACGTGCGGGATCGCTTGCCGGGTCGAGCCGGCCATCGGCAGGAGCTACTTCAGATACCACGCATCGCCGGGCTTGCCGGAGGCGTACACCTTCTGGTCGATGCCCTTCTTGAACGCCGGGAGACTGTTCGGATGCGCCGGGTCGTTGAACGGCCAGAAGCTGCGGTCAGTGCTCTTGTGCTGCTCGAAGTAGACCAAGCCGTTGAACCGCTTCGCCTTCGCGATCGAGTCCAGCAGGTTCTTGATCTGCCACGGCTTGCGGCTGCTGGATCCGACGCCGGTCTCGGCGAGCATCCATGGTTTGTGCGGAGCGACCGGGATGAGCTGCTGGATGGTCGACCCGAACAACGTCGAGAAGGTCCGCTGCGGAGTGTTGTAGTAGCCATCGATGCCGACCCAGTCGACCCAGGACGGCCCGGGGTAGAGCTGCTTGAACGTGACCAGCTTCGCGCCGTTCGCGCTCTGGATGTTCGGGCTCCACACCCACAGCACGTTGGTGGCGTGCGCGGCGGTGAAGATCTGGTGGACGTGCCGCCACATCCGGACGTAGAGCGCTGCCTTCTGCTTGATCGAGTCGGAGAGCGGCTTCTCGGTCGGGTTCGTGACGCCCCACGGGTACCAGTAGCCGTTCGGCTCCTGGTCGAAGCGCAGGGCCAGCGGGCAGCCGATCGAGGCGATCGCCTGCGCGGTCTTCTTGATGTAGGCGTCGAAGTCGCCGTCGATGATCCTGTTCATCGAGAACGCCTGCTGCGTGTACGCGACACCCTGCGTTGCGTTGGTATCGGTCGTATCCCAGGACTCCCAGGTGAGCATGGGCAGCATGCCCGCGGCACACGCGTTCTCCGCCGCGCCGGGGTCGAAGTTGGGCACACCCGCTTCGGCATGGGCCGCGGTGCCCCAGTCCATGTAGTACATGTCGAGGTTCGGGCGCTTGCCCACCTCGTTCTTGATGGTGTCGATCGGAGACGTCACCGACTGGGGTACGCCGGCCAGCGAGATGCCGAAGTACTTCTTCTTCGGGTGCAGCAGGCGGCTCTTGTTGATCTTGAAGTTCGGGTTGTCGGCAGGGATGTAGTGCACGTGCGCGGCGGCGATCGAACCCGGCGTCACGCTGGCGCAACCCGCGGCGCCCAGCACGCCGGTCGCGACGGCGGCCGTGATCACGGCACGGCGAACCGACAGCGTCGACATCATCGCGGCAGCTCCGCCCGCCAGAGGTACCAGTAGTGGTTTCCGCCTGCCGTTGAAAACGGCACTTTGGCTACCAAGGTGTAGCGGCTGCGGAGGATTGTCAACATTTGTCGGTCTAGCGCGATCGTCGCGCCATCGTCCCGGTACAGGAACAGCGCATATTTCCCGTTCGCGAGCTGGTCCTGCATCACCTGCGCACCGTGCGGGCCCTCGAACTGTACGTCGTACGTGGACTCCCACTGGCGGTAGCTGGTCAGGCCGGACAGGTAGTACGCCGGGATCATGCTGTCGTCGACCAGGTACTTCTGGGTGCCGGGGCGGACGTAGTGCGCGAGCACCAGCATGATGCGGTTCGAGTTCGGCCAGCCGTTCACCATCGCCTGTGAAGTGCCCACCCCCGAGCTCAGCAGCAGGACCGCGCACACGAGCGCGGTCGCCGCGCGCACTCCGAGGTAGCGGCCGCGGCGGAGCAGCGCCATCCCGGTGACGCCTACAAGGGGTGCGAGGAACAGCACGCCGAACGCCATGTTCTTGTGCAGGGAAGCCGACTCGGAGAACCGGATCTGGACGACAGGAGGGATCAACGAGGTCGCGAGCAGGACCACGCCGAGAACTGCCCGCCTCCGCCGAACCAGGAGCACGCCGATCGCGCCGGCGAGAGCCAGCGCGCCGATGTAGTGAGTGCAGTCGCGAAGCAGCGTGAGTCGGCCTTCGGGCAGCAAGGTGGTGCGATCCAGCGAGGTCGAGCGCATTCCCTGCCAGTCCGCAGGATCGAGCATCAGCGCGCCGATTCCGCAACAGACGACCAGAGAGCCGATTGCCAGCGCGACCCTGCGCATGGCCGACGCCGGATCCGTGCGCTTGGCGGCGGCCAGAAAGGCAATGATGATCACGCTCGGGACGAAGGCGAGCGCGAAGTACTTCTCTGCCGCGGCGAGTGTGAGGCAAGGACCGAGGGCGATCGCGTAGCGCCGGCCGTCCGATACGCGTACGGCGAGGTACAGAGCGACCGCTAGCAGCAGCAAGCTAGGTGCGTCGAAGCTCGCGAATCGTGACACGAACAGCGTCGCCGGGTTCAGCCCGAACACGGCGGCCGCGACCAACGCCGCGCCATGGCCGAACAGCCTGCGGGTGGCGAGGTAGACGAAGACCGAGGCGGTCAGCCCGATGACGGTGTTCGTCGCGTGCACCAGCATCACGCCGCCGAGGTGATCGAGCACAGCAGCCGGTATGGCGTACGCGGCGGGTACGCCGGAGAAGTAGGAGCCGAAGTCCGGCGCTCGGGTGCCGTGCAGGATGTGCGCGATGAGCTGGTGGCCCGCGGTCACGTAGAGCGCCTCGTCCTGCTCGAGGCTGTTGTTGAGCCGGAACGCGAACCATGCCTGAGTGACGAGAACCGGAGCCAGCCAGATGATCTGGCTGGTCATCGCCCGGGCCATCCACCGGTCGAACCGCGTCTCCCGCCGCGGTCGAGGAGTATGCCGATCGGCCAGCACCCCCGTCCGCGCCGGGCGGGGCAGTGGCACGGTCAGCGTCGGCGGAGGTGGGACGTCGATGCTCACGAGCGCACCTCTGCCGTGCCGCCGGTCATGCCGCGGTCCTCAGTCGCAGCTGCGGGCGGTGTTTGACCGCTTCGGCGATCAACGGAACCTGGACGTAGAGCGCGAACCCGGCCACGATCACCATCGGGTACAGCGACCTGATCGTCGCCGCTCCGGTGCTCAGGTCGCGCACGATGCCGGTCCACAGCAGCACCTGGACGGCCGCGAGCCAGCTCGCCATGAGCCAGCCGATGCGCATTCCGAGCGGGCTGCGCCCGACGGCTCCGGTCGCGACCCACTCCGAGGTGTCACCACGCCAGGTGTCCCAGATCGCGACCGCGTGCGAGAAGTACTGCGCGAGCTGGATGCGCAGCACGCTGAAGTCCCAGCGCCCGCGGTAGGTCCAGAAGATCAACGGGTAGGCGAAGACCAGCGGAAGCAGCAACAGGTAGTTGCGCGCGTGGATCGCGTCCGGGTGCTGCCAGAGCAGGAAGACCGGCGGGATGAACGCGGTGAAGGCGCTGAGCGCGGTCGACAGGTAGTAGCCGAACCCGCTCCAGAAGCACAGCCGCTGCCGCCAGGTCAGGCCCATCGTGCGAAAGCCCGAGTTGAGCATCAACGCCATCGAGCCCGCACACCAGCGGTACTGCTGCGAGACGAACGGCGGCAGCCCGTCCGGGCACAGCCCTTTCGCGAGGATGACCGGCACGTAGCGGACGGCGTACCCGGCGCGCATGAGCGCGACGCCGGTGTGGACGTCCTCCGAGTGCGCGATCTGCGCGAACCCGCCGGCGCGCACGAGGCCCTCGCGGCGGTAGAGCGCACAGGTTCCGACGCAGATCGGCGCGCCGATCGCGTCGCGCGACGGCTGCGTCCAGCGGTAGAACAGCTCTTGCACCGCCCCGGCGGACCGCTGCACCCAGCGGTCGTTGACGTGCGTGTCGAAGAACTGGGGGGACTGCACGATGCCGATCTCGGAGTCGTCGAGGTACGGCATCAGCTCGAGCAGGTACTCAGGACGGGGGGCGAAGTCCGCGTCCAGCACCGTGATGACTTCGCCGTCGGAGTTGGCGTAGCCGTAGGCCAGGTTGCCGGCCTTCTTCAGCCGCCCGCGGTCCGGCCGGCTCAGGTAGCGGAAGCCATAGCGGGTCGCGAGGTCGCGCACGATGCCGCGCCCGGAGTCGTCGAGCACGTACACCTCGACCAGGCCCGAATAGTCGAGAGCCGCGACGTGGCGGTAGGTGTTCTCGAGCACCTCGAGCGGCTCGCCCGCACTGGGAAGGAACACATCGACGGACGGGTAGTAGTCGGGTGCCCACAAAAGAACGCGCTCTTCGTGGTCGGTCTGGCTCAGCCGGCGTGGCCGGGTCGAGCAGTACACGCCGACCAGCGCGACGGTGGTCATGCCCAGGACGACCACGACCATGAGGCTCACGTGCGGGTCCTGGAACCCGAACCGGCTCAGGCTGATGATCAGACCGATGAAAGCGACGAACCGGGCGACGATGAACCATCGCCGCTGCGAGCCGAAGTACCAGTACTTCTGCTCGTCCGTGACATCGGTCGGCACCAGCTGAGGGCTGGCGGTGCGGCCGGGCACGCGTCTCCATTCCTCGCCGTGGCGGTCGCCACCGACCTGGTCGTGGGAATTGCCGATACGCGCCCTGACCTTACCAATCCGGACCGGCGGTTTAGGGCGGTTTGCTTAGCTGCGGGCGGGTGTTTGTGCGGGCGCCAACCGCCCGAGGTACGCCGTTGCCGCACCCACGCCGCTCGAGTAGAGCTGTTGCTGCTGCTCAGGGCTGAGGTGGAAGTCGGTCGCGGCCAGCCCGAAGCTGTCCACGAAGATCGTCCGGGCGGCCTTGTCCGGGGGGATGTAGAAGCGCCCGGCGTTGTCCAGCGCCGTGCGCACGCAGGCGATCGCCTCCTGCAGGGCGTCCTTCGGGTTGTGCTTCTCCACCGGTGTCGGAGCGCCGGCCGAGAGCTTCACGCCGATCGTCGGCCACCGGCTGGGCAGCCCGTCGCTGCGGTCGAAGACCTCCACCGGGAAGTTCGAGAGCAGGCCGCCGTCGACCCAGGTCACCGGGCCGGCGGCGTAGCTGTCGACGCCGTCGTTGTGTGCGGGGGCCTCGAAGCGCACCGGGTCGAAGAAGAACGGGATCGACATCGACGCGCGAACCGCGTCGACGATTCGGGTGGAGTCGACGGTCACGCCGTACTCCGGGTAGTCCCACGGGAGGCGGGCCAGCTTGTTCCGGGTGATGTCGGCGGTGTGCACGACGAGGGAGTAGCGGCAGGCCTCCGGCAACGAGCTGCCCGGGTCGTCCATCCGCAGGTCGGCGAAGGTCGTGACGCCGATCGAGGACAGGACGCCGCCGAGCCACTCGACCAGGTAGTCACCGTCGTAGACGCCCATGTGCAGGACGAGATGACCGGCCTGGCCGACCCGGCCGAGATGGCGCTCGGCCCAGTCCCCGCGCATGAACGCGGCGTAGTCGATCTGCTGCATGATCGTCTGCAGCTCGCTCATCGGGCGTCCGGCCCGTTGCAGCGCCGCGACCAGTGCCGCGCAGATCGCTCCCGCGCTCGTGCCCGCCACTCTCGGGAAGGTCCAACCGGCGTCGGACAGCGTGATGACCGCCCCGACCAGGCCGATTCCCTTGACGCCACCCCCTTCGAGAACGAGGTCGGCGCGCAGCGCCGATGGAGCGGAGTCGTGGTCGGGGGACGTGGGCGCGGGCACGGTCATGGTCGCCTCCGGCGTCGGCTGTTTCCTGACCGTAGCGCCGGGATCAAGCCCCGGGAATGCGCCGTTCGCGTGGGATCAGGCAGCGCCTTGCAACGTCACGTCGAGCAGGCCGAGCGCGTCGAGCAGCTCGCGCGCCTCCTCGACGGTCGAGGCACGATGGCACACTGCGAGCGCCGCGCGGCGGCGGACCTCCGGCGGGATCGGGGTCACGGTGAAGTCTGCAAGCAGCGACTCGCGCCGGGTCTCGGCCGGCTTCGCGCGGCGGTTGGTGCGTGTCGTCGTGGTCATGCCAGTACCTTCGCGCGCCGACCTGAGCCGGACCTGAAGAGTCGGTGTGACCTGCATCACGAGTCACACCCGTCACTACTTCGACTACCTCCGGCGCGCCGTCAGAGTTGGGTCTCGCGCAGGGGTGCAGCAGGCCCTACGATGCGCCTCACCGACTCCGAGGGGCAGCTCACATGACCACGTTGGACTCCGGCGAGACCGTCACCGCGACCACCGAGATCCGGGAAGGGGAGTACGGCGACAAGGTCGGTGTGGTCGAGCCCGGCGGCGCCGAGTTCATCCCGCTGAACGAGCGGCACGGCAAGCCGAGCCATCTGTTCTGGGTCTGGATGTCGCCGAACTTCGAGTTCGCCACGGTCTTCGTCGGAGTGATCTGCGTCCTGTTCTTCGGGCTCAGCGTGGCCCAGGCGCTCGGCGCGATCGTGCTCGGCACGGTCCTCGGGTCGGTGACCCAGGGAGCGCTGTCCGCCCGCGGCCCGCAGTACGGCGTCCCGCAGATGATCCTGTCCCGGATCTCCTTTGGGTACTGGGGCAACACCGTGCCGGCCGGCATCAATGCGATCATCGCCGGGATCGGCTGGTTCGCGGTCAACAGCGTGTCCGGTGCGCTCGCCCTCAACACCTTGCTGCACCTCAACAAGTACGCGTGCCTGGTGATCATCGCGGCCGCCCAGATCGCGATCGCGCTCTACGGGCACAACCTGGTGCACGTGTTCGAGCGGGTGGCGTTTCCGCTGCTCGCGGTCGCGTTCATTCTTGGCGCGATCTGGACCTTCTCGAAGGGCCACTACGGCGGGCACGGCACCGGCGGCTTCGGCGGGTTCACCCTCGCAGTCGGCGCGACCTTCGGCTACGCCTGCGGATGGAACCCCTACGCCGCCGACTACGCGCGCTACATGCCGCCCGACACCTCGAAGCCTGCGGTCGCCTGGTGGAGCGGCTTCGGAGTCGCGCTGTCCTGCATCTTCCTGGAGCTCGTCGGGGCGGTGTCGGCGACCATCGCAACGAAGTCCTCGCTCACGCCGACCGCGGCTTTCACCTCGCCGTACCCGACCGCCGTGCGCGACCTCGTCCTGCTCGCGATCGCGGTCGGCGCGGTTGCCGCGAACGTGCTCAACATCTACTCGGGAGCGATGTCGTTCACCACGCTCGGCATCAGGATCCCGGTGAAGTTCCGTCGGGCGCTGATCGCGGGCGTGTTCGGCGTGGCCGGCTTCATCGTCGCCGCGATCGGGCTGAACAACATCGACAAGTACGAGAACTTCCTGCTGATCATCGCCTACTGGATCGGCCCGTGGCTCGCAGTGTTCTTCGTCGACCAGCTGATCAACCGGGGCAATCACGCGGACCAGCTCTACAACCACCGGCACGAGAACCTCGCCGGTCCGATCGCGATGGTCGTCGGGATGGTGGTCTCGATCGGGCTGTTCGCCAACCAGCCGCCGCGGTTCACGGCGTACTTCCCGTCCCACCACCCGAAGATCGGCGACCTGACCTTCGAGGTCGGGTTCGTGCTGACGGCGGTGCTCTACTACATCCTGGTCTTGGCCGGACTCGGGAAGCGCAGCCGCAAGCCGATCGTGCTGCCGAACTGACGTGGCGGCGCTTTCCGACGACGATCGGCACTGGCTCGACGTCGCGATCGCCGAGGCGCGCACCGGCCTGGCAGAGGGTGGCATCCCGATCGGTGCCGCCGTCGTCGCGGACGGCCAGCTGCTCGCGGGCGGGCACAACCGCAGGGTGCAGCACGGCAGCGCGATCCACCACGGCGAAACGAACGCGCTGGAGAACGCCGGGCGGCAGCCGGCGAGCGTCTATCGCCGCGCGACGATGTACACCACGCTCTCGCCGTGCGACATGTGCACCGGCGCGATGCTGCTCTACGGCATCCCACGGGTGGTGGTCGGTGAGAACGTCACGTTCATGGGTGCCGAAGACCTGTTGCGCAGCCGGGGCGTCGAGGTGGTCGTCGCGGACGACGACGAGTGCAAGACCCTGATGCGCGAGTTCATCGCGGCCAGCCCGGAGCTGTGGAACGAGGACATCGGCGAGGAGTCATGACGCGATGCGGGTGACCGTTGTCGACCACCCGGTGGTCGCGGCCAAGCTGACCGCGCTGCGCGATGTGAACACCGACACCCCTACCTTCCGCCGGCTGGTCGACGACCTGGTCACGCTGCTGGCGTACGAAGCGACGACGAGCGTGTCGGTGGAGAAGGTCGACATCATCACGCCGGTCGCGCCGACGACAGGAGTGCGGTTGACCTCGCCGCCGCCGCTCGTCGTTCCCGTTCTGCGTGCTGGCGTCGGCATGCTGGACGGCCTGACCCGCCTGCTGCCGGACGCCGAGGTCGGCTTCGCCGGGCTGATGCGGGACGAGACGACTGCGCTGCCGTCCTGGTACGCCGAGCGACTGCCGGAGACCGCGGCCGGCCGGGCGGTTTTCGTGCTCGACCCGATGCTGGCGACCGGAGGCACGCTGGTCGCGGTCGTCGAGGCGCTGCTCGCGCGCGCTGCGGAGGCGGTGACCTGTGTGTGCCTGCTCGCCGCGCCCGAGGGGATCGCCAGGGTCGAGGCGGCCTTCCCGGACGACCGGGTGTCGCTCGTGGTCGCAGCGGTCGACGAACGGCTGAACGAAAAGGCCTACATCGTCCCCGGCCTCGGTGACGCCGGCGACCGCCTGTTCGGCAGCGCCAGCACCGAGTAGCCGTCGCCTCAGTCGGCGAGGATGCGTAGGCGTTTCGGGTCGTAGAGCGGCGGGATCTGCAGGCGGGCCGGTAGTGAGCCGGACGGCGTGTGCAGGGTGAAGCCGCCTTCGGCCAGCCAGTCGCCGGTCACCCCACCGTCGTGGTGGACCTGGGCCAGCCCGACCGGGCCGCCGAGGGTGTGGCCGAACGCGGCCGCCCGCACGTAGCCGACCCACTTGCCGTTGTGCAGCAACGGCTCGTTGCCGAACAGGTCGACATCGGCGTCGTCGACGATCAGGCTGACGACGCGGTCCTGCGGCGGACCGGCTTGTTTCGCCGCGAGCAGTGCGTCGCGGCCGATGAAGCCGTCCGGCTTGTCCCAGGCCACGGTGAACCCGAGGCCGGCCCCGATCGGGTTGTCGGTGTTGTCGATGTCGACGCCCATGTCCCGGTAGCCCTTTTCCAACCGCAGGCTGTTCATCGCGGCGAGGCCCACTGGCCGGAAGCCGAGATCGGCCCCGGCTTCGCAGAGGTCGTCGTATACGCCGGTCGCGAACTCGGTCGGGATGTGCAGCTCCCACCCCAGCTCGCCGACGTACGTGACCCGCGCGGCCAGGACCGGCGCGTAGCCGACGTGGATCTGCTGGGCGGTCAGGTAGGGAAAGGCGCCGTTCGAGAGGTCGGCGTCGGTCAGGCGCGAGATCAGCTCGCGCGACGACGGACCCTGGATCGACAGCAACGTCACGCCGGACGTGACGTCCGTGACGACGGCGATCTCATCCGATCGGGTGGCGCGCCGGATCATCGGTTCGACCCGGCGGTGGATCACGTCGCTCGCGATCACCATGTACTTCTGGTCGCCGAGCTTGGTGACAGTGAGGTCGGCCATGATGCCGCCGGTGTGATCCAGCCACTGCGTGTAGACCAGGCGGCCAACCTCGCGGTCGACGTCGCTCGTCGAGAGCCGGTTGAGCACGGCACCGGCGTCCGGTCCCTGCACCATCAG
>Ga0335074_10000596_pt1 | contig 50452 bp, 40 predicted proteins | sample Lox_Sample_23_FD_206715 | JGI IMG/M metagenome (GOLD analysis project Ga0335074, IMG submission 206715) | Soil microbial communities from Loxahatchee National Wildlife Refuge, Florida, United States - Lox_Sample_2.3 | ecosystem: Environmental > Terrestrial > Soil > Wetlands | place: USA...
CAAAAGACGTCAGCCAAAGCCGCTGATCGCAAAGAAGTTGAGAGAGGCGGGCAGGAACCCGCCCAAAACTACCGTAAACAATAGATAACAAAATAGATACCGGTGGAGGCGGCGGGAGTTGAACTATTCAGCGTATTGACAGCACGTAAGTTATTGATTCTTCGTAGGGCCAGAGGGGCAAAAAAGGCACCATTGCCGATTCCATTGTACGTTTATTGTACGAAAATCTTTTCGCGTTTTGACTCGTGAGTAGCCTGCCACGAGCCGAGTATCCCACAGTTGTGCTCCGATTGAGAAGACAATTTGTGCGCTCAAACGATCCATTATCCAAAAAGATGACCCTGCGGTGGTGATTCCCGTTCGACGGGTTTCGCGCAATCCGCGTCATCGTTCTGCACTTGATTCACTCGACTACTCACCGGATACGCGCCCATTTGGATCGCATCATACGGCTTCAGCATTTCGAGAGCATCCGCTGTATCCTTCAAGCCCGGATCGAGCCAGAGGTCGTAATCACTTGCGTTCAAGATCACAGGCATCCGATCGTGCACCGCAGCGGTGACTGCGTTGGGCGTCGTTGTGAGGATCGTGCAAGTCTTAATCCAGTCGCCACTCGGACCCTTCCACCTGTCCCATAATCCGGCAAACGCGAAGAGTTGGCCGCCCTTCACTTCAAAGCAGTATGGTTGTTTGGTTTTTCCGGTCCTCTTCCACTCGTAGAATCCGTCGGCCGGCACCAAACATCTTCGGTGCTTCAGCGCGTCGCGAAATGCGGGAAGAAGGTGAGCCGTCTCGGACCGTGCATTGATCATTCGCGCAGCGCCGGACATGTCTTTCGACCACGAAGGCATCAATCCCCAGCGCATTTGCGACAGAGTTCTAGTTGGATCGGCAGGATTCTGGCGAATCACAAGTACGGGTTGAGTTGGTGCGACATTGTACCGGGGTGTCCAATCTTCCTCATCAGAGATCGCATCGAAGTGCTCTTCGATAATCTGCTTTCTTCGCGATAGCCGGTAGCGGCCGCACATGGGACGTAATTATTGCAGATCTAGTCGCGAGCGGCGGGTATTGAATCAGCACACATACCCACCGACAACCCCCAGTTTGCAAGATGTTCAGTCCGCTATAACCGCACGGAATAGCGTCCCGTCGAAAAGTTATTGGACACTGGGAATTGACCGGCCTTACGGTGGGCGAATAGCGGCGATTTGAGTTCGCAGCTGGAGGTCACGATGTACCGCCTGAAGGCCCTCAAAAAACTTCCTGCAAAAGAATTCCGGTCCAACAACCGATTCGCAGGTTCGGCTCTGACGATCCTTGCCATTCTGCTGCTTGCTTCCACCTCCGCTCATGCCCAAGGAAGCCCGTTCGATACCGGTTTCAATGCACTTCAAACACTATTCACTGGGACCATCGCGAAAGTTGCAAGTCTGATTGCCATCGTCATCGGCGGCTATGGTTTCGCGCATGGCGAACCCGGGGCGAAGAAGGCCCTCGCGGGAGTTGCTGCGGGAACGGGCATTGCCGTTCTCGCCGTTAATGTTCTGAGTTGGTTGTGGGGTGTTTAGTGTCAATCCCCACTAGGTTTCGATCTCGCCGCGTGGCCTATGAAGAAAAGTGAAACGACATGACCGACAAAGCGCAACAGAAACGTCGCACAAATCGCGTTTTCAAGAGTCTGCACAAGCCGCTCACTTATTTAGGAGTTGAGCGGACGCTCTTTTACTTTGTCTGCGTAGGCGCTGTGGGCGCGTTCAATCTGTTCAATTCCATCCTTGCCGGTGTCGCCGTCTTCATTGGCGGCTTCGCATTCGGTCATTGGGTCACCAACAGTGACCCTGCGTTCCTCAGAATTCTGGCGAAGTCCGAGCGCTACAAACTCCGGTATGACGCAGCGAAGCAGGAAATCCCTCGCGTGGAGGTAGTGTGATGTTGCGGCTCGACAGGGTCATCAAGCCATGGAAGGAGAGCGCGGCTTTGAATGCGCACATCAACCTCTATGGGTTTTGGAATGACACGACGTTCCTCACCAAAAGCGGCGATGTCGGCATGATTCTCCGCGTTACCGGCGTGGACTACGAAAGTCTTGACCGCTCAGAGCAGGAATACGCAGTAAAGCGGCTGGAATCCGCACTCAAAGCGTTTGGGCCAGGCTTTCATGTTTACCAGTATTTGTTCAAATCGAATCGCCCCGACATACCATTCGCCAAATATGACGATCCGGTCGTAGACGCAGCGATCGATCAACGCCGGAAGTTCTTCGAAGCCAAACGTGACCACCTTTATGAGATCGAAATCTTCTATTGCATCTTGCTCGAAGGTCCTCGCTCGAAGACAGGTGTAGGCGCGGCACTCGCTCGACTCTTCCATGACCCGTCCGGCGGAGTTGGCGAGTTGAAAGCGCAGTTCACGAACGACAGCATGAAGACGCTACTGCGTAACCAGATCGAACAAGCTGTTCGGCGCCTTGACCAGCAGGTACTGGCTTTCTGTCGGCAGCTAACAGACCTCATGCAAATCGAAGTTCTGAATCAGGAGAAGGAGTTCACATTCTTTCGCCGCTTACTGAACTACGACGGCTGGCGTATCGCCGGCCGTCCGCAGTCAACTCAGTTTCTCGACTATCAGGTTGTCAACTCCGATATTGAGGCCGAACGCGACCACCTTCGTGTAGGCGATCACATCGTCCGTGTCCTTACGATGAAAGAAACCATTACGGAAACCAGGCCCTTGGTCCTTGACGCCTTATTGAAAATTCCCGGCAACTTCCAGGTCATAACAGAGTGGACGCCGATTTCCGCCGATAAGGCGCGGAAAGAAGTGAACAAACGCCGCCGCCATTTCAATGTGTCGAAGACGGGCTTCGTCTCACAGATGGGCAACGACGCGACCAAGACAAACCCGCGCGATGTGCTCGTGGATGAATCCAAGCAAGCCGATATCGAGAATCTCGGGGATTGCCTTCGTGTTCTCGGTGACGGTCAATCGCTTGGCGATTTCTCATTGACGATCGTGCTCTATGGCCATTCCAAAGCGGACTTGGAGCGACTCGTAGCCGAGTTCACGGGTGTCTTCACCAATGCTGACGGCAATCTGTTTGCCGAAACGTACAACCAACTGAACGCCTATTTTGCCATCGTCCCGGGCAACTATGCTCTGAACCTTCGCCAATTGTATCTGCTGAACACCAACTACGCGGACCTATCCTTCCTTTTCACGATCCTCGCTGGCGAAAAGACGAACGCGTTTCTTGGCACGGAGTGCCTGGCAGTGGTCGAAACCGACAACGACACGCCCTACTTTCTGAATCTGCATTGCGGCGATGTTGCCCACACGCTCATTCTCGGGATGACCGGAAGCGGTAAATCCTATCTATGTAATTTCCTTCTGCAGAATGCACAGAAGTACAAGCCTTTGACGTTCATTTTTGATATCGGCGGAAGTTTCGAATCGCTAACGACCATCTTCGAAGGCTCCTACCTGAACGTGGGCCAAGAGGCACGGGATTTCACGATCAACCCGTTCTCACTCCTTCCGACCAAAGAGAATCTGCAGTTTCTCTTCAGCTTCTTCCGCGTGCTCATCGAAGGTAACAATCAACGTTACCGGCTCGATTTCAAAGAGGAACGCCGGCTATGGGACGCGATCGAGCGCATATACGTACTGGAACCGGGCCAGCGCACCGTCTCTAACTTCGCCAACATCATTGGCGAACTCAAAGAACGCTTGCATCGGTGGACCCGTGGCGGGCAATTCGGATTCCTTTTCGATAACTCTGACGACACGCTCTCGTTCTCCAGCTTCCAAACCCTCAACTTTCACGGTTGGGGCGACGCACCAGACGTTTTGGAACCGCTGCTGTTTTATGTCCTCCATCGCGCCTCGAATGAAATTGCCGATCCGGAGAAACTCGGCAAATTCAAAATATTCCTGCTCGATGAGGCTTGGCTCTTTATCAAGAATGAAACCATCCGTAACTATGTGGTGCAGGCGCAGAAGACGTGGCGCAAGCACAAAGCGGCAATGATCCTGGCGACACAGTCGATCAAAGAACTTGAAGAGTCCGGGATGCTGGCGATTGTGGCCGAAAGCTGTTCAACGAAAATCTTCCTGGCAAATCCCGAGATGAATCGCGATGTATACCGAGAGGCGTTCCATCTGAACGATACCGAGCTTGATTTGATTGGCGGTCTCGTGCCGCCCGGGCAGATGCTCATTCGCAAGGCGCAGAGCTCTAAGAAAATACACCTCAACGTGGATTCAGTCTCGCATTGGATGGCAACCAACAACCCTCGTGACAACCTCAAGAAGAGAGACTATTTCAAAGTTCACGGCACAGGTGAAGGACTTCGCCGACTCGCAGAAGATTATCCGTTCCAGCCGCGTGGGCTGGCCGTATCAACCCCCAGCCCGAGTTGCTAAGGAGAGACGGCATGCGATACCTGAACTTCATCGTCGAAACTGTTTTGATGGCTTCTTGTGTTGGCCTCCTTGCGCAGGACTCCGCGCGAACCGTCCAGTATCACTCCCAGGACATAATTCCGATCCGCGCCAAGCTGAAATACACCACTCTCATCGAGCTGCCTACGACTGAGAAGATCATGCAGGCTGCCACAGGCGATAAAGAATTCTGGATCGTCGATGTAGTCGGCAATTTCTGCTTTGTGCATCCTGCCAAACAGGGCATCAGCTCCAACTTGAATCTCATCACCGATAAGGGAAACATCTACAGTTTCACTCTCCAGGACGTTTCGTCCTCATTGACGAACCCAGATTTGAAGGTGATCGTCGAACCGGCCGACCGCTCGGCCATCGTCGCTGCGAATGGACCGCCCCAGTTCGTTCCAGCCGCTCAACTAGAGCAGTCGCGTCAGCAGCTCGCAGCTATCCAATCGCACATTGAGCAGGCAGTAGACGAGTTCAAAAGCGCCTATCCAACTCAACTCAAATTTGACTACGAGTACAAAGCCAATCAACCGCCCTTCGACATCCAGTCGATCTATCACGACGACAAGTTCACCTACATCAAAACCAACGCACCGGAAAAATTCAGTGTGTATGAAATGAAAGACGGCAAGCCGAATCTAGTGACATATGACCTGCGGGAGGGTACGTACATCATTCCCAAAGTCATGAATGAAGGCTACGTGGAACTTGGGAAAAAGCGAATGGAGTTCACTCGCAAGGGATAACGACCATGGCCGATATTTTCACTCCCAGCAATCAATCGGCAACCGTGCAGGCCGAGCCGACATTGCGACGCTACCTCGACTTGCCAAAGGGCGTCTTGCAAAAGAATCTCAAGACCTTCGTGTATTTGGGTGCGGTGTTCCTGGTGATTGTAGCCGCGCTGTTCAGTTCTTCCGGGAAGAAATCGCCCGCACAGCAGGCTGCTGCTAAGGGGCAACCGCCGCAACCCACGCTCCAGGACAATACTGATAGCAACGTGCAGGAGTTGAAGAATCAGCTTCAGGCTGAGCGTCAGAAGGAACAGCAAGCAGCACTGGCAGCTACAACTGCAGATCCGGCGCTTGCGTCTGCGACGCCAGCGCAGCAAGCCGCCGCCGCAGCATACAGCCCTAGTGGCGTTGCGGTCCCCTGTGTATCGGGCCGACCCTGCCCGCAATTGCAGCAGATAAATGGGCAGGCACAACTCACGCCTGATCAACAGCAGGCACAAATGATTGCCGCAAAGGAGCGAGAACGCGCTGACAACGCTCGTTTTGCTTCCAATCTTGTGTACTCCCGCGGTCCCGAACAAACTCAGCCCCAAGGCCAGCTAGCGCCGACCCAATTTGACCCCATTGAACGGCAAACAAGCGGCAGCCTGATCAAATCTCCAACTGACGACAAACAGCAACAGCCACAAGCAGAGGCCGGCTACAAGCGCCCGCTGGAAGCGAACATTGACTCTGCGACGGGCCAGCCGTACCTCATTTACGAAGGCTCTATTCTCGACACCGTGTTGATGAACCGCCTGGATGGCGATGCAGTCGGGCCGGTCAAGGTTCTTGTTTCAAATCCGTTGTATTCCCACGACCATCAGCACGTCATCATCCCAGAAGGAACCGTCGTTCTAGGCGAAGCCAAGAAGATTGGAGCTGCGGGCTTTGGCCAACAGCGCCGGATGGCCGTGGTCTTTCATCGCTTGATTATGCCGGACGGTTATTCCGTTGATCTTGATCAATTCCATGGACTCGACCAGATCGGCGAGGAGGGGATAAAAGACAAGGTCAACAATCACTATCTTCAGATTTTCGGCACCTCGATCGCTTTGGGCGTTGTTGCTGGAGCGGCTCAGATAACCCAGGGTGGCGGCACAATTACCACGAGCGGTTCCCAGGCATTCACAACTGGCGCCGCGGGTAGCGTTTCTCAGTCCGCCACCACCATCCTTGATCGGTTTATCCAGATACCACCCACAATCACGATTCGCGAGGGCCACCGTGTCAAAGTCTATTTCACTCAGGACTTGCTTCTTCCTGCGTACTCCAACCACACTATTCCACAGACGTTTTAAGGAGGCCTTCCATGCGATCCATTGCCCTCTCCCTCTTGCTTCTGTGGACTATGACCATTGTCGGCTGCCAAAGCAAAACCGCGAAGGCGAAGAAGTTGCAGGATCAGTACAACGCCGAATACCCCGCGTATGCCAAGGAGTGCGTCGATCCGGAGACCGCCGGAGCGGCCAGAATGCTGACGGGCGAAAAGCTGACTGCCGAGCAAATGGCGACGCTAGAAGCGAAGAAAAAAGAACGTGACGCGCGATGCAAACCAGAAGCAGATCGACTCGCTGAGATTCAGCGACAAATCCTCGCCTTACAGCAGTAGCGCCGTATTGCTGTAGTGCATTGTGTTGCCAACGGCGAAGAAGGGACTTGAAACAATGAAAAATCCAATCCTCGCCGTACTGGTTTTTGTCTTCGCATCAGTATTTCAACCGACCGCAAACGCACAGTTTGGGTCTGGAATCGTATTTGATCCGACGCAGTCGGGCCACGCTATTACTCAGATCGAACACGAAGAGCGATCCATCGCCAATCAAGCCCAACAGATCGAGCAAGGCCAACAGATCTTTACCAACACCGTCAAGATTGCCACGACTGCTCTTCAAACCTACAACACAGTAATGCAGCAATATCAGTTAACGCGCCAGATGGTGCTGGCGCCAAGGATGCTGTACGCCCGTTTTCTGTCACCGACGTCGGATTTGGTGTTGCTACGGCAAATCTCGAATACCTACGGTAATTCGATGGGCTGGCTAAACTCGGCAAACACTGGAAACGGAGCAACCGCGGCGTACCAGCAAGTGAGCGTTCCAAACACAAACAACATGATCCCTGGGTACAGCACGGCTAGCATGGCTGGCCAAATGCAGATCGCTGCGCAGGGCGCTACGGTTGACCTTGGCGATTCCGTAATGAGTAACAACCTCCAGGCCCTCGGGACAATCCGCGCCAATCAAGCCGCAAGACAGGCGGACATTGCGAATCTCGAGGCCGCGACTCAAACCCAAGATCCATCCCAGCAGACCATCATGGCCGAGCTGCAGCGGATCAACCAAGCACTGCTCCTCCAACTGCGCACATTGCAGGACGCAAACCAAATCAATGCCAACCTCGCCTTGCAGCAGATCGTGGCCCAAAAGCAACAGCAAGACGCGATGAAGTCAGCCTTTCGGGATTCGTCGGGATACGAAAACTATTACAACGCCAATATCACAACTACCAGCGGTGGTGCAGCAAATCTGCTGACACAGGCATATTGAGCCCGGTTAGAGCAAAGAAAGAGCGCATGATCATGGGTACTGGATTGTTTGAATTTATCGCGCAAGGATGTCAGACCCTCGCGGCGGCGGCAGCGCCCTCTGTCGCCGCGATGGGCGTACACATTGTCATCTCCCTGGCTACCATCATGCTGGTCTGGTTTGGTGTGCAAGAGGCGCTGTCATCGGCACATGGCGGAGCAGGTTTTAGCATGGCGAGATTTCTGAATCTCTTCATGCTGCTCACATTTGCATACGCGATGGTGAACTACTACAACAGTTCAATTCCAGGACTCGGTTTTTCTATTAAGAGCTTCATAGACGGTGGCACTAGCAGTTTGGTAAATCTCATCGGCGCCGATGGAGCCACCTCGATGTTGAGTCAGATCCACACGGCGTCCGCCAAGACCGGCCCCTCCATTCTGAACAGCTTGATGAACCCGTATTACGCCATCGTTTACTTTGTAGTGCAGTTCCTGCTAGCGATGCTGGCAGCGATTATTTCTGCAATCCTTGCTTACGGCGCAATCGCCGCTACAATCATCGGGCTGCTGGGGCCTCTCTTCATTCCTTTTCTTGTATTCGACAAGCTTGACTGGCTGTTCTGGGGATGGCTGAAAGCCTATCTCGGATTCAGCTTTTACAAGGTCGTCGCTGCGGCCACAATGAACGTTCTTTCCCACGTCCTAACCAACTACTACATCCAGCTTGGCCAGAGCGTATCCGACCCTTCATTGATGGTGCAGACGCTGCCGCTTCTTGTCCTGCTCGTGTTGGTCAATGTCTACATTCTCTTCAAGATTCCAGCTATGACCCACAGCCTTTTTACTGGCCACACCGGCGGTCACGGTGGGGGACTAGGAACGGCAATGTTGGCGCTACGAGCGGCGATGTAAGCGAAATCGAAATGAGGCCAGAAAAGTGAGCACCGACACCACAACGAATTCAGCAATCACCAGCGCCGCGGAGCGCTACCTGGAGCAGTACGGCGATCCGCTAGTGATGAACACCTATTTGAAGGTGACCGTCCTAGTACTAGCCGGTGTCTGCTTTGCACTGGCTGCCCTCGTATTCAAGAGCCAGAGTGCTCTTGCCAACATGCACCCGTTGATCGTTCGTATCAACGATGTAGGCCACGCCGAAGCCATCGACTATCGGAACTTTCAATACCGTCCCCAGGAAGCCGAGAACAAGTATTACCTGACCCGCTGGGCGGAGCTGTATTTCAGTCGGAATCGCTTCACGATCGAGCGCGACCAAACCGCATCCCTGTATTTCCTGAACAGCGATGTGCAACGGGCAGTGATCGACCAGGAACGCAAAGACAACAGCATTCAGAATTACGTCAAAGACAGCTCACTGCCTTATGTGGGGGTCGAGGTCAAGAACGTGATCCTCGACGACCTGCGACAGTCGCCCTATTCGGCCCGCATTGAGTTCGAAAAGGTGTACTCGAATCCTGCTGATCATACGGAACTCAAACGGGAACGATGGACAGCCACTGTCACGTATGTCTTTCGTGAGAACGTGAAGAACAATGAGCTTGCCGTGAATCCCCTCGGTCTGACCATCGTGCGCTTCCGGGCTGACCAGGCATTCAGCTGAGGAGAGACCCGAACTTCCAGAGCCCTAACGATGTCCATTTCTGCTGCCAATTCGGCTGGCCTGCCTAACGTGTCCCTGTGCCCCTGGGCGTGGGCAAACCAGAGCCTTATCAGCCGCACCGTTGACAACCATTTCGGTCGTTCTTTTCGCGGAGATTCCAGTTCAAGTCGTACTGACATTGGCTTGGATTTTGGTGAGCCGGGAGCAGATGAGAACTTTGTTCTGAAGCGTGTCTGCCGTTTTGTATCCCGTCTTATGCTCGGTCACCGCTTCGGGGCTATTCCGGCGCCCGGCGGCACTTGGTCTTCTGCTTCGCATTGCGCGCCCCTTCGGGGTCCCGGTTCCTCCCAAAACAAGTTTGCAAAACACAGCAAAGAACACCCTCCAAACTTCTTTCGGGCCCCTCCCAGAAAGCAGACCTTCGGCACTTGGGAGCCGGGCCCACTCGCTAGCTTCGCACCACGTGACCCGAGCAACAACGGGCGAATTCAAAAAACGGAGACACTCTCATGTATCAGAACAAAGTAACGCTCATCGGCTTCCTCGGCAGCAACCCAGAAGCTCGCACCAACAACCCAGACGTCAGCGTCACGACTCTCTCGCTGGCAACCAAATCCTCGTACAAAAAGAACGGCGAGTATGTCTCGCACACGGAATGGCACCGTTGCGTCGTATTCGGCAAGCTTTCCGAGTTCGCCAAGACGCTCACGAAGGGCGCACATGTCCAGGTTGAAGGCGAACTGCGCAGCCGCGAATACGAGAGCAAGAAAACGAACTCGAAGCAGCGCGTCTGGGAAATCCGGGTCTCTTCGATCCTCAAGCTGGATCGTGCCGAGAAATCCGCTCCGGAAGATCAGGATCACGATGATGCGACCCAGGAGGAAGCGGCCGCATGAGGCTCGCACTTGTCACTCTCGGAAGCCCGGTCAATGACTGGGCTTCCATTATCGTGAGGCTCCCGCTATGAGTTTCGAATTGATCCTTCCATTTCTTCGGCCAATCGAGTCGCTTTTACTGGACGAAAGCGTCAGCGAAATCATGGGCAATCCTGATGCCTCATGGTTTTACGAGCGCGATGGAAGATTGTGTCGAGAAGCGGGTATTTCGTTCGACGCCGACAAGCTGCGCACCGGCCTCGAAGTCATTGCCAACCAGCTCGGCAAAAAGCTCGACGAAGACAATCCACGACTACAGGCACAGCTTCCAGATGGAAGCCGGCTGGCGGCATGGATTCCACCGATCGTGAGTCCGGCACCGGCAATCGCAATACGGAAATTCACGAGCCGCCATTACACGGTTGATGATCTGATTGCTCGGGGCACACTGACGCAGCCAATTGCGGACCTCTTGGCAGACCAGATTCGTAGCGGGAAGACGCTGCTCATTAGCGGAGGAACGGGGACTGGAAAGACCACCCTTTTGCGGATACTTGCAAACGCAATTCCTGAACAGGAACGCATCCTCGTTATCGAAGACACACCAGAACTTCACATCCGAAAGCCAAACATAGTTGCAGCCCAGTCCCAAACAGATACCTTCAAGAACGCCGTAACCTTTGACGAACTATTAAAGGACACTCTTCGCTTCAGACCCGACAGGATCATTCTCGGCGAAGTGCGCGGAATCGAGGCGCGAACGCTGCTCGATTCCTTGAACACCGGCCATACCGGATCGCTAGCAACCATTCACGCCAATTCCGCCGAAAAGGCCCTTCGCCGTTTCGCCAATCTGGTCATGCGCAGTCACGCCCAAAGTACCTTTTCCGACACGGAAGCTGAGATCGGAGAAGCCATTGATTTCGTCGTTCATGTCGAAAGACAACCAGGCCGGCGCATCCTGCGTGAGGTCTTGGCTATTCGGGGATACGACCGTGATGCAAAGCGCTTCCTAGTCGAACCTGTCTTCGAGACCCAACATCCAGAGTCCGGCAATATCGGAGACTCAGGCTCAACCCAAATGAAGGAGAACAAATATGCCATTGCTTGAAATCAACCAGATCCGCCACATTTGCGCCTCCGTTCGGCTCGACGAAGCGACCGCTGCCCAGGTGGATCAATACGCTGCTTTTATCCAGGCATCCGCTGACGACGTTGTGGACAAGGCGCTGAACTATGTCTTCTCGAAAGACCGTGATTTTCAGGAGTTCCTGAAGACTCCGCAGGCGAAGCAGGTCGCTTCGACTTTGCGTGTTCGGAAAGCCGTAACCAATGGTACGTCCGAGCAGCCTGGGAAGAAGGTCGTTAGTGGGGTGGAATCCACGCCTTCTGTGCGGGCGGTGAAGGCGTGATCGAGCGTCCATTTTTGTGGCAATGCAAGAACGGTGCTTCGCACCGGAAGAATTTTGACACTCCACCCCTTCGAGGGTCGTGTGAGTGCACTGAGGTGCACTTTCAGCAATTTCAAGAACATAACAATTTTCGGTGCACTTGAGTGCACCTGTGAAATGGATGGCGAAGATGGCAATTTTGAAAACAATGCCCGAAAAAAGTTCTCATGGCGATCGCACTCTGAATCGCGTCTTCCCAGTGACCGTGAAGCTAACAAAAGAGGAACTGGGGAGAGTGACTGACTTTGCCCGGTCGCAGGGACTTGCACGAGGGGAATGGATTCGCGATGTGATTCTTCGAGAAGCGGGGGAAGGACCAACGAGCGATCCAGCGCTGGCGGAGATTCTTGGGGTTCGCTTGCTGTTGGTAAACGTACTGCGTCCTGTGGCCTCTGGCCAACTCCTCGCCCGCGAAACATTCGACAAACTCTTGGATGAGATCAGCGAGGCGAAGCACCAACTCGCGGCGAAGTTAGCTGCTCCCGCAGGAAGGAGATAGCCATGACAATGACCAAGTGGGGGCGCAAGGAAACAATCATTTGGCCGCCGCACAGCCCGATCTACTCGTATGGGGCTGTATTCATTTCGGTCGTCTTGACAGGGTTCTTCATTTACTGCCGGTTCACCTTCGGCACTGACCCTTTACAGCGATTCTATGCGCCGACGTACATCCGATCGAGCGTCGCAGGCGCAATCGGAGGGAGCCGTCGGGACAACCATCGGATGCTCATGCTGGGCGCAAGTGGAATTACACCACGTCTCGCCACTAACGGCGACGTGACAGAAGGCACGACACCCGAACCGGGCGGCAAGCCCATTCCACTTGCGCTCTCGCGGTCCGCTTTGCGGAGCGGCTATGTACTCCTTTATCTCGGTCCGGAACAGAATTACAACGACGCGTCCTTGAGTGCTTACCTCAAGACTGCGATTTACGGTGGCGACAGCCTCTTCGACGTTTATAAGCTTCCGATCGTCTTGGGGATCTTATCACTCATTATCCAGCTCCCATTTTCCATCCCCAAGGACGTGCGACGGCGGCGACAACTGAGATACGGACGACGCCTGAAGGGCCCAGAGATGATGACACCGAAAGACTTCAACAGCAGGGTCGGTGGAGATGGCATCGGCATCAAGACTGACGGAATGAAGGCGATGATCCGGATACCCGTGAGGGCAGAATCACAGCACATGCAGATCATCGGAGATACGGGCGCAGGCAAGACAGCCATCATGCTGCAGATCCTTCGGCAGATAAAAACTCGTGGCGATTCCGCCATCGTTTATGACCCCGCACGAGAGTTCGTCCAGCGCTTTTATGACCCGAAAAACGGCGACGTGATCCTGAATCCGCTCGACACGCGGTGTCCTTATTGGGGTCCTGCGGAAGAGTTGCGCCGCCGCTCCGAGGCAAAGGCGCTGGCGGTGTCCCTGTTCCAGCCGCCGCAGGACAAGAAAGGTGAATTTTTCATCGAGTCGCCGCAGAAAATCTTTGCATTTCTGATGGCCTATGGTCCAACACCCGAGGAATTAGTGAAGTGGATGTCAGACCCGCAGGAGATCGACCGAAGGCTCAAAGGGACGGAGCATGCCCACCTCATCGATCCGAAGGCGGAGCATCAGCGTGCGGGTGTCCTGGGCTCGCTTGGGTTGGTCGCTGACAGCCTCCGTCTGCTTCCAAAAAAAGGACAAGGAAATGGCGAGTGGTCGGCGACGGAATGGGCCGAGACACGACAGGGATGGATCTTTATTACGTCGCTTCCTGCGGAACGCGAGGCCCTTCGTCCGCTTCAGAGTCTGTGGATCGATTTGCTCGTCTTGCGTCTCTTAAACGAGCCGAAGGACGGACAAAAACGAGCATGGTTTGTGATCGACGAACTGGCAAGTCTGCAAAAGCTCCCCCAACTCCACACCGCCATTACCGAAAATCGGAAGAGCAAGAACCCGGTGATTCTGGGCTTCCAGGGGAAGGCGCAGCTGGAATACCTGTACGGTCACCTTGCCGAAGTCATGCTGTCCCAGCCAGCAACCAGCATTTGGCTCAAGACAAAGGAGCCGAGTGCTGGCGAGTGGGTCAGTAAGTTCATCGGAAAGATCGAAATCGAACGGCTGCGCGAGACTCACTTCGACGGCTCCCGCGCCGGGCGAAACTTTGCCTTGGACCGGCAGATTGAACCGCTGGTGATGGAATCCGAAATCTCCGGCCTACCGGACCTCCATGCCTACATGAAATATGAAAACTATGTGACACGCTTCTCATTTCCGTACTTTGATATGCCGATTGTCGCGACTGACTTCGATCTGCGAAGTACGCCCGAAGACAAGCTTCCGTACGATCCCAAATCCATCGGGGTAGCTAAGCCACAATCGCGGTCAGTCGAATTGAAGCACGAACCTGGTGTGCCCAATCCGCCGCAGCGAAGATCGCCAAGGGCAGCGACGGAGATACCCCAGGGCACGAACCTAGATACAGGCGTCAACGCTCAACAAAGCCTCAATCTTCGGGGATAGTTACCTGCAATGCTGACCATTTCAAAGCCACTATCCGCTGGCCAGGCACAGAGCTACCACCAGAAAGAGTTCACCGCACAGGAGCAGAACTATTGGTCGCAACGCGGCGTCATCAAGGGTGAGTGGCAAGGGCGGCTTGCCGGTGAGTTCGGACTTTCCGGGATGGTGTCTTCCGAGGACTTCGCGAGCCTCAGTCAGGGCCAGCATCCAAAGACGGGCGAGAAGTTGGTGCGCCAACGTTCGTCATATGAATATCAGGATCCCGAGGGCAAGACCTTCAAGACGATGGAGCACCGTGCTGGATGGGATGCCACTTTTTCCGCTCCGAAATCTGTCTCGCTCACAGCCCTTGTCGGTGGCGACGAGCGCGTCCGCGAAGCGCATCGGGAGAGCGTCCGCGCTGCCCTTGACCACCTCGAACGCTACACACAAGCTCGCATCGGCGGCAACCATCCGCCTGAGACTACCGGCAAGTTTGTCGCCGCCAAGTTTGAGCACGATACCGCCCGCCCGGTCGATGGCTATGTCGCGCCACAACTGCACACGCACGTGGTGATTTTCAACGTCACCGAACGCGACAACGGCCAGCCACGCGCGATTCAGCCGCACAGCCTCTTTGCCTCGCAGCAGTTTGCCACGGCCATCTATCAGTCCGAACTGACCTACCGAGTGCGACAACTGGGTTACGAGATTACAGCGGGGCGAAGCGGTGCTCCGGAGATCAAAGGCTATACCCAAGAATACCTCGACACATCCAGTCCCCGAAGCCAACAGATTCGTGAATATCTGGAACGCACAGGCCGCTCCGGCAAGGAAGCCGCCGAGATCGCAGCGCACTCTACTCGCGACCGAAAGGAGATCCATTCACCGGCAGAGGTAATGGCCGCACACCGGAAGCTGGCAGCCGACTTTGGACACCAAGCGGATGCGGTTGTACGCGCAGCTAGGGAGCGATCGCAACATCAGGAGAAGCCCCTCAAATCGTTGGACCGAGTTCGAGAGTCTCTTACCTTCGCTCGCGACAAGAATTTCGAACGCGAGGCGGTTGTGGATGAACGGGCGCTGATCCGTGACGGACTCCGTCGTGGGATGGGCCAGATTACCTACACCCAAGTCCGTGCCAATCTTGACGCTCGCTTGGCCTCCGGGGAATTTCAAATCGTTGAACGAGCTCAGAGCGTTCCCGGCCGCCAGTTCACGACTGCGAAAACCATCGAAGCAGAACATGAGATTCTCCGCCAGATGCGTGAGGGTCTAGACCATTTAGCGCCAGTTCTTTCGCGTCCGCAGGCAATTGCCCTTGCCGATCAATACTCGCAGCTCAACCGGGCACAAAGGACCGTGATCGAGGATGTGCTGAGCTCTCGGGATCGGATTCAGGGAATCCAAGGTTTCGCCGGCTCAGGCAAGACGAGCACACTCGTTGCGATCCGCACCGCTGCGGAAGGGCAGGGCTACCAGGTCGAAGGTTTCGCTCCGACCTCGCGCGCCGCGCGCCAGTTGAAAGAGGCGGGAATCGACGCCGGAACTGTGCAGGCCTTCCTCGCCCGAACGACAAATCCAGAAGTAGAAGACCGAAAGCACTTGTACCTCGTCGATGAATCGAGCCTCGCCAGCACCAACCAGGTTCGCGAATTCCTGTTGCGACTGGGCGCCGATGACCGTGTGCTATTAATCGGTGATATCCGCCAACATCAGGGCGTTGAAGCCGGCCGCCCCTTTGAGCAGCTACAGGAGGCTGGAATGCGCACAGCTAGACTCGATGAGATCGTTCGGCAGCAGGACCCTGCTCTGAAATCCACAGTCGAATTGCTGGCCACGGGCCACGTGTCCGCTGCACTCGAAGCACTCCAACAACAGGGACGCGTGAAGGAAATTCCGAATGCGGAAGACCGCATCCGCACAATTGCCAAGACTTACGTTGAATCACCCCAGAACACTCTGATCGTTTTGCCGGACAATGCGTCCCGTCGCCAGCTGAACGTCGCCGTTCGTCAGGAGTTGAGGCTCATTGGAACACTTGCCCCGGAAGACCATACTCTGCGTGTCCTAGTGCATCGGCAGGATATGACCGGGGCTGAACGCTCTTGGGCAAACCACTATGAGGTCAACGATGTAATTCGGTACACACGTGGCAGCAAAGCCATCGGAATCGGGGCCGGAGCGTATGCGTCGGTGGTTGCAATCGACCCGGCCTCGAACCTGCTCACAGTTGAGAAGCCAAACCATGAGCTTGCGACCTACGATCCACGTCGCCTGACCGGCGTGAGTGTCTATCAGGAAACCGACCGTGAGTTTTCTGTAGGCGAGCGTGTCCAGTTCACCGCACCCGACAAATCGCTCGGCGTTGCGAATCGCGACCTTGCTGTCATCGAATCGATCCATCCCGATGGCCGAGTAAACGCGGTCCTCAGCGATAATCGCCGGATTGAATTCAGTGCCCGCGAGCATCCTCACCTCGACCACGGTTATGCCGTCACAAGCCACAGCTCTCAGGGTCTTACCGCCGACCGCGTCCTCGTTCACGCCGACACCGGCGTTCACCCAGACCTGCTCAACTCACGCTTTGCCTACGTTTCCGTGTCGCGCGCCAGCCACGATGCCGTAGTCTTCACCGACGACGTGGCGAAACTCGTCCCCCAATTGGGAGCCGACGTCTCAAAGACCTCCGCGCTGGAAATCAATCAGACGCCATGCATCGTCCAGGGAATTATGGGGTTATAAGTCAGGCAGGGATCAGGCCCGAAATCCTATGGTTTCGTAAAGCACTAACACGAATTCCTAAATTTCAGGCTTATCATGGCCACCGGGGAAATATGAACCCACACTTTACCGAACCACCAGTGCTCGCCGCATTGATTGCGGCTCTCAACGTTTTCGATCCCGCACAGGCCGCACGGTTCATTCTTGAACGAGTGAGGCTTCTGGATTAAGCACCTGCCTTACGAATGGGTTTGACAAGTCTATCATTACACGATAGACAAGAAGTGGCAGGCCGGAGAGTTGACTATGCTCTATCAGCGTTCGCTCGACATCGAGCGAAGATTACAAGCTGTGCTGCGATTAATCCGTTCAGGACAGTTTTCAACACCTCGGATCGCTGAGCAACTTGGCGTGTCGATTCCGACGGTCTCCCGGGATGTTACGGCTTTGCGCGAACGCGGTTTTAACATCCGTTCCGAGAGAAATGGCGATGGCTGGAGATACGTGCTCGAACCAGAACCCGCGAAGGTACTGGCTTCTGGCCATCCAGCTCACAGAAGCGAGACACGAGCATGAGATGCTTTTGTAATCCAACTTCGGGGAAGGTAGGCGTCGCATGAACGCCAGCATTCTAAAACGAGTAGTTCGCGCCATAGCTGACGGTTCCCAAACCGACCTTGATCGCCTTGCGGAAAAGATTGTCGAAGGCGAGCGTCGAACTGGACACGCGAAATTGGCGGATCAGTTGGAGGCTATTCTGAAGCAACCCCGCGCGCGTGGAAACGGGAACGCTCCCACCATCAACGGCGAACGAAATCTGAAGGAACTACCACTCAGTCGAAGACACGGAGAATCTCTCGCCACGTTGTTCGCGCCTGAATCTTTAGAGCATCACATGGTATTGCCGACCGAAGCCGAAGAGCGGTTTGCCCGGATAGAGTGTGAGTTTGCCGCAAGAGAAAGGTTGGGAACCTATGGACTCCGGCCGCGCAAGACTATTCTCCTTTACGGCCCACCGGGTTGCGGAAAGTCTCTTGGAGCGAAGCGGTTGGCCTGGAAAACCGGACTTCCGCTAATGAAGGTACGTTTCGATGCACTGATTTCTTCATATTTCGGCGAATCCGCCGCTAATCTCCGAAGCATATTTGTCGCTGCTAAGGAACGCCCGTGTGTCCTTCTGCTTGATGAATGTGATTTCATTGCTCGCTCGCGCATCAACACCAAAGACATCGGTGAAGCCTCGCGTATCGTTAATTCACTGTTGCAGTTGATGGAAGACTATGATGCTCCTGGTTTGCTTGTGGCGACCACCAACGTTGAGTCATCCTTAGATTCCGCGCTCTTCCGTCGTTTTGATGACGTTTTTCTCGTGCCCCTGCCCGGCCCCGTTGAAATCCGCAAGCTGCTCCAAATGACACTTTCAGCCGTGCGGCTTATTGAAATGATCAACTGGGAGCGCATCGTTAACCAACTCTCCGGCGCCTCAGCCGCTATGGTTGTGAAAGCCGCTCAGGATGCAGCAAAGGCAGCGGTTCTCCAGGGCAAGAAGGGTATTTCTGAATCAGATCTTCAGCAGTCCATAGCCGAACTCCGGGGGAATGACACTCCAACGCAAGTGGATTGACAGTGCCGAACGGACATAATTTCGAACATCTGCCGTTGCTTCTACGCTATCAAGGTAGAGCCCGCCTCCAGGGCGGCGGAACCCCGTCTCCCCAAACGATGGCAAACAGGAACGCAAGGCAGGCGCACACAAATACCTTGACAGCATCGGGTCAAGCTTTGACCGCCAATTGGCAAGCGCGGCGTACTGAACGAGAGGGACAAGAGTTACCAGTTATTCCTGCGGGCATCCCGATACTACTTCAGGTCGATCCCAGCCTAGAGCTCGACGCCTTGCGGGCTCGCTTTGCATTCGAAATCGTAGCTGAGCAGGAAGAAGGCTACGTGATTGTGGCTTCGCAAGATATCGAGATGGCGACTTTCATGGCGATGGTGAACGGCTTCGCTGTTCAAGTTCACGGCTCGGCTGTCATCGCCCAGGTCCACAGACTCTTTGATGATCCCAACCAGACTGACAGACTCCGACGGATTCTTTCGGATCACTTGTTCGCCGATTGGGCCACAATCGCCGACGATACGGTGTACATCGTCGACATCGGCATCGCTTGCACCGGCACACGCGAAATTCCTCCTCTCCCCCATCGGGGTAAACGCGACAATGACGCGAACTGGGCTAGAAAAGAGAGGGAATGGTCACAAGCCCGAGCAGACGCCTACGACGCATGGGATGAAATCAAGCGGACCCGCGAGGATGAAATTAGCGCTTTCGCTCAGTTCTATAACGCTGAAGTCCTGCACCTAATCGACGGTGCTCCCTTTGACGCAGCAGTACTTCCGGACAGCTTTACCGCTCGCATCAGGATTGTTGGCAAGGGTCTGAAAGACTTTGTTCTTAACTATGCCTATATCTTTGAGGTCGTCGAACCTGAGGATATCGTGTTGCCACAGCGACCTGCGGGACAAGGCGAAGCTCCTGAACAAATCGCTGCACCAACATCGCCGGATGCAAATGCGCCTGCGGTCTGCGTAATCGATAGTGGCATCCAAGAGGGCCACGTTTTACTTCAGCCCGCCATCGACCAAGTAACTTCGTATTGTTTTCTTCCTGGACAGAATACAAACGACGTAGCTGATTATGTCGCTCCGGCTGGACACGGAACTCGTGTTGCCGGCGCAGTTCTTTATGGAGAAGCGGTTGCGCACAACGGCACTCCACAACTTCCATTCTGGATCCAGAACGCACGCGTACTCGATGCCAATAACAGGATGCCTGTCGAGCTATTCCCCCCGGAAGCCCTAAAGGCGGCAGTGCAGAGGTTCCACAATGGACCGCGCAGAACGCGTATCTTTAACCACTCCATCAACGGAAGCACGCCGTGCCGCACAAGGTACATGTCAGCGTGGGCCGCCGAAATGGATTTGCTCAGTGCCACTCATGATGTGATGTTCATCCAAAGTGCGGGCAATCTTCCGATAACGGGCAACAATCCACAGCCAGGCGTCAGAGACCATCTCAACGCTGGCCGAGATTATCCCGCATTTCTGTATGAAGCTTCGACGCGAATCGCGAACCCCGCGCAAAGTCTTCAGGCCTTGACGGTTGGTTCGGTCGGATATGGTCCTTTCCAGAATGGCGGTTGGCAAACGTTCGGACCTCAGCAGGGGAGTCCTTCTGCATTTTCTCGATCTGGATTTAGCATTTGGAACGTAATCAAGCCTGAAGTCGTCGAATATGGCGGAGATGACGTACGAACCTCCAACGTACCCGTTAACGTGCAAGGCGGCGGGCAGATACCGGAAGCATGCCCAGAGCTCGTGCGATCGACTCGCTTCTCTCCAGGACCGGCCTACGATCGAGATGAAACAGGAACGTCTTTCGCCGCCCCAAAAGTATCTCGTATCGCAGCACATTTGCAGCGCACCCTGCCTAATGAGCCAACTCTGCTTTATCGTGCTCTAGTCGTCCAATCGGCACGTTGGCCGGACTGGGCTGAGGCTTATCTGACTGCGCTCCGCAACCATTCGTATAATGATCAGGCGCAACGTCAACAATTGCTCGATCAAGCGGCTCGCACAATTCGCTGCATCGGCTTCGGCATTCCGGAAGAAGGCCGGGCAACCGTGAATACGGATCACCGCACCACACTCATCACGAGTGGAGAAAGTCTCATTCGTGCCCGTGAATGCCACATCTACCAAGTTCCCGTTCCTGCAGCACTTCGTGCACCAGCTGACGAATTCGACATTCGAATCGAGGCGACCCTCTCCTATGTCGCTCAGCCTAGGCGAACGCGTCGGCATCTCCGACGGTATCTCTCGACCTGGGTTAGCTGGACGAGCAGCAAGCTCGGAGAGGGAATCAACGATTTTCGTGTCCGAGCATTGAGAGATGAGGAGAATGACGAGGAACCGCTTCCTGGCACTGTCCTCCCTTGGACGCTAGCTGAAAAATCTGATGCCGGTTTCGTTCGCGATACGCGAAGGAGCAGCGGAACGGTCCAGAAGGACTGGGCAGTCGTCAAATCGAATACTCTGCCAGACCATTTCTGTATCGCGGTAGTTGGCCACCCCGGGTGGAGCCACGACCCGGATTCTTCTGCTCGATATGCCATGGCAGTCACATTTGAAATCCTCGGTCAAGAAATCCCCATATACGAACCGTTGCGCACGGCAATAATTGAACTACAAACGGAAGTCGAGGCTGAGGTTGAAGCCGAGGCTGAAGTCGAAGTGATGGAGTGATTGAGCCTATCGATGCCATCTAAATGATCAGTTGATCCACCATACTTCGAACCATTTGGGCTCTCCACGCCAGCGTATGTTCGTTAGAGCGCGAGGGAGAACACCGGACTAACGGCCGATCATCGCCATCGAAAACCGTAAGCTGACGTAATCAAGTCTGGAGAGCGTCGCTCACAAGCGACGTGTGGGAAAAAACGACTATTCAATTTGCTCATCACTCGCCAGCGCTCAGATGGCGTTTCATGAACTGTGTTTGCCAGATTTGACTATCGATATCTGTACTCCTCAAACCAGGCTTGTATCGCAACTTCGTTCAATTGCCTGTGCAACGAGCAACTCGTCAGCAATACTAGAAACAAGGTCTTCGTTTTCCAGAATGATGGTAGCCCCTGCTCCATGCCGCGTTTGAAGAGTGTGTGGCCGTCTCCCTCACATTTTTCGCAACTGCCCAATCGACGGCAGTTGTGCGTATGTCTTGAATCACACCGACGTCGCTCGGGAATTTGTTCAACGTCTCTCCGATGCCTTTGCTCGACCGGTTCATCTCGATGACACTGCCGGCATATGCCACAGCGAACGCCTTTTCCAGCAAACCTCAACACTTTGATCTCGGACGAACAGGCGATATTGTTAATCAATGGCGAAATCGAAGGAACTGAAGTCCATCACTCCAGACGATTATTTGGCGGCGGTCGCGCAAGTCAGAAGAAGTTTCAACCTTCGGCGGAACGGACCCACCCTTAAGCGAATCGAAGCGCAGCCCGCCGCAAAAGTTGCAGTCGCAGAGATACTTCAAGCATTCGCCGATCATTGCGGCCCCAACGTCTGTGCCAAAAAGCACCCTCTTATCGACGAGGTTTTGAAGGACATTTATGGAGAAGAGGTGAAGACCGATGCTTATTACGGTTACAAGATACGCGGCGACCGCGTCGATCTGGTGTTCCGAAGAACACTTGAATTGGGCCTTCAGACGATCGTTCAGCTGCCCCGACGACACCAGAAACCAGCCCACTCGCCCAAGAGGTTTAAATCCCTCGCATCCAGACTGAATCGGCTTGCGGACAACCTGAGTTCCGTTATCCAGGACGCCGAGGGCCGCGCGCGCCTTGACTTCTCTGACAATCCCACCGGGCGCGCGAAGGTTTTACAGCTTCCCTCCGAAATGAGGCATGGTGCCGCCCTCCTAGCATCCGCCGCAAAACTTAGGCTTAAACGAGTCCCAGTGGACAGCCCGAACCCTCAGATCAGTTTTGCGAATTACTTGATCGGGTGGATCGAGGCTGGCACGGGAGCTCAACATTATGACAGTATGGCGACACTCATCGAGGCCGCCTTCATAGCGGCAAACAAGCCCATCCCATCATGGACAAACCGGCTTCCAATTGAGAAGCATACTCACCGCAAACGACGGAAAAAATGGGCCGAAACACTAAGGTCCTGAAACGGACGCGTCACTCCCGACATTAAGAAATCCCGTCCGCGATTTGTCCACGGTTTCTTAATCGACGTGGAGTCACGGCCCTCTTATCGTAGGGACATGCTTGACAAGTTTCCATGTCTCCGCATCAAACGGCGCCGGCGTAATGGCCAAACAGACGAAATCGAAATTCGTCCAAGCCTAATCCGCTGGCTATTGATTCTTCTTGTTGTCCTGGTCGTGATAATTCGCGGCGACGACCCTGCTCGCCTCCTCAAAGACCTCCTGCAGGTGTCATCGGATCAGGTGGTGTCCATGTGGCGGTCCACGATTGGCGCGATTAAGCCGGGCACGAACTCACCGGTCGGCTCAACGGCCGTCGGGCTTGGGCCAGTTATGGTTTTGGAAGAATCCCGATCAGGGCTAGACCCGTCGCGCGCAGCAACCGGGCCAACTCGCAGATGTCGCGCTCACCCAACGGAATTCGCCTCCCCACGACGGCGTCCGCATCGCCCGTGTCGTTTATGCCAGCTCTGCCCGTCACTTGCGACCGCTCGTCCACCAGCTACGAGGCGCCCAGAACCCCCGAAACTCTCGTTCTTAGGTGCAGAGCTTCCGGGATTTGTCGAGCACAAAGCACCGTCAGAAGACGCAAGAACGCCTCACGCAGGCTCGCATTTTTTTCAACATCTTTCTGCTGGTGCTTCCAACACAACGACAGCACCTCCGTAAACAAAGCACCGAGATCGTGACGATGCCAATCGTCATCCGGTAGGGAACCCACCTTACTTGCGAGCAGTTTAATTCCCTGCGGTAGCAAAAGCTGGCCCGACTCCGTGCGCAGAAAATAGGCGAACCATGCCGACGCAGAAGCATATTTCAACCACCGATTACCCCACTGCTCGAATGTGACCGCCATCGAACTGATGAGATCTTTGTACTTGGTATCACCCAGGAGGGCTATGCCAGCTTCGTTCAGACCCATAAGCTCCGTCGCAAGGGATTCAGCTCGGCTCCAGTAATTCGTTTCTCCCGGTTGCCATGCAGGCAGAGTTTCTGTGTAAGCCACCATATCCTGCCAGATCAGCGTGAACCCCGCCAAATCAGGGCTGACCTGAAGCCCCTGGGCCATCCAAGATTGGAGGAAATCCCTAACCCAGTATTTTGCGGCCGGACCCAGGTCGAGAATAGGCCGATAAAACTGACGCGCCGTTTCAACTGAATTCGCACGAGAAACGAATTCAGCAACTCGCGCCAATATCCACATGTCGGACTGGTAAGACGTTCCCTCAATTTCAGAACGCTCATCTCCAGCCGCAGGTTTCGGCAGCGTCCGCATAAGTGAATCAAACAACTCCCGCACATAGTGTCCAAGCCTAGGTTCTTCACCGGGTAGATGCTGGCGTACCATTGCCGCCACAAACCCAAACCCTTTCTGAATGACTTCATGATCGATGTCCGGCATCTCGCGGTACAATTTGCGATTACCGTTTCGCTCGCTATTCCATTCTCGCAACGCTTTTCTGTGCTGTCTCTCGCCGCTTGGCATCGATCTGCGCTCAATTCGTTCTACCAGCCGGTGCCCAAGAATTTCCGCCCGCCGCAAGGGGATGAGATCTCGCCTAAGCTTACCCGCCGTGTATCGTCGAAACAGAGTAGCCTTGTACGCGCCAAGCTTGCTATCGTCCGCGTAGTATCCCGAGTCCCGGATCGCTGCCCGCCGCAGAGCGCTCCATAAAATCATCACATTGACTAATTCTCCGAATTTCTCGCCGAGTTGTTCACGAAGCAGATAGGCGCGCCACATCGTGAATAAGGTCGAACTGTAATGAGTGCCCGTCACACCCTCGAATGCCATCCGTAGTACCCACTCCTCGCCGTTCTCCTGCAGAAGGGCCACGCCAGCTTCACCGAGAAAGGCCTCCGAGCCGTGATTGTTGATCGACATCGGAGAGTCATGCTCGGATTTCACGGGCTTAAGGTCTCGCAACGCGGCGAGGCACCAGGTCTCAAGATCGGGGTTCTGGACAAGCCAGGCTCTATGTTTTATGACAAGCACGGCAAGTCCCCCAGCAATTGAGCTAATCCGGTAGTGCTCCTGCGATCCCCTCTCTTCGCTAGAATCCTTCCAATCAGCCAACTTCCGAATCTGCTCCGCGAATTCCGGCAACTCCTCTGGCTTCAACTCCGCCTCATTTTCGAGCAATTGCCTTGCGCGCATGGCCAGACTAAGGGCCAGCATTTTCAGCTTGCTTTCGTCCTGTGATGCATCTGCGATCTTCTGCAAATGGGCGGGCCATGACATTGTGATCACTACCTGCCCATCGTCTTGAGGGGTCTCGGTGTAATTCGCGGGATCAAAACGGGCGAGAAAAAACTCCATGTTGAGGCGCGATTTTTCGCTGCCTTGGCGAAGCTTGGCCCATTCGGCTTTCTTCGCAGTTATGTATTCCAACGTTCCCTTGTGTTGAAGCATGAGTGCCGGCACAAGGTCACGAAGCAGATAGCGACGGTGCGGCATTCTGTTCCAGTCTGCCGCTATCTTGATCGCCTCTTGCGGCTGCCCGCTAAATGAGATTCTCCATGTTTCACTGCTTTCATTCATCGCCAGGCTCATCTGCGTCTCGTAAACGTAGAAGTTTCCCAGCAACGGCTGCAGGTCCATAGCGAAAAGGGCCTGATACCTGAGCCCGACCGAGATCAGTACTCCGGCGAATGCCGCCGACGTACCGTGATCGAAGATGTATTGCACCCATTCTGTGATGCTGCGTTGACTTTCAATTTCGTCATAAAACCACTTTTCCAGCGCCATCAGCGCGCATTCAACCGTGTCGCCATGCATGCCGAGATACCGATGCCATGCATAAACATTCCCGTGACCTATCCAACATACACATCGTCCGTTGAATTCGAATTCAAGTCCGTTGTTTTTCTTCTCTTCATCCGTAGGCTCTCTGCCAAGACCGTCCTCAATCCACCGTGTCGTCGCGTAATTCACCAAACGAACAATTGCACCAAGTCCCTGCGCCGGTGCGATCTGCAGAAACCTGAGGAATGGCCCCTTCCAATACATCGCCGGGTAGCCATGCCGCCAATCGGCAAGACCAAGATGATCACGCAAAGGCGATCTGTCGTAGGAATCGAAAGGCTTTGGTTCATCGATGCAAACCGCCAGCAATACTTCCCGCGCCACCTCTGGGCGAACAGCAATCAAACCATCTAAGGCGGTCGTCTCCATGACGGCAGATTGAAAGCCCTCGGAGACTTCCCGCAACGGACCGTCCGCGGCTGGAGGCCGCATCGGCCCTACCCGATGCCAACTTATTCCCGGCACCGGCACAGGCAGTCGCTTCCTGCGGCTTTCTTCGGGGTTTTTCTTCCGCCACTCTTCCCGAAGCTTTGCCTGACGCTCTTCTTCATCAACGCCCCGCTGAATCGCATGGTCTGATTCGTCACGCCGTCCACAAAGCTCCAGCGCGATCTGTGCTACTTCGTCCGGGAATTCTGGCGCTGCTGACAAGAGGGCTTCATAAATCACTTTGTCCTTTCCACCAAAATGCATGCCTTCCGCGACTAATCCTTGCGCTTCTTTCGCCAACTCCAATGCCAGCACCGACGCATCCTGCCGCCCCGGCATCCCAACCGGCATCGTGCGGAGCCAAAGCGCGCAGATTTCGCTCGTTCTTATCAGCGCGAACTTGGCGACATCTCTTGCGTGGCGATTCAGTACGTGAAGAACCGGAATCCAATAAAGAGGTTGTGGGATACGAAACCATGCTTCGTATTGCTCTGCGAGCTTGGCATCCTTCAAACCGCTAATCCGCCAATCGGGGAACGAAGCCACATGCATGAGGCGCGTCAGCAAACGATGAAGGATCTGCCCTTTGTCAGCAATAAGATCAGGCCAGACTTGTTGGAGCAGCGAGACAGAATTTGCAGCGAACAATAGACCGTCAAGAAAGAGATCGGATGTCAGTTTTGATTCCGCGTCCTCACCAGCGAGCTCAATACTCGCGGCCTTCCAATTCTCAAGTCCTGCACCACGTTCGGCCAACGACTGAGCATACAAACGAATGGCGCGACTCCACCGAGGGATGTGCGCCAAGGCTTTGCTCTTCGCGGGAGCGTCGGCATCGGCCAATTTAAGAATGCGATACCTCGCCCAATCGCCCATCAGATCGTGCGCAAACTGCACGTAGGGCTGGCTTACACGTATCAATCCTTGCTGGGCAAATTCCCCAAGGAGCGGAAGTTCATTTGCGGAAAAGCTGTCAACGTGAACCGCGCCGCTCAACTTCTCGCCCTCCCGCTGTCCAAGTGTCCGCAGCAGAGAATCCCGAGCAAGACTCATGCTGCTTGGACCTGCCCATCTGTCCCAAATACTGTCGATAACTTCCGTTTCACCGATCCAAGGCCCAGAAGCGGCGAAGCGATGCGCTATATCTTCCCGCAGTACCCAGTCGAGGACCATCAGATTACGGAGAATAGGCTGTAGTTCCGTGCGCAAGAGCAGTGGGCGCAGAGGGATAACCGTTTGAACAGCGTCGAGAATCTCCTGCAAATGTGGTTTCTCGAAGTCCACCCGACGCGCATCGGAAATCCCGGCTTCCGTGAGTGCATCGAGAGCAGAAGGCAAGGATTGAGGCTGGCACGTCAAAACTATTTTCCACCCTTCACATCCTTGTTCCTTCACTGCCCGTACCAACTCGATTGCTCGACGGCGGGCTTCCCCTTCAAATCGCTCGAAGTCATCAATGACCAGCACACTGTCTTGAACCGCAGAATTCTTGATTAATTCAGGGAGGCTATGACCGAGGTTGAATGCATGCGCGATTTCGGTCTGACTGCTTTTGGAGAGTTGTTCGGCGCTCAACCACACGATCCGTTGGAAGTTGCCTCCCGCGGCGACCATTTGCGAAATGACCGCCGATTTTCCGCTTCCGGATTCACCCGCAACGACGACGACATTGTGCGCGGCAATCTCCAAAATCAGGCGCGTTTTCTCATCGGCACGCGGAAGGTGAATAGCAGTTCCAAGCACACTGCGGACGCCGCCAATGTTTTCTGACGTAAGGGCTTCGATCACGCTCCAGTCGTGCCTGAAATCAGGATGGTCCTGAAGTTCAAAGCTAGGCCGCAGTGCCCGGATCAGTTTTTGCAAATCGAAATAGCCGCCCGTGGCTCTGTTTTCCGAAGCCATGTTAATCAGCTGGTCCCACAGCTTCGCCCCATCGTCGAGACTCCCGCTGCGCACAATTTCCGCACAAAGATTTATGCAGTCGCCCTCTGTGGTGTCCGAGAAGCGCAACACACGCATTCTCGCTACAAGGCGCGCGGTTTCTACCGCATCAACTTCTCCCGTTGCGGACTTTCGCAAACTCTCAAAAATTGCTCGCTGCGTTGCCGAGGACTGCCCTTCATTCGAGAGCCTTGCACTTAGACGATCAGGAGTCGTGCTCGCGGCCTGTTTCTGCAACTCCTGCCATTCGTGCAACGTGGGTTCATCGATGACGCCCACAATGAGGCCGATGATGTCGTTTGCCGGGTCAAGCCTCGAGCCGCTGCCGCCATTCCACTCTTCCCAGGCGCCTTGGACGAATTCTTTGTTGAAGCCGGCCTTTGTAAGCTGACGATTGCTCTTCACCGAGACCAAGCACCGCGTTGTCTCCATGCCGTGCTTCAAAGTCAATTGCAGGTCATCGAGTACGTTGCCAGCGTCTCGCGTTTCAAAATGCAACTCTGCAATCGGACCAAGGTCAGGTTCCAGCGGGAATCTCCGCTTGAGCATCTGCGCCAGAAATCCTGCCGCGACCTTATCGGCGAAGGTGTAGCCACCGCCTCCGGTGGCTTTCACTGGCGCAATGTTTTTTGTCATCTCTGCGGCCAGAATACTCCCCCGCTGCTCAGTACTCAATTTGCCTGAATTCCCTAGTCGGCGATTACTTCTCGACACACTAAACCGAGGGTTGCGCCATGTGACCACGCTCCAAAAAGGGGGGAAGCGCTACTTCTTGAAGAGGTCGGTCAACCAGGTCGGAATCACAATGTTATCGCCGTTCCATGCATTTGCGATCGTATCCCCAAGGTCGGGGACCGCTTTTTCAAGTTCCGGTACCTTCTGATGCGGGATGCTGTAGAGGCTTTGACCCTCTGGGCCAAGAAGGAACATGTCCATACCGAGGCCGACGCCTCCAACCGACCCACTGACTTCCCTGAAAACGAAAGCCGCCAGCAGCGCTGCCACCTCTCGCGATAAATGCTGGTGGAACAGCTTATCGACGAAGTAATACGCCAGATCCTGACCGCTTCCGGCGCAAGCATAGAGTTGCTGCGGGTACAGCACGTCGCCGTCCGTTACGTATAAGAAAGGAGCCGATTGCGGCGCCCGGAAAGCCCCCGCGACGACCAACTGAACCCCTCTCTCGTTTTCGTCGTGCCGACCCCAGATGTAACTCTCGTAAATCTGGTAGAGCACAGTCTCGATGACATCCCGGTGCGAATCCAGCAACGGATTGTCTTCCTTCTCATCGGCGGCTTTCAACGCCGCTTCCAGCCGCATGAAAGCGTTCGCGAGAATGGAGCTTCGGCCCGCACCGCCCACGAGAAACATTCCCTGCTTGAGCCGAATCCGGAACAACTTGTCGACCGACCGCTTTGCAACCTGGTCCGACTCCTCCCGGTCCGAGCACATCAATACCGACCCATCGCCGCAACGCAATCCCACAATCAGAGTCATGGCACCTTGCCTCTTTAGACCATAGACATCGTCGCAGCGCAGAGCGCATACTTCCAACTTTCGCTCAGGCCGCGCGTAAACCTTACAATATGGAACGACATGAGTGTGGACCAACAACTTGAGGCGCGAATCCTAACATTTGTCGTGCGCGAATTCCTCGACAAACGACGAGCGACACCTCGACGAGACCTGATACTCGCTTTCGAGACCGAAGGCGTCTCGGAGGCGCTGTGCAACCTCACCAATCACAGCCTTCTCCGACGTAAGGATAACGTCTTCCCGGAACAGTATCTTCCGTCTGCCGCGTCCTTCCAGTTTTGTGACGACGAACGGCTTCGCACGACGGCACGCACCGTGACAACGGCGATCTTGCATGCGCTTAGACGCATGTTCAAAACCAACCCCAGCGATAGGTTCTACGAATTTGAAGAGTTGCAGCGCGAAGTCCGCGCGCTCTACCCAGATTCCAATTTCGACGAACCCACGCTTAGGCTCGGCCTTTATCTAACTCCAGACCTTAACGTCTTGCAAAGCCGTCAGTTGAATCCTCCCGACGACACGGAAATCGTTCGCTTCCAGATCGCCGAAGGCATCATCACCGTGCACAGAAATCTCGACAAGGCATGGGACGTTCTCGCATCCTGGTACAAGCCGGCACAAGTCGAGACAACGACCGCCCACGATGTTTATGCCGCAGTTGGCGCATTTCCGCTACAACCGTACCAGAATCAGGTTTATCTCCCCGCCGGTTCGCAGCACGATGCCTACGTCGAGCTTCGCAAGATCATTCAGTTTGCGAAATCCGACATGCTGATTGTTGATCCTTATGTCGATGAGACTTTATGGGAGCTGCTGACGAACGTCGATCCCAGCGTCAAACTGCGCATTCTCACAAAACAGATGAAGAAGGACTTCCGCCTGGAGGCGCGCAAGTTCGTCGCCCAGCACGGCAATGCCATCGAGATCAGAACAACGTCCAAGTATCACGACCGGTTCATCATCGAAGACAACCAACGCTGCTGGCACATCGGCGCTTCAATCAAGGACGCCGGGAACAAGGCCTTTGCCTTCTCCGAACTGCTTCAGGCGGAACTCGTCGCTTTCGTGATCTCCGACGTTGAAAACGAATGGCTGGCGGCGTCCACGATCGTCCTGTGAAGGCCCGCTTTCCCAAGCGTGTAAATTAGGTCGAAATGGCCAGATTCTCAAGCTAGAATTCCCGCCCATGACACGCGCAATTCACCTGTCGCCGACGACCAGCTCGTCGGGTACGCCGGATATGGTTCCAATGTTCTCCGCGCTCGCTTCGAGTGCTACACCTCTCTCCGCCTACAAATCCTTGGCACTGGCGGAGATGGCGCCGAAAGTCTCGACCCCCTCGGTTCGGTAGGTTTCTACGCATTGTATGTGTTCCTCTGCCAGGCACCGCGTCGGCATTGGGTGTTTTTACCCACTCTTTTACTGCAGAACGGGAAACTTAGCACAGAATATGGCTGCCGTAGAAACACCGCACGGTAAACAGGGAACTACGCATCATCATTTGGGACCTCCAACAAAAGCTTATGGGTGAAAAGAATCGCATAACATGGAATCCACCTTCATTACCACACACGCGATCAACAAGAATCTCAACGTTAAAAGGCAAGTAGCCGTAAGAACAAACAATCAGGGGTATTTCTACAGAGGCACCATGACCATCAGCCAGAAAAAAATAAAGAGACGGTGCAACCCACTAGAGTAGACTGACGCCACACGAAAACAGTATGGATGAGTCTTCAAAAGAAGGTTCCTACGTTGAGCACTTGCGAGCGATTCATTTTTCGCTTATCGTCGCATCCGTTGCCTTATTGATTGCGGCAACCAGCTACCGCGAGCGCGCACTCGATACGGCAATTGATGACATCGATCGCATCACAGGGATTTTCCCTGTCGTTGCAGACGGTCAGTGGTTCAAACGGGAGGGTGATCGGCTAATGGCCAGCCGTCCAGCAACCACGCCCCTCACGGAATACCGGCGAATTGAACTCCCGGTTGATATGTTGTCGGATCGAATACGCCAGATCACCAAAGGAAAGCCTTTAACGGTAAAACTTGAAATCGAAGAATCCAGTCCCTATACGATGATCAGAGGCTTGCCTCCTGATCACGTCAATGTAGGCCTTGTTCCGGACCAACTAAAACAGTATGGCGACTGGGCACGCATGTGGGATGAATTGCAGTCCGTCCAGATTTGTGTTCCCCACATTGCCACGAACAATGCGTGGTTCATTAACGAAAACCCGCCGCGCCTTACCGTCCTGTCGACCCAAGCGTGGGACGACAGCAGAGTGCCCGATTTCTTCCGTACGCAGCGTATGGAATTGAAATACATTTCAAAAGAAATTTCCCGGCCACTTATAGACAACGGCAGCGTCGCGGTTATTTCAGCAAAGATCCAGTACGGTTTTGTCGGAAGCGCGGTCGAACGTTCGGTCCCGACGCGCATCACGATGGCTGGCCAGGACCTAAGCGACCTCTTGTCCAGGCAGAACGCGATTCCGATCGCCATAGTGCCGGCAACATGCGATACCTTCGATCTACAGGCGCAGTCGGCCCTCGCGGCCAAAGCTGATAAGCAATGGTCTCCCGGTTCTTTCGCGCAGTCGTTTCCCGACTTGGCAGCCCTCTCCGATGGATTGGGAGCGTTGCAACCGGAACAGGTTTCGCGAGTTCTTCGGAATCTCCGAGAACGGACGGGAAAGGAAGTCGAAGTATCCGGCCTCAAATTGCCTTTGGAAGTCATTACCAGGTGGGGACTGGTTGTTGTTCTTGCGATCCAATTGTATTTCTGGATTGATTTGCGAAATTTTATGGCAAAGCCCCTGACCAAGGAGATCACTGAAGTGCCGTGGATGGGGTTGTATCCGGATCTTCTATCGCAAATCGTATTTTGGATTTCTCTGATTGTACTGCCCAGTTTCACCGTGTGTTTTCTGGCTATCAAGGGAATTCTGGGTGTAGAGGGTTGGTCGCACCGCCTGTTCTTTGGAGCTTTGTCGGGCCTTGGTGCACTCATATCGATTTTATTGGGAATCCTGACCGCAAGACTCATTCGATCACTCTTCATAGCTTTAATACACCTAAATTCGTCTGCCGTGCCGACCGCTCCATCATCAATGGGCAAGCTTTAGGCAGCAGGCGATTCATTAACGAGTTCCGCGACTTACTCCTTGCCACAATTTGAACCTCTGCTATAATCTCCGCGACTAATTTCAGAGGAGACATCTTATGTCCGAGAAGAAGGTCACTGGAGTAGCTCAAGCTGTAGACCTAGAGAGCATTTCGAAGGACATCGCTGAGCTCGTAAAAAAACTCGGCAAGAAAGCCGAGGGACCCGTTAGCGTCCGTGTTCTGAAAAGGGTGCAGGCAAAGATAGAGAAGATTCTAACCCCAGCCGCATAATCTATAGCGACTTTGTGCTTGCTGGCGGACACGAACCATCCGCGACGGAGGAGCCGTGCATGTCTAGCGCCATCCGCCCCAAAGACAAACTGCCTTCCGCCAAACTGATCTCGTGTCCCTGGCCGCATCTCATTGTCGATAATTTCCTCCCTGAATCAGTTCTTGCGAAAGCGATTGCTGAAATCAATTCTGATCCACACAGTTTTGATTTGAGAAAAAGGGGCAGTGGTCGGATCGAATACTCCTTGCTGAGAAGTAAGACTCTGTGGACGGCTCTTTACTCTCGGAAAACGATCAACCTCCTATCAGCGGCATTCGAGGTTCAACTAACGCTAAGTAGGGAAAACTGGATTCAGCTCAGGCGCATGAATTCTGATACACCTGAGTTCCCTCTACATAATGACTTCGTGCCGCCCGAAGATTCCATCGTTTCCCTCCTTTATCTGAGCAGTGGTTGGGAAATGGAGTTTGGTGGCCGCTTGCGCTTGTTCACATCAGAAGACGAGAGCACGCTCGCTTCTTCCGTCGCACCGCTTCAAAATCGTTTTGTTGCATTCCGGGCACTGGAAAGCCACTGGCATGCAATTGAGAAGGTGTGCGGCTGGGAAAGACTGAGCGCCCTTGCTATGTGGGACGTTGGATAAATGTGCGATTCTTGTTCAAGACTCGACGACTCCGATACTCGGTATAGGTGCGGGTATTTCGAACTTCCGGCGCCTTAGAATCGCTCTCTCGGGATGTTAAGAATCGACGAGCCATGCGCCGGGTCTCCCCCTAAGAGTCCGCCTCCTCCTGACGGTTCCGCCGCGGGTGGGTTCCCAACTAATGGCAATCCGATCCCGTGCATTGTGGAGCAGGTTGCGCGCAATAAGACCGATTACGAAGACATTGTTGATAATTACTTGAACACGCAAGCAGGTAGGGCCACTGCGTACAAAGCCGGCAAGAACGTGGAGATGCGGCCTGATGCAGTGGCGATCAAAGGTGACTGGGTTCCTCTGCCTGTACTACTCCAATGGATTCCCGCACTCGGCAACTTGGACAACGTCCGCAAGCAGTATTACACGACAACATCGAGTGGGACAGAGCACGCCTTGGTAGCGATGCATGTCGCCAGTCGACAGAATCCCAACTGGGTGTGTGGGGAACGTTCGAACAACAAATGAACCCCGGTAGATGCGACTATATTGGCTGCTTAGACACATTTGGAGCCCAGGTGGTGCGCATTTCAGCCCTCGATCCTTCTGCTATCGAAGTCCTAATCGACCCTGCTCCAATTCGCTAATGAACTAGGTGGCTTCGCATCTCTCCCACTGCGTCCGCTTCCGGGTGGACGCCGCTTGGCCGCGGCTCGCTCGGGCGTTTCGGATGGCGCCGGTTTCGCGCCAAACTAACCCCCACCCCGTTTGGCACTCACCGCGCTCTCACTCACGCCCTGCCACCCTTCCCCGGACTCCGTTCTGTCCCTTTCACCGTTCCGCCTTGTTTCTTCCCGCTGCCGCTCAAGTGAAGAAAGAAACAGATGGGATGAGAAGGCCCTCCGGCGTTCCCGCGGGACCTGATAGATGATTGAACGCGAGGAGGAGATCACAATGCGCCGTTCACAATCGAAAGCTTCGAGTTTGACTCATGAATGGAAAGAGGCAGAGGGGACATTAACTGTCGGCATCGATTTGGGAGATCGCTACAGCCAATCCTGCGTCTTGGATTCACAAGGAGACATTATTGCCGAGGGGAGGATCGCCTCGACACAGGACGCACTCGAGAAGTACTTCAAAAACGTAGCAAGGGTTCGCATCGCGATTGAGGCTGGTGCTCACTCACGATGGGTTAGCGAACTGCTTTCCAGCTATGGTCACGAAGTCCTTATTGCGAATCCCCGCAATGTCCAACTGATCACGGAAAGCGTTCGAAAATCGGATCGCGTCGACGCGCGTGCTCTCGCCCGCCTGGCGCGAGTCGATCCGAGCCTCCTCTCTCCTTTGACACACCGCAAATCCGCGACGTACCCCCACATGGCCCAACTTCGCAGCCGTCATGTACTAGTACGCTCGCGCACGTCAGTTGTTAATGCCGTCCGTGGAATGGCAAAAGCAGCCGGTTTCCGATTGCCGGCCTGCAGTACTGAAACCTTCGCCACCAAAGTGAGCCCTCTCTTGCCTGACGATCTCAAGGCGAGCCTGTTACCTCTGCTCGAAACAATCGTCACTCTGAATCTGCAGATCCAGAAGTGTGACCGAGCGATTTACCATCTGGCAAAGTACAAGTACCCCGAGACCGAGCGACTGCGCCAAGTGAGCGGCGTCGGCGTAAACACAGCACTAGAGTTCGTGTTGACGATAGAAGACCCCCATCGCTTTCAGAAATCTCGCCAGGTTGGAGCCTATCTCGGCATTCAACCGATGCAGCGCCAGTCAGGAGATAGCGCACCTCAACTCGGTATTACCAAGGCCGGCAACTCCAGGTTGCGAGCCTTACTCATTCAATGCGCCCACTATCTCCTCGGGCCTTTCGGTAAGGACTGCGATCTGCGACGATGGGGAGTTCAGTTGGCGGCACGCGGCGGAAAGAATGCCAAGAAGAGAGCGATCGTGGCTGTCGCTCGAAAAATGGCTGTCTTGCTGCATCGACTCTGGATTACCGGAGAAAAGTACGAGCCTTTCCGACGCTCCGACGTTGTACAAATGGTGGCGTAGAGCTTCGTGTCCTACTAGCGAAAGTCGAGTTCCGGTGACTGCGAGTTTCCGGCGGGCCAGCAACTAAGGCCGCAAAACAGGCTGCAGCACCACGATCCGAGGACCCCAATGTGCACCGAGCCGAGAAATGGCTCAACAGAGTGCGGATAGAAGCCTGACGAATCGTGGACGTTGCCGGGCCGCCTAGACCACAGCAAGGATTAGTTTTCGGTTGACGTTGCCCCGAACCTGCCGTCTATACGACAGAGCGTTGAGAGGAGGTTTGTTTGCTTAAGTTCCCAGGTTCCGCACAGTGGACGCTCTTTTTTCTGCTTATCCCCCGGCTGCTCGACTGCCAAACAGCCCACTGGCAGACCCAGCTGGCCTCCCAAGACATCTTGAATCTCAGAGAATACGTTCAAGATCGCATGGCAGCCGACCAGATTCCCTCCATTGCTATCTCTGTCGTGCTGGGCGACAAGATTTTGTGGGAAGAAGGTTTCGGCCTAGCAGACCGCGAGCGACGAGTACGCGCCAGCGCGCACACGCCGTTCTATCTCGCATCGATCACCAAGGCAATCACAGGGACAGCAGTTGTCGTGCTTCAGGACCAGGGCAAGATCAATCTCGATCATCCTGTGAACGACTACCTCGGCGAGGCTAAAGTGCGCAGTCCGATGTGGAATCCGCCTGAAGCAACGGTTCGTCGAGTCGCTACGCACACCGCCGGACTCACAACCTACAACCGAAAATGTGCGCTCGCAGATCCTCACTGTGAAGTTTCGACCGATACTGCCATCCGACGGTATGGGATATTGTTTTGGCCGCCCGGCGACCACTTCGACTACTCGAACTTGGGATACGGAATACTTGGCGAAGTTGTGGCCCGCGCTTCAGGCGAAAATTACGCCGACTTTCTTCGAGATAAAGTTTTCCTCCCTTTGGGCATGAACGATTGTTTTCTTGCTACAGCGAATACGAGCACTGGGGTCCGGGCCGCACAATACGATTCCTCGTCTCATGCCCGCACGCCTGTCCAAATCTCCGACACGCCGGGGGCCTCTTCCGCGCACTGTAGCGTCCATGATCTTGCACTTTTCGGAATGTTCGCTCTCGGAGAGCAACTTCCATCTCAGAAACGGATTCTCTCTGCGGCTGCACTCCAGATGATGCTCAGCCCAACTGTCGACGCCGGCGACGGTGAGCGCTACGGTTTCGGTTGGTCGCTCCAGTCCGACCATCACGGCTATGTTGGCCTTTATGCCCAAGGCGGCACTAACGATTCGTTCGCGGTGCTGCAGATGATTCCGTCTGAAAAAATCGCCGTCGCCGTCATCGCGAACACTGGTACCACGGTCCCCTTCGAAATCGTGGATAAGATTTTGAGCGCTCTGCTGCCTCGTTATCGCGAAGCCCTCGCCAACGAAAAACCGACTGCACCGCAACCGGACTTCAAGCCCGTTACGAACAGCTTTTTGGTTGGAAGTTGGACTGGAGCTTTGCAGACCTGGAAAGGGGGCGTTCCTTTGGCGATAGAAATCTCGCCGTCTCTTCAGGTACGCGCAAAATGGGCGACAGACCAGTGGACGACGGCGTCCAACGTGAGCGTTGCCTATCCTCGTTTTTATTGCGTCGTTCGCGGCGTCATTGGAACGCTAGACGCGCCGCAATTTGCGTCCGACGTCGAACTCGAGCTTTACCTTCACAACCGAGTCCTCGTCGGTGCCGCGACGACAAAAGACGGCGTCCAGCTCCCGTACTGGGTTCAACTGAAACCTTCCTCGCTGCGCCCGAACAATCCTGCGAAGTAAACCTCTTCACCTCGTTCTTGCCTTCGTTTTTGCGCGAATGATGCAGACGAGCGAGGAACCCGTCAAGGTTGCCCTCCGGCTCGCTTCGCTCGACCTGTGACTGAACCCTCGCCCGTCTGCTGACTACCTCTCCGCTATGAAACGAAGGCACACAATCGAAGCCCAAAACCAAAGACTTCGGTTGACATTCTGGGCCTTCTCATAGAAGCCGGAAACGGCAGAAAGGGAAAAACATGAAATTAGAAGAAGTCAACCAACGCACCAAAGAGGCGGTCGATTTTCTGGTGGCCGCTTTGGAGTCCAGTCACAGTGAAGTCCTCACCGCCTACCTCTCCGCCATGGCCAAATTCCATACCTACAGCTTTGGCAACATCATGCTCATCGCACGCCAGAAGCCCGAGGCCACCAATGTCGCCGGGATTCGCACTTGGAACTCGCTTGGCCGCTTCGTCAAGCGCGGCGAAAAAGGCATCTTCATTCTGGCTCCCATGATCGGCAAGAAACGCAGCCGGGACGAAGAAGCCACCGCCGAGGATGCCGATACGAAAGACGGCCAGCCCCGGCTTTACGGGTTCCGGGCTGTCTATGTGTTCGACATCACGCAGACCGAAGGCAAGGAACTCGCCACCCTCACCGAAGTCAGCGGCGACGTGAGCGGATACCGCGAACGGCTGTTCAAGTTTGTGGAAACGCAAAATGTCGAGTTGAGTTTCTCCGAGCGCATTGCACCCGCCAAGGGTCTCTCGCACGGCGGAAAAATCACGCTGCTGTCCGGGATGCAACCCGCCGAGGAATTCTCCACGCTGGTGCATGAGATCGCTCACGAGATGCTGCATCGGGGCGAACGCCGCACCCTCACCACCAAGCAAGTCCGCGAGACCGAGGCGGAAGCCGTGGCCTTTGTGGTCTGCCAGTCGATTGGGCTGCGCAACGGAACCGCGTCCCAGGACTACATCCAGCTTTGGCACGGAGACGCCAATCTCCTGCGCGAGAGTCTGGAAGCCGTTCAGCAAACCGCTGCCGTGATCCTCGGGGGCATTGCCCCCGAGCCCACGGTTCTCGCCGTATCCGCCTAATCCGCCACTTCTCGCAGTCGTGCCAGAAATCGGCGCAGTCCATCACGAACCGACAAAACACGAAATCGAAGGAGAAAAGAAAATGCCGAATACGCAAAGTGCAGTCAACAACCATGAATATCGCAGCGTCCCCGTTGCGGCGCTGATTGAATTGGCCAGCAATCCTCGCAAGCGTTTTGACGACAAGAGTCTTGAGGAACTGGCCGCCAGTTTCAAAACTCAGGGAGTTCTTGCGCCGCTCTTGGTGCGGGAATTGGAGCCAAGCAAGTACGAAGTCGTCGCGGGAGCACGCCGTCTCCGGGCCGCGAGAATTGCGGAACTCGATTCCATCCCGGTACGCGTCGTCAAACTGACCGACGCCGAAGCCATCGAAGCCCAGGTCGTTGAATTATCTGTAGTTCGCAATAGTTTTCTTTGTTGATAAGCGGCGTGGCACGTCGTTTACATGTAAACGACGTGCCACGTTCTTAGTTTCCTGGAGTAGATTCGCCGTTCGGCCCCGCATGCCAGCTCACCGACTGCCGGTAACTCTCGTTTTCTGTTTTCGCCGCTCGCGCTCGGATTGCATCTCTTGGATACTTTGTACGACCAGCGGTGAGTAAAGCGCCTTGACCCAGCTCGAATTCCCCCACTCCGGCCGCCCGCCCAGCGCGATGTCAAAGTCACGCATCGCCTCGTCGTGTTCCTGCGCCTGCCAGTTTGCCACCGCTCGTACCATCTCCCTTTCGGGCTGGATCTTCTGTTCGTAGGTAGCGCCATTTAACGTCTGCAGCGCATCGCCATACCGCCGGATTTCTATCTGCGCCCACGCCAATCCGAGCCACAGATTCAGGTCGCCGGGGCGTTGCTGCACGGCTGCCGACAACATGTCGACCGCCTTCTGGTAATCCCCATTCAAGTAGTGCCACCAGCCCAACTCACCCATCTGTGCCGGTGCTTGTAGGTCGCCACTCTGCTGGAGTTCGCGCTCCAGCCTCCGAGCGGACTCGGCATCCCCGGCCAGCAACGCCAGACCAGCCGCCGCGACATCTACTTCCCGCGGCTTATCCCCCTTGACGTCCTCGGCCCACCGTCGAAACTCTGCAGCGGCGCTCCTCCGGTCCGCTGCCGCCAAAGCTTGAGCGTACAAAGCGATAATCTTCGGAAGCGAGGAGTTTGTCTCAAGAATCGTGCGGTAGGCCGACGCCGCTCCGGAAAAGTCAGCCTGTGCAAACTGCGCAAGTGCCAACACTTGGAAAGCTTTCGGCTGATCGGGCCGCAGTCGCAGAGACTGATTCGCTAGTTGCTCTGCCTGCGCATACTTCCCCGCGTCAAGCGCATTCCGTGCTCTTGCAGTCCAGAAAATGTACGCGACTCTCAAGTCGCGCTCGGGACGCGCCGACCAGCCTTCACTGGCGATCATCTTCTGTATCTGGGCGATCCGCTCCGAGGGCAGCGGATGCGAGCGGAAATATCCTTCCAGCGTTTCCAAAGCCACCTGTGATAGTTCCTCTTGTGGCGTCTTCGCCTTTGCTTGATACTCCTTGTGTAACCGCTCGAAGGTTTCGAACATGCGGATTGCTCCGCTAGCAGAATATCCCGCTTGCACGGCCAAGCGCGTACCCTCGCGGTCTGCCTCAAGTTCCTGATCCTTGCTGTATCCTGCCTCGAAAATTTCGATAGGCAGCGCCACCAACTCTCCCAGCGGAATCTTCCGTAGTGCTTGCTCCTGTTGCACCCGGTCCGCGCAGTGGTAGTGGTCAATATGTTCGATCTCATGCCCAATCACCGCTGCTAGCTCATCTTCGCTGTCCATGAGCGACACCAAGCCGGCACCCACGTACACGTGTCCACCCGGCAAAGCGAAGGCATTAACGAAGTTGGGATTCGGGATGTAATGGAACTTGTAGGGCAGTATGCGATGCGCGTGCGGCGCCAACTCCGAACCAACGCGGGTAATGTAGTGCTGGACAATGGTCGCTTCCGGCGTGTTGTCTCGTTCTTCTTGAGCGGCGTAAGACCTTGCTAATTCGTCTCCAATGCGGATCTCTTCTGCGTCCGGCATGCGCGCGAAACTTACCGGCATGCGCGTAAGTTCCTGCTCGGTGTCGGCCACCAGATACAACAGCGCAGCCGGACTGGCGGGCACGTCCACTTTCCGCAGCTCGCTTACCACCACAGACGCAACGCTCAAAAGCACAATTCCCGCGAATATGATCCAGCGCTTCATAAGTATTGCCGCAACGCCTCGCGATTCCGTGTGTATAGGAATGACACCAGCAGCAGAGCCGCACCCAGAACGATGAAGGTCAAGTAACGGTCCCGCGGGTCCAGTCGCCACACGTCTACCAAGAGAATCTTTGCCACGCACAGCAGCAACAGTCCCAATCCCGTGAGCCGGAAGCTGCGCTCGCCGAGCCACAGCGCGAGCACGAAAACCGCCAAACCCTCCAAGCCCCACGATAGCGTAACCATGCCATGCCTCATCTCTTTCGCAAGCAGAACCGTCAGGAGACCAACCGCAATGAAAAACAAAAGTTGCTCGGGACGCCGAACTATACCCTGCAATAGCCGAACAAGTCCGGTCTCTACGCTTTCCTCGTTCTTCTTGCGAAGTTGAAATGCGAAAAGCAACGCCGCCAAAAGGAGCGCGACGGATGTACCCACCGTGATCCAGCGGCTTTCCCAACCTGGCGCCGGAAAGTAACTGCGTTCGTAAAAATTGTGCAGCACCGTGCGGAACAGTACTCCCACCGCAACCATCAATCCCTGGTACAGGAACACTCGGCGCTCGCTGCTCCAGGCTATAGCCAGCAACCCAAAGGCAAGCGCCGCCCACGCGCTCGCCACCCAGTCCGCTCCCAATTCAAAACGCATGAGCGCAGCGAAGGTGATTGTGCCCAGCCAGCAGGAGATGTCGGCTGCTCTGAGTTTGCGCTCCGACTCGACCAGAGCCTGGCTGCTTTCGTGCAGCCTCCAATATGTGTAGAAGAAACCCAGCGCCACCGGAACCGTCGTATAGAACCGAGGGCTGATCTCCCCCGGATTCCCTGCGGCGTTCAGATTCACAAAGAAAATTCGCAGAAAGCAGGCGGCCAACAGAGTGTAGCCCTGCAATCGCAGGCTCAGCTTCTTTCGTGTCAGCCCGAGTTCGAACAACGCCAACCCTCCAGCCAGCCAGGCATCTGCCACGCTGACCGGTCGCAGTTCGTACCAGGCCAGCAAGACGAGCAGAGAAGACGCCGACCAGGTGTAGGCCAAGCCCGCGAGCTGTCCAGAAGAAAATAGGCGCCCGCGAATTGCCATCCCGCGACTACGATCAGAATCGCCACTCCAGTTCGATGTGATGTAAAGAAGAGCAGAAACAAGCGCAACTGTTACCAGCCGCAACGTCAGGCCATGATATTTGTCCGTAGCCTCCAGATTGATTGCCAGAACGCGAATTACCGACGCCAACCCCAGGAAGTTCGCTTGGTATCCCAGTTCTGGAAAGTCAAGGCGGTGTCCAGCCAGCGCTAGTCCCAACCCCAACGTGCACCAGGCTACAGCCGTCCAGCTTTCGGGGAACGCGGTCCACGCTGCGATCAAGAGCATCAATACAGCGGCATACGATATGCGTTGCATGACGCGCCGGTCAGGCTCTCTTGTAAACAGGTGAGCCCACCGGCGCAGCACCCAATGCGCGTTTGCATAAAATACCGCGGCAGCCACCACGAAAACAATCGCCAAGCCAAAGTCCGGGCGCAAATCCGCGCCATCCATGCGCCTGCCGAAGATGCGTGCCGCGTCGACGGCGATCATCTGGCCTGAGACCAGCAGGGCTGCCAGCATTCCAAGCCGACGGAACACAACTTCCTTCGTCCACACTCCGATCAGCAGCAATGCCTCCGCCTCCAGCAGCCAGAGCACAGACAGCCGCATACCGGAGTAACGGAAAGGGAATGCCGCAATCAACAGAATCACTCCCAGCGTGGACAACACAATGACAGCGCTGCGCCGCCGTCGAGTGATCGGCATTTGCCCCAACAGCGTTTCGATCGCTCCAATCGCGAGCAAAGCCCAAAACGCCCACTCTGGGTGGGTCGATTGATATTTGAACAGGGCCAGCAGCAGAGCAGTATTCAACAGGGCTGCAGTTGTGGAGACGTGCTCCTGCCGTTCCTCGCGCGGCCGCCGGAACACATACGACATGCGGAAGATCAGCCAGTACGATCCCAGGATTCCCGCACTTGCCGCGAACTCCGGAAACGGATGCCGTCTCCCGTGCATCGTCTCGATGATCGGCCGCAGCCATAGATAATGATTCAGATAGCTGGCTAGAATCCCGAATACCTCTAGTTCGAACCACTGCATTCGTCCTACGATGATGACCAGCCCCGCCGCTAGCACCGCCCCAGCCGACAGACTGTAGACATTCGAGTGGCTGATCGTGACCGTCAGGAATGCGAGCAGGAACGCCAGCCCGGTCACCACTTGCGAGCGATAGCGCAGAGTGTGGGCAACCATGGCCGCTGCCACGGCCAACATAAGCACCAGGTCGGCGGCTTGCGATGAAATTACATGCGCCGCCGGAACGTGGTACATCGCGTAGGTCGTGAAGAATAACAGTGCCCAGCCACCTCCGATGCCAGCGCGGGCCAAGATCCGGTAACGTGCCTTGCGGTCAAACCAGACCCCTGCCCCCAGCATCACGCCACTGGTCACGAATCCCACCAGAACTTTCCCTGTGGGACCGAGCGTCTTGAGTTGGTAGGCGAGAAAGAAAGCGACACCGAGCACAAGAATGACGATGCCCAGTTTGTTCAGCCAGTTTGTGCCCAGCATCTCTTCAACATCGAGTGACGATTTGAACTGGTCGGCGAGCGACCGCTCTGGCTCCGTCGCGGCAAAACTTGTCTGAGGCTGTGGTGCGACTGGAGTCCGATCGGGCGGAATCATTCGATCCGTGGTGGCGGCTTCGCTTGTCGTTTGGGATTCGGCTGCCTTTTCCTTTAACCAGCTCTCGGCGACCCGCACCGAGGCGGTAGGCTCAACCACCGGTGGTGAGGGCGGTGTTGAAAGAATACTCGGCGAGGAACGCGGTGGCCCGTACGGCGCGCCGGTCGGGTGATCGGATGTTTTCGGAGTTGCCACTTCCGCCGCTGGACTGGCGCGTTGCGTTTGAAGTTTCTGCACCGTGTGTTCAACTGCAGAAAGACGGGAGGACAATTCTCGCCATTGTTCCTGATCTTCCACACGTTCGCGCTTGCTTCTGGCGTTTAGGCGCCAGACCCACACAAAAAGTACGATCCCGCCAACAATGACAATACCGTCCATTGAGTTTGCTCTTGAACAGAGGAGAGTACATGAGTGCACGAGATTCTGCTAGCTGCGTGGTTTTCACGTATGTGGAGCTATGTTTAGGGTAGTAACTCCTTGATTTCTCCGTACTCTCTCAACCTTGACATTGCGGACTCTCCTCACGGGGAAAGCTCTGGAGACCGCTTAAGTGAATGGTCACAATGCATTCCCAGCGGAGACGTTCTTTTCGCGTCCCAAGGCGAGTTCCCCATATGCAAGTTCGAGAAGTCCCATCAACTCACGGTTTTTCTCTTCGAGAGTCTTGATCCGGAGCCGCAACGTTGCCACAATGTTCTGTCTCGAAACGCGCTCGCGATCTTGTCTGGGTGAGGCGAGTGGAGCAGGATTGCTGAGCGGCTTCCGCGATCTCACGATACGGCCCCGCAACCCCTGCTGGCTATACAGCCATGCCGCCGAGACCCCTGCTTCCGCGGCCACTGTTCGGAAGTTAATCTCCCGCTCAGAAGTGTCCATTCGCTGCAGAGCCGCCAAAGCCCGCTGCATTGCACTCTCGCTACGCAGTCGCGCGCTCCGCTTGAGACCCTCAGTATTTCTAGGCATGTGGTCGCTCCAGAGATGCGATGATATTGACTAGGTTGTTTCGCTTCCGTTCGTTCATTTCAATCTGCCGAGTCCATCCATTCGCGTTGGCCTTGGTGATGACTCGCTCTGTGTCGCGCAGCTCCGCCTTGTGCACATCGAGAAAGCTGGCGTCGGTGCGGAAGTGCGCACAATTCAAACAGGCATTCGGATGGGGACATGGCCCGGCAATTACCGGAATCGCGCAGTAACCGTTGGGCAGGGCTTGAGCGAGAACGTTGCGCGTGAACCAACGCAGATCACCTGTATCGAGCGGCCCTTCTTCCGGCACCGCTTTGCCGGTCACATCAACCAACGTTCCTTGCAGGTACTCGGAGAGTTTTTCCCGCATCGTTGCGTCATGGATGTGTGCGTACCGGCTCGTCATCTCTGGCCCGAGATGGCCTAGATAACGCTGAATAAAGTGATGGGGCACACCGAGGTTGATCATTCGCGTCCCAACCGTGTGGCGGAACTGGTGTGACTGGAAGCGGAAGAGCTTGCCATTTGCATCTCGGATTTGATGATCAAAGGCCAGACGGTTGATTCGCTGCGAGAAGCTTTGTTGCTTGATCACCCGGCCCTTCGAACTCGGAAACAGCAAAGTCGTCGCATTTCCCGCGGTGCGCACTACTTGCTGTTGTTCCTGTACGACACGCGCGATCTCCTGTGAAACCGGAATCGTATGTTCTCGTTTCATCTTGCCCTGCAAAAACTGCAGATAGAACGTGCCACGGGTATCCTGCGTCAGGCAGTTCAGCGGCAGTTGCAGGAGTTCACTGATACGCATTCCGCATTCCTGAAGAATGAGAACCATTTGCATCCACGGAGCCTTCAAGTTGCCGAGATGCGAGTTCAGTTGGTCTAAGATGGCAGCCGGCAGGTAACGAGGCTGGGGCTTGGGTGGGCGCGGAATTTCTTCATCAAAGATCATTCGCTCGGATGGAATCGGCAGCCAGCGTTCGCGAGCCGCTGTTTCCAGGAAGTTCCGGAGATTGAGCAAATGACACTTGCGAACCGAGATGCAGACCCGCGTGGGCAGGTAGCTCAGATATTCGATCAGCAGCTTGCGGGTGATGGCCTTGGCCGTGCCTGTGGGTCGTTCTTGCATGAGGAACTCCGAGAAACACGTCAGCGACTGCAATCGTGTGCGGCACGTCCCTTCCGCGAAGATTGGCAGACAGTACCGTATGTAAGCCTTGACTGTCTTCCGTAACCACGGTTGTTGGATGCGATGGAAACTCAGGGTGGCGTTGGAGAGTGAGAGACTGATTGGGACCGCCATCCGCTGCAGGTTCCACACATCTTTCTCGTGCTCGGGCCGGTCATCGTATGCGTTTTCCAGGGTGGTATGGACCTGCCGAAGAGTGCTGATGTAGTGACTGTCGCGCGAAGTCACACACGGCCGTTGCTCCCGATCCATGCGACAAGTGGTGCCCTGACGGTACATGCCGCGCTGTTTCAGATACGTTGTGTACCGCGCCCGCCATTCGGGGAGGGGTCGAATCATCAAAGACGCCGGCAGTGGATCGAGACTATTCAGCCACTTCACCATGCGGCGAACTCTCCCCAGTTCCTGAGTACTTCTCCAATCGCCATCGGAGAACTTCTTCCAGCACGCATACTTAAGTTCGCCGTTTATGGTTGAGGATTTGCAGTCGAAACGTAAGTGCCGCTGCTTCGTTTTTGCGGACGGCTGAGTTCCTAGCGGGCTGTTACGCATGTCCCAGACATCTCCCTCCCAGAACCCTGAGAGCTCACCGAGCAAATATTGCTGCCGTTCACGACTCCAAGTAATCTTCGTCACCTTGCACGCTCCCTCTGATAGCGAGCAAACATCTCCCCCAGATCGCCGCTCGACAAATGGGAATAGGTGCTCACGGTGGTCTGGATCTGCGCGTGTCCGAGACGCCGCTGGACATATGCTGCGTCCCAGCCGGCACGCAACAGATCGGTCGCGTGTGTGTGGCGGAACATGTGCGGCGTGGCGTGCAGGCCAGTCCTGGCGCTGAGTTTGCGGAACAGATCGATCACCGTGGAGTAGGTCATCGGTGCCCCGATGCGCCCGCCCCACCAGTTCACGAAAACATAGTCGTGAGTGGTCTGTTGGTATTCGTGAACCAGATAGTCCGCGTACAGTTCCATCAGTTCTTTCGAGACATGAACGGTGTAGGGAGACCGGGATTTAGCACGGGCACCATTGCTGTTTGGGCGAGGGATGATGTCGATCTCCCCATCGTAGGAGCGGATGTCGGCATGATGTAACCCGAGCACCTGGCCGACCCGCATCCCGCTCTCATACAACAAGCTCACCATGAGACGGTCCCGCCGCCGCACACACGCGTTGAGTAAAGCCTGACTTTCTTGTGCGGAGAACACCCGTGGCAAACGTCGAATCGCTCGCACCTGCATAACCGCGCGCCGCAAGCGGCGGCTCCGGCTTATCTGGTGCAAGAACGGCTTATATGGACTTTTTGCTCCGAACCGCCGCGACCGGCTGATGTTTGTCTCAACCCCAAGCCTGTCCTGATATTCGTAGAAGGAGCCAACTGCGGCGAGGATTGTGTTGATCGTTGTGTCGGACCGCGATTTGCCGCCAGCTGAACTGACTCGACGCAACCACGCCACGAACTTTGCCAGTTCGATTATGTTGAGCGTCGTCCAGTCCCAGTTCTCTTCGCACAAGAAGTTAGAGAATGCCTGGAGATGGTGGGCATAGGCTCGCACAGTGTTTGGCGACCGCCCCAGGCGATGCAAGTACGACAAGTATTGGCTGGGAGCTATGAGCGGCTGGTGTTCTGCGTCGAACAACACCCAGCTGATCTCCTGCGTATCGGGTACAACGATTCGTTGCACTCTGATCATTGATCCTCCTGAATTGGGCGCCCAGTCCGCGTTGGCGCAGTTTCGCTACGCTCAACTGCGCCAACGCGGACTGGTTTCACGTCATGGAATCACTACAGATAACGATTCTGCATCGTGCGGGACTCCACCGTCGTTTACGTCATGGAATGCTCTTTCAGGACTAAAGATAAGTCGAGAACCTGCAACGCGAGGACATTCATCCCTTGGAAGAAGCGCTCGGCTTCAAGTCCCTCTTGCAACTTGGAGAACCCGCCTACACCATCGCTAACATCGCTGCCCGAGCCGGAAAGAGCGAAGCCTATGTTTACGGCAGGATCAAGCTCGCCGATCTGATCCCGCCTGTGGCCGAGGCATTCCTCAAAGATCAGATCACCATTGGTCACGCTCTGCTGATTGCGAAGCTCCCGGCGTCGCAACAACAGGAAGCCTTTGCCGCCGCATTTCGCGACATGTGGACGAGCGAAGGCAATAGGCAAGTCCTGATTCCTGTGCGGGAACTCGCCGTCTGGATCGAGTCCAACATCCTGCTGCAACTGGCATCTGCGCCATTTGACAAGCAGGACGAAAAGCTCGTGCCGGAAGCAGGTTCCTGCGCCAACTGTCCCAAGCGAACCGGATTCAACAAGCTGCTTTTCGCCGACGTTCGCAAAGACTCGTGCACCGATCCACAGTGCTTCCGGTCGAAGATCGATGCTCACGTTGCGAAGACGCTCGAAAGCAAACCGACTCTCGTGCAGATTTCGTCCGCTTGGAACTCGCGCGAAGGCGCACCCTTGGGACGAAATCAGTATGTCGAATTGGATGTCAAGAAGGCGAAGGCCAACAGCACAGCCACAAAGCTGCTACCCGCGCAGAAGCCTTGTGACAAGATGGCCGAGGCCATTGTCATGGACGGCGGCAAGCGCGGTCAGACGGTCAAGGTCTGCGCTGATCCCAATTGCCGTGTCCACCATCCCAATACACCCTCTCCGCAGCAGGTCGCGAAGGAGCGGGCGGAGGAGCGCAGACGCATCGAGAAAGAGAAGTTAGCCATCACGGTTCGTCATCGCGTGCTGGCCACGATCCTTCAACGTGTGTCCACTCCTCTGAAGAAGTCGGATTTGCTGACCGTCGCTCACTACCTGATTAGCCGTCTTTCCTACAACCAGACTCCGGCTGTGGCGAAACGCCATAAAGTCGAAGTGAAGAAGGACTCGGACTCTGGGCAGGAACTGCTGGCGAAGCAGGTAGGGAATTACGACGAATCCGATCTGTGCCGGGTACTGCTCGAAATTAGTCTGCTCGATTCTGCTTATCGGCGAACCGCCACCGATGGCGAAGATACCCTTCTGAGCGTCGCCAAGCGCTATCGGGTGGATGTTGAAAAGCTGCAAAAGGCCGTCGCTGCCGAGTTCGCAGCCAAGCGGGATAAGAAGGCCAAGCCGAAAGCCGAAGCTGCGGCCTAAGACCAACCTCAATTCAGGGCGGAGTGCTTCGGGGCGCTCCGCCTTTTTTTTTGGGAAAGGGGGCCCCACTCCAGCGGTGTCAATCGAGCGGTCGCCGCGACCACTCGCTTGAGGCTTCTACGGTCAATTTGAGTATCGTCAGCAATTCATCGGCACTTGGGGGAAGCGGCTATCAATCTTTTCGATAGATCGCATCCGCTTCTTCAATCCTTTCAGGCGCGAAATCGGCATTTTTGACCTATTTTCTACCGATGACAGTCCCAAAGGCTTACCAGAAGTGGGATTTGGCCGAAAGAAATTTAGGCCTTCTGTAAATTTTTGTGAAACTTTCCCGCGCCGGCCGGGTTCCAATCTGGCAACCACTCGTCACGCTTCATGCGGCACTGGCAGCTCAACACTTTGCGTCAACCAATTCTTGTACGGGGCTGGGAGCAGTGTTTCCCCACGTCGAGGGCCGTTACTTGCAGGCGGTCGTTGTTCTCGCCGAAGAACTGAACTTCACGAGAGCCGCCCATATCCTGCGCATCAGCCAGCCCGCGCTCAGCAAGCAAATTAACGAACTGGAAGACCAATACCAGGTACGGCTTTTTGTCCGTGAGAAAGGCCGAATCATTGACCTCACTGATGCGGGGCGCGCTTTCGTGGAAGAAGCACGCTCGGCCCTGTTTCACACGGAACGGGCCATTCACTTGGCTCGGGCTGCCCACGAGGGGAGCGAGAGTGTTTTGATGGTGGGCCATTCGCATCACGCCAATCAGGAGTGGATTTCCACCATTCTTGCGATACGTCTTCCTCTCTATCCGAAGCTCAAAGTTCGTCTCGCGACCCGCTTCGCCATGGAACTCGTGCGAAGTGTCTTGGCTGGCGAGCTTAGTCTCGCGCTGGTGACGGCTCCTCCGGAAGACACGCAGATCACGGCTGTGCCCTTTGCACATGCGCCGCTCTATGCCGCGCTTTCAGAAGACCATCCCGCTGCCAGCAAAGAGCGATTGGTGCTCCAAGATCTGGCAAACGACGAATGGATCCTCTTTGCAAGACAGGTTCACCCTGTTGTGTATGACGCAATCCTGCAGACGGCGAGATTTGAAGCAATATCACCCAAGGATGCTCACGATACATTCACGGCGCAACAAGCCGTCTACCTTGTCTCCCAACACGCGGGTGTTGCCATCTTTGCGGAGCCGCCGTCCCTGGGCCGTCAGGACGGCGTCTTAATAAAGCCGCTCTCCGACAAATCTCTGTCGTTTGAGACCTGTCTGATCATGAGGGCGGATCAGGATTCGAGAGCGGTAAATGAATTTGGGCGCGCGTTTCTCAAGAAATATGCGCCCCATCGTCTGGCTGCAAGACAAATGGACCTGCCTCTGCCTGCCTGACCTCCGTCGTAGCCTTGTTGCCTTGGCGTCATAGGATGACTGACTGCCAATCGCCCGAAATCCGCCGCGTTGCTGGGCTTTTCGGCAATTCGGAGGGCCAGCTGTGGGCCGGATGTCAGGGCTACTGTGGACCCCAAGGTCCGCCAGCTGGGAGAAATGCATCGTCCGCCGTTCGTAATGGGCAGACGGACTAAGACTCCGGATTTCGGCCGCAATGTTGCCATCGAGAACTCTCAATGGATCACTCTTCTGGACAGACGATGTGTAAAACTGGGTATTAGGGGGCCTGCTTCGGAATCGTCACATTCTGTTGCAGAGTGAAATCCAGCAAAGTCTCACTCGGGATCTTCACTTGATCGCCTTTGGTGATGATCTCCGAACCAGCACCCGCTCCGGCGCCCGTTCCAGCTCCGATTGCCGCCCCCTTGCCACCGCCAGCAATTGCACCGATGATGGTTCCAAGTGCAGCTCCGCCAACGGTTCTTTTGGCCGTGCTT